>Ga0326727_10002415_pt1 | contig 63907 bp, 45 predicted proteins | sample MB2enrmetagenome_FD_207643 | JGI IMG/M metagenome (GOLD analysis project Ga0326727, IMG submission 207643) | Lab enriched peat soil microbial communities from McLean, Ithaca, NY, United States - MB29MY | ecosystem: Environmental > Terrestrial > Soil > Wetlands > Peat | place: USA: New York...
GGGCACCCGGGTCATCGTCCTCGGCCTGTCGAACAATCTGCGCACCCTCCAGGGTTCCACCTCCGACCCCGCCCTGCTCAGCGCCTCCATCGACACCCTGGACACCAACGCCGAGGGCCGCGTCTCCACCTACGAGATGTTCTGCGCCCAGGCCGAGATGCGCGCCCGGATGACCCTCGAGTCGCTCAATCAGATCGCGGCCGATGCCTCCGCGATCAAGGGCAAAAAGAACCTGCTCTGGTTCTCCGTCGGTATTCCCTGGATCACCGATCCCAGCGCCCACGCCAAGTGCCTGCCCGACTACTTCTCCGACCTGCTCAAGACCTACGGCCTGCTCGCCGCCGCCCAGATCGCGGTATACCCCATCGACGCCCGCGGCGTTCCCACCGTCATGCCGGATACCTTCATCACCTCGACCGGCAGGCTCTGGCAAGAGACCTCACGCCTCCCCGCCAAACCCTACAGCGACGCGCAAATGGACTGGGCGACCACCACCGCCGAGCAGCAGGGGGCCATGGAGGACTGGGCTGAGGCCACCGGCGGCGCCGCCTTCTACAACTCCAACGACCTCGCCGGCCTCATCGCCAAAGCCGTCAATACCGGCTCCGACTACTACACCCTGACCTACGCCCCGCCCGGCCAGAAGTACGACTGGGCCCACCACAACATTAAAGTCTTGGTCGTCGACCAGCCGGACCTCCATCTCGTCTACCGCAAGACCTACGACGCCGTCGACCCCGCCACCATAAAGCCCGCTCCCGGCCTCACCCTCACAACATCCCTTCCCACCCCTGGCCCGCGTTCCGACCCCGAAGCCGCCATGCGCCTGGCCATGGGCCGCGCCATGCCCGCCTCCACCGGCATCCTCTTCGATGTCCAGGTCCAGCCCAGCGACGAGCAAGCCAAGCCCTCCGACCCACCCGTCTTCGGCATCCTCGATCCCAAGCTGAACGGCAAGCCCCTCACCCGCTACGGCTTCCAGTATATTCTCCCCGGCCGCCAGATCGCCTTCACCGTCACCCCCAACGGCACCCGCAAAGGCTCCCTCGAGTTCGACCTCGCCGCCTATGACCGTGACGGCAAACTCGTCACCAGCCTCGGCCAGTCCATCAACCTCCCGCTCACCGCGGACCAGGCCCAGCAGCTCGCCAAAGGTCCATTCCGCTTCTTCCAGCAGCTCGACCTGCCGCCCGGCCAGCTCTTCCTCCGCATCGGCGTCCTCGACCGCATCTCCAACAAGGTCGGCACCCTCGAAATCCCTGTGACTATCCCGAAGAAGTGACTCCGCCAAGGGGGCTCCGACAGTTCCACTACCAATTTCAGCGACACAAGTAAGGCCGCGGGCGTATATTTTTGGGCACCTTTCCTGCGCTGCCGGCAATCTAAGCAGGATCAGGGCCCCAGAAATTGGCATCCGCGCCTTGGAGGCATACCCCGTGAGTTCGATTCCTAACGCTGACCCCGCTCCACTCGCAACCGCAGTCCGCCACGCCTTTGGCTGGTCGATCGCCATGGCCGTTCTGCTGGTCCTGGCTGGCATGGCTGCACTCATTGTGCCGTTCGTCTCCGGCATCGCCCTCACCATCACCATCGGCTGGTTCTTCTGCGTGGCCGGCATCTTCCACTTCCTCTTCGCGTGGAAGGTCCATTTCACCAGCGGAATCTTCTGGGAGCTACTGATCGGCTTCCTCTACGTCTTCTCCGGCCTCTACCTCATCTTCCATCCCATCGCCGGCCTGGCGTCGCTCACCCTGTTCCTGGCTGCCTATTTCCTGTTCAAGGGCATCGTCGAGATCATCCAGTTCTTCCAGCTTCAGCCGCGCCACGGCTCCTGGTGGCTGCTCTTCGACGGCATCATTAGTCTGCTCCTCGCCGTCCTGATCTGGAAATCATGGCCCTCCAGCACAGTCTGGGTGGTCGGCACGCTGGTGGGCATCAGCCTGCTCTTCACCGGCTTCTCCCGGCTCATGCTCACCCTCACCGCAAAGCGCATCCTCACCGCCTGACGGGTCGCGCGGCCAGACTCGCTTTACTGGCCCGCGCCCGCACCCGCGCCCATCTGGAAGATCGGCAGGTACAGCGAGATCAGGATCGTCACCACAACCAGCCCCATTACGATCAGGATGATCGGCTCGATCAGGCTCATCGCCGCGGTCAGGCTCGTCTGGACGTCCTCTTCGAAGAACTCGGCCACCGAGTTCAGCATCTGCGGCAGCGCGCCAGTCGATTCACCCACCTCGATCATCTCCACCGCCAGCTCGGGAAACACCTTGGTCGCCTCCAGGCTGGACGACAACCCCTTGCCCTCGCGCACCGTGTCCACGCTGGAGAACACGGCATTGCTGATCTGCCGGCTGTCGATCGAACGCGCCGCCGTCTCCAGGCTCGGCACCAGCGGCAGACCGCCCTTCAGCAGGGTCGAAAGCGTCCGTGAGAAGAGTCCCACCTGGTACTTCAGCCAAACTGGCCCGACCAGCGGCAGCGCGATCCGCACCTTGTCCACCGCTGCGGCGCCGCTATCCGTCTTCATCCATCGGACAAAAAGGAAGATCAACAGCGCCAGCACCGCGACTGCATAGACTCCATAGTTCTGCGCATCCTTGCCCAACGCCAGCAGAAGCACCGTCTGCGGAGGCAGCTTGGTTCCCAACTGCTCGTAGAGTTCCGCGAACCGTGGCACCACAAAGGTGACCAGGAAGACAAACAGCCCCAGCACCATCACCACCAGCACCGCCGGATAGATCAGGCTCGCCACCAACTTCTTTCGAAAGGTCAAGCTCACCCGCTGGAAGTCGAGATACCGCTGCAGCACCTCCTCCAGATTGCCGGACCGCTCGCCCGCCAGCAGCGTCGTCGTATAGACGATCGGAAAACCGCCCTGCGCCTCGAAGGACTCCGAGATCGACTCGCCGTTCTTCACCCGCGTCGCCACATCCTCCAGTTGCGCGCGGAAGTGCGGCACCTTTTGCCTGCGCGCCAGCAGTTCAATCGAGCTCAGGATCGGCAGACCGGCGCGGATCAGCGTCAAAAACTGCTGATTGAACACCAGGAACGTCTCCAGCTTCACCTTCTTCGTCTTGCCGCTGCCCGCCAGCAGCCCGCGCGCCTTCACCGAATACACGTAGTACCCAGCCTGGGTGAACCGCGCCCGCAGCTCCTCCGCTGTAGCTGCGGCGTGGGTCTGCTCCTGCACCCGCCCGCGTTCATCCGCCAACCTGATCACAAATTCAGTCATAAATTCGCAGCGATTGCCCTTGCCTGAAACGTCTGAGGAATGCTCTGTCCTATCTTAGACGTTCCTTGTTTGCCATTCCTCTATCCCCGCCACAACGCGCAGTCTAAATCGTCAGCGCTGCGGTCGATGGCGGCTTCGCCAACCACTGACGCAGCCGGTAGATCGCCCACTCAAATGGGCTCAGCAGCGGATAAATCCCGAACAGATAATCCGGCAGCGGGATGGTCTCCCACATGCGCGCGCGAAACAGCACCCGCAGCAGCAGCTCGAAGCGGTAGCGGAAGTTGCTCCGCAGGCCCAGCTCAAATGCCATGGTGGCCGCAATTGGAATGGCGTCGCGGTCCGCCAGGTAGTCGCCTCGCACCAAGGCGTGATCGGCGTAGCGCAGAATGTGTTCCACCGTGGGGTCGCTTTGCGGCAGCAGCAGCGCGCTCCACTGATCCATGCTCAGATAGCGGCGCACCAGCGTGAGTGCCGCAGTCAGCTCAGGCAGAACACCATAGCCCGCCGCCAGCGTGGCCAGCGCGTCCAGTTCGAGCTCAGTCATGTCGCGCACCTGGGCCGCCACATCCACCAGTGACTTGAAGTAGAGCCATCCGTCCAACGTCCCATGCACGCAGAGATAAAGCAGGCTCTCCATCCGCGGAAGCGTCTCCACCTGGAAGCCGCCAAAGCAGACGCTCTCCTGCTCCGCTGTGGCGCATAAGCCGTTGCCCGGCATCTCACGGTTGCGGAAGCATCTCCAATGCAGGTCAACCTCTAATCCGGTGGCCGGGTTCTCGTAGGCCAGGTCCTTCCAATGCGAGCGGTAGAAGGAGAGCCGCTTGGGGGTAAAGCGCTCCACCTGGAACAGTCCGCGGTAGCCGAACCCGCGCAATATCCGGTCGGCTTCGAGGATGCCGGCCTCGTCGATCAGCAGATCCAGGTCTCCGCAGGCGCGTAGGCTGAGATCGCCAAAGACGGACTGCGCCAGCGGCAACCCCTTCAAAACTCGCACCGGGACTTTGTGCTTCTCGAGTTCCGTAACCACGCGCCGTAACTCCGCCAAAGAGCGAAGCGCCTGATGCGCGTTCACCGCCGAGAGTCGCCGCAGTTCGCCGAACACCACCTGCGCCTCCGCCGAAGACGAATCCATCTGGCAGACCTGCAGCGCATGCGCCACCTGGGGCACTAAGCGGTGGTGCTGCGCAAGCAACAGAAAACGCTGCCAATCCAACTCGCGATTGGCCCCGTCCTCAATGAGCCGCCGGTCCTCCGCCCGCCGCGGCCAGCGCGCGCAGAGCAACAAAAGGTCAAGCTCCGGAGACCTAACAGGCCGCCGGTCGGGATTTGCTTCCGGAGAATGATCTCGTCGTCGCTCCAAACAACCAGCCTCTCTGGTCATCGTTGCGCAACACACATCGGGGCCACGAAATCTCGGAGACGGCCCGGAACGATCGTCCGCCACACCAAAGGAGTTCTCGCAGAGGAACTTCTGCAAAGCCTTCCCTCGCTGTATCTTACAGAAAGCGCTTGTAACACTGAGCATCTTTGGCTTCCCAAGGTCTCTTGTATCCAAGGAATCAACCCATGAAGGAACCGGAAATAGGCCCGAGCTCGGTCGTCCACTGGAGCCCTGCGGCTGTCGCAACAGAGGTCGACAACGAAGTTGTTCTGATGAACCTGGAACGCGACCGCTGCTATGGGTTGGGCAGCACCGGCAGCGACATCTGGCGCCAATTGCGGGACCCAATCCAAGTGGCGGAACTCACGGCGCAACTCCGCGGCATCTATGACTCCCCGCCCGGCCAGATCGAATCCGACGTGCTGCGGATCCTCACCGAGTTGGCGAGCGAAGGACTGATCCAGATATCAGTCGCCGGCGGGTAAACGCCTGTGTGCTGCCTACGCTTGCAGCACCGCGACCGCACTCTTCTCTTTCTCTTCGAGGTACCACTCCACCGTCTTGCGCAAGCCCTCGCGGAATTGCACCTTTGGCTGGTAGCCCAGCTCCTGGGTTGCGCGCTCGATATTGGCCAGCGAGTGGCGAATGTCGCCTTCCCTCTCAGACCCGTACAACGGCTTCGCCGCGAATCCAAGTTGCTCCGCGATGACGGCGTACACCTCGTTCAGGGTGTGACTCTTGCCCGTGCCGATATTGAAGACCCGTCCCGTAGCTACGGCGCTGGGAGCAACGCACGCCAGCAGGTTGGCGCTCACCGCATTGTCCACGTAATTGAAGTCCCGGCTGGTCAGCCCATCGCCAAAGATGGTGGGCGTCTCTCCCGCCATCATCTTGTAGGTGAACTGTGCAATGACGCCGGAGTAGGGTGAGTCCGCGGCCTGGCGCGGCCCGAAGATGTTGAAGTAGCGCAGGCAGATCGCCTCCAGCCCATAGGCGCGGTAGAACGATTGGACGTAGTACTCGCCGGTCAGCTTCTGCACCGCGTAGGGCGACAGCGGCATGGGCAGCATGTCCTCCTGCTTGGGCTGCGTCGGCTGGTCGCCGTAAGCCGACGACGATGCCGCATAGACCACCCTGCGTACCTTCGCGTCGCGCGCGGCGATCAGCACGTTCAGGGTGCCGTTGATGTTCGAGTCATGGGTGCCGAGCGGGTCCGCAACCGATCGCGGCACCGATGCCAGCGCACCCTGGTGCAGCACATAGTCCGCGCCCTCGCAGGCGGCCTTCACTCCCTCAAGGTCCTGCAGGTCCATCTTCTCAAAGGAGATTTCGTGGCGAATGGCGTTGAGGTTTTCCAAGCTGCCCGTAGAGAGGTTGTCGATCCCTCGCACCTCGTGCCCCTGCTCCACCAGCGTGTGCGCCAGTGTCGAGCCGATGAAACCGGCGATCCCTGTGATCAAGTAACGAGCCATCTAATTCCCCCACACAATGCGCAACTCGATCTTCGCAATAAAATCAATTCATCTTGGTCAAATCGTCTTGCCGAACCGCACCACTCCAAGGACTATCGGCAGAATCCAGACATCTCGACCTAAACCTAGAGTTTCACGGCCAAATCCGCTCCGGTCGATGCAACTTTCGTGCATCCCTGCCACTACTTTCCTCTCCCAGGCAATCCAAGCTATATACACCACTATATTGAAACTCTGTGAGAGACAGGCTACAGAGATCGGCCCCCGCGTAGTTCAACGCGCACCCCCACGGATCTCCGCCGATCGTGCTGGCTGGACCGACAGGAGTGCGCGAACCGAGAAGGTCTTGGATGCGACAATCGTAGCCATGTCGAATGCCAGTCAAGTTGTGCTGCCCGGGATCGCCCAGGAACGCCTCAATCGCATGAAAGCCCGCACCGCCAGCATCGGAGTCATCGGACTTGGCTATGTCGGGCTGCCGCTTTCGCTGCTGTTTTCCGATGCCGGATTCAAAGTTACCGGATTCGATATCGATCCCGGCAAAGTGGCCGATCTTGAGGCCGGTCGCTCCTATATCTTCCGCATCCCGCCCGCGACCATTCAGGCCGCGCGACAACAGGGTTTCAGCGCGACCACCGACTTCGCCCGCCTGTGCGAACAGGACGCGATTCTTGTGTGCGTTCCCACGCCGCTTACCCAGCACCGTGAACCCAATCTGAGTTATGTGGAGAATACGGCCAGGTCGATCTCGCCGTGGCTTCGCGAAGGCCAACTGGTAGTGCTTGAAAGCACAACCTATCCCGGGACTACCGACGAGTTGATGATTCCTCTTCTGGAGGCCGGCAATGCGCAGCGGTTGAAGGCGCAAGGCCCAGGCCACGCCGAAGAACACGGGGTCTTCTACGTCGCCTATTCGCCAGAACGGGAGGACCCGGGCAATGTTACGATCGCGCGCCGCGAAATCCCCAAAGTAGTCGGCGGGCACGACCCCATCGCGGCCGAACTGGCCGCGGCGCTTTACGAGAGCATCTTCACCCGGGCCGTCCGTGTGTCCTCAACCCGTGTCGCGGAGATGACCAAGCTGCTCGAGAACATCTACCGCTGTGTGAATATCGCACTGGTCAACGAACTCAAGCTGCTGTGCCTGCGCATGGGCGTGGATATCTGGGAGGTGATAGACGCCGCTGCCACCAAGCCCTTTGGCTTCCAGCCTTTCTATCCAGGACCCGGGTTGGGCGGCCACTGCATCCCTATCGATCCTTTCTACCTTAGCTGGAAGGCCCGGGAATATGAATTCAACACGCGGTTCATTGAACTTGCCGGCCAGGTCAATCAGGCGATGCCCGCACATGTGGTGCAATCGGTCGTCGCGGCGCTCAACCGGCACAAGAAGGCCATGAACGGGTCCCGCATCCTGATGCTGGGCATGGCCTACAAAAAAGATGTCGACGACCTTCGCGAGTCGCCTTCCCTGGCTGTGATCGAATTGCTGCGCGAGCAGGGGGCTGAGGTCTTATACAACGACCCCTATTTCCCAACGGTCGGCCAAGGCCGCAACTATAACTTAAATATGACATGTACCCCGCTCGATAACCTTGGGCAGTATGATTGCGTCCTCATTATGACCGATCATTCCAGCTACAACTACAGTGGGATTGTAACTCAATCACAACTAGTGGTGGATTCACGTAACGCTACCAAAGGCATTTATTCAGAGAAAATCGTTCGCTGTTAGCCGACGGCGTGGATATTCCGCCCGTCACGCTTGTCTATTGCAGACACCACCAACAACCTAATGTCGAGTTGGCTTTGTAAGTCGCTCAGTCCGCTGGATGAGGGCGTCAAAGTGCGCGCCAGAGTGCTTTAGCCGTTGAATGGTGACCTTGGTAACCATCCAACATCTGACCTGCGTTCAATTGGCATGGCGGCGAATCGTCCATAACACAAACCAGGCATGATCTGCACATGGCGTCAATTCACGCTTATGACGATATAGCGGAAGCAACTGCCGCACTTTCTGCCTGTATCCTTCAGCCGCGAGAGCCATGCTGCTACGTATGGTAACTGAAGTAACCACCTCATATGGCGGAACTTCTGTTGCGCTGGGATCGCTCCGTCGATAACCAGAAAGTGGGAGTACAAAGCGACCTTTGTGTAGGTGTAACTAGTCAGGTTCAACGATAGTTTGTAACTCGAAGGGAACTGCAACATGGCGTCGCTAATGGGAGCGTCGCCTGGGGATGTTGCAGTGTAAACAAGTGCTCCAGGGGCTAGAGGTGGCATGATGAACTTATTTAGAACTGCGGCTGCAAATGTTGGATTTGCAGCAAGTTCCTGCATTATCTTTTTGTTAGGGTCTTTTGCCACTGCACAGGTATCCGTTTCGCCATATGCGCCGACCTACAACTTTCAGGTACTACCTGGCTCAACTCGCCAGATAAGCGTCAACATTGCTGGCGGGACGCAGAACACGGTCAATTGGAGCGTGCTGTCGACCACCGGGGGGGCCTCTGCGACCTTTACGACACCCGCTGCCAGCGAGGTGTCAGCTGTCAGCGGCGCCTTGGCGACGGTTCAGGTTAATATAGGGTCCACTCCGGGCACCTGCTCGATCTCTGGCGGCATCGGCAACTATACGGTGTCTTCAACGGCCACTGTAACCGTGCAGGCACAGTCGACCGATGACACCACCAAAGCAGCAACATTTCTGTTCAATGTATGCTCGGTGCCTTATCCCGGCGGGATGCTCGCCAACGGGACTAACCCAGTAATTGTGGCCCCAGCCTATCAGCAGGCCTTCCAAAGTCAACCGATGACTCTGCAATCGTGGGTTGTCGGTCAAACCAACGAGAACGTCACTTGGAGCATCACTAGCCAGCCGGCGGGCGGAGATGGGGCATTGGCGGACACCAGTAACCGAGACACCGTCTTCACGGCCTCGGTCACCGGACGGTACACCCTCACAGCTACGTCACAGGCAAACGGTTCGTTGAGCAATACAGCAATTGTTTACGTTTCTCCCAATCCGCTTCCAAACTACGCGGCAACACCAAACCAAACCCGTCCGCATGAGTGCTATCCAGACCCGGCACTCACCGGGGCCGACTATGAAATGGGCGCCGGCAAAGCGTATACGACGATCTCGTCTACTCCACCCATATCAGGGGTTTCAGCGGGCACGATCTATCGGCTTTGGAACACCGATACTACCGGCTCGAATCCCTCGGTCTACGCTGAATACTTCCAAATCGCCGCCAGCGGCACACCGTCGCAACCAATCATTTTCTGCGGGGTCCCTGACTCCTACGGAAACCTGCCAATTATGGACGGGAATAATGCGGTAGGCCAGTCCGGGATCTCAACTGGAGCGGCTGCGGGCTACGGTCTCTTAACGGCCTGGGCGGGTCTAGCCTCAACTCCTTATGGGTACTGGCAAGGCGGCTCCGCTGGGCCGTCTTATATCAGCATCACTGGGCTGCATTTGCGGAATGCCAATAGCAGTTTCAACTACAATGCTCCTGGCAGTGGCAGCGCGACAACATGGAATGGTGCCGCATCCTGCGTGAATCTGCGTTCCGGTTCCTATATTGATGTAAGTGGCAACGATATGGACACCTGCGGAAACGGTTTTTATTCCGCAGAGAATGCAGCCAGCGCGTGGACCAACATAACCCAGAATGTGACGGTGCTGGGCAACCACATTCATGGCTCAGGAGTTGCAGCGAACCCGAGCATCCACCAAAACTACCTGCAAAGTTTTTACCTTCTCTATGAAGGGAACCGCGTTGATAATTATCTCTGCACCGCACAGGGAATCAACATCAAATGGCGCGGCGTTGAGGGTATTTTCCGTTACAACTACCTCCAGGGGGAAGGCGGTTGTTCCGGTCCTGCGAGGGATTTCGATCTAGTCGATGCGCAGGATGCGCAACCCTATATCTCGTTTGAAGCGTACCTTAATTCAGGCACTGGAGGGAAACCCAATTGCAACTACTCCCTTTATTGCCTGGGCGATACAGCAGGCGCGAACGTCGTCGCCGCCTATCAGGAGTCTTTCCAGAAAGACTTTGTGTACGGCAATCTAATTGGCGCGGTAAATGGCGGCGAGATTCACTATAACGGCGATAGCCCGTCGGGCATGGCCGAACGCCAGGGAGTGCTCTATTACTATTCAAACACCATCAGCGGCGGGCTTGTCTTTGACACCGCAAACAACGGCGACAACGCTTCAATCCTGAGCCAACGGATCGACGCTCGCAACAACATATTCTGGGCGACTGCGCCAAACATGTCTGGCAACTGGTCGGCATTGCGGATGAACAGCTCGGACACCGAGATTCTTTCGAGCACCACGAATCTCTACCAGACCGGCTCGATTTCCATCACCCCGCCGATCACAGGGGGCGTATACACCGGACCCAATGGACAAATTGGTTGGGGTCCAGGAGGCTGCTATGGTTCAGGCTGCCCGTGGCCTTTGACGAGCCCCTTGAATGCGCACCTGTACGGTTTGAGCAATGCCAACTTCCTGCTTACCTCGTCGCAGCCATTCGACTCTACTACCTACATTCCACCCAGTGGCTCAGCTGCGATCGGTGCGGGAACCGCATTGAGCGGCGTCCTGGCGACAATGCCAGTGCGCTGGAACTTCAACGAGACGACAAGCGCGCTTATGCCCAGGCAGCATCCCCAGACAGTGGGCGCAGAGGATCAAGCGTCAGTGCTGGCGCTGGCGGCGAGTGTTCCCACGGCCGCTCCATCTTTCTTCCCTGCGGCTGGGACGTATTCCTCGGCGCAGACCGTCACGATGAGCACGGCGACGCCATCGGCAACCATTTACTACACCACCGACGGGACAACGCCGACTACCAGTTCCGCGGTTTATTCCGGACCGATCACCGTCTCCACCACGCAGACAGTGAAGGCCATCGCGATGGGATCCGGCAATTCGACGCTCAGCGCGGTGGGTTCGGCCACTTATACTATCAACATGCTTGCGACCGTTGCCCAAATAGCTCTTATAGCTCACACGGCAGCCGCCGCTCCCTATGCCTCGGGCCCGGCCATGCTAAACACGACCGGCGCAAATTTCATCATGGTCTGCGCGGTGCAAGGCTACGGCTACCCGCCGACGAGTAGTGCGGTGACGGACTCGAACTCGAACACCTGGATTCAAGGACCCACTCAGACCAACAGCGGCTATGGCTACGTCACACCGTACTACGTGTTCAACCCGACCACTGGAACGAACCAGACCTTTGAGTATCAGGCAAACGCACCCAATACAGCGATCTCGGTGATGGCATTCTCTGGCGTGGCGAGTGGGCCAGATCAATCGAGTTCGGCCAGTACCAGCTACGGGACGACCCTCCAGTCCGGTTCGGTGACACCGACCAACGCAAATGAACTCATCTCTAACTGCTCGGGCAACAACGGCAACACCCTCACGGGCGCATCCATTGCTTCGCCCATGACCTTGGTCGATTCCCTCAGCGGGGGATTGGCCCCTAGCGTTGCCGACGCCTATCAAATCCAGACCACGGCAATGGCGGTCAATCCAACGTGGACGGTCGCTTCATCCAACTCAAATCTCAGCACGGTCACGCTTACCTTCTACTCGACCGAGACCCCGGCGACGCTCGCGATTCCCACAACAGCTTTGGCGGAAGCGTTCGCGAGCACCGCCTACTCTGCCGCAAACTCGATTTATCCGATCTGCCTTAGCGCGATCGGCGGAGTACAGCCGTATACCTGGACAATCACATCGGGTACCCTGCCTACTGGACTCAGTTTGAGCAGCTCGACCGGCTGCCTTAGTGGTACACCGTCCACAGCCCATGCCGCCGTCAACATCACCTTCAAAGTGACGGACTCGCACTCGACTGCCGTCAGCGTGACACTGCCGATCACCGTGGCCTCGACGCCGCTTTCGCTCGGGCTGGGAACCTGCCCCAATCCCATTACCGGGACGCAGTACCAACCTATCCCAAGCTGCACGCTGGCGGGAAGCGGTGGAACAGGAACATTGACGTATTCGCAGGATACAACCAACAGCAATTACACTATCCTACCCAACGGCGTATCGCTCGGCGCGTTGTCCGGCACAATCAGCGGTACGGACTACTACGCAGGTTCCAATGCTTCGACCCTGGGACTTCAGCCCCCGGTAGATCTGGTGCTCACCGACTCGCTTGGATCATTCGTTCATCTGTCCACGCTGAACTACGTGATGAATGGCGACTACTCGTGGCTGGCCTCGGCGAACAGTTGCGGCGGGGTCTTCCCCTGCGATTCGATCTTCTCATCCACCGTGCGGCTGGACTCGCTGCCAGTGGACACTTCGCCTGCCGCTCAGTGGTGCTGCGGAGAAACATCCCACGCGATCCAGATTGCTCCGTGGATTCCATTCGTCAAGATTCCTTCCACACAGGGTAATGTCGCTGTCAGCACCGGGCCGAACGGCTATCAGGTAATGTTTCCTCCGTACAGCTTGACAACGGGCGCATGGGCAGCGAGCACTGGGAATAGCACCGGTCCGATTCCGCCTTACCAAACAGTCGAGGGAAACTCTCCAGCAAGCTGCCCCCCCCTAGGCACGGCAGACTGCCACGCCCTCGGAGTGCAACTCAATTCGGATGGGACGATCAACAGCCTCTGGGAGCAGTGGCAGGCCGTTCTACAGCCGGATGGAATGAGCTGGCACGACACCAGCAACATTTCTTGGAGCCAGTCGGAGTACACGGCAGAAACAATGCCAACGCAGGACGTCGGCAGCGCGGATGCCGCGGGTCTGCCAATAGCAGCCGCACTGGTTACCTACGATCAGCTGATGGCGGGACAGGCCGGTTTGATTCGCTTCACAATCAGCAGAACCTTGGCAGCTCACGTTTGGCCGGCAACGGCTCAGGCTGGTGCTGGGGCTTGCTACGGAGGGTACGAGGATTCGAACCACCTGGTCCTGCAGCCGGGAAGCCCGGGGGGGAGCCCTCCCAGTGCGGGATCGTGTTCTGGTGGCCCGATGGGCGAGATTTACCGCATCAATGGGGCAACTTGGGCCTCCCCTCCGAACTCCTGCCTGACAGATACGGTAGGCCACCCACAAGCAAGCAGATTGTTTACAGCCATGCGCCAACATGGGCTGATTCTGGCCGACAACGGCGGCACAGGGTATGCCATTGTTGCGGCGGATGCACGATGGAACCCGGCTGATCTAGCCTGCATCGCGTCTAACTTGACGCTGGGAAACCTTGAGCCGGTGAACGTGTCTAGCATCATTGCGCAACTGGACAGCAACAATCTGCCGACGGTGAGCTACAAGACTACCTTGGGCACGCCTGCGGCAAAGCCGGCTACGCCGGTTGCAGCTACGCCGAGCTTCACCCCGACAACTGGAACCTACACCTCAACCCAGACCGTGACCATCGGCACGGCAACGCCCTCGGCAACCATCTACTACACCACCAACGGGACCACCCCCACTACCAGCTCGCCGGTTTACTCCGGGCCAATTACAGTCTCCGCCACGGAAACCTTGATGGCGATCGCGGTGGCCGCTGGCGACTCAAGCAGCCCCGTTGGCTCAGCGGCCTACACCATCACTCCGCCAGCAGCTATGCCGAGCTTCTCCCCTGCGCCCGGGACTTATATCTCAACCCAGACGGTGACCATCGGCACCACAACGCCCTCGGCAACCATCTACTACACCACCAACGGGACCACTCCCACTACCAGCTCGCCGGTTTACTCCGGACCGATTACAGTCTCCGCCACGGAAACCTTGTCTGCGATCGCGGTGGCCGCTGGCGACTCAAGCAGCCCCGTTGGCTCAGCGGCCTACACCATCACTCCGCCGGCAGCTATGCCGAGCTTTACCCCTGCGCCTGGGACCTATATCTCAACCCAGACCGTGACCATCGGCACGGCAACGCCCTCGGCAACCATCTACTACACCACCAACGGGACCACCCCCACTACCAGCTCGCCGGTCTATTCCGGGCCAATTACAGTCTCCGCCACGGAGACCTTGTCTGCGATCGCCGTGGCCGCTGGCGGCTCAAGCAGCCCCATTGGCTCAGCGGCCTACACCATCACTCCGCCTGCATCTACGCCGAGCTTCATCCCTGCATCCGGAGCCTATACCTCTACGCAAACCGTAACCATCAGCACGCCTACGCCCTCGGCCACGATCTATTACACCACCAACGGGACCACCCCCACTACCAGCTCGCCGGTTTACTCCGGGCCAATCGCAGTCTCCGCCACGGAAACCTTGATGGCGATCGCGGTGGCGGCTGGCGACTCTGCCAGCGCCGTCGGCTCCGCTACTTATAACTTCGACGTGACCCCGGCGGCTATGCCAACCTTCAGCCTTGCCCCCGGGACGTACACCTCGGCGCAGACGTTGTCGATCAGCGCTCCAGTACCTCCACCTACCCCCTCCTATACCTATATAGTCAACGGACCTTCGACCATCTACTACACGATCGATGGGTCGATGCCCACCACCAGCTCGCTGGTTTATTCCGGTCCAATTGCCATCAATACCACCGAGACGATTCGAGCCATCGCCATGGCGACAGGCCATTCAATGAGCCAGGTGAACTCGGCTAGTTATTCCATCATTTCGCCCGCCGCAACGCCGAGTTTTAGCCCAGCAGCTGGCACCTACACATCAACGCAGACCGTAACCATCGGCACGGCTACGCCATCGGCCACGATCTATTACACCACCAACGGGACCACCCCCACTACCAGCTCGCCGGTTTACTCCGGGCCAATCACAGTCTCAGCCACGGAAACGTTGGCGGCTATCGCTCTGGCTACCGGTGACTCTGCCAGCGCAGTTGGGTCGGCAACTTATACCATCAGCCTGACGCCGGCGGCTATGCCAACCTTCAGCCTCACCCCTGGAACCTACACCTCTGCCCAGACCTTGACGATCAGCACGGCAACCGCTCTGCCGACGATCTCCTATACCGTCAGTGGATCGGCTGGACCTTCGGTGACGATCTATTACACAACCGACGGGTCTATGCCAACCACCAGTTCGTTGGTATATTCCGGCCCAATAACCATCGATGCCACAGAGACGATCCGCGCCATCGTCGTCGCAACCGGACATTCGGTTAGCCCGGTAAACTCGGCGACTTATGCCATCGTTTCACCCGCGGCAATGCCGACGTTCAACCCTGCACCTGGGACATACAGCTCGGTGCAGACGGTCACCATTAATACGACCGCACCGTCGGCCACCATCTACTACACAACCAACGGAACCGTACCAACGACCAGTTCGGCGGTTTATTACGGTCCTATCACGGTCTCAGCCAGCGAGACGATCCACGCCATCGCCGTGGCCACAGGGTATTCAACCAGCGCAGTCGGCTCGGCGGCTTACACCGTTGTCCTGCCGCGCACGGCCACTCCGGTCTTCGCCCCGGCGTCTGGAGCGTACGACTCGACACAGATGGTGACGATTAGCACTGCTGTGCCCGCGACGATCTACTACACCACCAATGGATCCAGGCCAACTTCCAGTTCACCGGTGTATTCGGGTCCCATCACGGTCGCGGCAACGGAGATTGTGAAGGCAATCGCCATAGCGAGCGGCGACTCCACCAGCGCTGAAGGCTCGGCGGACTACGTCATCGTCCCACCGCCTGCGGCGACGCCGATCTTAAGCCCAACCGCCGGCACCTACAACTCGGTGCAGACGGTAACCATTAGCTCCGGGACACCTGGGGCAATCTTCCACTACACCACGGACGGGTCCAGACCCACCAGCAGATCGCCCGTGTATTCCGGTCCCATCGCGGTCGGTGCCACGGAGACGGTAAGGGCCATCGCACTCGCAACCGGCTATTCAGCCAGCGCCGAGGGCTCCGCGGAATATAAGATCGTCCTGCCGGCGGCTACCCCAAACTTTAGCCCGGCGGCCGGCACCTACGGCTCAGCGCAGAAGGTGACCATCACCACGACAACACCCTCTACCACCATCCACTACACCACAAACGGGACTACACCCACGACAGCTTCGCCAGTATATTCCGGCCCCATCACGGTCGCTGCAACGGTGACGATCAAGGCCATCGCCGTGCCGAGCGGGCCAACCAATGCCTCCAACACCAAAGAAGCTTCTTCTCCCGCTCCAAGCCCGGTTGGCTCGGCGGCCTATACGATCAAGGCGCCATCACCCAGTTTCGCCGTCGTTCTCTTCCCCTCTTCTCTCAAGGTTGCCAATGGACATAGCGGAACTGCCTCCGTCCTGCTGACGCCGGAGAACGGATACGCCTCCACCGTTTCATTCAGTTGCTCCGGGTTGCCTCCGGGAGCATCGTGCAGCTTCTCTCCCGCAAGTGTCACCCCGGCTGGCGAAGCGGCCTCGACAACGCTCACCGTAGCCACCTCGACAGCGACGGCAGCTCTTCCACGTAACCCCAGCCCATTGGTTCCAGGTGGGTCGCTGGCCGCTGCATTCTGCTGCTTCGGCTGGAGGAAACGGCGCGGCGTTCGCCTGCTGTCTGCCGGAGTCGCGGCCGGCCTCGGTTTGGGACTCTGCATTGGCTGCGGAGTCGATCAAATCAGTCCGATCGACAGCGTATCCACCGTCAGCGTGATTGCCTCGGATGGTTCGCTGCAGCCAACCGCCAGCTTCACCCTCACCGTGCTATGACCGTCACACTCGGCGAACATCTCCCGAAGAGAATCACACCTATTCATCTGCTGGATGCCTGACCCGTATCCGTTCACAACAGATAGCGTCAGCGTAAATGAGTGCCTTTCATCCTTAGCTGGCATTATCGATGTCACCTCTGTTGACGATTGAATGACATCTTGAATCGCGATTTTTGCTCTGGTAGAGTCTTCAGCAGTGTCAACCATCCTTCAGGGGACGTCGATGTCATCTACCGCCAGCGCTGCACACCTGTTGCCGGCTAGCGCAGAGGCTGGAAGAGCAGCGTACCCAGGCCGATCCCTCACCTCGGCAGCGGCCTACGGATGGCTGGGTTTCGCGCTCCTACTGCTCCTGGTGCAGGCTCTCCCCTATCTGTCTTATCGCTGGGTCACGGACGAAAGTTGGTACGCAGGGCCCGCTTATTCGATCGCACACGGAAACGGAGTGGCGGATCCCGCGATCGGCCCCAATGACCTGGAGAATCGTTTCGATGCGCGACCACCCGGGACTGCGATCGTGATAGCCGCTGCCTTTAGGCTCTTTGGAGCCGGCCCGACCACTGCCCGCTTGGGATCGATCCTTGCTGGTCTGACCATTGTGTTCTTTACCTATCGTCTGGCACGCGACGTCATCGGGGAAGATGGCGCCCTGATTGCATCATTTCTAGTAGCGACCGACAATCTGGTCGTCCTGGCTTCGCGCACCGCGCGCCCCGAGGCTCTCACTACCATGGCGATCCTGGCGTCACTGCTGGCAATGAAGCAGTACGCTCGCGAAGACCGTATCGTATGGGCATTCTTAAGCGGCCTGCTTATCGCGATGGGAAACATGTTCCATATCACGCTGTTGGGCTTCATCGTTTCCCTAGGCATCCTGGCCATTGTTCTCGATCGCAAACGCGATAGATTCCCGCTGCGCGGCGCATTCAGCTATGGGATTGGATACGGCCTCGGGCTGCTACCCTTCGCCGTCTGGATACTATCCTCTCCCCTGGGGCGCGCCGGCTTTCGTCAAGAATATTTGGCTCGTGCAGCCGGGGGCCACCCACTGTGGGCAAAACTCCTTGAGGAGGGGCATCGCTACTCTGACTTGCTCGGCCTTAATATGCTGCATGGACATGGTTTGGAGTCCATCCCCGTCAGGCTGCCCATACCGCTCTTCTTCCTGGCAGCTAGCCTCCTTCTGTGGAAACTGCGCCGGCAGTGGTTTTATCTGGAATTGCTCCTTCTAACCCCCACCGTGTTTTGGCTTATCTACACGGTGAACAAAACTTCGCGCTATCTCGCGCTCCTCGCGCCGATCTTTGCCCTCACCATCGGCGCCGCGATCGCCGCCACCCGCGCAAATCGGAAGCTGCATCGCATTTTGCTGGCATTCTCCTGCCTGGCTATCGCGGCGCAGATGTCAGCGAACTTCTTCCTGCTCCATGCCGCGCGCAATGCGGATTACAACAAGGTGACAGCGGAGCTGCACAGCGTAATCCCGCCGGGTCAGACTGCCTATGGGACCATTACCTTCTGGCTCGCGCTCCACGACCATCCCTTCATCTCCTACGAGCGCACTGCTCCTTGGATGGCTGCCAACCAGTTCCACACTCGGTACTTCATCACCGGCGACCGCGTGATCACCGGAAACTACTACGGGCACGAGGACTACTATAACGACGTCAACCGGACCCTTGCAGAGATAGCCGCTCAAAGCAAATTGGTCGGAGACTTTCCCGACCCCTACTACGGCGACCTCAAGGTCTACGAACTGCGGGCTCGCTAAGCATTCAGTATCCGGATTACGATCTGACTTGAAACCTGTGCGCGGGCTTGAAGACAGCGGAGGTCTTCTGGCAGGACGCTTGCTACGCTGGCTGGCTCTGGATGACAGCATGACGTTTTTTCATCTTGAGGAAAGGCGTCTCAAAATAGCGATATGAGAGCGCGGCCATAAGGATGGTCAGTCCCAACGCCAGCGCGCCCTTCAAGAAGTAGATTGGACTGTTGAAGGACGCGAGGTGCCGGATCAGCAGTTTACCCGTCATGTAAGCTGCAAGGCGATGATAGACATATAGACCATAAGAGATGCGCCCAAGATAGATAGCCCATCCAGGAAGCAGCTTTGGACTGATACCCAGAAATGCAACCAGCACCAGAACACATCCCAGCGCGGCCAGTGCGTACCCACCGATGAGTGGCCAACTACCAGGGTTCTCGATGTCGGCATCACGGGCATGAAGCCCATAACAGGCGTAGATCCAGCAACACCAGGCCCCGGCAATCAGCATCAGTCGGTGCCACGCGGCTAATCTGGGTAAGCGGCCACGCAGAATGAGGCACAACAAAATACCTGCAGCGAAACATTGAAACTGCACAAACGAGTTGTACCAGACGGCAGTGTCGGATGCCTGGATCTTGCCCAGATAATAGAGCCACGCGTTGGCAACAAGCACAAGAAGCATGCAGAACCCGTAAAGAGCCTTGCGGCTAAGGTATTTCACAATCCAAGGGGCGAATAGATAGAATTGCTCTTCCACGGAGATACTCCAAAGCGGCCCCATCGGGTTCGATGTCACTCCATGAATGCTGGTGTACCAACCGGCCATAAAGATGGAAAACCAGCCCATATAGGCGATATCGGTGCGATAGCCGCCGGGCAGGATAGCGACCGCGATGCCGAGAGCTAGGCCGAGATAATAAAGTGGCCAGATTCGCAATATCCGTCGAATGTAGAATTGTTTGATGGCGACAGTGCCTGTATTTGCACGCTCCCTAACCAGCAGCTCGCAAATCAGAAAAGCGCTGAGAGTGAAGAATAGGCTAAGACCAAATCCGCAGGCATTGGAGATGGAGTACATGACCGGAGCGAAGCCCTTCAGGACATAGTCTATCCGAGCATCCGGGTCGTGGGGCAATTCGTGGTAAACGAAGACAAGGATGAAAGCCAGAAAGCGAACAACATCCAGCTCCGGGCGGTAGTACCGGCTGGGACTTGCTCCTGATGCAACCATGAATCCTCGTACCCCTCTTCCGGGTCAGATAAACTGTTGAGCAGTGGGCTAGGGAACTACAAGGCTATAGTAACATTGCTATTGTCTGCGAATAGTGCGTCTGTTTCAAGAACGGAGCAAGCGCGCCGACAAAAGGTTGCTCTCTGCGTTGCTTTACATCTAACGCCGATGGGGGATGCAATCGATCCGGGCATGTTATGGCTCTTATGCGGCGAGTGCAATATTTCTGTTCGAAAGGGTTAGATGGTTCGTTTCGAAAAGCTCGTTGAATGTAGAACCTTGTTTGCATTTGCGCTGGCTTCGTTGCTGATCAGCTCTCTGGCGCAGCGCTATCTGGGTCATGTCATGCCGGATCCGGACCTGGACTTTTACGACTATTACTTCGCCGCGCAGGTCGTCCACGACAATCCCCACGCCGCCCTCTATGCAGGAGCAACGGAAGGAAACCCACAACTCCGCAGCGCCCCACTCGACAGTGAACTCTCTGCCCACGCCAAGGCTGCCGGCTTCGACGATATCGAGCTCTACCTTTACCCACCTCTCCTCGCCGATCTTCTTGCCCCGGTCTCCCAACACTCATCCCATCTCGCCGCCGTCGTTTGGCGGGCCTTCAACCTGACTTTGGTACTCGCATCGGTAACCCTGCTGGCCCTCATGATGCGCGTGCCCATTCTCAGCTTTCAGTTTGCTGTGTTCATTGTGGCCGCGTACAGCTTCTGGCCCATTCATGAGGCCCTCTCGCTCGGACAGATAGCAATCGTCATGCTCGCGCTCTGGACCATCGGCGTAGTGGCCTATCGTGAAGACCGCATGGTTCTCTCGGCCGCGGCCTTTGCGCTCGCAACGGCTTTCAAGGTTACTCCTATCCTGCTTCTTCCCCTCTTTTTCATATGGAAAGACCGCAGATGGCTTATCTCCTATATCGCCATCTGTGTCGGTCTGGTTGCGGCGATGGTGGCCATCAACGGTCCGCAAACCCTGGGCATCTACGCCACCGTCATGTCCGGAATGGGCAGCGGCGTTCCGGCCATGCAGAATAAGAGCATTGGCTCACTGATTGCCTGGATATATTACGGTAAGCTCTTCACTCTCAACTCCGCGCAAGCGGTAATGGCCAACCCGCCACGCACTCTATCGATCGTTACCAAGGTGGCTAGTGGCCTCTTCTATCTCCTCTGCCTGATCCTTGTGTGGCGGGATCGCCGCCGTCTCGACCGAGCATCGAAAGCGGCCTCAATTGCTGTCTTCGGCCTTGTTACCGCCTGCATTTCTCCGGTCTCATGGCGCCACGGCTATACCGTTGCGGTCCTTGTGCTCGCCATTTTCTGGGTGAAAGCTCTTCGCGGCCGGCCGCGAGTCCCTCATCTTGTGCTGTTGACCCTGACGACCTTTACCCTCGGCTCACTGTTCTTCGATCTCGCTGCCCAAGCCCCTTTACCCCAATTCTGTAAAATACTCTTGGCTGCTGCATGGATTATCTTCAGCGTGCTGTTCTGCCTGGACGTACTCTTGCATGCTGACGCTGAAGGCCAGCTCGGCGCAGCTAAGAGCTGGCACTCCTGCTTCGCCGTTGGCACCGCCGCAGAGCACCATGAGCTTCGCCGTTAAGGGCCCTTGGTTGATCCCGATTCCAATATTCCGATCGCCCCATCGGGCGTTACCCACATATCGCACTCCAGATGTGCTCTCGCTTGGGTTATCCTGCTTAAAGTTGTCCCGAAAATCAGACACTAACAATGGGTTTCGTCCTTAGCGTCCTCTATTTCGTTACGTTCTATCTTACGCCGCCCGTTCTATTCGGACCGCTTGCGGCCTACCGCATTGAGGTTATCCTTGCCGTATTGATTCTCCTCGTATCTTTGCCTAAGCTGGCCGGCTCATTTGTTATGAAGACGGCCCAGGCTCTGGCCATGCTCGGGTTGACGCTTGCGGTTTTTATGTCAGTGCTTATTGGAGAGCATTGGATAAGTGGCGCTGCGCGAGCGTTTGTGGAGTTTATTCCAGGCATCTATGCGTACTTCCTTGTTGGCTTGCACTGCAACTCCAAACGGAAGCTGCAGATACTGGTCTTCATGCTGTTATTTGTCTGCCTTTTTGTGATTGGGCGTGGATGGCTCGACCTGCATTATGGTGTTGCGGGGAGCGACAGCGTACAATCACAGTCCGCCGAGATGGACGAACTGTGGTACTTTCAACATCCCTATCTGCTTCGATTCGGCAATGGTGCGGGAGAGATGTTTTATCGACTGAAGGGACAGGGGTTGATCGACGACCCGAATGATTTTGGCCAACTGGTTGTCTGCGTGGTTCCACTGGTTTTCATCTTCTGGCGTACGAAGAAGACGCTTCAGAATTGTCTATTTGTGCTTTTGCCAGTAGGTGTGCTGCTCTACGGGGCATACCTGACGCACTCGCGCGGCGCGCTGCTGGCCTTGATTGCGTTGGCGGTCGTAGCGGGGCGGCGGCGCATCGGAATGATGCCGGCGCTGCTGTTGGCCGGCGTCCTGTTCTTCGCGGCGATGGCTCTGAATTTTACTGGTGGGCGGGCAATTTCCGCGGAATCCGGCTCTGACCGCACATCTCTCTGGAGCGGGAGCATGGAACTGCTGAAGTCTCATCTCCTGTTTGGCGTGGGCGCCGGGGCTTTGCCGGACTATCTCGGTCTTACCGCGCATAACTCGGTCATGGTCTGCGCAGCAGAACTTGGCTTATTCGGCTTGTACTTTTGGTCTCTGTTCCTGTTTTCTACGGCGAGGGACGCCTTAGAAACTGCTGCCCCCGCCAAGGTAAGTGAAGGAGAGCCGATCCTTCGCAAGGAAGAGTATTCTCCGCTGGCGGCAAGAAAGATCGAAGATGTCAGCAAAGCGGAAATCAATCGGCTGGGTCACTTGATGGTCTTGGCGCTTACAGGCTTTCTAGTCGCGGGGTGGTTTCTTTCACGCGCCTTTGTTATGACACTGTTTCTATTAGGCGGCATGGCAGAGGTAGTTTACGAGATGGCTTTACAACGGGGCATGATCGCTCCACGCTTGCCACTGGCGCGCGTGATGCTTTACTCCGGTGGATTGGCGATCGCACTGATTGTTCTGATGTACATTATGCTCCGAACCGTCAACCTGATGCACTGATTCGCGAAATGCTGGTTATGATCGTCTACGCCTTCGCGCCACGCGAAAGGAAGAGATTGTGGTACTGCTGCCAGGTCCCCTCAATGCTAAAACGGCCCTGCACTATCTCCCGGCTCAATTCGCCCATTCGCGCCAGATCTGCTGTGCGGACCATTCTGATCATCGCCTGGGCGAGTTCCTCATGATCTCCGGGAGCCACAAGATACGCATTGTGTCCGTCTTGGGCCGCTTCTTCCACTCCTCCTGCACGCGTAGCCACAACTGGCAGGCCGGCAGCCATGGCCTCAAGCAGGGCCAGGGGCAGGCCTTCATTTAGCGAACTGAGAACGAAAACGTCCAGATTACTTAGAAACTGCGCTGTATGAGGTAACGCTCCCAAAAAGGTTACACGACCTGCAAGATTCAACTCTTTCGTCCGCTCAATGATACGATCCCGCAAAGGACCATCTCCTGCAATCTGTAACTCGGCGCCCGGAAGCTCAGCGGCAACGATCTCAAAGGCCCGGAGCAGCGTGAAATGATCCTTCTCGGGAACCATCCTCGCCGCAATGCCGAATCGCACGCTCGGAAGGCCAGAACCGGGATGCGCAGGGGTATCGATGAATCTTTCCAAGTGGGCGCCATTCAGGATCACGCTTGTCTTGGCCTCAGGCACCCCTCGGTGCTGAATGAAGAACTGCCGAGTCGCTTCCGAAATCAACACTACGCTGCTCACCCACGGCAATGTCGCCCAGAAGATCCAGTCTGACTTCCTATCGCGGGATTCTGTGGTGACCTGCGATCCACTGGGCTCATTCACAAAACGATATTCCGCACGGTGTCGTGTATTGACAATCACGGGGACTCCGGCAAGGCGACCGGCAACGACTCCGTAATGATGCACCAAGTGATTATGTGTATGCAGAACGTCCGGGCGGTCCCGCCGCAATTCCTTGACAATCTGCCAGACTGTACGCAGTTGCGGCCCGCTAGACTTCTCAAAAGATCGCACAGATATCCCCATTGCAGATGCTTCCGCCGCAAGCCGGCCAGGGTTGGTCAGGCAATAGATGATCGGCTGATGACCTTCGGCGAGTTGACAACGCGCGAGATCGACTACAAGCCTTTCCAAGCCGCCCATATCAAGATTATTGACAAACTGTACGATTCGCATAACGCTCAATAGCTTCGATCTTCGACTTCATAGTATCTTTGTGAACCTAAACCCGGGTATGGTAACAACCCCTGCACAGCCATCAACTGCCGGGACCGACCAAACCATCGGTGGCTAGTCTCCGGTCGCAATCGCTTCCTCATGCTCACAACCTTCATACGTTTCTCTAGATGCGTAGACAAAACCAGCATATGCTAGGTCGTGGCGATAGGAGTCGGCATAGAATGCGAGGCGCCACGTTCCTTCCTGATCCTCTTACAAAGCCAAACAAGAGTGGCACTCGCCAGAATGATGCACAAGCCTTCAACGGGAAATCGGAATCGCGAAGCTCCCCAGAAGATCACTGCGCTCAATACAAAGTGAAGTATTCCCACGTGGAGAATCCAGCCTGGATTGTTCGTCCGCAGAAAATAGATCGCGCTGGGAAAGAAGGCGAGCGCGAAGAGAATTAAAATCGGCCCCCAGGACACCAGCATGACGATTCGGTAAAGCTTAGGGCTCTGAGGTTGTAGAACCGGTGTCCACGAGCGAACAAACCTTGATTCGGCCAAGTGCCACCACGTCCCTGGATGGGTGCGTATCCACTGCTCGGCTAATTGTGTTTCGACATGGTCCCGTACCACTTCGTTGTTCGGAGCGGTGATTTGACCGCGATATTCAGGAAGCTCGGAAGTTGGATATATCCAATAGCCATAGTAGATAGGGTTATATGCGACGATTCGATTATAACTGCCGAGCAAGACATCTCCCCCCCCCGTGTCGAACGGAATGAAGGTGTGAAATACCTCATAATTGCGAATCGTCCAAGGCGCCAGCACAGCCACGGCCACGAATGAAATTGCCAGACTGCGGAGGGCCAGCCGCGGCGTCCCGCGAAATTGCCAAACCGACCACGGGATCATAAGCGCGACCATCATCACCGCGTTTCCTCTCGTCAGCATGGCAAGGCCAAGAAACATCCCCGCTGCAATAGAACGCGCCCAGGTCGGGCGCTCCGCAAATCGCAGCACCGTCAAAACAAAACAACAGAAAAGAAACGTGTACAGCGGCTCCGATTGCAACTGACTCGAATACATCAGCGCCGTCGGCCATACAGCGTAGATTGCCGCAGCCAGTAACGCGACCGAATTGTCAAAGCATCTCCGCCCAATTGCATAGACAAGGAGAATAGTCAGAGTGTCCAGAACACAGTAGAGAATCCGCACCGCACTATAGCGATGTCCAAAGGGCCAATACAGGCCAGCCCACAACACCGACGTTCCAGGAACGCGATAGGCCGTCGGATGATCCATCGACTGCCCATCGGGTCCTACCACGTCAGGACTGATTCCGCTATATCCCCTTCCCTGAGCCAGATTCCAAGCATACGAATCGTATTCGCTGGCGTCCGTGCCCGGCACCGGCGGCGTGGCCAATCCAACATGAACCCCGCTCGCAATTCGAGCCGCGAATCCCACAATCATAAACACAACCAGGACACGCAAATGCCACGCCTGCAAATTGTGCCGTCTGACCTCCTTGTTAGACCTCACTTCATCAACTTCATTCATGACAGAGTAGGCCCCGAGAAATCGTAGACGTAGTGCGGCATCCGAAACGCCAGAGACAGCCAGCTACTTCTCACCTTCATATCCTCTTGCCTCAATATAACCTAGTTGTCCGGGTTTGCGGTTGTTTTCGCAGCTCCCGTAGCCGAAAACCTTCGCAGACTTGCAGGCCACACCGGTTGACCCACACCGAAGCCCGTAAGCATATACCTTCCCTGCTTCTGGATGCACGCGACAGGCCTCACCTCCCGTTCGTTCTCCACAACCGGCCTATTTGTGCTCTTGCCGGCCCGCACCGTATGATTTTTGCGGTGTCAAGACGTTCGTTAATGCCCCAATTTCCCAGCTACGTCCGGCAAGTTTCAATTCAAGAGGGATCGAGGCCCGAATTGTCATTCTTCGTGTAACGCGGTTCTAACAGCGGTGTTCAGCAAGTCGGTCTCCGGCTGCGGCGGGCTTGCCCGAGGATACACGTTTGGGGTCGTCAATACACAAAAAGCAACATCGTCGTTCTAGCGGTCACGGCCGTATTTACAATGATTAGAGGGTGACGATGGCAGAACTTGTCGCAGCGTTAGATCGGGACACTAGAGACCCGGGGGTGGGGGGACTCAAGAGCTCTCCCAAGTACCCTTGGATAGACGTGCTTCGTGGCATCGCGATACTGGGTGTCATCGCTCATCATGCTGCATTGTATGTGCGAGGCCTTGGAGCGCCCACGAAGTTTATTGGCGGGTTTGGAAAGATGGGCGTACAACTGTTTTTTGTTGCCTCCGCAATCACCCTTTGCCTATCTACGGCGAGGCGGACAGAGAGGCGCCCCGTATTGAGCTTTTACCTGCGTCGTTACTTTCGGATTGCGCCTCTGTATTATTTGGGGATCATTTTCTATGCTTTGTATTCGATCCCATTCAACTATTTTCACGGATTCGGCCCGCATGCTGACGCAGCCTACAATCTTCCTGACATCGCCGCCAATATCCTTTTCGTGCATGGCTTGTATGGGCCGGCCAATAATACAGTAGTGCCAGGAGGGTGGTCTATCGCAACGGAGATGAACTTCTATACCATCTTCCCCTTGATGTTTTTTCTGTCTGAGCATTACAAAATGTGGCGGCCAGCGATGGCGGCGTCGATCATTGTATTCTGCGGGGCCGTGGAGTTCGCTATAGGAAATCTTACCGGACACTGGCCATGGAACACTGATTTGGAGTACTACAGTTTGCTGAACCAGTTGCCCGTATTTGTAATCGGAATTCTCGCCTACTACTTGCTCCAGAGTTCGGCTATCAGGAGAGTGCCGGCGGCTATCGCGGGCGCGCTTTCATTGCTTGTCGCTGGAAGCCTTTTCAATTCGCAAGCACACATGGCCTATTACTTTATTCCAATATTATGCGCCTGCGCATTTTCTGCGTTGGCCTTGATCCTGAGCCAACTCAGCGTCGGCTATCCAACTTCGCTTATCAACATTGGAAAGCGATCTTATTCGATCTATATTCTGCATTTCGCATTCTTACACATCGTGCTCTTTGGCTGGAGCGCCCTGCGCATTCATCTGCCGCCGACTCTAGAATGCCTGGTTGTTTTTTTGCTTACGCTGGGGTTCGCCGATCTCGCAGCACAGTTCACTGAGCGGCAAATTGAACGGCGCGGCATTGATCTTGGCCGGAGGATTATCTCTGCAGTCCAAACCAATAGAGCGTGAGTCGGTCCTCTCAGCAGCAATGTTTTCAGAACTCCGATGTTCTTTGCTTTCAGCTAGTGCCCTTTCCGCTCTGCGGCTCGCTGTGCGCTTCCGGCCTCAGGAAGAACACGGAAGGAGTCTTTCAGGCTACAAAGTAGGTTGAAGCGGATGATATACCACAACGCAGCAACACCATCCTTCATTCCAATCTTCTTGCCCTGCTCGTAAGTCCGCCCATGATAGGAGATCGGAACCTCGTAAATGGCAACTCCGAGTTTGGCCACTTTCGCCGTGACCTCAATCTCGAAGCCGAAGCCATCGCTGGTAATCGTCATATTGCGGATAATCTCTCCACGGAATGCCTTATAACAAGTTTCAACGTCGGTCATGTTGACGTTCGTGAACAAATTCGAAAGAAAGGTCAGGCCTTTATTGGCGATGTAGTGGTAGAAGTAGAGCACCCGCGATGCCTTACGCACCAGAAAGCGCGAACCGTAGACCACGTCTGCGTGCCCTTCCACAATCGGCGCAATCACATCGGCGATCTCCGCGGGGTCGTATTCCAGATCGGCGTCCTGCACGATGACGATCTGACCGGTCGTCAGCGCAAACCCCGTCTTCAGCGCCTCGGTCTTGCCCCCGTTCACAGGGTGATGGGCGACTTTGATCCTGGGATTCTCCGCCGCCAACCGGTCGGCGATCGCCCCAGTCCTGTCGACGGAGCAGTCGTCGACGATAACGATTTCGTCGGCTTGTGAAACGGCCAGCAACCGGGCCACGATCTCAGACAATGTGGCCTCTTCGTTGTACGCCGGAACGACAATGGAAAGTAGCGGCTGGATTTCAGCTGAAGCGCTCATTCAACATCTCTCTTTTCTTGCCGGGACATAGCGTCAGGCTAAGCTATGTGGGTTACTTCTAGTCTTCCTATATACCGCAGCTTTTGCTATACCACAAGGGTGCTAAGGCCGAGGCAGCGAGCAGGTCCTATATACTATGGGTTCCTCACACAATTATCGGTCAATCGGATCGGTGTCCCGCCGTCGACGACCTCGAAGTCCGTAACTTTTAGTGCTCGCAAAGAATGAGAATCAAAGCCAAGTTCGGCATACTTCATTTCTGTGTCTTGGTCGTTCTGGGCGGTCAGCGCAATACTGCCTTCGTCAGCCAGAAACATGCCGTACTTCTGCATTGCTGTAGCAACAACTCGTGCGGGGGGGGTGAGGTTCGACATGTCAAAGGACGCTTTCAGCCGAAAGTGTGCGCCCATCGGCGGGGCGGACATTGGCCCGCTCGGGCCGCCGGCGTGGGTCGCGGGATGCACAAAATAGTGTGCGCGTATCCGCGGTGGAGGGAGAGTGAAGCGGATGGCATGGTTGATGCTTCCTAAAGCAAGCTCATCCGCATTGAAGACCAAGGGAGCAATGGGGAAGCCGGCGGCATCAGCGCTAGTGCATTGATCTCCAAGTCCTGACGGTGGATAGACACGGTTGAGGTTCCACACTACAGCATAATCTGCACTCAGCACATTGTCTGCGTACTCGGTTCGCCAAGTCTCATAGAGTTTCCCAGCGCCGCGGTCCACTACGATAAGATGGCAGTCGCCATGATCTGGACACCCGTAACCAGAGTGTCCTTCGAATCCCCCACCCGCAGGCAATGGCACTTCGGAAATGTTATCGGAGTCATATATCCAATCGGTTCCTTCTCTGAGAGGAACCATCGGCGTCCCTGCATCTGCCTGCAACACGCGTATGCCTAAATCGATTTGCATCTTATTATCATTTCCCCATCCGCCCGCATCTGACAGCCAGGCGATCATGGTGGAGGACTGGGGATCGAGAGGCGCGTGACTCACATCCTGCGCCCATATGGACCCAGGGGGGAAATAAGGCGCAGGCGGGACGATATGCTTCAATTTTGCGGCCCGCACCTGGGCGCCCAACAGTCCACCGGAGGCCCGGTCCAGTGCCATAAAAGCATGGTCTCTGACACGCTGGGCTTTCAGGGCCAAATCGATATGACTGCGGTGGATACCATAGGCGATCGCGGCAACACAGATTCCCAATAGGAATCCCGACGCAAAAATCACCGCTGCCTTCATGGTTTTCATGAGGATCGAATGTGCCCCTCTCGTTGACGTGAATCAACGCAAACGCTCTTGTCGGTGTCGATTAAAGCGGTAGCGGCGACAGGTTCTGATAACGCCAGGCCCTCAGCTTTCGCCTTGAAACCCGTCTCCACCAGCTTACTCGAATTCCATATCTTCCACAGCGGACCGCGTGTAAAGAGAAATCGGTGTAGCCCCACGACAGCGGCGGCATTCAGCACAAGCAGCGCGCCTAACGGAGCTGCCGCGCGATGCAGCACGGGGACCCTATAGCGCAAGCCAATAATTGCCACTATCCAAACAGTAACCTGAAGCATTGCAAACACCATGTACAAATGGGAGTCAACTGAAAGTGCACTCGCCGAGATCAGCATCAGGATCAGCAGGTAAGGTACAATCAGGCGCATCGCCTTGTGTGAGACAAGCTGGAACAGAACTCTATTCCGTGGGGTCAGGGTCCACGGTGCGAGTTGAAAGAGTTGATAGTTTCCCGCAAGCGTCCGCACCTTGCGATGGAATTCACCCTCCACCTTCTTCGGCCACGTGTCGTAGACGTAGGCTTTCGCATCGACGACGGACCGGTAGCCCTGGCAAATGATGGCAAGAGGCTGGAACATGTCGTCGAGAATGACACCTGCCGGCAGCTGCACGGCGAGCTTGCGGCGAATCGCGTAGAAGCCCCCGTAGACCCCGACTGGGGAGTCCCGGGCAGCCTCACACATTCTGATCCACTGCTCGTACCGCCAGTAGAAATCTCCCACCGCCGCTGAGGTGGCATCGTGACCTTGGTCGCGCAACTTCAGATTCCCGGACACGCAGCCCACCGTCTCATCAGCGAAGTTACTTACCAATTGTTGGATCGCGCCAGGCGCAATCTCAGGCCTGATGTCCACAAACAAGATCACATCTGCCGTGGCCTGCGCCACACCGGCATTCACGGCTACCGCTTTGCCCCCGTGTTCGTCGAGAACAATGGACTTGATACGCGGATGCCTCAAATCAGCCAGCAACTCCGCCGTGCCGTCGGTTGATCCATCCGATACGATGATGATCTCTTCGATGTTCGGATAATCCAGGCGTAGTAAATGCTGGATCTTAGCTGGGAGCAGCAACACGCCATTATGCACGGCGAGCACCATGCTTATGCTGGGGGTGATCGGAGCGACCTTCCAGGCACGCGGCCACGCGCGCGCGACCATCCACATCGCAACAGGATAGCCCAGGTACGTGTAGAGGACGCCGATCAGCGACAGCCAGAAGACAATCTTCACTGTGCGACTCTCCGCAACCCAGTTGTCATGATCTTAGCAAACGGCCGTCAGACCTTGGCAACAGATGCACTGATCGGCCTTGAAGCTAGTTAAACAGCCCAGGCTCAGTCATTTCCATGACTCTTTTGGTGCATTCATTCGCATCCGCCGCACATGCTACGATGCATTATCGTACCGCGCTGTGTATCCCCGATCTTCTCGATACGAGAACATTGGCTGCAATTGGTCCCTCGGCGACGGAGCGCATGCGAAGATGCAGGAACATCGGTTGGAGATAGCTTCGCCGGCAGTATGTCAGGGTTATTCTCGCGCGAGATGTTAGCCATTAGCAGGCGCGGAGCAACCACATTACCCTTTAATCAGAGCAACGTCGACATGTCTAACACCAAAACCATCGCTAGAAATACCGGCTGGTACGGCCTCGAAAGCCTGGTCAACTCCGTATTGACGTTGATTACTTCGATCGCAATTGCGCGGTCGCTGGGCCCGTCCAAGATGGGCTACATTATCTGGGTCTCTTGGATCGCGTCCGTGGTCGGCAGTCTCGGTGGACTCGGCATCCCCGCAACTACCCAGAAGTATATGGCCGAGTTTCTCGGCATGGGCGATCGCGGGACCGCGCGTTACATCTATCTCCGCACCATGATGTTGCAAATTGGCTTAGCGACCATAGCCACTGCGGGCATTTTCTTCTGGGTGCTGCGAGATGCTGAGCCGGGATACAGGTTGGCCTCGGCACTCATAGCGCTCAGCATCTGGCCTTCAATGGTCAATTTCATCTCGGCGCAGGCCAACGTCGCCAGCGAAAACCTGTCGGCCAATCTGCCCGCCTCCGTCATTTCCATATTCGTCTTCTTTCTTGCAATCATCGCCACGGTCTTATTCAACTGGGGCGTCGTCGGCTTTGGCGCCTCCATGCTCCTCATGCGGGCCGTCGATCTTCTGGTGCGCCTCATCCCCGCCATGAAGCGAATCCTCGCGTGGGAGACGACCCATGTTCACCCGGAGGGCATCCGTGCGCGCATGATCGCCTTCGCGTGGCAGAGTGTCGCCAGCATGATCGTCGCACTGATCGTATGGGACCGCTCCGAAGTCGTCCTGCTGCACCATCTCTGCTCCGATATCCGCCAGGTCGCCTATTATTCAGTCGCCTTCACCATGGGCGAACGGCTCATGATCGGCTCGTCCGTCTTCGGCTCGGCAGCCGGCGCGACCATCTTTGCTCAATACGGACGCGACAAGTCCAAGCTCTCGATGGTCACGGCTTCCGCGTTCCGCTATCTTGCGCTAACCTCAATTCCGCTCCATGTCATCGCCGCTGCTCTTGCTGTCCCGGCGTTGCTTCTTCTCTATGGCAACCAATATAAGGGCGCAGCCGTGGTTGTGATGCTGGCGCCGCTGCTGTGCATGCCCAGGGCCTTTATCGGACCCGTGCAGAGCCTCCTGCAGAGCGCGGAGCGGCAAAACTACGTCATTCTCGCCACCGTGGTCGCGGGCATCGTCGATATCGGGGTGGCTTGGTACCTCATTCCAGCGCACGGAGCGGTGGGCGCCTGCATCGGCAATGGAGTGGCACAAACAACAGCTGTAGCAATGATGTGGGTCATCGGCATTCGTCTATACGGCGTAAAACTTCCCTGGGCGCAGCTTGCAAAGATCACCTTCAGCAGCGTCGCCGCGTCGCTGACTGCGCATTACATCGCCGTGCAGTTGCCGCCACTATGGGCAATCCTGTGCGGTGGAAGCGCGTCTTTGGTTGTTCTCTTCGGCCTCTTCTATCTCCTCCGCGTCTTGGAGCCGGAAGATCGCACCCGCTTCAACGTCCTCACCGGCATGCTGCCTAAACCCTTCGGCCAGCCTGCGAATAAGGTCCTCTCGCTGCTGATTCGCCCGGACCTGGCCAATCCAGCTCCCACTAACATCTAGCATTGGCGATATACGAGCAGTGGTAGGCAAGGTAACTATGATCCCAAGAGGAGCACTAGACTTGAACTTTAGTGTCATCATACCCGCCTTCAATGCTGAGCAATATGTCGCTAAAGCCATCGAGAGCTGCTTAAATCAGACCTATGCTCCACATGAGATCATCGTCGTTGACGACGGATCGACCGACGACACGGCCAAGGTTGCGGAATCTTTTCCTGCGCCAGTCCGAGTGATTCGCCTGGAAAAGAACATGGGACTGCCCACTGCCCGAAATCGCGGCGTTCAAGCTTCTACTGGTCAATGGCTCGCATTCCTGGACGCTGATGATTGGTTTCTACCCGAGAAATTGGACCGTCAGCGTCTCTGTGCCCTTGAGCACGAGCAGGCAATCCTGATCTACAGCGGATTCCTCGCCTCAGTGGATGGAGCCGAGTCCCTGGGGTGGTTTCATCCCCCTGAAGTATTGTGGCCGAAGCTTCGTTACCGCTGTGCCCTTGTGCCCAGCACGGTGGCCCTTCGACGTGAAGCATTTGAAGCCGTCGGAGGGTTCGATCCTTCGGTTAGGGTATGTGAGGACTGGGATCTTTGGCTGAGACTCGTTGAGCGCTATTCTCCAAAAATATTCGCTGCAGTGCCGGAACCGCTCGCAGTTTATCGGACTACGCCCGGAAGTATTTCCTCTAATGCGATGCGGATGTTCAAGGCAAAAGAGGGACTCCTTGAAGGCAGGTGCCTCAACGGTACTGCAGGCATATCGAAGCACCTTTGGCGCCGAAAACTAACCGCATTCCTGCATTACGACACCTCAATCGCCTTGCGTGAGGAGAGTTCCCCTCTGGATCTCGCTTTTATGCTCAAAAGCATCGCCGCATGGCCGTTTTTATGGAGCGAGATGCCGAGACGTTACAAGATAGCAGCAGTCATGGCGAAGCAACATTTGTTCAAGCACCTATCCAGGTCGCCCGTTCGCGCGTAGGACGCGTCGTGTTCAAGAACTAATTCATTCTGTGCTGATGGAGGACTCTCGGGGATGAGGATCAGCGTCGTCATTCCGGCTTACAACGCGTCTGCGTTCCTTCCGCGATGTCTCAAGTCGGTCTTTGCCCAAACGCGCCAGCCAGATGAGGTGATCGTCGTCGATGACGGTTCGAGGGATAACTCCGCGGCACTGGCAGCGGAATTGGGGGCGAGAGTCATCAGCCTTCCCAACGGCGGCCCTGCCTCAGCGAGGAATGCCGGAATACAAAGCGCTTCGAGCGAGTGGATCGCCCTGCTGGACGCCGACGATCTGTGGGCCCCGGAGAAACTGGAGCGCCAAGCCCTCGCCGTCGACGCCGGGACGGTGCTCGTTTACACCGGCATCAGGATTTTCGACGACAATGGCGTCCGCGCCGAGGCTCCCGCAGTCGATGCGGCTTCGGCTAAAAAGATGCTGCGCTACAGCAACCCCATTATTCCATCGACTACACTTGTCAAACGCGAGGCAATCCTCCAGCTTGGAGGATTCCGCGACGGCATCTCCGGTTGCGAGGACTGGGAGATGTGGTTCCGCTTGCGTCAACTCGGCCAGTTCAAAGCGATCCATGGCCCTCTGACCGACTACTATGTTCATCCAAAAAGCTTAAGTTCAAACCCCGGGAGGATGCTTCAGGCACTGGATGGGTTCATCGACACGACCCTTCTGGCCGATCTGCGGGGACTCGATCGCTGGGCCTGGAGACGACGAATTCGCGCAGTACAGTTATGCAGTGCCGGACTGATCGCCCGCGAGAACGGACTCAAAGACGAGGTTCGATATATGTTCCGGTCGCTCTCTACGTGGCCGTCTCCCTTTTGGCAGCCGCGACGCTTCGCTGTGTTTGCAGTAAGCGCAAGAAACAGTATTGGCAAATGAGGTCGGAACGAGCTCATGCCAGGTGGAGCGGCTCCGTAAAGCCCAGAACTGCATCTGGAGCTATACAGCGGGAACGTCCCCCCGAGGTTCTATGTCCAGGAACAACGTATATTCACCTGCCCGCACCATGCGGTATAGATAGCGTGCTAGTGCAGATTCGACCGCTCGGCCACATTCGGGACCGTGAATCTCGATGCAAAGATTCCGCACTCTAGGTAGCCACTCGTCGACATTCTGAGAAAACAGAGATCTTTCGCTACCTTCGATATCGATTTTGAGAAGATCGACGTCACCTTCTGGACACATCTTCAAGAGCGAGGGTATGTCCCAGGCAGTTACGCTCGCAACCTCGCCATCGCCGGCTGGCCGAACCTCCGTGGCCCATTCGCGGCCGTCCCCGAAGGTTCCTCGAGAAAGAACAAGCTGCCCAGGGCTATGCCAAACCGCTCCCTCGACTAACTTGGCCCGCCCAGTATAGGGAGCCAAAGTCCGCCGACATATCGCTAAGTTAGCTGGATCGGGCTCAACAGCAAGAACAAACGCGCTGGGGAAGAGACTCAGGAAGACCGCACTCACATAGCCCACATTTGCGCCGAGGTCCAGAACCAACCGAGGCGAGTTCTTCAAGGGTGAGCGCCAAAAGTCAAGTTCCCCTCCCAGGAATATGTTCTCGAACAATTCGACATCGCTGCTTCCCGCCATGCGAACCAACACCTTGCGGCGCAACCAATATGGGCGAATGGAAACAGGCTTATGGATGAGGCCCCGACGATCCGCCGCCTTTGCAAGACTCCATCGCAGGCCCTCCAAGAATCCGAGTTTGCGTCGATACTTGGCGTGAGTCTCCCATCGTGTCATTCTTTTTTGAACCCCGCAAAAGTGATTTTCAAAGGTCTAGTGTAGGCGTCCAGGGGTGCCTGCTCGGCGCGTCAACAAACAACCGGTCCCAACTAGCCGATGCTCCTCACGCTGAATGGTGCGCTATGCAGGGTTAGTATGCCACAGAGACGCGCCTTCGCGTCTTCCTATGACCTGTTTCTGTTAACCACCATAATGATCATTCGAGTATTGTCAGTGCTTGGAACCAGGATGTTGATGATCGCCGTCGCACCAGCGGTCACCACTTTTCCAGAAACCAGCGTCGTATGTGTACAATCGGCTTAACCCTTGCGTTCTGATTGGAGAGTTCCTGGCACCGGGCCATGCTGGTGTGGCGCTGGATGTGGAGTAATGTAACTAGTTCGACTTGATTTTCTGCGAAAGTGAAGGAATTATGGATACTATTCCGGCTCCTTGTCCCATGTGCGGCAACACTGGTTCTATCCATTTGGCACGCAGGACCATGTCGGCCAAGGAATATTGCCTTGTGGTCTGCACTCAATGCGGGCAACACTACTGCGATCCCGCCCCTACGCCGGCAGAAATCATGGGGTTTTATCAGGGCGACTGGCACCAGGAACTACGCAATGCTGGAGAGACGGAAAGAATCTTCGGGTCAAAATTCGAGCGCTACCGGGACTGGATTGTCTCGTTTCTGCGCAGCGGCCGCAGTATCGATATCGGAACCGCCACGGGACTGTTTCCCTCACTGCTCAAGGCGGCCGGATTCGATGCCCAAGCGACTGAGTACAACCGCGCGAGTGCCGAATGGGGCGCTGCCCACTATGGGATTGAGATTAGAGTTGGCGGCTTGGAACTGATTAGTTCGGAGCCGAATTCGTTCGACCTGATCACGATGACCGACGTGCTTGAACATACTGAGCATCCGCTGCATGCCTTGCAGTCTGCCAGCAAGTCGCTAAAGCCGCGCGGCTATATGCTCATCACTTTTCCCGATATCCGCTCGGTGGAATCGCACTATCAACGGAACCTCGCCAGGCTGACCGGCCGCCAATGGCTCTGGGGATGCTGTCGTGTTCCGCTTCACGTGTGGGAGTTCACGCCGAAGACCGCTCGCGCAATGTTCGATAAGGCAAACTTCGAGGTCGTCGGTTTCCGCCGTTCCCAAGTAGCCGAAGACCCTCTTACCGGAATCGCTGGCCTGCTGACTCTGCCGCTAAGGGCCCTTAATGTTCCATCGATTGCTCACCGGTTCGGAACTCAAATGGAGTTTATGATCAAGAAGCGAGCATAGGCCGGCAATCATGCATCCCAGTTCATTCGACGAGTCTTCACTCATGTGCTGGCACAGCAGTCGCGCATCGCCCGCAACCGCTGTTTGGCGGTGACTGTATTTACGGGACGGGCATGTGCTCCGATATAAATCTATTTCTCGATCGGTGGGAACATTGCGGCGGTCATGACTACACTCCCTCGACATGCAGAGATATGGCTCCTGCCGTATCTAAAGGACCGCCTCAGGAATACTCTGCGAGCGCGAAAGCCAAAGCGCGCCTGGGTCGCCATCACCGATCACTACGAGCCCTTGGGCATGGGTGTTTCCCTTGCGACCGCACTCGACCGGGTAGCGCGTTGGCGGGATAAGTGGCCACAAATTGCCGACGACGCACCCCGCGACGCCGCCGGCCAGCGCCCGCAATATAGCTTCTTCTACCCGCAGGAGGAGTACCGCCGCGACTTGCTTGATGGCATAGCGGAGATGGTGCGCCTCGGTGTCGGCGATGTGGAAGTGCATCTCCATCATGACAAGGAGCAGCGCGACTCCTTCATCCAGAAAGTGACAGAATACTGCCGCCGTCTCACCCAGGACCACGGCCTCCTGCGCCAGCGCGACGGCCGCACCATCTTCGGCTTCATCCATGGCAACTGGGCGCTCGACAACTCGCGTCCGGATGGCAAGGCTTGCGGCTTGAACGGCGAAATCGCCTTGCTGCGCGATCTTGGTTGCTACGCCGACTTCACCATGCCCTCTCTTCCCTCCCCAACCCAGGGGCGGGTCGTGAACCAGATCTATTGGTGCACCAACAATCCCGGCAATCGCCCTAAGTCTTACGATCGCGGAATCGAAGCCACCGTTGGCGGGGGCAGGCAAGGGGACCTGCTGATGATCACCGGACCGCTCGGTGTGCGCTTTGGCGAGCGGCTGGTGCCGCGCTTGGAAACCGGAGAGATTGCGGGTTACGATATGCCGACACCCGCCCGTGTGCGCCATTGGTTCGATCTCGCCCCCACCATCGGCGATGATATTTTTATTAAGCTTTACACCCACGGCGCTCCGGAGCGAAACCTCGAGCCGTTGCTCAATCATGGCCTCGCCAACCTGTTCCGCTGGCTCACCGAGGAAGCAGATCGAAGAAACATCGAGATCCACTGGGCCACCGCCTGGCAGATGTACCAGGCTGCCGAAGCGCTGATCCGGCCCGCAGCCCCAGCCACGAGCGCGATTTAGGAATAACCGGGGCGGCGTCCTGCTATGGCGCAACAATGGTGATGCCGCATCGGCTTTCGACCTCCCCATAGCAGGGGCGCAGCCGCTCGGCATCCTTCGGATCGTAATACTGTGGATCAGGGCACCAGCGGAGGGTGGCAATGTCCTCAGTCCATTCGCCACCATTCGCAAGCGCGTGCTGCTTCAGAGCCCGGTTCAGCGTCTGCGAACTGCCAACGCAGCCGATGCCATTCTCCATGACCCATCTGCGCGGCTCGTATTCTGCGGAGGCTTCTACAAAGTCTTTCAACTGTGCCGCCAAATTGTTGCGCCGGAGCAGGCGTCCCGTGTGCACGTTGACAAAGGCCCGCGAGCCCATCTCGGCATCCTCGTAGATGCCCACCGGGGTGTTGGCAAACATCGATTCGACGACGACCACACAGGACCCTTCCCGACGGGACAGAACAATGCTCGTCTTGGCTCGCGTCATCAGCTTTTGCAGCTCGTCATAAGGAACATCCTGGCGGATCTCAAATCGATCGCGAGTGCCAAAAATCGCAGCCTCGTCGAGCACGGTTTCCTTGGTTCGCCCACGCTCATTCTGCCCCACAAGCACGATGTGGTAATTTTTCGGCAAATCACGCATCGCTGCAAAAAATGCGTGGTGGCGCTTGAATTTTCCGAAATTCGCCACCATCAGGATGTCAATATTCCTCTCTTCCATGGGAGCGACGGGATAAATTCGCGGATCAACCCAGTTAGCCGCATAGAGCGGCACCATCCGGTACTTATCGCTGATACGCGGGAAGATCTCGAGGTCGCGCCGATTACTGATAAGGCAGAATATCGGATCTGGGTAGAGGCGAGGAAAGAGATACGACGGGATGGAGTGTGGTGGCGACCACGACGGGGAGAGCACCAAAGTGTAGCGCTCGGCGAATTCGCGCAAGTCACTTGCCTTGGCCAGCCGCGCCATCTGATTGTCGAAGGATACAAACACCACACCCTTCTCGCGCTCACTCACATATCGCTTTAGGACAATCGCCTTCTTGATGCGGTCCTGGTCAAAGTCAGGGATAAATTCGCCCCAGGGCACTCGCTCGGGATCGATAGCCGGAAGTTGGCGCTTAATCGCTGTCTCCGCTTTGAGCATCATCGAGTCGGTGGCAGCGAGGCGGGCTGCCTGGCATAGCTTGTGAATACTACGGGCAGCCTCATCGGAATCCGTGGCCTGCTGACTAGGAGTCTTCAGAAGAATGCTGGTAGCAAGTAGGTTGCGGACCACCAGATTGTACCGGAGCGCATCCTCCGCCTGAATCTTCAGTCGCTTGAGCATAAGTGGCACCGGACAGACTGATTAGACACGCGCATCTGATGCGGACGCTTTCTGCGACAACTTCGTCAGATCCAGGATTGGCAGTCCGGCTTCATTCACTTGCGCAAACACAGCCGGCGTAGGCTTTTGCGCAATCACGACTGTATCCGACGACGACAGCAAATCGTCGATATTCCTCACCATAAGTTTGCCAATATGAGGCAATGCCGAAACCACAAAACTGAGATTGCTTCCATAAATATCTTCTAGCTGAATATGCGGGTCGAATATTCGGATATCTCTGCCCTTGCCGATCAAATGCTCGATGATCGTAATCACCGGGCTTTCCCGCAAATCATCCGTGCCTTCCTTGAATGCCAGGCCATAAATGCCGATCCTTCTCCCCGGCAGATCAAGCACCTCTCGGATGCTGCGTCTCAGGTGCTCGTCGTTCGATGGCAACACCGACTCGATCATGGGCAGTTTCAAGTCCAGCCTGGATGCACGAAAGGTCAGCGCACGCAGGTCTTTCGGAAGGCACGACCCGCCAAACGCGAAGCCCGGCTTGAGATAGGCCGCAGAGATATTCAGCTTTGTGTCCCGGCACATGGTCGCCATGACTTTTTCCGGGTTTACGCCCAGACTTGAGGCGAGCGATCCAATCTCGTTGGCGAATCCGATCTTCACCGCGTGAAAGGCATTGCAGGCATACTTGATCATCTCGGCTGTGCGCAACGACACAATCGCCGCCTCTACGGGCAGCTCCGCATACAAACCGGCCACCGTCCGCGCTGCTTCGTCCGTGCTTCCCCCGACCACCAGCAGCGAAGGCTCCATGAAGTCCTTCACCGCAGTGCCTTCCCTCAGAAACTCCGGATTCGAAACAATGTCTACATCCCCTCTGCCGCTAAACACGGTCTCCAGCAGGCTTTCGCAGGTCCCCGGGAAGACCGTGCTGCGAACCGTGATGGTCAGCCGCTTCTTCCTGGGCTGGAGCAGCCCAGAAAGCTCATCGCACACCCGGCGCAAATGGCTCAGGTCGATATTTCCATTCGCCTGCGAAGGGGTGCCCACACACAGCATCACTACGTCGGCCTCGGCCAGCGCCTTTTCGTCAAGTATCCCTGCCTTCAACCGGCCCGCAGCCACATTGCTTTCGATCAGCTTGGTCAGTCCAGCCTCAAAAAAAGGCGATTGGGCCTTCCGGATCGCCTCGACTTTGTGCAGGTCCCGGTCCACTCCCAGGACGCTATGCCCGATCTCAGCAAGGCACGCCGAACTCACGCAGCCGACGTAGCCCAGGCCAACCACAATCACATTTTGCTTGCTTACGCTGTTGTCCAACCTAACCTCGCGGATAAGTCCTTATTATAGAATCGAGAGTAACCATGGATTGCTGCTGCGTCAATCACACTGGCGAGGGAGTCGGCCCCCGATCATGAAGATTCTTTGGATCTGCCCCTTCTTCCTCCACCCCACGGATCGCGGCGCTCAAATTCGTACCCTCGGCACTCTCCAGCAGTTGCACAAGCGGCATCAGATCCACTTCGCCGCCCTCAATGATCCGCAGAATCTCGAAGGTCCGCAGCGAAGTTCCGAATACTCCAGCCGGCATATCGCCGTGGAGCACTCGGCGCCCAGCCGCAAATCGCTCGGGATTCTCCCCCAGCTTGCAGGTAGCATCCTCAACCCGGTGCCGCTCGCGGTCTCGCGCTACCACTCAGTACAACTAAAGCGGCAGATGGATGCCTTGATTTCCGCGGAGCACTACGACTCCATTGTCTGCGACTTTCTCGCGGCCGCGCCCAACGTGCCCTACCTAGCCTCATGCGTGCTCTTTCAGCACAACGTCGAGACCACCATCTGGCAGCGCCACGCAGCGCAAGCTGAATCCCACATCAAAAAGTACTTCTTCCAGTTACAAGCCTCTAAGATGGAGGCCTACGAGCGAAAGATATGCCGGACGGCAAAGCACATCATTGCGGTCTCCGACATCGACGCATCCCGAATGAAGCAGATGTTTCAAATCGATACAGTCACCAGCGTCCCCACCGGCGTCGATGTCGAATACTTCGCTCGCCCCGCCACCTCCGCCCCCGCCGCTGACATCGTCTTCTGTGGATCGATGGATTGGCTCCCCAATGTGGATGCAGTCGTGCATTTTATCTCCGATATTCTTCCCTTGGTCCGTCAAAAGCTGCCCGCGGCAACCTTCACCATCGCAGGCCGCTCGCCCGACGCCAAAGTGCTCAAGGCGGTGCAGGGACTCGCAGGAGTTACCGTCACCGGCAAGGTCGATGATATGCGACCCTACCTGTGGGGATCGAAGATCTCCATCGTGCCGATCCGCATCGGCGGAGGCACACGGCTGAAAATCTATGAATGCATGGCCGCGGGAATCCCGGTCGTCTCCACCACCGTGGGAGCGGAGGGCTTGGCCTACAAGGATGGCGAAGACATCGTGATTGCCGACGATCCCGCCGCCTTCGCCACAGCCTGCGTCCGGCTGCTCACCGACGATGCTGCGCGAAACGCCATCGCTCACCACGCACTTGCGCGTGTGCATCGCGAACTCTCATGGGAAGCCGTCAGTCGCGAGTTCGAGGCTATCCTTGAGAACAACCGAATTCTCTCCCACTGACATGGCGAAGGTTGAACGATGAAGATTGCGGTCATCACTCCGTATTTCCCCAGTTCGGCTGAGCCGTGGCAGGGCCGGTCCGCATACCAGACACTGCGCCTCATCGCCCGTCAAGCCGATGTGCAGGTCTTTTTCCCCTACGCCGCATACCCCGCATTGCTCAAGCCCCGCAAGCGCATCTACCACAAGCTCGACCCCTCCTACAGCCCGCCCGATGTCAAGGTCAGTTATCACCCCTATCCCGCGCTTCCTTTGCTCTCCCGCCCTTTCAACGGCGCAACGGCCTCACGCGTTCTCCTGCCTCACGTCCGCGCCTTTGCGCCGGATCTCATCTTCAGCATCTTCGTTTACCCCGATGGCTACGCCGCTCTCAAGATCGGCCGTGCCCTCTCCGTTCCGGTGGTCGTCCAAAGCATTGGTTCGGATATTAACAGGATTGGCGATTCCATCTCCGCCATGCAAACCCGTGCGGTTCTCCGCGGGGTCGATTTTCTAGTTACCGTCAGTGACGACCTACGCACGAAAGCAATTTCCATGGGGGCATCGCCGCAAAAAAGCCAAGCCCTCATCAACGGGTGCGACCTCGCCGTCTTTCGCGTTCGCGATCGCAGGGAAGCGCGGCAGCAGTTAGACCTCGACCCAGCCTCCCCGGCTATCGTTTACATCGGGCGCATGGATGTGAAGAAAGGACTACGCGAGATGGTCGAAGCAGCCGTATCGCTGCATCCACAGCGCCCCAACCTCCATGTCCATATGGTTGGCGTAGGTCCAGACCGGCAACTCATCGAAAGCGCGATTCGAGCCAACGATGCGACCAGCTACATCCACGTGCATCCAGGCTGTAGTCCAGACGACGTGGCCGTCTGGATGGCCGCTGCTGATCTGGTCACTCTGCCCAGCTACATGGAGGGTTGCCCCAACGTCGTCCTTGAAGCGCTAGCCTGCGGCCGCCCGGTCGTCGCCACCAACGTTGGCGGCATCCCCGAGATCATGGGCAGCGAGTGCGGCCAACTCGTCCCTCCTCGCGATTCTGCCGAGCTCGCCCGCGCCCTCGCCTCCGTCCTCAACACCGCCTGGGACGCAGCAGCCATCGCTGCTCGCGGTGGCCGAAGCTGGAGCGCCGTAGCCGCGGAGCTCAGTGCGATCTTCGACTCGCTCGTACCCCATCGTCAGGAGTCATTGCATGACCAATAGCCGCAAATCCAGCGGCTGGATCACTCGCATCCTCGCCGCCATTGGCTTCATCGTCGTACTGGTTACCATCACTCCCATTGACGACTGGTGGGCCCGGGCTTACTCAGGCCCCATCGAGCAACCCAGAGGCGATGTCCTCATCCTGCTCAGCGCCGCGGTCGACGACCAGGGACTCATCTCCTTCTCGTCCTACTGGCGCGCCCGTTATGCGCTCATGGCCTGGCAGACCGGTAGCTTCCAGAAGATCGTGGTAACCGGTGGCAATGGCCCCGGCATGGTCAACTTCCTGGTCGCCGAGGGCGTGCCTCGCCAGGACATCGTCGCCGAGTGGCAATCCCAAAGCACCCGCGAGAATGGGATCAATACCGGCCGCCTGATCCAGGGCATGCCCGGCAGAAAAGTCCTGCTCACCAGCGACTTTCATATGTACCGCTCGCTCCGCGTCTTCCGCAAGCTCGGCATCGACGTCACCCCGATGCCCATCCCCGACGTTTTGAAGTCCGCCAAGCACTGGAACGCGCGCTTCCCCGCCTTCGTAACCCTGGTCACCGAATCCGCCAAGATCGTCTACTACCGCCTCCGCGGCTGGATCTAGATCGGCTTCAGCGGTGGGCAGAGGGTGTGGGTTCGGACTCTGCATGACAGCAGTCGTGGACCGGCGCAGCAACTACTTCGGCGTGGCAGCAATCGGCTGCGAGTGTGGGCCCATCCTCGCAGCAATCATGCTCTGCCACAACCACCGGCTCCGGCTCGCAACAGCTATGCAGCACGACTGGCTCGTTGTGGCAGCAACGATGCGGTTCGGCGTTGGGGTCGGCCGGAGCGTTGCCCATCTCGCGCAGCATGGCTGGCCCGCCGGTGCGCAGGAAGCGCAGCAGCAGTAGCGCGCTGATAGCCAGGAAAATGACGTTCAGGACGCTGGTGTAGTTCCAGCGAACGGAGTCCTGCATGAGTTGCAGGGGATGGTGCGCGGGGATGAGGTGCAGCACGGAGAACAGGGCCTCGACCACCAGCGCGGCGCCGGCCATCGCGACATAGAAGACGGCGGTAAGGATAGCGGCCACCTTCAGGCCGTAGTACTTGCGATAGATGTTGAGGATGGGCAGGATGATGAGGTCAGCGAAGAGAAACGCGATGACGCCGCCAAAGCTGATGCCTCCGTTCCAAAGCACCGCCGCCAAAGGCACATTGCCGACTGAGCAGACGCACGAGAGCATCGCCACCAACGGCCCGATCAACGGCCCCCACACGCGTGTCAGCACGGGATGGCCCGCCAGGAAGAACGCCTGCCAGAAGCCGGTGGGCACAAACGCGGCCAGGATGCCCGAGATCAGCAGGCCCAGCCCAATGTCCGGCGCCAGCGAGTACCAGTCCATCCAGTAGTAGTGGCTGGTGGCCGTGGCCCCGCGTCGCGAGCTGATCTTCTGCCAGAAGGAGCCTTCGTGCAGGCTCATGTCCATCGCGGCGTGGCCCTCCATGCGACCGGTAAGACCCAGCGCGGCGTGCGCACGCGCAGCCTCGATAATGCGCGGACCCAGCGTGGCCCTCAACAACACAACCATCAGCGCAATCATGATCGGCCCGCCGATGAACTCGGCCGCCATGAACTGCCAGCCCATCACCACCGCCAGCAGCACGCTGAGCTCGACCACCAGATTGGTGGATGCGAACTGAAACGCCATCGCAGCAATAAAGTCCGCGCCTTTGCGGAGCAGCGTGCGGGCCAGCGCGGTCGCGGCGTAGGAGCAGGAGGACGATGCCGCGCCCAACGCCGTCGCCTTCAGGATCGTCCGCGGCGACGAGTCGGGCAGCAGCTTGCTGAGCTGTGCCTTGGAGACCACCGCCTCGACCACCGACGAGAGCAGAAAGCCGAGGCACAGCGCCCACAGAATCTCCCAGGCCATCAGGCCGGTCATTTGTGCCGCGTCGATAAGCCGATGGGCCATATTCTAAGTATAGGGTCGATTCGCGGCGGGAGGATTCAAATGGCAACGATCATGACGCACACCGAGTACATGACACTGACGACGAAGAAGCGCTACGAAATGGTGCATCTGACCCCGCAGGTGGAGGCGATTGTCCAGCGCAGCGGCGTGGTGGATGGGCTGTGCTTTGTCTCGCCGATGCATATTACCGCGGCGATCTACGTGAACGATAACGAGGACGGCCTGATCGAGGACATTGGGACGTGGCTGGAGAAGCTGGCGCCGTCGTGGCCGGGGTACAAGCATCACCGCACCGGCGAGGACAATGGGGATGCGCATTTGAAGTCGCTGCTGCTGCACCACGAGACGACGCTGCCGGTGACCAACGGGCGGCTCGACCTGGGGACATGGCAGAGGATCTTCTATGCCGAATTCGACGGACAGCGGGCCAAACGCATCATCGTAAAGGTGCTGGGCGTGGGTGAGTGAACGGCGAGTTGTGTGTGATGAGTTGCGAGTCGGCTGAGCGCACGTGGACGGGTTAGCATTGTAGGGAGAGCCGTACGAGCAACCGTCCGGCGACGCAGACCCCAAAGGGAAACGGAAATGGCCACCACAATTGAACACCTGACACCTTCCAAGGTCGCGGAGCCGGACCCGCGCGAGGCAGTCTTCGATATCTTCCGGCGCTGGGGCTATCTGCAGGCTGCGCTGGATCCGCTGGGCCAGTACCTCCCGCCCGAGCCATTTCCCACGCCCGCGCCGGAGGGCCCGTTCGCGGTCGAGGCACGCGCGATCTACTCCGGCAGCATCGGCCTGGAGTTCATGCACATCGCCGACAATGCACGACGCGAATGGCTGCAGCAGCAGATGGAGCAGGCACCGCCCACGCCCGACCAGACCCGCATCTTGAGCGGCCTTGTCCGAGCCGACCTCTTCGAGCAGACGATTCAGTCGCGCTACCTGGGCACCAAACGCTTCTCGCTGGAAGGCCTGACCGTGCTGGTCCCGTTCCTCGACCAGTTGCTGGCGAGCAGCTCGGCGCTGGGCGTCAATACTGCGGTGATTGGGATGAGCCATCGCGGCCGGTTGAACGTGATGGCTAATACCATCGGCCGCTCGCCCGTCGACATCTTTGCCCGCTTCGAGGATGTGAATCCGCGCAGCGTGCTGGGCGGCGGCGACGTGAAGTACCACATGGGCGCCACCGGCGAGTACCGCTCACCGGACGGCAGCGTCATCGGGATGCATCTGGTCTCGAATCCGAGCCACCTGGAGGCGGTCGACCCCGTGGCGCTGGGCCGCTCGCGCGCCAAGCAGACGCGCATCTGCGAGTCGGCGCGCAATGCGAATTGCCCCGATCAGGCCGGCCGCGATCAGGTGCTGCCCATTACCATCCATGGCGACGCCGCCTTCGCCGGTCAGGGAATTCTTGCCGAATGCCTCGTCCTCGGCGCTCTTCCCGGATACGAAGTTGGCGGGACCATCCAGGTCATCGTCAACAACCTGCTCGGATTCACTGCGGCGCCGGATGAATCGAACTCCTCGCGCTTTGCGACGGACGTGGCCAAGCGTCTGCCCATCCCCATCTTCCACGTGAATGCCGAAGACCCGGACACGGTGGTGCGCGTCGCTACCATCGCCGCCGAGTATCGCCATCGCTTCCACTCCGACGTGGTGGTCGACTTGATTGGCTATCGGCGGCACGGCCACAGCGAGGTCGATGACCCGACCGTGACCCAGCCACGGCGCTACGCGGCCATCAAGGACCATCCGCCGCTTTACAAGCTCTACGCGCAGCGCATCGGCGTCGATCCCGAGCCTGAGGCAAAGCGTGTGCAGGAGGCCCTCCTCGAAGGCCAGAAGCAGGCGAGCCGCTCGCGCACCAAGACCAGGCTGGCCACTCTGCCCGACTACTGGAGCCACTATCATGGTGGTCCGCTGCTTCCCTCGGATGAGATCGCCACCGGCCTGCCCATCGCGCGGGTCTCTGAGCTGGCGCGCCTCAGCACCGTCGTCCCACCCGGCTTCCACCTCCATCCCAAGGTGAAGAAGCTCTTCGAGCAGCGGCTGGAGATGGCCGCCGGCACGCGCGCCTTCGACTACGGCATGGCCGAGCTGACTGCCTTCGCCTCGCTGGTCAGCGCGGGTACGCCGGTGCGGCTCAGCGGCCAGGACTCGCAGCGCGGTACCTTCAACCAGCGCCACTCCATCGTCGTCGACATCGAGACCGAAGCCAAGTACGTCCCCCTGGCCCATATCAGCGAATCGCAGGGCCGCTTCGAGGTCTACAACTCCATGCTGTCGGAGGCCGCGGTGCTCGGCTTTGAGTACGGCTACTCGCGCGACTACCCCGAGACGCTGGTGCTGTGGGAGGCGCAGTTCGGCGACTTCGCCAACGGTGCGCAGATCGTCATCGACCAGTTCATCGCGGCGGGCGAGGCTAAGTGGGGCCTGCTCTCCGGCCTGGTGCTGCTTCTGCCGCACGGGTATGAGGGCCAGGGGCCGGAGCACTCCAGCGCGCGCATCGAGCGCTACCTCGATCTCGCCGCCGGCGACAACATCCAGATATGCCAGCCATCGACTGCTGCACAGTACTTCCACCTGCTGCGCCGCCAGGCCATGCGCGCATGGCGCAAGCCGCTCATTGTATTCACGCCCAAAAGCATGTTGCGCCACTCTGACGCCTCGTCGCAGCTTGCGGACTTTGCCGCGCCGCGCTACCTCAACGTCATCCCCGACAACTCAGTGCAGGCGCCGCGCCGCCTGCTGGTGTGCACCGGCAAGATCGGCCACAATTTGCGCATCGAGCGCGAGCGCCGCAAGGACGCTTCGGTCGCGATTATCTTCATCGAGCAGATGTACCTTTGGCCGGAGGAGGAGATGCAGGCTGCGCTCGACCAGCATCCTGAGGCCACCGAGGTGGTGTGGGTGCAGGAGGAGCCGGCCAACATGGGCGCGCTCACCTATGTGCTTCCCCATCTGCGCCGCATGGCAGGCGACCGCGCCGTGCTCAGCGTCAAGCGCCACGAAAGCGCCAGCCCCGCCACCGGCTCAGCCAAGGCCCACGAGATGGAGGAGAAGACCCTGATCGATCTCGCCTTCGGGGCTTAAGATCGAGCGGAACCAAGTACGCGCGCGTAGCGTATTCCTCGTAGGAGCGTCTCTTAGATGGAACCCATTGCGGTTTGCGGCTATCTCTGGGCTGCCTGGTATATGGCGTGGCTCGCCAGACCTTTGGCGCGCAGTACATCGAGTACAGCCGAACCACCGGCGCCATCTTTCCCGCGCTGCCTCCCCGCAGTTCCTGAGTCGGGCACGGGAATTCGCCGGAGAGCGACTGACCGGATCAAGTGACCAGCGCATACTGCGCCAGCCTGCGCTTGCGCGTGCGGCGGAAGAAGAAGTAGATAATCACGCTGACCACGGCCGCGTAGCCACACCAGACCGAAGCGAAGGCATAGCGCTTGACCAGCGCCACCACGATCAGGCCGACAAGGTTGAACCAACCCAGTTCGACCAGCGGTCCATACCCCGAGAAGAACAGTGCCCCGCAGGTTGCAATCACGTAGAGCACCGCAACCAACGTGGTGTTGGTGATGACGTTGTCGTAGACAATGCTATGGGACTGCTCGAAGACTCGCAGCGGATAGGCGATCAGCCCCCAGTTGAGGTAGAGCGCGATCAGGCCGCCCAGAATGACGAAGCCGAGCATGCGCCTTCGCTGGCGCTTGGTCGGCTCGATCAGGAAGACGCTGAGCGGCAGCAGGAACGGCAGAATGCCATCCGCATACAGGGCAAATGCCGCTCCGGCGCCGTGCCCAACCTGGCATGGCACAGCGCCATTGTGCCCCAGCCAAACGAAGCCCTCAATGAACTCATGCAGCCCGAACAGGCCGGGCATGGCGGCCAGCAGCAGCTCTCGCCGGTCCTTGACCTCGCGCAGTGTGGCCACGCCGACCGCTCCCAAGATTGCGCCGCTGGTGAAATCAGCTGTAGCCGAAAAGCACATAGACCCCTCCCGAGCGCGCAAACGAAAATCATACGCAAGAAGATAACGGCGCTCTGTTCGACGAACGGCAGACGCTACAAAAGATACCAGACTGGGTACGGTCCTAGCGATCCTCGGGCTTGAGGATTCCAATGAAAAGCGGGACGCCTCCTTTTGCCGGAGAGCGCCCCGCGATCGACTGCATCCGATGGATATCGGCAAACTGTTAGAACACGTACTTCAGTGAGAACTGGGCGATGCGTTGGGCGTCGGTACTCGGGTTGGACGCAGTAATGGTGCCGAACGCGGCTTGCGATTGCCTGACTTCCGGGTCGCCCAGCTTGGTGTGGTTGACCATGTTGAAGTATTCGACACGAAACTCCATGTCAGTCTCGCGATAGATGGGGAAGGTGCGCACCACGGCGCCATCCCAGTTGGTGTAGGCGGGGCCACGCAGCGACCCCTTAATCACGTTGCCGTATCCCGTGCCTGGGCCGTTTTGCACCGGGGTGGAAAAGGCGGCCTTGTTCAGCCAGGTGACGCAGGGTTTACCCGGAGTGCAATTGCCGCCGCCCGGTACTTGTGAGTAAGCCGACTGGGTGAAGTCGCGTTGCGCGCGGTCTTGACTCAGGCCGGTAAGCGAGTTGTCCGTCCCCATATAGGCGGTCAGGGAGTCACCGGAGTGGCGCTGAATCAGTCCGCTGGTGCGCCAGCCGTTGGTCACTGCCTGCAGGGCACGCGGACCGGTATGCAACTTGGGCAAGTCGTATACGTAGGAGATGGATACAGCCTGGGGATGGTCGAGGTCGGAGATGCCGCGGTCGAGCGCCTTGATGTCCGGCACATACGCGGCCGCGGGAATCCCAACCGCGTTGGAAGGATACAGAGGATATACGTAGGACTCGCCCGCATTCAGGTCTTCGGTGTTGCTGACCCGGGTGGCCTGCGGCATGTCGTCGTAGGACTTCGACCATGTCCAGTTGGCCAGCAGCGACAAGCCGCGCGCCATCTTCTTCTCCAGCGTCGCCTGAAGCGAGTTGAAGTGCGCATTGCCGATCATCGCGGCCTCGATGATATCGGAGTAGTTTGCTGCGCACCCGGTGGCGGATGAGCAGGGGCCGACAGTCGGCGCGGTGTTATACACCCGGCGGAAGTTCGCGTTGCCCGACACGCCGTTGTTGACCTCTGGGTTCAGTTCCAAATTGACAAACTGGTGGCGGGACACCGAACCGACATAGGCGATCCGCATCGACCAGCTCGCAGCCAGCTGATGTTCGATGGTCAGGTTAAAGTCGCCGGTGACCGGCACCTGGAAGTTGCCGGAGGGGTCGTACTCGGTAATGGTGATGCCGTTGGGGAACGTCTGGGTGGACGGGAACGGCAGAGTGTACGGGAACGGGTTGCCTACCTTGCCCGCGGCGCAGAAGGCGGTAGTCGTGCAGTAGGGATCGCTGAAGGGCCCGCCCGGGCTGGAGCCCGCGGTGGTGCTGTACATCGCCAGGTTGGATAACGTAATGGACTCGTTATTCGGTACCCAACTAGCTTGGCTGAGGTTGAAGAATCCAGGCAAGCGGTCTTGGAAGAAGAGTCCCGTGCCGCCCCGGACGACCGTCTTGCCGTCGCCCAGCACGTCGAATGCAAATCCCACGCGAGGCATCAACTGCGCATACTTGCTGTTGACCCCGTTCTTTGGGATCCCCGGGTCTCCGGTGAGCAGCATCCCGGCGGGCAGCGTCGTGAACTGGCTGGTATGCTGGTTCGCCATATAGGCGGACGGGCTGAACTCCTGCATATTCCCGACCCGGTTCGCCCACGGCGCGAAGTCTTCCCAGCGGATACCGTAGTTGATGCTCAAACGAGCAGTGGCCTTCCAGCTATCCTGCGCATACAGCCCGGGGAAGTGGTTGCGGTCATTGACCTGCTCAAAGTTGCCCTGGGTAAAACTGGTGAGGAATCCCAGCTGAAAGTTGGCCATTGCGTTGGGATATTGGTAGGTTGTGCTGCCGATCTTGTTCGTGGTCGCGTTGAAACCGAAGGTGCCGTACGACTGATATACGTTGGTCACGTCGAACTTGCTCAGTTCGATGTGTCCGCCGAAGGCAAAGTTGTGGGTTCCCTTTACCCAATGCACGTCGTCGTTGAAGGTATAGTTGTTGCGGCCCCAGGCCGCGTATGCCGAGGACGACGCCCCAAAGTAGCCGGTAATGCTGGCGGCAAGGTAGGGGCCGGTGGATGGTTGCCACAGGTTCTTCACCCCGAAGCCGGTGATGTCGGGACTTCCCGGAGGCCCGCCGCGCAACGCCACTTCGCGTTGATAGTTGAGCACCAGATTGTTGATCAGGTTGTTGCTGAACTGATGGGTCTCCGACAGCAGCGCGTTCTGGTAACGGGTGTTGAAGTAGGACTGGTAGCTGGACAGCATCACCGGGTTGTAATCGGCGGCCTGCTGGTAGTAGTCCGAATAGTAGTGGCCGAAGAGATGGTCGATGTCGCTGAAGGCGTGGTCCACGCGCCCGATGTATTCATCGAAGGTCTCGGTTGTGGGCTTGAAGTAATTGTAAGTGCCTCCTATCCTGCCCGGGGCTGGGTCCGTGGCAACCGTGGGAAAGACCTTCTCGTAGGCGACGGATGCCGGATCGAAGTCGCTGGAGGGGATCCGGTTATTGGCGTACGGCACATTGGTGAATGGATTGGTGATCTGCTGAGCGGGAACAGCGACCCCTCCGGAGGTTACGCATAGGCCGCTGGCATTGAAGGAATTGCCTGACGCGGTGTTGCACAGATTGCCGTAGTCGGCATAACCCAACTGAGCGCCGGAGGAGGTGAGACCTTCTTCCGCGGGGGTTGGGACCGTGGTTGACGTGGCGTTTGAATTCGAGTGATAGATGGTGTGCTGATAGCCGAAGAAAAACTGAGTCAGCGTGCCGGTGGAGAAGTGCGGAATGATCACCGGACCGCCGATCGTCCCGCCGAACTGGTGCCGATGCAGCGTGTCCGCGGTGGTGGCGAAGTACGGCTTGGCGTTGAAGTAGGGATTGCGCAGGAACTCGAACAGGTCGCCGTGGAACTGCTTGGTTCCCGACTTGGTGACGATATTAACCACCGCGCCGGCGCTTTGGCCGAACTCGGCGTTGTAGTTGCTCGTCTGTACGCTGAACTCCTGCAACGCGTCCGGGAACGGGAACGGCCCGTTGACATTCGTCATCTCGTCCACATTGTTGCCGCCGTCCAGCAGATAGTTCGACTGGTTCGGCAGCGTTCCGTTGGCGGTCGTGACCACCGCCGCCGGGAAGGTCTTGCCATTGCCTTGATTGACGCCATTGCCCTGGTTGGTTGCGTCGACGACGCCGGCGACCAGGGTCTCCAGCGAAGCCGCGTTCCGGCCATTCAATGGAAGATCGACCACCCGCGACTGGTCGATGACCTGCGACAGCGTGCCCGTAGTCGTGTCCACCTGCGGCACCGCTGCGGTGACTTCCACCGTCTCCGTGGTCGCGCCAATCGTAAGCTTGACGTTGATCGTCACCGTCTGGTCCGCTTGCAGCACGATCCCGGTCTGCTGATAGGCCTCGAAGCCGGTTGCAGCTGCGGCCAGCGAGTATCCCGAGGGAGACAAGGTCGGAAAAACAAATGCGCCGGTCTGTCCCGACTTGACCACGGTCTGCCGCCCCGTATCGGTCTGGGTCGCCGTGACCGTCGCCCCAGCTACAGCCGCTCCGGTAGGGTCGGACACCGTGCCCACAATGGAGCCGTAACCCTGGGCCGCGAGACGTGCAGGTTGGAACGCCACGATGAGCGCCATAAGGATCCAGACGCCCAGCCATGATTCTCTGTAGAGGAGTGATTTCGAGGCAAATATCATGATGGAGCGAAAGGTTAGGTGGGGCTGCAACTCTTGTCAAGGAAAAACGTCTATATCCGCACAAATGTGCGATTATCGCCACGGAGAGTTGTCCAAGGCAACGCCAGCCCTCGGTGGCGCCTTAGCTGCTCCTGGCTTGGGCGTCCATCACCTGCTGGGTCACCCAGTCCGTCCAGATCGCCTGGTCGATCGGGCACGCCAGCGGCGCGTCATCCAGCAATGCGGCAACAAAGTTCTCCACCGCTGGGAAGTGCACATTCTCATGCGCAGGCAAGTGCTCCTCGCGCAGCTTGCCATCGCTGGTCAGCACCCGCAGCGCCGGGCCGTTCAGCGCGTCCAGGCTGAGTTCGCCCTCGACCCCGACAATCCGGAACTGATCGCGCTGGATGCGCGAGTTCCAGCGCACATCGACCACTGCGTGTACGCCGCCCGCGTACTTGACTAGCGTGGTCGCCGAGTCTTCGACAGGGAGATCGTGGAGGGCATTCGACAGCAGCCCGGTGGCGCGCAGCGGCCGCCCAAACAGGAAGTTGCAGGCGTCAATGCGGTGCGAGCCAACATCGTAGAGCGGCCCTCCGCCGGCCAGCGCAGGGTCCTTCAACCAGCCGCGCTCCGGGCTCTCCAACCAGCCGTGGTAGTTCGCTTCCACCAGCACCGGCTGGCCGATTGCGCCCTCCGCCACCAGTTGGCGCGCGCGCACCAGCTTGGGATAGAGCCGCCGGTAGTACGCAATCCCGCACACGCGTCCTGACTCGCGTGCCACGGCGGCCATCGACTCTGCCTGAGCGTAGTTCAGCGCTACGGGCTTCTCGCAAAGCACGTGCTTGCCCGCGCGCAGGCTGGCGATGGTCTGCTCCGCGTGCAACGCCACCGGCGATGCCACATAAATGGCATCGATCTGCGTGTCGCGCAGAGCTTCGTGCAAATCGGTGAATGCGAGCGCGCCGGGATACGCCTCCGCTTTGCGCGGATCGCGGGTCAGCAGGGCGTACAGGCGGCTGCGCGGCTCCGCCAGGATCGCCGGCAGCACCCGCTTGCGGGCAATGTCTCCAATTCCAATCACCAGCCAATTGACCATCTCAGAAGTAAATCATATCCAGGCGTCCCGCCTCCAGATCCGCTGCATCACGCCGCTGACCATGATTGTCTCCCATCGCGACCTGCCTATCCCGCCACCCCCACCAACGCCATCATCCTGCCCGCGAACCCGCTCTCCCCGCGGTGCGAAAAGTACTTCAATCCCGCCCCCATGCGCGCGCACGCGGTACACTCGCCCACCACCGTAATTCGCTTTGCCTTAACCCCTGCACACAGCAACTGCCGCCGATTCGCCTCCCACAGATCCAGATGGATCTGCGGCCCAATGTTCGAGTGTCCCGGCGCCCGCGCCGTCAAAAAAAGCAGTGGATACTTCTCCCGCACCGGGTTCGAGTCGTACACCTCGCTGAACAACTCCGGCGCATACGCAAACTGCGAGTCAAACTCATGCCGCACCTCCTCGCCGACCGAATAGCAGCACGCCCCAATCGCCGGCCCCACCCCCGCCACCAGGTCCTCCGGCCGCGACCCGTAGCGCAGCCGCATCCTGCCAATCCCCCGCTCCACAATCCTGGCCAGCGTTCCCCTCCAGCCCGCGTGAAACGCCGCTACCGCCCGCCTGCGCACGTCCGCCACCAGCACAGGAACACAATCCGCCACCTGCACTCCCAGCATCACCCCGGGCAGGTCGGTCATCAGGCCATCGCCGCTCAGCACCGCCCGTCCATCTGCCGTCTCCAGCCCCGCCAAACCGCTTGCAATCCTCGAACCCGCTCTCTCGCCGTCCTCCACTCCACCCGGCCCGATCACCCGCACCATCCCGGAATGCGCCTGCCGTAGCGTCACCAGTCTGGTTGTTGCGCCGCCCGCCATCTCAGCCAGAAACCGCCGCCGGTTCTCCACCACATGCGCCGCCTCATCCTCCTTGGTAAACCCAAGATTCAGCGAGCCTTCGCCGTAAATCGCTGACACCCCTCCCACCCTGGTGCTGAACCCATGCCGCAGCCACGCATATCTCTCCCATCCAGCCGCCCGCACCGCATCGATTCCGCCCGCGGCCTTCCCTTCCCCTTCTTTTGGGCTCGAAGAGGACTTCACCCTTTGAAATGTTGAACTTACCGGACTAGAGCTTTGTGCTTCCTTCCCCTTCGCACGCCGCTCTCCGCGTTGCCATGTCCCCGCCAGCGTCTTCCGCTGCCCATGCCCCAGCCCAACGGACGCCAACAACTCGTCCACCTCCCCAATAGCCTCCGCGCTCTCCACCCAGTCCATCCCCTCATCTTATCGTCGAACCGGGAGCCGTTTTTTGCGTTGAGTCAAAAAGTCGAAACCCTAAAATCCCCAATAAATTGATCAGTAATTTGCATCCTGGCCGACTGCTCTGTAAGATACCCGATTGCGCCTATGAGATCGAATGTGACCAGCCTGGCTCCTCAGCTCCTCCGCTCCCGACTCACCAAGGTGTGTGTCGCCATCATCGGCGCCACGCCCGCCGAGATGATCGAGAAGGCCACGTCCGTCGTCAAGGAGACGCCGTTCCTTGAGTTCCGCCTGGATTACCTGGATAAGCCGCTGGCGGCGCTTCCCAAGCTCAAGCAGTTCTTCGCCGACAACACCGCCGCCACCGCCATCGCGACCTGTCGCCGCGCGGAATTGGGAGGAAAATTCCCCGGCTCGGTCGCCGCCGAGGTCGAAATCCTTTCCAAGGCAGCCGACACCGGCTTCCACCTCGTCGACCTCGAACTGGAATCTGCCGAAGCTCTCAAGAAGGGCGAACTGCAGAAGCTGCGCGACACCGGCATCGCCCTTATCATCAGCCATCACGACTTCGCGGCCACCAAGGACCTCGACGGCATCTACGCCCGCATCGAGCGCTTCTCCCCCGACTTCGTCAAAATTGTCTCCACCGCCAAGACCCTGGTCGACAACGTCACCCTCATCCGCTTCCTCGAACGCATGAGCGACCACACCAACATTGTCGGCATCTGCATGGGCGACGCCGGCATCATCTCCCGTGTGCTTGGCGTCCGCGCCGGCAGCGCCTTCACCTTCGCAGCCGCCACTCCCGGCGAAGAGACCGGCCCCGGCCAGATCGCCGCCCGCACCCTCCTCGAGACCTACCGCATTGACCATGTCGACGCCGCCACCAAGGTCTACGGCGTCGCCGGCAATCCCATCCGCTCCTCGCTCTCGCCCATCATGATGAACACCGCCTTCCGGCGCGAGACCGTCAACGCCGTCTACCTCGCTCTGCAAACCGGCAAACTGACTGACCTGCTCAAGCTGGTCCACGAAATCCCCGTCCAGGGCCTCTCGGTCACCATGCCCCTCAAGCAGGAGGTCCTTCCTTACCTGGAGCAGACTGACCCGCTCTCCGCCAAGATCGGCGCGGTCAACACCGTCCGCCTGCTCGATGGCAAGCTCTACGGCTTCAATACCGACGTGGCCGGCATCGTCGGCCCGCTGGAGAAGCGCCTCTCGCTGCGCGGGGCCAAGGTGCTCGTCCTGGGCGCCGGCGGGGCCGCCCGCGCCGCCGTCTTCGGTGTTCGCGACCGGGGCGCCGAAGTCTTCATCCTCAACCGCACCTCAGAAACCGCGCAAAAGCTCGCCCGCCAGTCCGGCTCCAAGACCATCAGGAAGGAAGCCGTCGCCAAGACCGGCTTCGACGCCATCATCAACGCAACCCCCGTAGGCATGGCCGGGAACAAGGCCCCCCAGATCCTCGAAGCCAAGGACCTCAACACCAAGCTGGTCTTCGACCTGGTCTACAATCCGCTGGAGACGCCGCTCATCCGGCTCGCCCGCCAGCAGTCGATCCCCATCATCACCGGGGTCGAAATGTTCGTCCAGCAGGGAGCGCGCCAGTTCGAAATTTTCACCGGCAAGCCCGCCCCCGAGGAAGAGATGTTCCGCGTCGTCCTCCACGCCCTGCGCCACCAGGCCGAGGCCACGGCATCCGAAGCCGCCGAGAGTCACGCTCCCAAAGCAGCGAAGTCATCGGCCGCAAAGCCGGCCAAGCCCAGTCCCTCCGCAAAGTCGCCTGCCAAGAAAGCGACCACCAAATCCAGGCGCTAAGGCCGGGCGACCCCTCCCCGGTTGCTCTTCCGTCCCCCACCAACAATTGTTGTGGAATATTGTTCGCGCTGCGATCCGCAAGCCGGCCATGCGATAGTACCCTAGCCGGAATATGCCCGGTTGCCCGAAGCGACGCGGAACCCATATCGTCCTGGCAGCAATGGTCGCGCTGCTTCTTTGGCCCTGTCGCGCGCACTCGCAGTCGCCCGCCGATGCCTCCCTCCCGGAAGCTCCCACGCAGCAGGTCCTCATCGCCTCGCTCGATCCTCCGCTGTCGCAGACTCCCGCCATGTCGCCGCCCGATCCCCCCACCCCCGCGAAATCCGACCACGACCTCGCCGCGGAGCAGGTCAAACGGGAAGAGACACAGCGCGTGGCCGGCATCCTGCCCGCGTTCTATATGTCCTACAACAGCGACGCCGTCTCTCTCTCACCCATGCAGAAGCTCGGCCTGGCAGTCCGCTCCTCGTTTGATCCCTTCAACATTGGCATTGCCTTCGTCGTCTCGGGCTGGGAGGAGGCGGTCGACAACGATCCCGGCTTCCGCTGGGGGCCCGAAGGCTATGGCCGCCGTACCGGGGCCGCCTATCTGGACACAATCAACAGCATCATGATCGGCAATGCCTTTCTGCCTATCCTGCTCCATCAGGACCCGCGCTACTTCCGCCTCGGCCATGGCCCCAAGCCGCGCCGTTTGCTCCACGCGTTGGCCTTCGCCGTCATCTGCAAGCACGACAACGGCCGCTGGGAACCCAACTACTCGAATGTCCTCGGCAACGTCGCCGCCGGCGAGCTCTCCAACCTCTACTATCCGGCCGGCAACTCCGGCCTCGGCCAGACCATCAACACCGGCCTCATTGTCACCGCCGAGGGCAGCTTCGGCAGCCTGCTGCTTGAGTTCTGGCCGGACCTCTCCCGCCGCTTCCTCCACCAGGACCCCACCAACGGCGCCGACTTCAAGGCCGAGGCCGCCGACCACGCCGCAAAACAAGTCACCCACTAGCCACCAAGAGAGGCCTACGCAGGCACCCGCCTCAACAGCTTATTCGCGCTGCGGAACCACGGCCGCTCGCGCCGTCGTAGATACCCCGGCATCGCCGGCTTCTTGTCCAGCACCTTCTGCGCCCACGCCCGCGCCTCGGCATTCTTTCCTTCCGACGCCAGCAGCTCAGCAAAGTTCAGATACGTCTCCGACGCCACCGACCTCGTCGTCACCTCGCGGAACAGCGCCTCGGCCCGCTCCGTTTGCCCGGTCTTCGCGTAGGCCTGTGCCAGCAGTCCCGCCGCCCGGTCAAAGTCATACCTCGGCTGCGTCGCTATCACCTTCTCCAGATCGGGCAGCGCCGCCGCGGCATCGCCGAGCAAAATGGCGCACACTCCGCGGCGGTAGAACGCATCCAGCGTGTCCGACCGCGCCGCAACTGCCTTGTCGAACGCGTTCCGGGCCAGCCCCAGCCGGCCGTCCTCCATATACAGGTCGCCCAGCTCCTCGTAGTTCCCCGCCGAAGGGTTGTCCCACACCAGCCGTTCCAGCTCGCGGATCCGCTTGCGCCGTGGAAATACCTTCAGCGATCCGCGTAGCAGCCCGGCATCCGGCGCCGCCTCGGCAAGCAGATAAATCAGCGCTCCGGGAGGCCCCAGAAAAAGGATGATCCATATCCAGTAAGTGTCCGGCCGCCGCCGAATAAAGTGGACGACCGCCAGTCCCTGGATCAGAAACCCCCATGGATAAAATAACCCGCTCAGAAATCCCATGCGTGCGTAACCTTGGCCCAGCTTACACGCATCGCGCCCGCAGGCAAATTACCAATTTCGCCGTCCGTCTCCCACTAATACGTAATACAGCAGCGACTCCAGCGGCATCTTGGCCAGCTCTTCGTAGCTCATCGTCTTCTTCTGCTCCATCTCCGGCTGCACGAAACCTGGCTCACTCATCTTCACTTCCTCTGCCGCTCCTGAATCTGTCGTCATTCTGAGCGCGTCCTATACCGCGGGCTTCTGCTCCGGCTTTGGCCCGCCCTCGGGATCGAACCCGCAGCCCCAGCGCCCGCCCATCCCCGCGCGGAACCGCTCGCGCTCCTCCGGCGTCATCTCCATCCACTTCTCGGTCATGCGCTGCTTCCACTCGCGCCGGCCGCCGCGGCATCCACCGCCGTGCCGATAGAATCCGCCACCCAGAATCTTGCACAATAGCAGCAGCCCCAACGCCTGCAACCACGTAATCGTCTTCAGCCCGAAGATCGCCGGCATCACCCAGTTCCACAGGTGCATCGTGACAAAACTGAGCACCGTGAACGCCACTGCCACAAAAAATGGCATCTTGAACGCTTTGAAGTACCGAAATCCTCTCATCTCTGTCTCCTCACTCCCCTGCAAACTCTCTCCGAATCTCTTGCAGCCGCTCGCGCAGATGCAGCACCGCATACCGCTTCCGCGAGAGCAGCGTATTCACACTCATGCCGCTCTCTTCGGCCATCTCCTTGAAGCTCCGTCCCAGCAGCTCATGCCCCACAAACACCTCGCGCTGCTCCTCCGGCAACTCCTCCAGCGCCTCATACAGCGCCTCCATCAGCACCGTCCGCGCGTAGATCGCATCCGGCCCCGCATCCGGCGACGGCAGCAGGTCTTCCAGCTCCCGCGCCCCATCCTCGTCATCTACGGCCTCGTTCAGCGACATCGCCTTCCGTCTGCGAAACAGGTCGGTAATCCGGTTGCGCGCCACCCGGTAGAGCCACGCCGTCATCTGCTCCGCCGGCTTCATCATCCGGTACGCCGCAATCAGCTCGTAGAACACATCCTGCAGCACGTCCTCGGCATCGCCCATATCCAGCACGCGCCTGCGGATGAAGCTGCGCAGCTTCGGCTCGTCGCGCTCCACCGCCTGCGCAATCAACCGGTCCTGCTCATCGATCGTCAACTCCCGGCTGGCCATTCGTCCCTCTCCACGGCCGTCATTCTGATCCGGATTGGATCGGAATCTCAGTAGTTCGTTTGCCTCTGGTTTGGTTAACGAACGAGAGCGCCAAATATTGTACGCAGCACGCAACTGCCAGGTTCAGGCCCTACAACCAACAACTCGTAATTCCCACCCTCCACTAGAATGATCCTCATGACTCGTCTCGCCACCATCCTGCTCCTCGCTGCCGCTACCCTCGCCGCCCAGACGCCAACCACCCCCGCAGCCCGCCCCTACACCCAACTCTACGTCTTCGGCGATAGCTACTCCGACTCCGGCTCCGGTTACCTCGACACCAACGGTCCCACCGCCGTCGCCTACCTCGCCCAGCGCCTCGCCATCCCCTTCACCTGGTACGGCGACCCCAACTCCAAGGGCAAAGGCCTCAACTTCGCCATCAGCGGAGCCGGCTCCGGAGCGGGCGCAGGCCGCCGCTACCCCACCGGCGAAATGCTCGGCATCGGCATGAAGAACCAGATCGACAACTTCGTCGCCTTCACCCGCACCGGCGACATCCCCAAATTCGACCCCGCCCAAACCATGTTCTTCTTCGCTGGCGGCCTCAACGACCGCGGCAAGCCCGACGGCTACACCCGCACCAACATCGAAGACGAGATCGACACCCTCTACGCGCTCGGCGCGCGTCGCTTCATGGTCGCGCTTCTCCCCACCAAAATCCCCCAGTTCGCCACCGCCGGCACCGCCTTCAATCCTGAACTAAGCAAGATCCCCGCCGAAGAACTCGCCAAGCATCCCGACATCCGAATCGCCAACTCCAACTGGGGTCTGTTCCTCGACGAAGTCATCACCGACCCCGCCAAATACGGCATCACCGACACCACCCACCCCTGCGCCGGCCGCAACATCCACCACGAAGACACTACTCCCTGCCCCACCCCCAACACCCACTTCTTCTACCACGAAGGCCACCCCTCCACCGCCGCCCACCGCGCCGTCGGCGACATGCTCTACTCCGAAGCCCTCACCAAAGCCCCCTAGCTCCCGTTCGTCATCCCGGCCGAAGCGCGGGCGCCCCATCCATCGCTGTCTCATCGCGATGGGTGGGACGTAATCCGCCCCCCTTTTCTTATTTTTACAGACACGCAATTTGCTATCTGTATGATTCTAGATCGCTTACCCATAACCACCCCCGGGGGAGGGGGCACCCTACACCGCCACCGTAAACGTGTCTTCGCTCCGCGTCACCGCCCGGTACAGCGTGTCGCGCTCGAACGGCACCCGTCCAGCCTCGGTAATCAGCCGGACGAGATCCGCCCGCCGCATGCCCTGCGGCGTCGTCGCCCCGGCATCGTGGTAAATCTTCTCCTCAATCACCGTGCCGTCGATGTCGTCCGCCCCGAACCGCAGCGAGATCTGCGCCATCTCCGGCGACACCATCTGCCAGTAGCTCTTGATGTGCGGAAAATTGTCCAGCAGCAGCCGCCCGATTGCGATTTGTTTCAGGTCCATCATCCCCGTCGTCTTCGGAATATGTGCCAGCGCGGTGTTATCCGGATGGAACGCCAGAGGAATAAACGTCTGGAAGCCGCCCGTCTCATCCTGCACCTCGCGCAGCCGCAGCATGTGGTCGACCCGGTCTTCGTCGTTCTCCACATGCCCGTAGAGCATCGTCGCGTTCGACCGCAGCCCGATGCGGTGCGCCGTCCGCGCCGTCTCCAGCCACTCGCCGCCATCGATCTTGTGGTCGCAGATGATGTGCCGCACCCGGTCCGCGAAGATCTCCGCCCCTCCGCCAGGCAGCGAATCGACGCCCGCGTTCTTCATCCGCAGCAGCGTCTCCTCAATCGTCATCTTGCCCCGCCGCGCGAGGAACGCAACCTCGACCATGGTGAACGCCTTGATATGAACCTTGGGAAAGCGCAGCTTTAGCCCGCGCACCAGGTCCTCGAAGTACTCGAACGGCAGATCGGGATGCAGCCCGCCCACAATGTGGAACTCGGTCACCGCTTCGCTCAACCCGGAGCCGGCCGTCTCCCACGCCTCTTCCAGCGCCATGGTGTACGTGCCAGCCTCGCCCTTCTTGCGACCGAACGCGCAGAGCCGGCAACTTGCCACGCACACATTCGTCGGGTTGATGTGCCGGTTCACGTTGAAGTAGGCGATGTCGCCGTGCATGCGCTCGCGCACCGCATTCGCCATCCAGCCGATGGCCAGGATGTCTCCGCTCGCGTACAGCGCGACGCCGTCGTCGAAGCTCAGCCGCTCACCCGCCTCGACCTTGGCCGCGATCGGACGCAGCGCCGGGTCGTCGGTCTGAAAGCCGTGCCTCGGTCGCGCATCCGATTTTGCAAGCAATGAACTCATGCTGACCCAATTCTACTGCTTGCCGACCAACGCCGAATCCACCATCCTTGGCTGCACCACAATGCCGTCGAACAACGTCGCCGCCACCAGATGGTCGCCCACCGGCCGCGCGAACCGCAGGTTCCAGCCCGTGTCCCACGACTTTATCTGCATGGTGCGAACGTCGACCGCAAATGCCTCGGTGGAAGGCTCGTTCGCAGTCACCAGAATTCGCTCCGCAGGCTGGTCGAAGTAGAGGTTGTTGACATTGCGCACCACCAGGGTCTGCAGCGTCTGCCAGTGCATGCCCTTATCGGCGGAGAGGTACACACCCTCGCGGTCGCCCACCCAGACCTCTCCCCGATCGTCCACCGACAGCGCGGAGATTTGCGGCACCTTGGCCGGCATCGGCACCCCCTGCCAGGTGTTTCCGCCGTCGCTGGAGATCTGGATCTCATGCAGGCTCGCCGCCACCACGGTCGCCTTGGCCGCGGCCACAAAGCGCCACTCATCCAGCGGCATCGAATCGACCAGGGTCCACGTCACTCCGTCGGAGGCGCTGCGCAGCACTCCCTGCGACGTCGCCGCAAACAGCGTCTCTCCGGTCAGCGCAAAGCCGTAGACGCTTCCGTCGAAGTCCTTCATCGCCGTGGGCGGTGCAACCGCCTCATGCCGCTTCGCGACCTGGCGCCGCCGTGCCGATCTGGCCGCTGCCTTGTGCGCTGGCTTTACTTCAACTGCCACGGGCTCCGCCGAAGCTTCGGTCGCAACCGCGTTCGCCGGGTCTCCCGCGCGCTCCCAGGCCGCGTCCTTCAGCCGGTAGATGCCGTGCTCCGTCCCCGCCAGGATGGTGCCGTCGGGGGCCTGGCCCAGACTGTTCACGTCGTGCCCATCCAGTCCGCTGCTCAGCTGCGACCAGCTAAGCCCGCCCGTATGGCTCACAAACACGCCGCCTGATTCCTTATCATTCACCACGCCCGCATACACCGTCGTGGCTGGGTGCCGTGCGTCGCCGGTAAACGCCGTAATCTGCCGCGCAAAGAAGCCCGTGTTCGAGGGCAGAAAGCTGTCGCCGCCATCGTCGCTCGCCAGCACCCCGGAGCGGTCCGTCGCCAGCAGCACGTGGCGCGGGTCCGCCGGGTCAATATAAACGTCGTTCACAATCACGTCCGACCCGGTTGTCTGCACCCAGTACTTGCCTGCATCGAAGGTGCGGTACAAACCCTCCGTAGTCCCGGCAAACACCGTGTCCAGATTGTGCGGGTCCTGCATCAGCACGCGGGTGCGCCGCGCGGTCGACGGGATGCCCTGCGCCTTATTCGCGCCAACCCCGCCGGTAAACTTCGCCCCCCCGTCCTCGCTCTTGTAGATCCCCGAGCACGCGCTGAGATAGACCACATTCGGCTGCTTGGGATCGACGATGATCGAGAATACGTCCGAGTCCTCGATGATTCCCTGCTTGATGCTGGTCCAACTCTTGCCGCCGTCGGTCGTCTTCCAGGGAAGGTGCCATGTGCCCGCATAAATGACATCGGGGTCGGTCGGATCTACGGCGAGCGACTCGACCTCGTGGATCTCGGTGCTGCCTTCGGGACTGATCCTCTGCCAGTGCGCGCCGCTGTCGGCCGAGCGGAAAACCCCCTCCATCGACCCGGCCACCATGATCCTTGGGTTGGACGGCGCCAACGCCAGCGCGAGGATCGACTGGCCGCGCATCTCCGCCTGATCGAACCAGGTCGCCCCGCCGTCGTTGCTGATATACAGCCCGCCATCGGGATGATGCAGGTCGGCCAGCGCCCAC
>Ga0326727_10002416_pt1 | contig 63903 bp, 88 predicted proteins | sample MB2enrmetagenome_FD_207643 | JGI IMG/M metagenome (GOLD analysis project Ga0326727, IMG submission 207643) | Lab enriched peat soil microbial communities from McLean, Ithaca, NY, United States - MB29MY | ecosystem: Environmental > Terrestrial > Soil > Wetlands > Peat | place: USA: New York...
AGAGCGCAGCGCATTCCATCATGGCCAGGAGCCTTGCGCTCCAACGAAGGCCGAATACATTTGCGCAGACCAACCTGTTACCTCATTTTTCGCTTGCGACAAAGCGGCGGACCATACATTCCGGTTTGCCCACATCTTTTCTCGATTTCAGTATTTCGACTTGCCACTAAGTGCTTCACTCGTGTCCTTAGCGCCCTTGATGGGCGTCGCGACCTTGGTGAGTCTGATTACGGCGGCAGCCGCCGTATAGCGCACCACCTGATTCTCATCGGATAGCACCGGAACAATCGCGTTGAGCAGTTCGGGATTTTCCCGTTTGGCAATGGCGAGAAGGGCCGATGCCCGTACAAGCCAGCTTTTGTCCGAAGTGGCAACCCGGGCCAGGGCCTGATTGAAGCGAGGGTCTGCGTCCTTGGCGAGCTCCCTTGCCGCAAGGGCCCGAGAGGTCGAAGCAGGATCCTTGCGAACCGCCTTGATTGCAGAGTAGCCGGTATGTGCAAACGGCAGAAAGCCGAGTCCCTGCTCGACACCAAATTCCACGACCCTTCTTGTATTCAGGGTGTCCATCTCTTGAGAGACCCGACCCGGAGGCTTCCGGTCGCCGACGAGCAGCTCGTAGAAAAGCTCACCGCCGGATGGGTCGTCAAGAAGCTGTAAAGAGCGCGCTGCCGCGAGGACGACCCCGGGCTTTGGGTCCGACAGCGACTCCTTCAGTACCGGAATAGCCTCCTTCGCACCCATCTCCCCCAATGCAGTTGCGGCTGCGACCCTTACCTCGTCGTTGCGATCTTTCAGGGCCGCTTCCACCATTTCTGTAGCTTCGCGATCGTGTGGCAGTAGCCCCAGAGCATGGACCGCTTGGGTCCGTGTCCCGGTGTTCTTCTCCTTGATGCCAGACCGCAGCATGTCCCATGCTTGCTGCTCGGGTGTCTCGGCGAACAGTGTCCCAGCGCTTGCAAGGATTACCAAGAGCGCCGCCGTCGCGGTCATCGCACGAAAACACAGTCGTTCTATGTTTCGAGTTGCCGTCCGTGACCGCGAGCGTCTCATACCGCTCAGGGCCCTCATCTTCACCTCACTGCTTATCGTCGTCGTTATGCCGGTTCCCGGGTGAACGGCCGTCATCATTTCCGCAGCCAAGCAAGGCTGCCGTCAAGGCGGACGCTGGCAATTCACAATTCGGTGACAAATCCCAGCAGGTCCCTTTTTCACAAAGACCTACCCGCCTAAATGAAGTGCAGGTATGTCGCCAAAAGCCACAGTGTCGTAACTTGCACCCCAGCAAGCGTATGAGGCTGAGTACGATTGCCGCAGCCTGCCCACAGTCCGGCACTGCCCTCGAAAGGTCACGACATTCAGGATTTTCTCGGGGTTTTGTGCGGAAATCGCAAACACACTAACGTAAAGAGAGTGCTCTGAACGGATTGTCAGCTACCGGAAGCTATCTGATTCCTCGGATTGTTGGTCAATTGGTGAATTATCTCTATGACGCTCATGACGCATCCCCGAGTTCGAGTGCTGCTATCGCACCATGGCGAGGACGCGGACGGGGGCGGCGCGGAGCTTGTCTTTGGCCGGGGCGTTGCGGGCGGGGGCTACGATGATGAGCGAGCCGGTGGCGGGGATTCCGGCTAGATGCGAAGCGCCTTCTACCACGTAGTTTCCGTGTAAGGCGATCTGGCGGGCCAGAACCCGGTCGGATTGCAGGTCGGAGGATTCGTCAAGGGCGAAGCCGGTGGTGTAGCGCGCGTCCATCAGGAATTGAGCGGCCTGGTCGGTGATGGGGAACGCGGACGATGGCGCGGGGGCTGTGGTTGAATCCACCCAAGCGGAGCTTGGGTGGGGCACCCCAGCCGGTTGGCGGATGGCCACGACTGCGCCTTGGGGGACTGCACCGTGCTTGGTTTCCCAGGCAGCGATGTCGTCGAGCGAGATCTGGGCGGGCGGCGCAACGTTCAGGTCCATGACTACCAGCGGGGCGATCAGGCGCTCGGGCGGAATCTGGCCTGCGGTCCACGTTCCGGGAATGAGCGAATCGGGCGCGATGATGCGGGTTCGGGAGTCGGACGCTGGATTTTGACCGGGTGCACTCTGGGCGTCGGTAAGGTCCACGATATGCGAATAGCGATCCTGCTGGGCAGGAGCGGGCCGCCGGTCCGCGAACAGGACGATGGCGAGCACGAGCGCGTAGGCGATGATGAAGCTGCGGATTCGCATAAATCAGGTCTCAGTTCTCAGTTCTCGGTTCTCAGTTCTCAGTTCTCAGTTCTCAGTTCTCAGTTCTCAGTTCTCAGTTCTCAGGGGTGCGGATGCGAATATTGAAGCGCACGGCTATTTTGTAAGACGTTACCCCTGCTCGTATTGTTGCCCCTTGGTACTACAAGTTCAATCCTCGGTTGGACATGGCCCTGCGATTGGCGCGGCGAGCAGAAATCCTACAAGATTCGACTCGCAAACTTTCGTTTACGGTTCAATATTTCGGGGGCGGCGAACCACGGGTTACAATGAAGTTAACCTTTCAGCAGCATTTCCCGGGACGCGTCGCGACTCGCGCAATCTGCGTTAGCCGAAGCGATTGTTTGGTGGTTGAGCCTGTCTCGCTGGAAATAAAGTCTCGCTGAAACTGAGGATTAATGTTCGGCCGCGAAGAAAAAGTCTCCGCTTATCGGCTCACCGCTGTGCAGTATGTGGTTCTGTTCATATTCCTGCTTCTCGCATACGGCTTGTGGCGGCTGCAGGTGATGCAGAGCGGGAAATACTCGCTGCTGGCGGAACAGAATCGGGTGCGCAACGTGCCAATCCTGGCGCCGCGCGGAAAAATCCTCGACCGTGAAGGCCGAATTATTGTCGACAACTATCCTTCGTTTTCGGCGCTGCTGCTGCGTGATTCCGCGCGCGACCTGAACGCGGATGCAGATGCGATTGCCAAGGGGTTGCACCTGAACGCTGACGAGATACGGCAGCGCATTCATCGCGCTGCCTGGATGCCGCAATACCAGCCGATCTACCTGAAGGAAGACATCACACCCGACGAACTCGCTTTCATCGAAGCGCACAAGAACGAACTGCCGGAACTGGACACGATCATGGCGCACCGGCGCCTTTATCCGCGCAACGGATTTATGGCGCACCTGATCGGCTATGTCGGCGAAGTGACCGAGGACATGCTCAATCAGCCGCAATTCGAGCTTTATAACCCGGGCGACGTGGTGGGTGTGAGCGGAGTGGAAAAAGAGTACAACAGCGTGCTGATGGGGAAGAACGGATTTCGGCGGGCCATCGTCAACAGCCACGGGCGCGAAATGGGAAGGCTGGATGAGACTCCGGCGGAGCCCGGCAAGCAACTCAAGCTGACGGTCGATCTGGATCTGCAGATTGCGGCCGAACAGGCTCTCGAAGGACGAAATGGCGCGATCGTGGCGATGGACCCGCGCACGGGCGAAATTCTTGCAATGGTGAGCAGGCCGACGTTCGACCCGAACGACTTCGCAGTGAAGATTTCGCGAGACGAATGGAACAAGCTGGTGACGGATGAAAACCATCCGCTGCTGAACAAGGCAATTCAGGCACAACTGGCGCCGGGCTCGACGTTCAAGATCATCATGGCTACGGCCGGGTTGCAGGAAGGCATTGCGCAGGATATGCACGTGACCTGCAACGGCGGCGCTTCGTTCTATGGTCGTTACTTCAAATGCTGGGTCGTGGCCGAACATCGCACTCATGGAGTGGTAGAGATCAGCAAGGCGATCTATCAGTCGTGCGATGTCTTCTTCTATACGCTGGCCGAGAAGTTGGGAATCGATCGCATTGCGAAGTGGGCGACGGCTTTGGGCCTGGGACAGAAGACGGGGATCGACTTGCCGCAGGAAGTTACTGGGGTGATGCCGTCGGAAGAATGGAAGATCAAGAACTTCAAGCAGAAGTGGTACGCGGGCGAAACCATTTCTGTGGGCATTGGCCAGGGGGCGGTCGCCGCCACGCCGATTCAGATGGCGCGCGCGATTGGAGCGATTGCGAGTGGGGGACTGCTGGTGCGCCCGCATGTCATCAATCCCACCGATCTGCCGGCGAACGTGATTCCGGCGTCGAATGTGCCGGCCGAAAGCCACTTGCCGATTGATCCGCAGAATTGGGAAATCATTACCGACGCGATGGCGGCGGTGGTGAACCCCGGAGGGACGGCGCCGAGTGCGCATTTACAGGGGATCGATTTCGCGGGGAAAACCGGCAGCGCGCAAACCATCAGCAATGCGCTCAAAGCCAGGATGGGAGCGGCCGGGAAGAACATCAAAGACAACGGATGGTTCATCGGCGTCACCCCGAGGCGCAATCCGGAGATCGTTGTCTGTGCGCTGCTCGAAGAGGGCGAGCACGGATATCTGGCGGCACGGACGGTCGCGCAGGTCATCAAGGCCTATATCGAAAAAGAGCGGCGGCAACCCACGAAGGTTGCGGGCTCGAAAGACGGAAAAGTCGACGTGGGTGCGGTGTGGAGCGAACCTGCATCGGAACAGGGAGCGAGCGACCATCTGAAAGCGGGCCGGTTTTTCGTCGGTGTTACTCGAAAACGCGCGCCACTGGCGACGGCAGCTCCCGGCATAATGCACTGACACCGCAATTGGCATTTAGCACTTGGCACTTAGCATTTGGTCAGGATCGTTCTCGATTTACCTTTTGCAGGAGAGCAGTAAGCCTCTTGTGCAGACGTGAAAGATGTCCACTCAAGAACAGGGAAGCCTCCGCGTTGAGGTAGCCCAGATCCTTAGCCAAGAGAAGTTCGTAGTCCAACTCGCTCGCTGAACCAGACGCTATTGCCAGGAAACGCGCGAACTCATTGTTCCCCATCTTCCCGCAGCCCTCCGCAATATTTGCCCGATCGATACACTGCACCGGCGCATCTGGCTGGTGAGACCATATTGTTCTTCTCGAGGGAATCGAGCGGTTGCTTGGTAGACTTTGAGGGTCAACTCGTGAGCTTCAACCCAAACGTGCAAATCGCGGAAGTCTTTCATGCAGTGCTCCAAACTAAGTGCCAATTGCCAATCCGATGCTACGCTCACCGCGTGGCAGGTGATGTGACGTATTGCAGAAACCGCTCTCCACGTCCCTAAGTCCCTGTACCACGGGCACTTCTCCGCTGTCTTTCCATGACCTACGTAACCTTTGCACGCTAGATACGGGAGTGTAATCTCGGCCTTAAGTGGTGCACGCACGCATGTGCGTGCACGGCAGAACAGGAAAGGTCGTCTGTGTCGGAGGCTGGCAAAGAATCCGTGGTTGAAGTCGGCAAGGGTCATAAGGGTTATGCCGACGTGCAGGGCGCGCCGCGCTTTCCCATCAAGTTGCCGGTCGCGATGAAGTCGGGCACGGCGGGGAACGCGATCGAGACTGAGAACATTTCCGCCAACGGTGTACTTTTCCGCATGGATGCCGATGTACCAGTGGGGTCGGCAGTGGATTTTACGATTTCTCTGCCTGCCGACGTGGTGGGAGCCGAAGCCGACGTGCAGGTGGATTGCCGTGGGCGCGTGGTGCGCAGCTTCGAAGAAGATGGCGGCCGCCGGGGCGTGGGCGTGGTGATTGACGAATACAGATTTGAGCGCAGGTAGGGCGCAAAAGAGGACGGATGTCGAGCACTCCGGTGAGCGTTGAGTCCGGCGACAACTTTCAGGCTGCCGACGGCAAAGCCACAATCCGCGTGATCGTAGCGGATGCGCAGGCGATTTTCCGAGCGGGGCTGCGAAAAGTTTTTGCGCTTGAAGACGACATTCGAGTGGTTGGCCAAGCTGAGAATTTGGCGCAGACGGCCGCGGCGCTGCAGAAATTTTCCGCGGACGTTGTGGTGTTCGAAGCGGCGTTGGGTGTCGATCCGCCCGACACGGTTTCCGATCTGCTGCGTCAACACGCGAATTGCCGCTTGGTAGTCGTGCTGCAGGAACCGGACCAGGAGATGACGCTGGAACTGTTCCGGCGGGGCGCGCATGCCGTGGTTTCGAAGGAAGTTGAGCCGGAAATGCTGGTCGATTGCCTGCGCAAAGTTGCGCAAGGCGAGCCGTGGCTTGAGCCGCGCGCGGTGGCATGGGTGCTGAATGCTTTTCGGACGCAGGGCATGCGTCCGGCGGGAGCGCGTTCCAAGGTGCAACTCACTCCTAAGGAGTCATTAATCGTTTCCTGCGTTACGCAAGGCATGAAAAACAAAGAGATCGCGTTGCGGGTGGGCACCACCGAGCAGGTGGTGAAGAATTATCTGCGCAAGGTCTATGACAAGCTGGGTGTCGCCGACCGACTGGAACTCGCCCTGTATTGCCTGAATCACCGCGTGGTCGAGAAAGACAAGAGCAACGACAACGCCGCCACGGCCGCCGTGCCCGCGAATGGGCGGGCGCCGCAAGTTGCCGAATCGCCGAATGCCTCGGCTGCCTCTGCCGGATCCCGCTCCTGATTCGTTTCTTCTAGTACAATTCTCTATTCGCCAGCAGCCGCACAATTGCAGCCGTGTACCAAGCGCTCCGCGGGAGCCCGCGAGTTTCGACAAGCGAGTCCAAAAGGAAGATTTCGAAAGGTAAAACCATGAAAGGTGACGCAAAGATTATCGCTATTTTGAACGAAGTGCTGAAGGCCGAGCTGACGGCCATTAACCAGTATTTTCTGCACGCCGAGATGTGCGAGAACTGGGGCTATGAAAAAATGGCCAAGCATACGCGCAAGGAATCGATCGAGGAGATGCAGCACGCGGAAAAGTGCATGGAGCGCATTCTGCTGCTCGACGGTGCGCCCAACATGACCGACTATTTCAAGATCAATATCGGCCAGACGGTGAAGCAGCAACTGCAAAACGATCTCGATCTCGAATACGGGGCGGTGAAACGCCTGAACGAAGGCATTAAAGCCTGCGTTGCCGCCGGCGACAATGGCTCGCGAGAGCTGCTGGAGAAGATTCTCGTCGACGAGGAGCACCACATCGACTACCTGGAAGCCCAGCTACACGCGATCAAAGAGATGACCTACGAGAATTATCTGGCGCAGCAGTTAGGCGAAGGGGAAGACTAGGTTTCGAATGTAGAGCGGGAGACGCGCCGGCGACCGCGAGGGCGAACCCGCCCTCGTTGCGACCCCAGGGCAAATCAGGAAACTACAAAACGGGCTGCTGCTAGAATCAAAGAACCGCCTCGCACGGCGCCCCGGAGAGATGGCCGAGTGGCTGAAGGCGCACGCTTGGAAAGCGTGTTTAGGGGAAACTCTAACGTGGGTTCGAATCCCACTCTCTCCGCCATACTTCACAATCGCAGCCAAACATGCGGCTTCGCCTAGCCTGTCTACCCGCTGAAACCAGTTTTTGTGAATTCCACTCCGGAATTTAAGCCGGGTTTCCTCCGACTCAGTATTGAGCCTTAGAGGAACACCATGGCCGAACACATCAAGGTCACACTGGAACACCATCACAACAGGCGCTACCACGCAATCAGACACGGAGCCGGGCGGAGACCAGCAGCCGTCATATATGGCAAGTTCAACCTCCGTTACCGAGACCCCATGCTGGACGGCAAGCGTGTGCGAGTGACGCTTGATGTCATTGACTTGCTTGCGGCGCTCGAAGCGCGTCGGAGGAAGGAATCGGAGTTGAATGCCGTCCCAGTTGACCGCAAGCTCAAGCGCACACTCCAGAGGGCAGCCGATGAATATCTCGCCGAGATCAGGGCGACCCGCAAGAAAAAGACGCACCAGGCCTATACCGTGGCGCTGAAATACTTCGCCGAGGTGATCGGCGGCGACAAGCCCGTTGCGGAAATCACTCGGGCTCACATGCTCGACTACCGTGTGTACCTGCGGGAAGAAAAAAAGCAAGAGGCTCGCAGCGAGTGGAACAAGTTCAGCAACGTCATGGGTTTCCTCAAGATGCAGGGCGTGCGTCCGGGTGTCACCAAGCACGATTGGCCCAAGTACGTCGAAGAAGAACCTGAAATCTATGAGCAGCAACAACTGGAGGCTTTCTTCGCGGCGTGCGATGAGCACGAACGCCTCATGTACGAGTTTTTCTTGCAGACCGGGATGCGTGAGCAGGAAGTCGTCCATGCGACCGCTGGCTGCATCGATTTTGCAAATCACACAATCTCAGTACGCCATAACCCTGAGTATGCTTGGACACCGAAGATGTACAAGGAACGCACGATCCCGGTACCGGAGGCACTCATCGAGAAGTTGAAGCGCATGGTGGTTGAGAGGGGCAATGGCGAGTTGTTGTTCCCAACCCGTGAAGGCTTGCCGCAGCACCACTTTCTAGAGATGGCAAAGGCAATCGCACAGCGGGCGGGTCTCGACGAGAATGAGGTCTGGTTGCACAAGTTCCGCGCAACTTTCTGCTCGTGGTCGCTGTGGGGCGGTGTGGACGTGGGCACAGTGCAGATGTGGATGGGGCATACCGATCTGGCTTCAACCATGCGCTACATGAAGCCGCAGCGAGGTAAGCAAGTGCGGGAGAAGGTGGAGGCGATCTGGGCCTAAACAAAAAGGTGCACCGGTCGTTTTCCGGCAGTCTCTATTCTCGAAGCGAAGATTCTCGACTTCGTATTCAGTTGCTAGGAAATTGCAGCAAGAAACTAGCGTGACCTTACGCATCCCAACGGCTCGCGCGAGCCCGTAAATGAACTGAATCGCGATCACTGTGAATTATGAGAAACGAGCCTCTTGACAGCTCGATGTTTTCGCTTCACGATAGCTTGCGTACGATTTAAGCAAAACACGAACTGGTACATCTCGTGCTGCTGGTAGGGGAGCGCGCCGAGCGCGACTGTTCTGAACAGGAACTCCCTGAGGGTACAGGAAACTCCGCCCGAATGTCCTGAATAGCACGAGACAATCACTGTTTCCTTTTGGAATCCTTGGGATACGGAAAACGATCAGACGCCCCAAGCACATTAGGCGTGACACATCGGGGTATACCGCCCCGAGAGGAGTCAGCAAGCCCTAGCAGGAAAAGGCCAGCGTGGTAGTCATCGCATCAGACACTCCATGGTGAGAGTCGGGCAGGCGGTGATCCCGAAGAAGGGGTCATCATGTCTGCCGTTGAAAAGACTCTCGAATCCCGCGATTCGCAGTGTCACCTCTCCGCCAGTCAGCGGGCCAGCAAACCGCTCTGCCAGACACACCGTACCGAGCTTGTGTGCTTAACATGTCTGGAGAATCCCCCAAGCAAAATCGAAAAGCACTATACACCTAAGGAGCTGGCTGAACGTCTCGGCTGCTCCGCCATGACTATTCGGCGAAGATTTGCTGGCGCTCCTAACGTCATCATTGACCGTGCCACTTTGTGCACTGGCAAGCGCGCATACGCACTCATGCTGATCCCCGAGAGCACTGTGGACTGGTGGATTAACTTGCACAGTTGCAATTCAGGGGAAAGAGAAGCGCCTCCACCGAAAGATTCCTGCCGGGCCGGCGGCGTGGTGAACTCACTCACATCGTGGTCGATCAGCGAAAACAAATTGAAGGAACGCAATTCTGATAGCCAGGAAGGAGTTGCCGTGAAAAGGAAAAACAACAAAAAGGACCTGCGGAAGTTACTCAACGCCGCACAGGGTCTTGAGGTTGAAAGCAAAGCTGAGGATGACAGCAAGCCGCTCTGGCGGCTCACCCGGAGGGAGCGGGAGGTGTACCCACTACTTGCAAAGCAGAACAAAGAGATTTCGAGCGCGCTGAACATTACGGAGAGCACTGTCAAATTTCATGTGGGAAACATCACGCGAAAACTGGGCCGCTCGCGGCACGAGATACTGGCCAAAAACTGGCTGGAACGCCAGTAGATTTGCACAGATTACCCGGGTTAGTGTCCGGGATGACAAGCGAAACTTTCCGAGCACGGCAGAAGCATGAGTTGAGAATGCCGCCGCAACTGCCTCCCAGTTTGGCCGGTGGCTCTGGCTTGATTGCCAATTGAAGAGGACAGGATGAGCGAAATCCGACAATTGCTCGCGAAAGCGCAGCGCGTGGAGGTCCTGACTGTCCTGGTCCGAAAAGATTTCTATATGGCCATGGAGCCAATGCTCAACCCAGCAATTAACGACCTGGAAGGCGAGTGTTGGCGGTTGCAGCCCCAGCCGGGCTGGACGATCACGGCTGACGGCGAAGACAACATGACAGCGCACGCTACCGAGCCATGTGAACCGCCCTGACTGGCGCTGGGTTGCGACGATGGCGCTTGTCCTGATCCCTGAGCGATCTGGCGCGCCTGGTATGTGCTGCGGACGCGGCATTTGGTTCCCGATGGCGGGCGTGAATCCTACGCCCCAGGTCGAGGCGTTCCTGGACTTTCTGTGCGGCGAGATGGTGCGGAGGGCGAAGGTCAAGGCCGAGCGCCCGCTAACCCGTGACATCGACTGTGAACAAACGAAGTGAAGGAGCATAACGCTGAAGTTCGATGAGTGACACCAAACAAGTCGGGACAAGAACCGAGGAAAACGCATGACACTTTTGACCGATGAAAATCAGCTCTGTCCAGTGTGTGGACAGGAACAAGCGAACACGGATTTCGAGACGCGTACCAACGAGAGCGAACTGCATTGCCAGAACTGTGGCTTCCTGGCGTCGAAGGAGATCCACAAAGACGCTGACGGGCGGCAGTTTTGGGTAGAGACAACCTGGTTTCCCATTACCGCAGACGGAACGGTACTCCGTGGGAGCCTAGGCAACCAAAAGAATCCACAAGTTGTCGCAAGGATCACCGAACTAATCCAGTCTCTGGGGCTGGACTTTCCGGTGGCCGAGGAGGTCAAAGCTGCTCGGTTTGCGATACTCCGCTCGCCTGCAGCGGCCGTCTCCGACCCCATTTGCATCATTCTTCCAATCCTTCAGTACCTGAATGCAGATCCCGACGGACATTACAGGAAGAACGATGACGACTCCGTGCCTCCGATCCACTGGGAGCTTCGCTATCTCGGCGTTTCCCAGTACGAAATGAAACAGATCCAGAAACTGCCGGACACAGGACAGACTGTCGACGACATCGACCTAATCATGCTGCGCTCAGATCCTGCCTTTGGCCGCGAATTTAGCCGTGCGTCGCATAGCGCCCGTTGGAAAAAGAATCCCGAACTTGTCACAGAAGTGGAAAAAGCTGCCGCGGATGCGTCGGCTGCATTGGCCGCGAAGGTTGCCGGCAGGACGGGTGTAACGATGGTCGATGACTTTCGAGTGGCTGCCGCGGCGATCGAGATGAAAAGCAAGACGATCGACGACCTGCCAAAACACGAATGTTCAAAACCAGGAGGTGCGTGGCTCGGGTTCGCCGAGATGGATTCTCCCACCATGAAGTCATTAGCTGACCGCGACGCGAGCCAGGAGGAATTCAGCGACCAAATGACGGCATGGATTGCTGCGGATCTGGCAAAGAATCCCCATCCAACCGAGCCCGCTGACCAAAGGTTCCAAGCCGCGCTCTACCGCAACATTCCTTTCGCCGTTTACTGCGGGCTGTGCCGGCAGTTGCTCTGTCTGATCCATCCCGAGCAGGTGGAGGAAAACGAGATAGCGAATGCAACCGTACATGATGTGACACCAACAGAGAAAGAGGAGGCACCCGAGGATCGGATGACCGAAGTGGGCTGGGCGGTCATCGAGGAGGCCATCAATGATCTCGGACTGGTACCGCCTAGCGCGCCTGGCAAAGCGGATGAGTGACGACGAGGATACCTGACGTGAAATCTAGCCTCATATCGAAAATCGAACGTAGAGAACTGGGGTACCACGGGGAGAGCACAGGATGGCGTACAGAATTGAAACATTCGACAACGGCCTTGAAGCTTTGTTGTTGACGGCAATAGTCCGCGATGCCACCGTCGAGATGGATTGGCTGCATGACGGGGATGATGCCGAATCCTACGCCCAACGTTTCCTGGCCAGGGTAAAGACGATCGTGGATCCCGACGCTTCTTCCTACCCGCCCCAAACCGCATTTCTACTGATGCGCCTATATCGGCGCGGCGACGTCTCGGTTAGCGGCATGTCTTGTGCCGACGGATATCGGGAGCAGGCGATCCGACTCGCCGAGGAAGCGGCGCTCGGAATCTACGATGAGGTTTATCCCGACGTTGCCCAGGTGGCACGGGCTTTTGTCGAGGAAAACGTCGAAATGGCGACGAGCGTAGCAGCCGACAGCAAACTTTCCGTCCTAGCAGTCGAGGAAGGAGACCAACTATCGCCCGATCAATTCTTGCCTCATTTGCTCGACATAGCTAAGGCCGGCTTGGCGGAAACTGGCGAAGTCGTGCAGCGCATCGGATGGCTCGTAAATAACCGCATGGCTTTATTCCCCTTCGGCATGCCACCTTTGGAGAAATATCGCTACTTTGCGGCCGTTGGGGAAGTGGCTCGAAGGGTTAACGCCGATGCCGTTGTGCATATTTCGGACGCCTACCAGCTAACAGCTGACGGCGAGCGGACGGGACAGGAGGTGCTGCAAGTTGCATGGGTTAATCCAGACGCAAGCGCTGTCGCTGCGTTCCAAGTCTATATGAGAAAAAAGGACCCCGTGATGCCAGAGGAGATCATTGCCTTTGTACCAGATGAGGCCCCTTCTATCTCAAAGATGGAGCAGAATCTCATTCCTGCGTGGGGGAGTTATCACCCACACTAGCTTGAACCGCAGCGACTTATCGGCGGCCCGCTCGTTGGAATGCCGCAAAAGCCCGTCCGGCAATGAGGAGAAGGGTATTTCCTCGATGATCCGTGAAAACTTGGCAAGGAGCGAAAGCGAACCAAAATGAAACAAAACGACTTGGTGACGACTGCGGACATCCTGGCAATAGAAGCAGCACAGCTGTTGGCGCCATACTGCAGGCGGCTGAAAATCAATATCAACATAATTGGATTTCCGCCCTATACACTGCCTGATGATCCGGACCGCAAGCACGCATACATGGTTGTCAGCGGTGAGACCGAGGACAAGGACGATTGGGCTGTGACTCAAGTAAAGAAGCTTCTCGACAATGATGGATTCCGCACCGAGCGGCACAGCGACAGAGAAATTAGGATTCTCGGTCGTTTCAAAGAGTAACCGGCTAAACGGGCGGTGGGCTATCTGCGGCGTGAGTGGGTGGGGTGCGTATCAAACAGTGTGGGCTGTCATTCAGAGATGAGTTCTGGGGGGCACAAACTTGAACAGGAGATTCCGATGTCCAATTGGATCGATTACGAACTTGATGTACTCGCAGGCAGCCCCGCGGAGATCAACCGGATCGCGGGAAGATTGAAACAACCATCGGCAGAACTGCTGACCTGGGCGGCTGAAAAGTTTGGCCAACCATCTAGCGAGGTCGCCGAGGGCTTGAAGGAATTGTTTGAATTTGTGGCCACAAGGAACTTGGGCTATGTGGACGCCAGCGTTAATCAGGCGCGCCGGTTCACACTTGCGTTCAAAAGCAGATCGTACGGCATCGTCAACAGCCATTTGTATGAGATCTCGGAGGAATTTCCATCCGCAGTATTCCTGCTCACCTACCGCGACATGATGGCCAGCTACTCCGGCAAAGATGTCATCCGCGCCGGCGAGATTATCCAGAGCGTGCATGACGGCGATCAGAAGGTGCAGTCCCTGGACTGGGTATTGATCGACATTTTTCCACCCTTTTATGCGGAATATTACGACGGCCTTCCCTTCGGAAGTCTTTGGCAAGAGTGGCTCGCCAAGATGGGGGCCGCGGTCGCCGATTTGAAAGACCGATCAGCTGTCGCGAGAGAAGGCGCGCAAACGTCAGATGCCCAGCCGCAGCCGCGCTGAAGATGTCGGCGTGCTGGCCGAGGTACCCCCGTCGGGCATTCTCCTAAGAACCCCAATGGGCGGTTCCGCCCCACAACGAGTGAAACGAGGATGTATGACCATCACGCAGTTTGAAAAGTTCTTGGATGACGCAACTCGTGCGGGCGGGAGCTGTATAAGGCTGCGGGAGGGCACAAGATGGACGTCGACGAAATATATAGCCTTAACGACTAGCTTGAGAGGTTTTTTCGCTCCGTCACGGATCTTGACCCTGATGAATAGACTCGCAGCTGGCCATAACAGCTATCAAGTATGCGTTGGGGCCAACCAATAACCTCGGGGTGGACCGATTATCGGCATGACCGCGTACTTGAATCTGGCAGAGTTCGCACCGGGTACCAGAGGGTTTCTACGGTTATCCTGCGCAGTTCATACTGCCAGGTCCATGCGGGATTGAGGTGCTGTACCAGTTGAGGCGACTCCTCCCGATTTTCTCTCGGGCCGTGGTATTGAAGCATGTAGCGTTTACACCCTTTAGGAGAAATTTAATCAGGGGGGCCTGCTCAGTAGGAGAAAGAATGAAACGGCCCGGACATGGATGCCTTCGGGTTGTTAACTTTCGTCCGTGAAATCACAGACGATAAATTAGGGGATCCGCCCTATTTTCGTAAGGACAAAATGATATGGGAGAAGAGAAATTGGGCAACAAGTTAGCGGAAATGGCGGACGAATGGACTGTCATAGGACATATCGAGGTGGATGCTGGATTGGTTTGCTTGTGCGATCCGATCTATATTGAACGGGCAGGTGCGAAAATTAATGAGCTGATGTATTCGGGCGCGGCATCACAATTCGATCTGTATACCACCGTGGGTCAGGCTGTGGTCGCATCGACGGGATACGGTGATGGATCATACCTAGTTGAGGCCCGGCTTGGTCGAGGGCAAGCCTGGATGGGGGCCAGAAGGTCATCAACGGGTCGCTGAAATCAGAATTAAGTTTATATAGGAAAAAAGGAACCATGAGTAACATAACTAACTACGAAGCATCGCAACTAGTTTTGGGTGCACGAGCGGGTCTGCTAAGTAGGGGTGAAGTTCCTGCGGTATGGCTGACTCGAACGCCAAGCTCAACCGAAATTACTAGTCTCCTCGAGATTATGGTTAAAGGGCAGAACAAACCTGCTACTGAAAGTGCGGCCCAACTCTTATTCGCCATTCGCGAGTCCGACAAGGAACGAGGTGGGGAATCCTTCGGGTCTATATATCCTGAGACCTTGCAGGCGTTGGAGGATGTGTCAAAAGGTCTAGGGGAAAGAGGGTGAGTGTATGTCCTTATATCTCTATCGATTGTTGATCATTTATTAGCACGGTTTGACCAAACCCCCGACGAGAGTCAGGAGTTTGTTATTGGAGGGGGACGGTCAAACCTTGCTTGTTTTCTATTTCCTTCCAAACATCCGGCCTATTGGGTATTAAGGGTTGTGGGCATCTTGCAAATGTCCAAGAATGTGTTGCTACCAACTTCTTAGATAGCAGCACAGGGCGGCGGCGCTCTGCAAATTCGGGGAGGTAGGTTTGCTGACCCTTTCCTGCCTCCACATCCGATGCCGCAGTACCGAACAGGGGTCAGGGAATACAGGGTCAGCATGGACACAGTCTTCAAGCGTCATCTTTAAGAAGTCATCCACACGACCTAGCAAGGTTATGTTTATGGCAATAGATGGAACTAGAAAGGCAAGACCGTCGTTCATTCCCATGTCCGATGCCGAGTGGAATGCCCTGTCTGAGGCCCGTCAGCAGGCATTGATATCGGCTGGAAAATCGTCCAAGGATCTACCGGCAGCGCCGGTTGTCCCCCCGCCCCCGATTGAAATCCAATCGCCCAAAGCCAAGGCCCTGCTGGAACGAATCGCCCAGGGGAAAGAGCACACGTATGCATTGCAGCAACTGTGGATTTCGTTGGAATTGTGCCCGTGCGCGCCGGATGCCCGGCAGTATGGGCTGTGGTTTTACAGGCATGAATTTGAGACCGTGGCTGACTCATTTTCGGAGACTGCGATCTGGCTGAGCAAGCTGCGCCAGAAGGACCCGGCGGCGGCCGACAAAAAGACCCATGCAGATAAGGTCAAGTATGCCAGTGCGGTGATGAATGGCATGGTCAAGGCGACCAACGAGGCAACCTTGAACCGGACCTTTGCCGACGGCGTGGAATTACCGTCCGACTGGGACGCACTGGATGGCACCGAAAAGCGCAGATTAATTGCCATACATAAGAGCGACTACGATGACTAGCATCCGACCGCTTCCAGTTGAATTACGGGACCATCTGGCCGAACTTTCCGGTAGTGAGCTGAAAATATGGCTGGCCTATTATCTGCGTACGGGGGACTTCGACCTTACCTCCCATCCGGGCAACAAGGCCATAGGGGAAGACACCGGAATCTGCAATGACACTGTGAAAACCTGCAAGGCCTCGCTGCGGGCCAAGGGCTGGCTTAGGTATACCGGGGATTACAAACAGCCCCGCCGGGCAGGAGGGACGTTTGACGTACCGGTCATGGAAGTAAGACTGCCCTGGAGGGATGACTGGGCAGCGGTAGTCACGGATGTTTCACTGGCATATGAGGCAGTGACCGTGGTGGAAAAAACCGCCCACGGCACCGTGGTGGAAAATTTCCACCCAGAAGGTTCTTGTTCTGGTTCTGGTTCGGGTTCTAGTTCTTTGTCTCCCTCTCCTTCTGCTGCATGTACGCTTTCAGATTCTAGTAAGGGTACCCGTCCCAAAGGCGTGCACACGTCCAAAGAAAAGATAGAAGCCAAGTCAAAACCTGAAAACCTTGAACCCAAACCCCAACCAACCACAAAACCGACCCCGGTTATGGCTATGGCTAAAGGAAAAGCCAACAACGTTAGATGTGCGCCTGATGGAACTCCATGGCCAGAAGAATTTAATTCTTGGCTAAACGGTGAACGGCTTGAATGGTTAAAGGCTCATGGTTATAACTTTCGTGGTTATAAGCAAGGCAGGATGGTAGAGACGGCATCGCAGAAAACCTACAAGCTTGTGCAGAAGGACGGGAAACCGTCACCCCCCATGCCCAATCCCCACCGTTCGGCGGCACCCCCAGACGACTTTGCTGATGAGGCTACATTTTGTGCCAATGGCCACCGAACTGATGGCTTTGATGATTTCTGCAATAGTAGTTGCCGTATGATTCGGGCCAACGGTATTGAGAATATAGATAGCAATCAAAGGAAGTTGGATGATTGGAGGGAATTATGATGCCCGATTCAATAACATTTGAACTAGTTCCTAAACTGAGCTGTATTGGCGTTGGCCGGGATGGGGATGTTCATCTCTTGTTCGGTAATGACCTCTATGACATAACCGATACGAATTTAGGTCGCTGGTTACTGGACGCACAGGATTGGGGTAAGACGCAGCACCAATCCACCGATCAATTCCGCGGGCTGGAGACTAGCGGAACCATACAGTGAGCTACCGGGCATTTCACACTAGACGAGGATCGGGACGAACTTCATCGGGGATGAGAACGGCGCACTGTGCTGTCCGTACCGCAGAAAACGACAATCCATTGGTTCTTTAGTATTACCAGATGACGGCGACAGCCGGCCGGCTAATACGGTGTTTTCTCCGAAACACTCACTGATTGGAAGAATTTCGCCCGTTTTAGAAGGACCAAACGTATTAAGGAGCAGAAGGTGAAAGCACTGTACAAGAACACGATAACAATCTGGACTGAATCCGATCTCTCCAAGGGCGAATTCAGTTTGATGGACTTGCCAATTTTGGCCGAGCACGAATACGTGTGGTGCTCGAGCATGAAGTCCGTTCTTGTTGCTGAGCCCGAGAAAGACCGGGAATGGAACGACACTGACTTTTGGGATCAGTAAGGCGATCAGTGTGCGATCCCTGACGACCCAGCCCAGCATCCACTGGTTAATCTCCCAAACCTTGTCAGGCGCGCACTCAACACTTGCTGGTGCTTGCTTGCCCGTTGGGGAATGGTACGGCTCTAGTTGTGGCGTCCTTTGCCGATCACATCACACAATTGCATTCTACAATGGGCATAGGAACCATTTCGATGAAAACCAGTGGTAACACCCCTTCCAGTGGGTTGGTTTACCCGAGTTCGTCTGGGGAGCCATTCGATAGCATGGAAATTTCCGAGCCGAACTCCCTAGCAGTCCACACCGAGAACGTCTGCCGTCATTACCAGATGGGTGAGGCGGTGGTGCGCGCGGTGGATGGAATTTCCATCGACATTCGTGCCGGGGAATTTGTGGCCCTGTTAGGGGCCTCGGGATCTGGCAAGTCGTCACTGCTTAACCTGGTTGCTGGCCTTGACCGCCCTACATCCGGGGCGGTGATCGTTCACGAAAACAACCTGGCTGCGCTCTCACGGGAACAACTGGCCAAGTACCGGCTTCATACTGTCGGCATGGTCTTCCAGTCGTTCAATCTGATACCGAGCATGACGTTGTTGGAAAATGTAGAGCTCCCCATGCGTTTTGCCGAAGTCGATCGGCACGAACGTTCCAGTCTTGCGCGCGAGTCGCTAGACCGTGTGGGTTTGAGCGGACGGCTGGCGCATCGGCCAACGGAACTCTCCGGAGGTGAACAGCAGCGCGCTTCTCTGGCGCGGGCACTCATCAACCGGCCCAAGCTTCTCTTGGCGGACGAACCGACGGGCAATCTCGACAGTCGCACCGGCACGGAGATTATGGAACTCATTCGCACCTTCAATCAGTCACTGGGCATGACTGTGCTGATGGTTACGCACGAACAGGCGCTCGCTGAAAAGTATGCCGGACGGATGTTGCATCTGGCGGATGGAAACCTGATCGCTGATGTGGGCAATGGTGACGTAGCTAACATCTCCTCAGCGCCGTCGCCCGCGCCTCCGGGAGAAACACAATGAAGTTGTACGACGTCACCGACCTTGCTTTCCGTAACCTGCGTGAGTCTGTGTTCCGCAATTCGCTGACGACGATCGGCATCTCCGTCGGTGTAGCTTCGCTGGTCGCGATGCTCTCACTCGGCATTGGACTGCAGCAGCTGGCTTCACGCCGGCTGGAAAAGTCCGGCCTGTTCGACACTGTCATAGCTACGTCCAGACGCGACCTCCGCAACTTCCGCGAACAGCGGGAAGAGGGGCCGCCACCGGCCGAGAGTCCGTCGCTGGATGAACCGGCGCGAAAAAGGATCGAGCAAATCCCCGGGGTGGTCGAGGCGTATCCGGATATTCGGTTCGTGACAGACGTGCGCATCGATGGTAAACCGCACCTAACCATGGTGGCCAGCATCCCATTTTCCGCCAAGAACAACAACGATGCTTTCGAGGGAGTGCAGGGCAGTTTTTTCTCGTCGGAGGCTGCCCCGGAAGTGATCCTGCAAAAGTCGTTTGCCGAAGAACTGCTGGGCATCACGCCCAAGCAGGGGACCGACAACACGAATATCGCCGAGTTGGCTAAGTCTCTGCTTGGGAGAGAATTGACGATGCGCTACGCCGAGCGCACTACGGCTCCATCTTCTTCTTTAGCGGGGCAGAGCGACGGTGCGGCTTACTCGGTCGTTTCGCACCAGCAAGTATTGAAAATTGTGGGGTTGACGGACCTCGATCCCGATAGCATGCGCGGAGTCGCGCGGGCGCGCGTCTTCCTACCGCTCAAGCTCGCGCAAGACTTGCATGTCATGCCGTCCAGCCTGCGCGACACTTCGGCCAGCGACTCGGCTAGTTATACCTCGCTCAGCGTGCGGGTAGCCAACCCTAATCAGGTCCCGGTCGTTGAGGATGCCATAAAGAAGATGGGATTCGGAGCATTTTCCCTGGTCGATGCGACCCGCAGTATGCGTCAATTCTTTGCCGTGCTCGACGGGTTTCTTGCGATCTTCGGAAGCTTGGCCTTGGCTGTCGCTTCCATCGGCATCGTGAATACGCTGGTGATGGCCATCCTCGAACGTCGGCGTGAAATCGGCATTATGAAGGCCGTCGGTGCCAGTGATGCCGACGTGCGCGGACTTTTCTTCGCCGAAGCAGGCGCAATGGGTCTGGTTGGCGGTGCAGTCGGAGTCACGCTTGGGTGGGCGATCGGACGCCTGATCAATTTCGGAACCAACATTTATCTCGAACGCCAGCATTTTCCTCCTGCGCAGATCTGGTCCGTGCCCCTGTGGCTTGTTCTCGGCGCGATTGCTTTCTCAATTGCTGTCAGTCTGCTGTCGGGGCTCTACCCGGCGGCCCGAGCCGCGCGCCTCGACCCTGTGCAGGCATTGCGCTACGAGTAAACTGATCCCATGCGCGGTTGTTTGAGATGGCTTACGCTTTTTTCTGTCCCTCTTCTATTCTGCCAAGCCCATGCTCAGAGCCGCATCGATTGCAACGCGCTGGAAAGCCACATCCTCGGCCAAAAAGTCCACTACTGCGTAATGTTGCCAGCCGGCTACGACACTGCGACTGCCGGCCGTTCTCCCCGGCGTTATCCGGTGCTCTATTTTCTGCATGGACTTGGGGATAACGAACAGACTTTGTTCAAAGGCGGTGGATGGGCAGTGATCGAAGACCTTCGCCAGCAAGAACAGATCTCCGATTTTCTGGTGGTCGCGCCCGAAGGGAAGCGCGGCTTCTACATTAATTCCGCGGATGGCCGCGTGCGTTACAGCGATTTCTTCATTCGCGAGTTCATTCCTTACGTCGAATCGCACTACTCGATTCGCCGCGAGCGCTCCGCTCGAGCCATCAGCGGTGTTTCCATGGGGGGATACGGGGCGCTTCGGTTTGCTTTTGCGTATCCAGATTTATTCTCTTCGGTCAGCGCGCAGAGCGCCGCGCTCATCGCGGAATCGCCGCGACCGACGGAGACTATGCCCACGGGGACACCGCTGAGTGGGCTGCTGGGGGCGGTGTTTGGCAATCCCGTTGACGTCCACCATTGGAACCAGAACAGTCCTTTTGTCCTTGCGAAGGAGAACCGGGAGCGGATACGCACTGCGAAGTTGTCCATCTATTTCAACTGTGGCAGTGAGGATGAATTCGGATTCGATAAAGGAGCGGCAGACCTTCACCGACGACTCCAGGTAGAGGGTATCCAACACGAATTTCACCTTTATCCCGGCTACCACGGTGCCGCTTACTTTCTGGCACACCTTGGCGAAGTACTGAGGTTTCATTCGCGTGTGTTTGCCACAGGGAAGTAGTTCTCCCGTGGTTCTGCAAAGCGACGCCGGTCACAAATTGAACCCCTCACGGACAAGCAGTGTCTAATCAACAATGGTGACTGTTCATTCGAAGGCCCGCGTGGCCTCGGGCCCTCAACTGCGTGCGGTTCTGCCCCTGGTGTGGGAACTGGTGCGTCCGCGCCGCGGGCTGCTGGCGGTTGGTTTCGTTTTGATGGCGATTAACCGGGTGGCCTCTCTGGTGCTGCCTTATTCCACCAGATACCTGATCGATAGCGTCATCATCAAGCGCAACGTTCAACTACTCAAGCCCCTGGTGCTTGGGGTATTGCTAGCGACGGTCATTCAGGGCGTCACTTCATTCTCCCTGACGCAATTGCTCTCCAAGGCCGCCCAACGCCTGATCGCTGAGCTTCGGCAGAAGGTGCAAGCTCATATCGGACGGTTGTCCGTCTCATTTCATGATTCGACCAAAAGCGGAGTGTTGGTATCGCGCATCATGACCGACGTGGAAGGCGTACGCAACCTGGTCGGCACCGGACTGGTGGACCTTGTGGGGGGACTGCTCACAGCAGGGATTGCTTTGGTGGTTTTGTTCCGAATCAGCACGCTGATGACGGTACTGGCGTTCGGCTTCCTATTGTGTTTCGGACTCGCCTTGAAAAAGGCATTCCAGACGATCCGGCCGATCTTTCGCGAGCGCGGCAAAATCAACGCCGAAGTCACCGGTCGCTTGTCAGAATCTCTTGGTGGGGTGCGGGTGGTAAAGGGCTATCACGCCGAAGAGCGAGAGGAAAAAGTTTTCTCGCTCGGGGTGATGCGGCTGCTCGATAACGTGATGCGCTCGCTGACTGCGACTTCTGTCATGGGGCTTTCGGCAAGCGTGTTGCTGGGCGTGGTAGGGGCAGTCATCATGTTTGTCGGCGCGAAGCAGATTCTGGCTGGAACATTGACGATTGGCGGCTTTTTTGCCTACACCTTGTTCATGGGCTTCCTCATCGCGCCCATCATGCAGATTGTCCAGGTCGGCACGCAGATCACGGAAGCGCTGGCTGGGCTGGAACGTACACATGAAATCCTGTCGGAACCTGCGGAAGACAGCGACCCTCGGCGTATCGTCACCCTGCCGGCGATTGAGGGCAACATTGATTTCGAGGCGGTGAGCTTTAGTTACGATGGCGCCCGCACCGTGCTGAACGACGTATCGTTCCACGCTGCCCCAGGCACGGTGACAGCATTGGTTGGGTCGTCAGGATCCGGCAAATCGACGACTATCGGGCTGATTTCCGCATTCTACGTTCCGACCCAGGGCAAAGTCCTGGTGGACAGCATCGACTTGAGCACGGTGCGGCTCGATTCCTACCGCACCCAACTTGGAGTTGTGCTGCAGGAATCATTTCTGTTTGACGGTACCATCCGCGAGAATGTCGCCTTCTCCCGGCCTGATGCCAGCGAAGAAGCCGTGATGCGTGCATGCCGGATCGCCCGGGTCGATGAATTTGCGGAGAGCTTTGGGGACAAGTACGACACCATTGTCGGTGAGCGTGGCGTAAAGCTTTCGGGTGGGCAACGGCAGCGGATCTCGATTGCACGCGCCATTCTGGCTGAACCCCGCATTCTGATTCTGGACGAAGCCACCTCCAGCCTCGATTCCGAATCCGAGCAGATGATCCAGCAAGGCCTTTCCTACCTTATGCAGGGCCGAACGACCTTTGTGATCGCGCACCGCTTGTCGACCATTCGGCGCGCCGATCAGATTCTGGTGGTCGAGCAGGGACAGATTGTCGAACGCGGCACTCACGAAGAACTCTATGCGCTTCGCGGACGTTACTTTGACCTGTACACCAAGCAGCATGGTCTGGAGAGCAATCTCTTCCTAGCGCCAGGGGAGGGTGATGCCGCGACCGTTGGTGATGACTTAGCAACATCCAAACAAAATGGGAACGAACCGACCGTTACCGAGGTAGTGCGATTCCTTCGTTAGTGTCGAACTGTAGTGGCAGGCGGTTCCGCGTTTGTGTGGCAGCAACCGGTTTCGACTCTGACAGCAGCAGTTGATTGAACCATCAATCCTCCTATACGGTGATGTTGGAATTTCGCCTTGGACATCTATCTGGTCGACGGCACATACGAGTTGTTCCGGCACTACTACGCGCTGCCGTCCGCCTGCGATTCAGAAGGGCGGGAGGTCGCCGCGGTCCGAGGGGTCCTAGCGTCGATACTAGGCATGATCAAAGGCGGTGCCACGCACATTGCTGTTGCGACCGATCATGTTATTGAGTCCTTTCGCAACACACTGTGGCCAGGTTACAAGACCAGCGAAGGCGTTGAGCCTGACCTGTTGGCACAATTTCCACTGCTCGAAGAGGTCCTCTCTGCTGCCGGGGTTATGGTCTGGCCGATGGTGGAATTCGAGGCAGATGACGCTCTGGCTGCGGGGGCAATGGCGGCTGCTCGCGATGAGCGTGTGGAACATGTGATCATCTGTACGCCGGACAAAGATCTTGCCCAATGTGTGCGGGCCACTCGGATCGTCCAACTAAATCGTCGGACGCACCTCACGATAGATGAGGCAGGAGTAATCAAGAAGTTCGGCGTCTCACCGGCGTCAATCCCCGACTATCTGGCTTTGGTGGGTGATGCCGCAGACGGGTATCCGGGTCTGAGGGGTTGGGGTGCAAAGTCATCAGCCGCCGTCCTCTCAAAGTTTGGCCATCTGGAGTCCATCCCCACGGATTACCGCGAGTGGCGAGTGAACGTCGCCAACGCGAGCGCTCTCGCCAACTGTGCCTCTCGAAAACTCCGAAAGAACTGAGCCGGCGCGATTTATACTTTTCCCCGAGATCATTTCGTCGATGCCTATTTCTCTCGTCCTGATCCCCTCATTGTGTTCACTCGTCCGCTCAAGGGCCGAACTCCAACTTGAAAACTTAGCTTTGCGCCACCAGATCAATGTTCTTCGCCGCTCCATGAAGAAACGACCGAAATTGGCAACACGGGATCGCCTCTTCTGGGTCTCCCTGGCCCGCATATGGGTAGATTGGCGCTCGGTGTTGGTCATCGTGAAACCAGAGACCGTCGTTTCCTGGCATCGCAGAGGCTTTCGCCTCTTCTGGACATGGAAGGTTCGACACGGGCAGTCCGGTCGACCCAGCGTTACCCGTGAAGTTCGGGACCTGATCCGCAAGATGTGCCACGAGAATCCCACTTGGGGCGCACCCGCGCATCCACGGTGAACTGCTCAAACTCGGCATTGACATCGGCGAGACCAGCGTCAGCAAATATATAATGCGCCGCCGTGAACCGCCGTCTCAGACTTGGCGCACCTTTCTGGACAACCACGTCTCACAACTTGTTTCCGTAGACTTCTTCACGGTCCCCACCATCCGGTTCCAGGTTCTTTACGTGTTTTTGATATTGGCCCATGATCGCCGTCGCATCATTCACTTCAATGTGACCAGTCACCCAACCGCTGAGTGGACTGGCCAACAACTGCGGAACGCATTTCCCTTTGACCAATTCCCGCGTTACCTGCTTCGGGACCGCGATGCGATCTTCGGTCAGGACTTCCGAGAACAGGTGCGAGACATGGGGACAGAAGAACTGCTGTCTGCGCCGCGTTCGCCCTGGCAGCGCGCATATGTGGAGAGGGTGATTGGATCCATTCGGCGTGAGTGTCTCGACCATGTGATCGCTTTCGACGAACGCTCGCTACGCCAGATTCTTGCCTCCTATTTCGACTACTATCACCGATCCAGAACGCATCTGTCCTTGGGAAAAGACTCGCCAGATCCTCGTCCGATCCAGCGCCGGGGATTCGGACCAATTGTGGCGGTGCCTCAGGTCGGTGGACTACATCACCGCTACGAACGCCACGCCGCCTGAAGCGACCAAATGCTCCAAGAGGGGAGAATGCTGCAGGCAGCACTCTGTTTCTGAACTTTGGTTAAGCCTCTCCGTTGGCTCTGCCAACTTATACGTGAACTCAAACAACCTTTCCAATCAGATCGCGATCCGAATCTTATAGGGAAGAGTGTGTCAGATGCCCATACGAGATTTTCGTTAGGCACAGGCAATTCCTTCGTGAGCAAAACTGCTCTACATCGTTTCGACTCTAAACTGGCTTGAGGGCCTCGCCGCACTCCATGCAACTGGTCTCGTAGCGCAGTGTGATGAGTCCACAAAATGGACATATGCGCTGCGACGCGAAATCGCCGTCGTGCGCCTCCAACCGAAGCAACTTCCTTAGCGAGGCAGTTATGAAACCACGCAAGCTGCGAACACGGACAAGGAGCGGATGCAGGACGGTATTCACAGGCAAATTTCGTTTTTCCCTAAATCGCTGCCGAACGGCTGAAGATATGCCCTTTCAAATCCGGTTTGTGAGCATCCGGCAAGTCGAATTCCCCTCCGCAATCGAAGCAGACCCGGTACGTCCGTTTCTTGATCGTGAAGACGCGACTCAAGTGACGGTGATGGCATCCAAACGCAAATTGGAAAATCCAAAGCAGCGGGTTCATCGGTTCTGATCTCGTCTTCGTTCACAACTTCCATTGGCATCCAGCCACGCCAGCAAAGCACGGACGCTGGCCCGAGCCAGAGCGATGGAGCAGTCGGCGGCGCCATAGTAGATGTTGAGGGTGTCCCCGTCCGGATCCATGGTGTAGCCACACGGGAATACGACATCCTTGACATCGCCATGCCGTTCATAATCGGCCTCTGGCCCAAAGATCCACGAATCGCCTCGCAGTAAGCATTTTTCCGGATTCTCTAGGTCAAACAGAGCCAGGCCCAATCGATACAGGCAGCCCGATGGCGTGTGCCGCACTCCGTGGTAAAGCGTCAGCCACCCTTTGGAAGTTTCGATGGGTGGCGGAGACAACCCAATCTTGTTTGCGTCCCACCAGGCGCCCCGGCGCGCCTCCAGGATGAGCCGGTGTCTTCCCCAATGTCGTAAATCGGGGGAGTAGGAGATCCACATGTGCGACCCGAGCGGCGTCATAGGCCGGTGGATGAGTGCCCAGTAGCCATTAATTCTCCTAGGCAAAAGTGCGGAATCTTTGTCATCTGGCGGCATGATTACGCCGTATCGTTCGAAGCTGCGGAAATCGTTGGTCACAGCTAATGACACCCCCGGGCCGCCCCGCGAATAGGAAGTGTACGTGACTACGTACTTTTGCAGTTCTGGGACGAAGGTGATGCGAGGGTCCTCGATGCCCCAGATTTCTTCGGGATAGTCCTTCGGGCTGGGCATTAAAGTCGGTTCGCTATCGATCTGCCAGCCATCCACGCCATTTTGCGAGCGGGCAGCGCAAAGGTGAGATAGGCCACGCCGATCTTCAACGCGGCACAGCAGCAGCGTTGAGCCATCTTCCAGTAGGGTCGCCCCGGCATTGAAAACACTATTGATTGGGTACGGCCAGTGCTTGCCGGTCAGGATCGGGTTAGCAGGATGGCGAAGGAGCAACGGTTCGTGGCCAGTGACCGCAGCAACGCTCATAAGGAACTCTCGCAAAACAAAGGAACGACTTCAAAGTACATGTTCGGGGACCTCATCCCTATTGCTGCTAGTTCTGACCATTGCTGGACCTAATCGTGGATTACCGACTTCTCCAAACAAGCGCATTTCGACTTGCGCCATCAGGAACGCCAGGGTCGATTCTGCTCCCTGGTTCTCATTCACACGTTCCGGATGCAAACCGTCTCGACAACCACCAGTACTGGGATCGTACAAGGCAATCTGCAAATCGTTATTTCCCAGGAACCAGTTGAAAGCTGACCATGCTTCCTGGCGCCAACGATCATCTCCTGTTGTTCGGTAAGCATCGAGACAAGCGGAAACCGCGCCCCCTGCTTCGATGGGTTGTTGATCGAAGCGTGCTCGCTCGCCTCCCTTGCGGTAAAATCCTTGCGAACCGATGGGCACAAAGTGATCATGCCCTTCACAACGCTGCGTTTCACTAAGCCAATTCAGGGCCTCAAGGCCAATGGATATCATCTCGTGATCAGAGTTGCGACGGCCGGTGGTCAATACAGCCTGGGCCAATTTGGCATTTGAGTAAGCCAGAACGTCTTCAAACCATCCCCAACATGGCGACTGATTTGAGTTGTAGAGCTCTACCATCCGCATGGTCAGAGCCGAACTTATTTTTTGAGCCTCCCTGTCGCCTGGGAAAGAACTGAGGTACTCGTCAATTCCCAACATCGCAAAGGCCCATGCACGCGGACTAGTAAAGGCAAGCACCGCCGGAACCGCGATTTCGAAGAGATGGCCAGCCGCGCCTCTGAGCGACTGATCTCCCGAGTGTCCCAGGACAGCACCGAGCGCCCATAATGCACGCCCGTGGCAATCTTCTGATCCTTGAACTTCACTCCACGTGCGCGCATAACTTAGGAAATTTCTAAACCGCCCGTTAGCGGGATCAAGAGCATGTCCCAGAAAAGCCAAATACCGCGACGCCAGCTCGCGAATTGGGCCTGGTCCGGTTTCACCAAGTTGCTCAAGCAGGACGGTCAGAACGAGTGCACGCGCGTTATCGTCGGTGGTGTAGCCCTCCGTATAGTTGGGCACGGCAAAGGTCGCGTGCTGGAACATGCCTGTGTCATCCGTCAACCGCCGCAGGTGATCCAGGTTCAGCGCTGGTAGCTTGTCGAAGCACTTTTCGACGTTGCCGTCCGAGAACATCACGCGTGGTTCCCGCATCCGGTCACTGCGCGCCCGCCCAAAGCTCGCCATGTACCCTTGTGCTACTTCCTTCCAAACCATTCCCCGTGAGTACAGATAAGCCCGTTTCCGCATCGCGTGGCGGATTGCGGGAGTGTCCAGAAGTTCGACTGTTTTGCGCGCAATTGCCTCCGGGTCCTGGAAAGGAACCAGTGCGCCGCGACGGTCGTCTAATAGCTCAATGGCGTGCCAGTACGGAGTTGAGATAATCGCCTTGCCCGCACCTAGCGCATAAGCAAGGGTTCCTGAGACCACCTGTTCCTCGTATCGGTACGGAGTGATATAGATATCCGCCGCTCCAATGAATTCGGCCATTTCACCGGGGCTCGCGAAGCGATTGTGGAAAAACACATTCGATTCCACGCCGATTTCCTTGGCCAAAGTCTGCAGACCCTCGCGATAGCCGTCGCCTTCCCGGCGAAGAATATGTGGGTGAGTTGCGCCGGCGACGATATAGACCACATTCTTGTGCTTCGACAAAATGTGCGGCAGCGCCTGAATCACGTTCTCGATTCCCTTATTCGGCGAGAGCAGGCCGAACGTGAGGAGGACGGCTTTCCCTTCTACCTCGAAGTGCTCTTTGTAGAAATTGGGATCGAGGAATGGCATGTCGGGAACACCGTGCGGAACCATATCGATCTTGCGGCCCGGCACTTTGAATATTTCTTGCAAAAACTGGGAAGACAGCGTGCTCATTACAATCAGGCGATCTGAGAGCGTGGTGATCTCCTCCATCACCCGCCGTTGGTCGGGATTTGGTTCGCGAAGAACCGTGTGCAGAGTAGTGATGACCGGCATCTTGAGCCGCCGCAGGAGAGCCAGAATGTGACTGCCCGCCGGGCCGCCAAAGATTCCATATTCGTGTTGCAGGCACACCAAATCGAAGTTCGTGAAATTCAGAAAGTCGGCGGCGTGCTCGTATGAGGACAGATCGTCTTGCGCAAGCGTTAGCCTTACCCGCTCCGGGTAGGCATACCCGGACTCCACGTCGTTGACCGGAACCGCAAACAACGTGGCCGCACCACACTCAGCCGAGATCGCGTCGCACAAGTCGGTGGTAAAAGTCGCAATCCCGCATTGTCGCGGAAGATAGTTGCCAACAACGGCAATCCGGCTCGGCATGCCCGCGCTCGATTGCAGGCGAATGGGCGCCGCAGGCGCTCGTTGGGATTCCCACGGGCGTTCGTTAGCAAGCTCGATCATTGGCTCCGAAGCTCTTGTTTCTGTTGCTGACATCAATGTCCTGAGGCTTGAAGTGTCTCTCCGTGAAAGGGGGCAGTTCTCCCTGTGATCATTATTCGCTTGTTAGGGCAGAACAACTGGTCAAAATTGACCAGTTTGCAATCGGGGAATCGTCTAAGGTTTTAGTTAGAAAGCCCATTCGGCATCAGATCGGAGCGAATTTTCATGACGCCAATTGTTCAAGTCGGCACGGTTGTGCTTGGCGAGGAGTCGCCACGCATGGCCGAAGTCCTAGCTCTGCAGAGTGAACCATACTTCAAGAATTGGAGCGTGACGACGCTAAGCGGCTCTACTCTCGACGACAAGATCCGGGCTGCGCGCTGGAACTTCTTTTTCCTGGCGGGCGAAGTCAAAGCGCATTTCTTTGGGGCGATCGGAGCGAGCAAGATTCAGGGGGCGCTGCAACGAATCGCAAGAAGAGTCAAGAAGCAGGAGTTCAATTGCTTCGAAGTGACTGGCATCGTGGCGAAGCGCTTTCTTGGTGTGCCATATGCAACGGTCTCCGCGCATTCGCGTCACGTTCAGCAGAGCTGCCAACTCGATAGCTTCGAAAGCAGGCAGAACGGTCAGCGAGACGCGGATTGGGCCAAAGGCTGACGATGTGTGAACACGAAACCAGGAGAGGTGGAATCAATTGCTTACTAAGATCATAAAGTGGAGCGCGATTGCGGCCCTAATCGGAGGAGGTTTTTTGTATTCGGATTACTCCTATCGACTCCTATCGCAGTTCGTGGTTGTGGCAGCAGCAGCGGTCGTCCTCACGCAGGCTGCAAAGATGCGGCGGTATATCTGGATGAGTCTGTTCCTGTTGGTTGTCTGCCTGTTCAATCCCGTTGTTCCGGTCCCGTTCTCCAGCTACATCTTTGGGCTTGTGACCATATTCGCGGTAATTCTGTTCTTCTTCTCGCTGGAGCTACTGCGGCCGAAAAGCAGGCTGTCGATCGCATCGATAACGGATCGCATGCCGGGAAGTGAGTCCTTATGAAGCCAGACAGCACTTGGAGTTTCGACCGACTCCTTGAATCCGCGGTGGTCTAGAGTTGGCCGGACTTGATGCAGGATGGACTGCCACCAGTACCATAGACGATACGGGAGGACGCTGCCCAGCGAGTGATAAAGTGACTGTAATAAGCCCCGATCGGTGAGGCTGGGGTGTTGTCATGAAAACCTATCAGCACGAGTTTGCTCACTCCTACGAGCACTCGAAGAGCATTTGGCGGTACAGTTCGGCATCCTTTCTCCAATCTCTGACTACTGCGTTGGTCCTAGGTACGATGGCTGCGCTCATTGGAGTGGCCATGAGCGCTGCTTTGTACTATCACCACGTCGTCTGGTACATAAGCTTGGCGGCCGGACCTCTGGTGGACACGCTCGTCGTCATTTGCTTGGCGACGATTGCGCTCGAACAGGCCCGCAAGCGATCCATCCGGCGAACCCTGGAACTCAGCTTTCTGAACCATCACGTTCGCAATGCTCTTACACAGATGATGATGGCTTCGAACCTCACCGATGCCGGCACGCAGGACCGCTTCATGCGGGAGGCGGTCAGCCGCGTTTCGGAAGCTTTGTTCCGAATCGCGAATAGTGCGGATCTAACCGGCCTATCTCTCGAGGTGGACCTCGGGGGCGCAGAACTGTCCCATGAAGGAGAAGAGCGGGAAGCCAACAGGGGAGCGAGAACGGCGGGGTAAACTGATTCTGCTACCCCTGCATCGTGACGGTCGGAGACACCCTCGGATCAAGGATTGCCACAAGCAATTACTTCCAAATTGGACTCGCGTGGAGATTCAGCGTAGTGTTGAAAGTGAGCGAGCAGTTCCTCTCCTCTTTCAGGTCTCCTGAGCTAAGTCAGCCCATCTGAAGTACGTTCCTCTTAGTCCGCAGCCCGCAGGAGGCTCCCCAATGATAAGTCCCAAGCCCGCCCAAAAACCGGAGCAGACCGTTGTCATCGACCCGAAACGGTCTCCGGGCAAGGTGGCGATGATGCCAGGCACCGCCCCGTCCCAAGACCGGATACGAGCGCGGGCCTATGAACTGTATGAAAGCCGTGGTCGTGGACCCGGTCAGGACGAACAGGACTGGCTTTGCGCCGAACAGGAGATTCTCGAACTGGCGCGGTAAAGGCACCACATCCATCGGCAACGCATGCGTCTGCTGGAAGGTTGAGGGATAACTGTGGATTGCTCAACCTGCAAGGATCTGGAACGAAGCCTTGAATCTAGGCGTAAGTACTTCCAGGACCGTTCCGCTGGTTCTTATTGAGTTAGCACGAGCTTGCGGTCTGCAAGAAAGTCGAGATGGAGTGCGCCAAGAGCAACTAGACATCTCCATACATCTGCGCAATGGTGTGACGTAGAGCCATCAGATTACTACGCGAAGATTCGGTAGCGGAACTGGTAGGGTCACTAGCAAATTCTGCCTGGTACAGCCTCTGCAGCAAGGCGCTTTGCTTCTTCAAACGTTCAATTGTTCCCAAATAGAGTTGTTTGTCAGACTGCATACCCTATTGTACAGGTTTTTCGGCCAAATGAGATCACGACGCGTTCTGGCTTAACGCCCATCGTTTCCGCACCAACTGCGGATCAAGATGCGGATCGTAATCTAGCGCTTGGCGGGGTTTGACCGATGGCACCGGGTTGACGTAGTCGTAGGTCTTGTGCGTCGGTGCAATCGGATCGGTTTCCGGCGTAACCAATCCGACCGGCGGGTTATTGATGCGCTTCTTGTCTCTGTGCTCATAGCGCTCGATGGGACGCTTGGCAGGTGCCCCGCCAGTTCTTTTCTTTCGATGCATCGGTGTGGCCAACCTTCGGGGGAAGGAGAATGAACAGAGGATTCTATCTTGCAGCACACAGTAAATGCCAGTCGATCTTGCATCAAGACTAAGGTCGCTCCTTGGCCAGCACTAGAGAAGCCGCTTACACGCTTGCTTCAACCAAGTCCGGCGCTTTTTGTAGTACTGGGGAGAGTGCCGCTGCCCGCAAGGACAGATTTCATTTAGGCAGTCAGATAACTCAAACGGGGTGAGATTGTCCAAACCCAAGTCAATTCCTTGCGTCAAGATGTCGAAGTGAGTCTGGCCGAACTTGAGTTTTAGGTCTTTGAATGTGGCCCCGGACAGCAGCCGCCAATAATCGCGGTGAACCGCCATCAGCCTTCGATGAGCTCTTCGCTAATTGACGGAAGTGCTGCTTGAGAGTGTTCCGGCTCGTGCCGGTCAGAGTGACCATTTCGCCAATGGTGACGCGTCCGTGTTCGCGCGCATACTCGACGATTTCTGCAGAGAGCTCCGGCATGGCCGACAGGACAATTCTTTCCCTCTCGACTTTCTTAGCCAGTCGTTTCATCTGTTGCTGAAGAGTGCGCAGGAAAAACAAGACCCATGGCTGCCAGTTCGGTTTGTCGGTTCTGATTGTTTCTTGCGTCTGACGCAGCGCAAGGTAGTAGCCTTCCTTGCTGTGTTCAATGACGATTTCCAGTGAACTGTAAGGTACATAAGCGTATCCAGCACTCAGTAGCAGCAGCGTAGTCAAGATACGACTCAGGCGGCCGTTGCCATCCTGGAAGGGATGGATTTCGAGGAATACGACGATGAAGACGGCGATGACAAGCAGAGGATGCAGTTTGCGGGTTTCGATCTCGTCCCTTGCCCAGCCGACGGCTTCCTGCGGGTGGATGACCCGATGCTTTCGATAGTGGCTACCCGTCGGAGGGCGGACAGGCGTTCAGGCGCCAGCGTCCCCAAAAGCGCGCCATGCGCCTTTGAATTCATCGAGTTCGGCGATTAGACCGAGGATTTCCGGTGTAATCTTGAGGCCGCCGGTCTTGATCATGACACCCAAGAATACACCCATTTACGCCCATTTCGCTCACGGCAAACTTCGGAACCTCGACGCAGGCTCAAGCCACCCGGCGACGAGCTTGGGACGCTGGGCGGGGACTTTCAGGGCCTCTGGATTTCTGTCCGCGTCTGTACTGGATCAGGCCGAACAGTACGCCCAGCACCGTGAACGCGATCAGAACGAAAAGCACATCCCAGTAGTACAGAGCGAAAAACTTTACGATGTGCCGCCCGTAGTGCGCCCCGAGATAGCCAAGGATGGCGAAGCGAATGCCGCGCCCCACGGCTAGGGCGGTCAGAAACTTCCTGGTGGGGTATTGCATGGCGCCAGCGGCCAAAAGTGTGGGCACGATGGGAAACGGCGGAGGAAGAAGAGCGGGGATCGCAATTGCCGCGAAGCCCCAACGTTCAAAAATCGCGTATACCTTATTGGTCGTCTTCTTCGAGAACCTCTTTTCCAGAGTTTCTTTGCCACCTTTGCGAGCCATGCGGTAGGTAAGATAGCCGCCGAGAATAGCTCCTGCCGTCGCCATCATTGTGTAGTAGACCCACAGGTCGGAATGGTGGGCAGCCAGCAGAATGGTGACGATGTCGGTGCTGCCCGGAAGAGGGATGACCGAGTTGTCAACGAGGCCGAGCAAAATCAGGCTGGGTCCGCCGAGATGGATCAGCCATCGCAGGGCGCTCTTTTTCGAAACAAGCAGGATGATCGCAAGCACGTGCATCGTTATCTATTAGAGCAGGGTTCCGGCCGCCAGGTTGCAATGCCAGAGCGCGACCACAATTCAAAGTAGCCCACTACCGGTAACCGTTTGTGTTCGCCTTCCGAACGGCCAGTATGGCCCCTTTCCGCATTGCATGATGGTCAGTTTTGTACAAACGCTGGAATAAAGACCAACCCATGACCCGCAGCTTTATTGGCGGCCCGACTCTTGGAAGAGGGAACCCATTCGCAATCGGGACGGCGGGTTGTCCGCGCCCTTGCAATTCTCCGAAGTGATCCATTCTGCACAGTATTTCGAAGGGGGCTGAGCGAGTCTAGGTGAAGATCACAGAGGACATCATGGCAAAAACGGCAGTTGGTTTATTCGACAATCCGGGCTCGGTCGACGAGGTTGTCCGCGAGCTTGAGGCAAGCGGCTTTCCCCGGAATGACGTCCGTGTTTTGGGCGAGGCGCGGGAGATGGCGGGCAGTGGAGTCATGAGCACTCCGCACACCGATTTTGAAGTGGATTTGATTCGGGACCTGAGGGCGTTCGGGGCCAACGAAGCGCACGCGGAAGCTTACGTCCAAGGAGTACGGCGCGGCGGAGTGATGGTTTTCGCAACCGGTTCGGGGCCGATGGCGGACAACGCCGCTGCCATCATGAATCAACATTGTGCGGTGGAGATCGAAGAACATAGCGCTTCGCAAGCGTACCTTCCGGGAGCGGCCAATGACGAGATCGCTCCAGATCGCGATGTCTCTTTCCAGGCCGGGAGGGTTCGCACATCGGGCTCGGGCGCTCGCTTGTTCGTTTGGTAGCCATTTCACGAAACACGAATTGCTTAGAGTTATAGCGGAGCAATGAAGGTGCAGAGGAGATTCAGGAACATGAATACTTTCGGATGTGCGACAGGTTTTTCGTGGTCTCGATGGGGAAGGCAGACTCTAATTTCTCTGTTGTCGATCGCGCTGTTGTGTGCGATCGGGGCGCAGAAACTCTCTGGGATGCAGGACGCGCCCGCCGCCGCGCAGGACGCGCAGGCGCCGCCCTACGCGCAGCAGACTCCCGAGCAGTTGCAGCGGTTGGTAGCGCCGATCGCGCTGTACCCGGATTCGCTGGTGGCACAGATCCTGGCGGCTGCGACGTTTCCCGAGCAAGTCGTCGAAGCGGATCGATGGGTGCAGGCAAATCCTGATTTGAAGGGCGATGCTCTGGGTAGCGCTGTGGACCAGCAGCCCTGGGACCCGAGCGTCAAAGCGCTCACCGCGTTTCCATCCGTGCTGGGAAACATGGATAAGAACCTCTCGTGGGCGTCTTCACTCGGCGACGCCTACTTCAATCAGCAAGCGGATGTGATGGACGCAGTGCAGGTGATGCGCCGGCGGGCGCAAGCGGCCGGCGGTCTTAAGACCACGGAGCAGCAAACGGTAACCACACAAGGCTCGACGATCGAAGTTGCGCCTGCCAACCCAGAAGTGGTTTATGTTCCCGCGTATGATCCGTGGCTGGTTTACGGAGACCCAATCGTGGCGTGGCCGGGATGGTATCCGTATCCGGGAATCTGGTTCGGCGGTCCGTACCTGTCGTGGGGCGGCGGCTTCGGAATCGGCTGGTTCGGCGGTTACGGATGGGGCTGGGGTCATTGGGGATTCAATTGGGGTGGCCGATACGCGATGTACGGCGGCGGCCGCTACTACTCCCGGAGCAACACATTTTATAACCGGAGTAATTACTACCGAGCAGGAAGCGCGCGCGGACCTGAAGGCAACCACGGCGGAACTGGTGCTCGCACGAACGCGGGGAATAGGCCAGCCGGCGGGCGCGGCGAAGTGAATAATCGAACAGGCGCAACCGCCAGGGCTTTCAATGGAAATACCAAAGCGGCCCGAGGATACGCTGAACCCCGCGGACAGAGCGGCACACGCACGGGCGCCTTCAGCGGCTATGGAAAAGGCGGACAGGCGAAAAGCGCTTCGTCGCGCGGAGCCGCCAGCATGGGCGGCGGAGCACGCGGCGGTGGAGCTCGTGGCGGCGGAGGCGGATCTCACGGCGGCGGAGGCGGACGTCACTAACCGACGGGTCGCATGTTCCTGGTAGCTTGTAAAACTTGCAAATGGAGAAAAGACATATGCGGCGAGCAAACGTGAATTCCGGCAAATTTCGTTGGGTAAACCTTTCTAAATTAGCGGTGGCCGCTGTTCTATTGGCGGCATGTTTTTCCAGTCGTTCCATGGCGCAGCAATCGGGCCAGAAAACATTCTCATCGCCGGAAGACGCGAGCACCGCGCTCGTGACGGCCGCGCAGAATAACGACGAAAAAGCGATGATCGACATCCTCGGACCGGACGGAAAACAAATCGTCTCGTCGGGAGACGACACCGAGGACGCCAACAGCCGCGCCAACTTCGTGCGGCGATATCAGGAGATGCACCGGCTGGTGACGGAACCGGATGGAACTACTGCCTTATATATCGGTGCAGAAAACTGGCCCACGCCCATTCCACTGGTGAACAAAGGCAAGGCGTGGTATTTCGACACCGATGCAGGCAAGCAAGAGATTTTGTACCGGCGAATTGGCCAGAATGAAACATCGGCGATGGCCGTTTGTCAGGAGCTGGTTGCGGCGCAAAAGGAATACCGCGCCACACACGACCACGAGTATGCTCAGAAGTTCTTCAGCGATGAAGGACAGCACAACGGCCTTTATTGGAAAGCTGCGGATGGCGAACCCCAGAGCCCCATCGGTCCGCTGGTAGCATCGGCCGTGGCCGATGGCTATGCCCAAAGCCTAAACGGTACTCCAACTCCTTATCGAGGTTATTACTTCCGCATCCTGACGCGCCAAAAGAAGACTGCTTCAAGCAGCGCGAAAAGTTACGTGGTAAATGGCAAGATGACTGAGGGCTTCGCGTTCGTGGCCTATCCCGCGGAATATAGATCGTCCGGCGTGATGACATTCATCGTTAACGAGGATGGAGTGGTGTATGAAAAAGATCTCGGCAGGAAGACCGATGTTCTCGCCAAAGCGATGAAGGAATACAACCCCAATTCCAGTTGGCGAGAGACGAACGACCAGCCGGAAGAAAATGCCAGCGCGCGGGAAACCAAGTAAAAGACGTTCTGTCGCTCTGCCCTGGTTACAGCGGACTTGTGCCCAGTTTTGTGCGCTGGACGGGCCTCGATTGCGCCCGCCTTTTCGCAGGTAAACGCTGTTTCTATTTGACCGCCGGTCTCCTTGACGGATGGGCCGCGGCAATTCCTGGTGATCGCCCACGGGACAGACTGCGGAAGTTGCCAAGGCGAAGGACATCATCGAAAGCACGCATCCTCTTTATTGCACACTGCACACAGCCGAAGCAGTAGCGGCATAAGGCGGAAAGTCTCGCAGGCATTATTTTGTTATTCGGTTCATGCAAGCGCGAGCAGCATTCGAGAGCAGCGAGATAGACCGTTCGCACCGTCGCCGGATTTACGTGTTCGCAGCAGCAGCTAGTCGTGAAGAACAACACTTAGCAGCGAACTATGGACTTGCAGTCCGTCTTCGCCGTAGTCGACGAAGCCTAACTGTCTGAACCGGTTCATGAAGAAACTAACCCGTGAACGGGTTGTGCCGATCATATCTGCGAGGGTCTCCTGGCTGATCTTGGGGATTACCGTTTCGGGCACCCCTTCCTTGCCGAAATGAGCAAGCAAGAGCAGAGCCCGGGCGAGTCTTTTTTCACTAGAGTTGAAGAGCTGATCGACTAAGTCCTCTTCGTAGCGGATATTCCGCGCCAGCAAATAGGCCACGAACATGTCAGAAAATTCGTGTTCCCGATGCAGCGCTTCCATCATGGCTTTCTTGTCGATCCGCAGAAGTTCGCAGTCCGTCATGGCAGTTGCGGACCCCATGCGCAAAGCTTGTCCAGCCAGGCTGCCTTCTCCGAAAAACTCCCCCTCGCTCAATATGCCCAGGGTTGCTTCCTTGCCAATCTTGGATAGGACCGTCAGTCGAACCTTGCCTTCCTGGATGTAGAACACTGAGTCCGCCGCATCTCCTTGCGCAAAGACTATTTGTTTCTTGGGAAAAACCACGTCCTTCTTACCCACGCCGATAGTGGCAAGGAAGCTCTTTGGGTCGAGGTCGCGCCCTTTCTTGGCCAAGGCGATTGGGGATGTCATAAAGCGCCTTTCGGGAGTGGAACTACAGTCCCTAATAGTTTGCCACAATTGAAACCGCGAAAGATGGTCACTTTTGCTCACAATTCGCAAAACAAAGTGCGCCTCCCAGGAAATCAAAACCTGCCGCGGCTAATAGATTTAGAGTGAGCAATATTGAGCATCTTCTAGTTGTAGAGTGCTGCATGATGCAATTGTGAAGACCAAGGATCTCACCGCAAAGCAGGTATTGTCTGTGCCTTGCACCACGTGTGGTGCAGCGATTGGAGAAGTTTGTGAACTGAACACGGGTGCCCCGCGCACCGAACCCCACCGGGATCGGAAATTTTCGGCAGCGGAGGCTGTGGAAAGCAACCTGACAGGCCGCGAGCCCCCTAGCTCTGTTTGACTTGCGGGACGATCTAGCCTTTATCAGACGCCTACGACGTTGCCACGGCTTTCGTGCGGGGATACCTGCCGCATGACACGTTCCCGAGACACATCAGAAAACGCCGGCTTCAGGGAGTCGAGCTGCCGCGTCGGTACTTACTGTGCCGGGCCGCCCGCTACCGACGGCGCCACGGATTTCAACTGATCCAGCGCAGTCAGGACACCTTGCCAGCGAACCTGATCCTGCTTCGTCTCGATCGGTGCCGAGAGGTCAGAATAAAACTGCAGGATGTTATCGCGCAGCTCTGGGGACGTTCCATCGAACTTCTTGTCAAACAGCTGGGCCAGCAACTTTGCATAGGTGTCGTCCGTGAGAGAGTATTCCGCGGCCTTGGTCTCCTGGCCACTATCAAGATCGAAGTTGAGCAGCACCACTTTGTCGGTGCGCACTTCTTCGAGCAAAGCGCGGTATTGATCGACCGTAGTGTCGATGCTCTTGATATATAGATCTTCTGTTTGTGGGTTTGGGTTCTTGAATGCTAGTCCTTTGAAGGGACCAATTTTCGGCACATATCGCAAAAGCGTTGACAAAATCCGGGTACCGACGCCCGGTTTTACGTAGTCCTTGCCCCACTCTTTTTCATAGTTCGAACGGGAAAGCCGATACAAGAACTCCCGTTTCGCGAAATCAGGCCTCTCGTGTATTACGTCCTTTTTATGGGTTTTCAGCGCGACTCGGGTCATTTCGGGGATCAGTCGGCTGACGGCGAACCGATACGAGCCGACCGCCAAGTCCTCGTGGGTGAGCACATCTTTCAACTCCATGCCGTACACGGCCGGGAAGACCCGCTCCAGCAGGGGCTTGGATACTTGAAATCCGATGAAGTCGTGGTACTGCTGCGAAGAATAACGATTCTTCGCGACCTGCAGCGTGTCGAACCCAAACTCCGTCTTCAAATGCGCGGTCTTGTCCTGGGCATATCGAACGGACTTGCCAAACTTCGCTCGTAGCTTTGGATACTCGATCGCGACGGCCTGGTTGATCGCGGGGTGACCAGCGATATCCGACGCATAGTGCGACAGCGCACCCAGCGCGAATGCATACTCGTTGACATCCTGGCTTTCGACGAGCAACTCGCGAACGAAGTCTCCGCTGCGGACGTAATGCGTCAGGTTGCTGAATTCCCTGCTGCCGAACGGATAGTAGCCTAGATCCTGGATAACGGCGCCTCCGTACGCATAGGCGTGCGCCTCTCTGATCTGGTCTTCGGAGAGTCCCGGATATCGCTCGAGCAGAAGGGGCCGGATCTCGTCGGTCCAGAGCAGGTCGACGATTTCCTCGTGGGTCAGCACGGAGTACGCAGCCGACCCGCCGCTGCACATTAGGACGACGAGAAAAAATGCGGACGCACGGCAGAAAAGCAGGCGCCGCCCTTTGACTGTGGCGCCTGGCGAGATTGCCGACTGGCGCATAATTTAGATACGGCCGAGTACCAGAAGAATAACGACGATGCAAAGGATAAGTCCGAATCCTCCGCTCGGGTAATAGCCCCAATTCCTGCTGTGGGGCCAACTTGGCAGTGCTCCGAACAGTGCCAAAATCAAAATCACAATCAATATAGTTCCAAGCATGTTTCACTCCTTTTCCCGGCGCTGCGAACGTCACCAAACGCAGGGTGCGGCTCTAACTTCTTTGGTGCTCCAGCGCCACGTGCCTGAATCCTCAAGATGCGCACCGGGCGCAACGTTGAATAGCGACTCACCTTCTTTATAGGCGTTCCGCTGTTTTCTTACTGGTCAAAACTGATCAATGTGAACAAACGGATCTGGGCGGGTTTGGTGCTTTCGGGGGAATGCGGGCAATGATAGCGGGTGGATCGCATCTCCGCCGGCGGGACATTTCTTCGGCTGCTGGGAACCGCGAAAAGAAATGGCGCGAGCCCACGGAGTGGACCCGCACCACGCAAGGGTTAAGCGACTTCCTATACCTCGTTCTTATAAATCGAGCGGACTGCATAATGCCGCAGTCAGTTCGCTACTGACGAGGCTATTCTTTTCCTCCAGGGGCTTTCTTCTCAGGAGTGTTTTCGGGGCGAGCCTCCCGAGGTGCAGCCTGTTGATGAGGGGCCGGCTGCGCACGAGCTGCAACCGCCGGACGGGGAGCGCTCTCCTGGCGAGCCGCGGGCCGAGATGCGGCCTGTTCACGAGCTGCAGGCTGCGCATGATCTGCCTTATTCTCATTCGAGCGCGTAGCTGCTGCCTTATTCTCAGCCGCCTTGTTCTCGTTCGAGCGCGTAGCCGCCGCCTTATTCTCAGCCGCCTTGTTCTCATTCGAGCGCGTAGCTGCTGCCTTATTCTCAGCCGCCTTGTTCTCAGTGGCCTTATTCTCAGCCGCCTTATTTTCGGCTGCCTTGTTCTCAGTGGCCTTACTCTCAGCCGCCTTATTTTCGGCTGCCTTGTTCTCAGTGGCCTTACTCTCAGCCGCCTTATTCTCGGCTGCCTTGTTCTCAGTGGCCTTACTCTCAGCTGCCTTATTCTCGGCTGCCTTGTTCTCAGTGGCCTTACTCTCAGCCGCCTTATTTTCGGCTGCCTTGTTCTCAGTGGCCTTACTCTCGACCGCCTTGTTCTCAGCTGCCTTGTTTTCGGTGGCCTTATTTTCGGGTGCCTTGTAAGGTGCTCCCGCCTCTTTGGCCGCTACCACCCCAGAACCGCTAAACTCCGCCGGCTTCGCAGTTGCAGCGATTGCCGGACGGCCCTGGTTTACGGACGCCAGGAGTGCATGGTTGGTGCTGGCGGCGTGCACATGCTGGGTCTGCTGCGCTGTTGGCGACCTGTGTTGCTCGTGTGCTGCGGTCTCTTCTGCAGCGGTCGGTCGAGCGGCGATTCCGCCCTCGCCGCCGTTATAGCTGACATGGTTCACCGTGGTTTCATTGATTACGGTCTTGTTGTAAACATTGTGAATATTCGTGACGTTCACGTTATTCACCGAGCGGTTGTAGTAGAAGGCTCCGTTGTTCCAATATCCGCCCCCATAGCCGACACCACCGTAGCCGAAGCCGTAGTTGACGCCTCCGTAGAAGCCTACACTTTGGCTCCAGTAGCCTTCATTCCAGGCGAAGGCGTTGCCGCCCCAACCCCAATAACCGGGAGTCCAGAGCAAGCCAGGCTCGGGAGCCATCACCCACGTACCCGGCACCCAGAAGTAGCCTTCATCACCATAAGACCAGTAGCCGGGCGTCCATAGATAACCGTCGGCCGGGGCCATAGGTTGCTCGTACATCGGTAGCGCGGGCGGAGCGAACGTGATCGACACGCCGACCTGTGCGAACGCGGCGGCCGTTATGACCAGTATCAGAAGTGTTAGCGAAAACAAACGGATCTTGTGCATTTTGAACCACCTTGCCAGTCCATCCTTCGATTGCCCGGTTGTACCTTGCTGCTGCGGGCTGCGCGGATTGAGCGGCGACGCGTCAAGGCAAGGATTCCACGGAGGCACTGCGAAGTCTGTGCACAACTGCTCACTTCTCGAGAATGCTTCCATTGGATCTGCAAACGCTTTTTCACGAGATGACGCCGGCCAAACAAGAAACAGCGCGAGCCCCAGAAATGGACCCGCGCCGATAAGGTTAAGTTGGTTGCGCCCGCAGGCGTCACCAAACGAGCTGGCTATAGCGTGAAGCTGAGTACAAGGTTAACGCCAGGAAACGATGCATTGCATAGGTAATACACGCCGTTTATCTCGATAACATAAACGTCTTGCGTGTAAAGCCAGTTGCTGGGCCACGGGTCGACGAATCCGAACGAATAGCCGCCGTATTGGAAGCGGTGATTGCGGTAGTCGCCTTCGCTAACTCGAAAACTGTGTTGCTGTCCGAAATTGGCTTTGAATTTGTCTGCGGGAATGCGGCCACCACTGTTGTTAGCGGCGTGTTGTTCCTGCTGCGCGTTCCTCTCTGCCGGCTTGGCGTTCTTTTCTTCTTGCTGCGCGTTCTTTTCTGCCGGCTTGGCGCTCTTTTCCTGCTGCGCCTCCGGTTTCTGCTCTGGTCTTGCCGACTTTTCCGGCTGCGCTTTTTTCTCGTCCTGCGCGGCAGGTTTGCCTTTCTGTTCCTCCTGCTCGTGCTGCTCCTGTGCGAACGCCGGAGCCGCGGCTACGAGCGCCAAAGACAGAACTGCTGTGCTGATAAATCCAACTAGGTTCATAAGTGTTGCCTCCATTATTGATTTGTTGCGTGGGCTTGCGCCTAGCTCCTACTGCAAGCTTCCTGTGGTCGCGTTAACCGGGCTGCCGATGGCTTCGCCGGACACGAGAAGTTCAACCCTCCGGTTCTGCTGCCGGCCGGAGGAGTTGTCGTTCGAGGCCACCGGCAAGGTGTTGCCGAAACCTCTGGACGATACCGAATTTGTCGCTACGCCTTCTTGCACCAGATAATCGCGCACGGAAGCGGCGCGGTTCTCAGACAGTGTTTGATTCATCGCGTCGCTGCCCACATTGTCCGTGTAGCCGCCGACTTCTATGTCGAGTCCGGGATAAGCAAGCAGAATGCCGGCGACTTTTGCCAGTTTCTCTCTTGCACCCGGCTTCAACGAATATTTTCCGGTGTCAAACAGAACATCGGACATGCTGACGATGAGTCCACGCGCACTATCGCGCGTCTGGAGAATGGAATTCAACTGCACAGACAATCGCACGCGCATGGCTGCTTGGTCGGCTTCTGCCTGTTGCGCGGCCTGCTGTGATTGGTGGGCGGCTAAACGAGACTGCTCTGCATCGGCCTGCGCTGCGGAGAGCGCATTGGCTGACGAATCCTCGCTGGCCGCCATATCTGATTTGGCCTGCGTAGTCGCCGATTGTGCATCGGCAGCGTCGGCGCGCGCCTGGGCTGCATCCGACTCTGCCTGAGTCCTTGATGCTTGAGCTTTCGCTGCGTCGGCTTGGGCCTGCTCTTTCTGCCGGATGGCGACGTCAGCCTGTTCCTGCGATTTCGCCTGCGCATCCGCCGAATCCTGGCGTTCCCGCGCCAGTTGTATCTCGTCCAGTTTCTTGACCGCAATCGCACGCGAATCTTCGGCTGTCTGCACTGCCTCGCGAGAAATCGCGATCAGCGGCTTGGTGTCGATATGTTTGCTTATGGCATATTCATCGGCATTGTTCATCAACTGGACAGCATGCCCGTAGCTGTCACTGGCGTACTGCTCAGCGCCTTCGGATTGCGCAATGCGCAGTGCGTTCCGCGCTTCGAAGAATTCCAACGGCAACCTGGCATTCAGAACCACCGGGTCGAATTTGTAGCCTGTCGGAATGTATCCCCCGCGCTCCATCAGTTCGAAATTCGCATTTACCGCCTCGGTAGTTCCCTTGGTGCTCTCGCGAACTACGTTCTCAAGCACAACCGCGTTGCTGGGTTGCCGCACGGCATAATAAGGTTCCGCGGTAACGATCAGAGCAAAAGCCTGAAGGTCGGTGGTCGCGCGCAGCTTGCTGCGATGGTTGTCACCGACTAGCACTTCGCCCAGGTTCACCGCCCGGCCTTCGGGAGAGATCGCCCATAAGACGTAAGTCAGGTACTCATTGCCGAAAGTCGTCGGTCTATGCAGGTCGCCAAATTCCGCGTCGATCTCAATGGATCCGCGTTTGCTATTTACTTTGGCTTCACCGTTCGCTGAAGGCATCAAGTTTGTGCCCGCAAAATCGAGCCTGGAGGCCCCGCTGCGATGCTCGTAGTTGACGGCCTGCACGCTGCGGCTGACTACGTTTACTCGGAATACGGGAGTCGGACTCACTGGTTCGACGACCAGGGTTGTTTGAGAGTTGGATTGAGCGAAAGCGCTGAGACTCACGGTAATTCCGATTACTAACAAAAATCTGGTCTTCACAGTATCTCCTTGGGGGCAGAGGTCTGCCGGGTTATGTTATTTGTTTGCGTGGGCGGCGGACTGGCGTTCCCAGACCGATCGCTTGCCAGAGCGTCATCCCTTCCCAATGCGGAGACTGGAGAGAGAATGAAACAACCCAAAAACATTCAGAATCCACAGAACGACGCCAATGACCACGACGCCATTCAAAATTGACTTGATTTGTCCCTGCATGGGAATGAAGCGATTCACCAGCCACAGGAGGACACCCACCACGATCAGAACTTCCAGCAATTGAATTAGAGGCATGATTGTTGACCTTCCTTCCTTACTTACCTTCGCGGGCTAACTCCTCTCGTCCGCCTGGAGGTGCTGCCCTGCTTTCGATGCTCAAGACCTTGTCAGGGTCGATTCGTGTATCGCCACACGGGTCGTGGCGTAAACGCGGATGAAGAACGCCGATTGGCTGGATGTGGCCGCTTGCGCAGCGGCCTGAAATGAGAGCTGCGAAATCAGCGTCGCGGCTCAGTCTGCACACTCAGTAGGAATCTAGAATCGCAGATGGGCAGTCTCGCGTCTGAGCAAGATAGCTCACTTACCGCAAATTTAGGATTGCGACGCCTTCCGGTTTCAAATCGGCCGTAACTTCGGTTGGGGCAATGTCGCTCAGTGGAACATGCGGACGATCGGCAACGCTCGATCGGATAGAGTGCATCAGCGCCCAGGAATAGTCGAACTCTTGTCCACACTTCAGGCAGACCTGGTACGTCCGTTTCTTAATCGTGAAAACATTACTGCGCTGGCGATGATGGCATCCGAAAGCATACTGAACAACCCAAAGCAGAGGTTTCATAAATCCTTGGCTCGCTGCCGGCGCACGCAACTTCCGCTCAGCTCCGGCCAACTTAGAGAAAGCGCGCGCGGGAAGACGATTTCCAAACTCCCCGTTGGGAAACAGTCTGTTTGGCACTGGCATGGCGTCCCTCGTTTGTTGAGAACAGGTACGGAAAGAGCCACTTCCAGGTGGCTCCGAACGATCACCGAGGCCGAGTTGAGACCGTAATGCTGGTCAAGTCACACCGGCTCCAGTTAAGTGTTTTCGATCGGTGCAGTTTGGCTCCATGTCAGTATTCAACGAAAGTGGACTTGCGGGCTGGTCAAAATTGACCAAATCAAAAAGCGGTTGCACATTAACGGATTGGAGCGCGCTCTGGGTATCCGGCGGTTCAGCCTTCTTCCGGTTCACAGGTGAGCAATTTTGAGCAGATCGCGTGACCTTTCCTTGATATACCGACCCGCATGGGTACCAACAGCACCCTGTTGTGTATACACCGCGATCCAGCTCAACTGAGTTTGTTGCAAGAAAACGGATACGAGCTGGCAACCGCCACCAACGGTTCCGAGGGCCTGCGGCTTTTCATGTCCCGGCCCGTGGATGCCGTCGTCCTTGAGTATCACCTCGGCCTCCTGGACGGTGCAGCTATCGCCGATGAGATCAAGCAAGTCCGGCCCGAGATGCCCATTGTCATGCTGGCCGATCACCTGGAACTGCCCGACGGTGCCTTGAAGTCCGTCGATGCGCTCGTGGCCAAGTCCGATGGGGCTCATTTCCTGCTGGCCACTGTCCACTTCGTGATGAACGTAAAGCCAGCCCAGCGCCATGAGGCCCAGCTAAGAGCCCAAACGCCGGTACAGCTGCGGCGTCCTGGCACGTCAAGAGCAGGAGCGACCGCTGCCAGGCCGGTGCTTCCCAACCTATAGATAACGCGACGGATGCGCCCTTTTCAAAAGAAATCTGGCGGAACACACGGAATGGAACTATCCAATTCTGACCAGACGCGCCTCGCCTGAGCTCACGACCACCCCAGAATCCAGCAATTTCGTCGAGGCGAAACACCTTTTCGGACTAGAATTATCCTCATGGGGGTCCTTGCACTGGAGAATAAGCAGAGCCGCGGGTTCAATCCCACGACATTCCTCGCCACCATTGGCGAAGGCAGGAAGCACCTGACTTTCGCCAAGAAGCAAGGCATCTTCGCGCAGGGGGACCCGGCGGATGCCGTCTTCTACATCCAGAAGGGCAAAGTGAGGCTCACGGTCGTCTCCAAAGTCGGCAAAGAAGCGACCATCGGCATATTAGCGGACGGGAACTTCTCTTGGTGAAGGCGCGCTGGCTGGTCAAACCCTGCGCATGGGATCTGCTGCGGCCATGACGGATTGTGAAGTTCTGCGCATCGACAAGAAAGCGATGATGGATGCGCTGCACCGCGAACACGCGTTTTCCGATCTGTTCGTGGCGTATTTGCTGTCCCGGAACGTCCGCTACGAAGAGGATCTGGTCGACCAGCTGTTCAATTCCAGTGAAAAGCGTCTCGCGCGCGTTCTTCTTCTGCTTGCTCATTTTGGCAAGGAAGGGGTGCCCGAAACGGTGGTCCCCAAGATCAGCCAGGAGAGTCTGGCCGAGATGGTCGGGACCACGCGCTCGCGGGTCAGCTTCTTCATGAACCGGTTCCGGAAACTCGGTTTTGTCGATTACTCCGGCGGCCCTGAAGGCGGGTTGCAGGTCCACAGCTCGCTGCTCAGTGTCGTTCTGCACGACTAGCTTGTCCGCCGCATCTATTGTGAGGATTGGATATGAAAGTGTTGCTGTATGCAGGACTGCTCCTGGTTGTGCTTGGCATCGCATCCCTCGTCGTGCCCATCCCCCACACCGAGACCGAGGGCATTAAGGTCGGAAGTGCGAACTTCGGCGTTCAGACCAGTCACAGTGAGCGGGTCTCGCCCATCATCAGCGTCGTGTTGATCGCGGGTGGGATCGCCTTGAGCATCGCCGGAGCGCGTTCGCGAAGCTGACGAAATGCGGGCACGCGCGACTCAATGCCGGTCCGCGTGACCAATTCCGCCTGGCGATGCGTCTCCATCTAACTATGCGGTCGTGACGAGTCTGGCGGCGACCGTTTTCACTGGCTCCCATTGCGTCGGCGGGAAACTGCGACTCAAGCCCGGCTCGGTTGCCTTGCTTTGCCGATGGCCGCAAGACAGGCAAATCGCTCCAACTTGACGGATGTCGGTCTCTTTCGATATTTCATTTTCACGAACTGCGGTCGCGCCCGCTACCACCGGGCCAGCACATTTGTCGCAGGAATAAGCTGATAGATGCAGGTACTGCTTTTTCATTTTGGATCCTCGAAGACTCAAGCGACGGCCTTACACAACAGCACGTCGGCCGCTCAGCAGGTTAACGACCAGCACCACCAGCGCGACAGCCAGCAACACGTGAATCAGACCGCCCGCTATGTGGAGGCTAAAACCAAGAAGCCACAGAATCAGTAGCACAACAAAAATAGTCCAAAGCATGTTGATCTCCTCCGCTCATATGAGCGTTTTTCGAAATGCGCAAACCAGAACTCGCCTATGTTGTCGCTGGAGCAAGCGACTTACCGCACTCCAGACAAGACGTCTGCGCCCGCGGCGTGATTAACCCGCAAAACGGACACATCTGCTGCGATGCGAAACCGCGAACAGGCGGCGTAACCGACGCGAACAGCTTCGAGGCGGATCTACCGACCCTGGCAAACCGTCTGCGAAGTCGATCACGCAATCGATCTAGAGTGGTTTGCATCAGCTCTTCACCTGCGTTCTTTCTCCTTAAAATACGGATCGCTCCGCGACAAGGGGCACCAAGTGAATGATGACACGTCGGAGTGGGTTATTCTGTGCAAGATTGCTCACCAGGGAAGGTCTCAGGGGAATCACGCTGGTTTCCTAACACCTGAGAGCTGAGACCCGGCACCTCCGCTGGGCGAGAGTGAGCAACTGCGTGGGCTGGAACCGCACGCCACCGCCGGCATACAAAGGGAGCCACAACCCACCTGTCCTGCTGAAGGCTTCCCTGACGTTACACGGAACAAACATTCGCGCGCAGGAAAGTTTAGCCGGCAAGGCATCATCTCGCCGTTTCACCAGGAGCCTTCGCACCGGCTTAGTTATATTGCTGCCTTTGCGGTCACGGCAGCCATTACTGTGGTTTCAGTGTTACAGCCGCCGAGGATTGAACCGGTTGGTCTGACGTTGTTGTTTTAGATGCGATACCCGCCTGCACTTGCTTGTTCGGCGGTACCTCGGTCCCGGCCGGATAAATGAGAATCTGCACCGTGCCCCAGCCGGCATCCGAACTCGCATCCGTCTGTTTACCCATTCCCAGAGTCTTGAGCTGACTGTCGTCAAACCCGAAGTTCTCGACCAGATACTCGCGCACAACCATGGCCCGGGCTTCGGTTAGTACCAAGTCCTTCTGAGTATCGCCTTCCATGCCCGCGGACGCCACGATCACCGCAAACCCAAACTGGTTATTGGCAAGGAACTCGCCACCTGCGTTTAGAGATTTCTGGTTCTTAAGCTTGGCCGAATCTTGCTTATCGAAAAGCTGCTTTGCTGAGTATGTAAATTCCTTGACCGTCGTTCCTTGCGGCAGCCGTTCGATCTCGTTCTGTGCCAGCTCGGCGGAATCTTCGTAGCCGCGGTTCTTGAAATACCCGCGTAGGAAGAAGTTGTGTTTCAGGGCTTCCATATTCTCCTGGAAGTCGGTGACTCCAGCTTGTGCCTGGACCATCGTGTCACGCATGGCGCTCGTCGTCTGCTCGAGGTTGGTATAGAGCTGTTTGTCATTGACCAACGCTCCTGCGGTTCCCTGCCCGGAATCGATCTTGGCGCTGATTGAGTTCAGATTGGCCGTCGCCCGAGTGGTGTTCTGGATGGCTTGCTGGCTGCTATCCAGAATGTCGCTCGTCTTCTTAAGCAGGTCTGCCATCTCGAGTGGCGGTTCGCTAGCGATGGTGTCGCCATTCCTCACATCGGCTTCCCCCGCTGATCCAAACGAGATCGCGAGATACTGGTTTCCCAACAAGCCTTCAGTTTCAATCGTGGCCACGGAGTCTTGTTTGATGATCTCGTGCGTCGACTTGCCCAGATCCATAAAAACCGTGACCTTTTCGCCGGGCCTGTGGGGCAACACGATGTTGCGCACTGTTCCACTGTGCACGCCACCCACCCGCACATCGCCTCCCGCATCCAGGCCTGCCACATTGTCGAATTGCGCCTTCAATTGGTACGTGGAGCTGAAGAGATACTGCTTGCCCCCGATGATGAAAATACCGGCTACCAGAATTGCCAGTGTCGCAACGATAAAAGCTCCCAACCGCGCCGCTCTCGACATATGCCCTCCATACTTCCTGCTAAGAGTGCCCCAGAAATTGCCGAACAAATCCGATGTTACTTTTCTGAAGTTCTTCAAAGCTGCCTTCGATCACAACAGTTCCTTCATTGAGCAGGGCCAGACGATCCGCAATCGTCTTCGCGCTGTGCAGATCGTGAGTCACCACGATCGATGCCATGTGATGTTCCGCCTGGAGTTTGAGAACCAAATCGTCAATCTCGGCGGCGCTAATGGGGTCGAGGCCGGCGGTGGGTTCGTCGAGCAGCAGAATGTCCGGCTCCAAAGCCAGAGCGCGGGCCAGCCCTACTCGTTTCTGCATGCCCCCCGAGATATCCGAAGGCATCTTCTCCAGGTCGCCTTCCATGCCCACTTCCGCCAGCAACTGCCTGACCAGGTTGCTCTGGTCTGACTTCGACATCTCTTTCTTATGGTGCTGCAGCGGAAACGCTACGTTCTGCTCGACAGTGAGCGAATCGTAAAGCGCGGCGTGCTGAAACAAAAAACCCATTTTCATTCTGATTTCGCCGAGTTGGTCGAGACTGCGGCCGGTGATATCTTGACCGTGGATGCGAACCGATCCCGAGTCAGGCGTCTCCAGGCCGATGATGAGCCGCAGCAATACGCTCTTACCCGTTCCACTGCGCCCCAGCACTGCCAGGGTCTCCCCGCGGCTCACGGACAGGCTAATCCCGTTCAGAACCTTTTGAGTTCCGAAGGACTTATGCAAGTTCTCGACAGCCATAGCTGGCGCACTAAGGTCTTTCTCAGCTTCCTCTGACTCCATCGCAATTTGGTCGATTGTGTCCATTGTTGTTTCGCGACTTATTGCATCAAAACGGTCATGGGAAAAATATGAGGATGATCTTCACGAGTACGACATCGGCCAGGATCACGAATAGCGAGGACAAAACGACCGAAGTCGTGGCGGCACGGCCCACGCCCGCAGCGCCTCCTTGCGTACGCATTCCCTGAAAACAGGCGATCAGCCCAATGATCAGTCCAAACACCATGGTCTTAAACGTAGGTGGCAGGAAATCTTTGAAATCGGCGCCATTGAAACCGCTATTGATGAACTGATGTAACGAAAGCGGCTCAACCAGTGCCTGCGTAACCCAGCCCATGAGCAGGCCGCAAAAGTCGGCAGCGAGGGTCAGTAGGGGCAGCATGAGGATGCAAGCCAGGATGCGGGGCGCTGCCAGCAGCCGGTAAGGGTTCACCGCAGATGCCTCGATGGCATCGATCTGTTCGGTTACTTTCATCGACGCCAACTCCGCGCCGATGCCAGCGCCCACTCGACCACTCACCACCAGCCCGGTGATGATCGGGCCAGTCTCGTGGATAACGGAGAACACGATAGCGGCAGGAAGCAGCGATTTTGCCCCAAAACGAGTCAGGCTGTAGCGGGCTTCCAAGGAAAGCACAACCCCAGTGGCGGCGCCAGCCAAAGCAACCAGCGGCAATGACATGGATCCGATCTCATCGAGTTGCCGAAACAATTCGCGAAACTCAAACGGCGGCGTCACTCCAGCCCGCACCACTCGCCAGAAAAATAAGCCCAGATCGCCGAACCACTCGAGAAACTTGTTGATCAGTCCCAGAGAGGAACTCGCCCCGGGGAACATAGATGAGGGCCGCGGCCCCGGAAGCGGAGGTTCCACGCCTGCGATCGCGCTGAATTTCCCGTCGATCATGGATTTGAGCCTGAATTTGGCGCTCCGTGCGCATCGTTGAGGTGCATGCGAGAAAGCAATGAATGTGGTCCGCTATAGAGAAATTCAAGGGAGATGTTTGCGCCTACATACCCCAGTATGCTGTAGTTGCCCATTCGAAAGGCGTCCTTGTAATCGTAGCGGCCGGGATACCAGCCATAAACGGCCGTCATGGTGCCAGCATAGGGAGCAACAAGATCAGGGAAGGAAAAGACACGGTGGCCATCGACGCCGCGGCGTGCCGTAAAAGTAGAAATCACGGCATGTCTCAGCCGCGGCAACACGCCTTTACACTCGCAGCGGTAATACAGGGTGTCTTCGCGCAGGGCTTCCGAAAGGGCATAGCGCGTCGTTGTCGCCACCGCTGCGATGCCAAAGTCGGAGCCGAAACGCCTGCCGTAGCCCGCAGCGCCTTGCTTCCACTCCGGCGGCGTGTTGGTCGCTTGGCTGATGCCTGCCGCGAGCCCTGCGCCGGAAATGGGATACGGGCCAAACGCGTCGAACAGGTAGTTGTGGACCTTCGTCGTCTCGGGCGGGCGTATGTATGTAAGATCCAGTGGCGGGTTCGCCGTGCTGACCGATGTGACAGCAGCACCAGAGGCGTCCCCCGAATCGACCAGCGCTTGCGCCTTTGCCAGCGCTGGTAAGGCGGCGAGTAACAGCAAGATCATAATTCGGCGTATTTTCATATCGAGAGCCTCTGCTCATTTGGCCGTACCATTTGTTTCCCTGATCTACCTTCGTCTCAGCATCCAGCCGATCAATGTTCCTGCGGTGATGCCAACCGCAAAGGTCGTCGCAACCGTTAGCAGAAGGTGTCGCTGGAGGCGCTGAGTTGTGTCATTCAAGATTTCTTCTGCCGCATCGCCGCTCTGTTTTGCTGCACGCCTCACTACTCCCACTCCATCCTCAATCGCATCAGCAACCGCGCTCGCTGCGCATGAGGCCCGGCGAGCTGATTCGCCAATATGTTCAGCTGTTTTCTCCACTACGGTTTGTGACATGGTCCCCTCCTGTGTGTTTTGCGATCTGGGGTTGATACGTTTTTATTCTCCGACAGCTTTTTCAGCGCGGCCCATCCAGCTCTGAATTTTTCCGGCGTTCTTTTCCACGTTCCCGGAAACTTCCAAATTCGGGTCGGTCGTCGCGTCTCCGAGCTCTTCTTTGATCTTTCCCTTCACTTCGTGGAGCTTGCCTGCGATCTCGTCCTTCGTGCTCGGTTTCATGTTTTTATCCTCTTCCTCTAATCAGCTCCGACTGTGTCTCCACTCCGTTCCCAGAGTGCAGTTGCAACTCGCCGTTACGCCACTTCTTTTCTTTCAACACTCGCCGGTACCTGGACTAGTTCCTCAAATAGAGAGCGGTAGTGAATCATTGCCGTTCTCAGCTCTTCGGTAGTTGCTTCGTCTTTCCCGACCCGCAGCGCAATCTCATGCGCCGACCGGTAGTTCTCCACCACTCGCGGATGGTCGACAGAAATGTCAGCGGCGCGCTGATCGAAATCGGACACGGGATAGCCACGAGCTTTCATTAAAGAGGACACCAGGTCGTCGGCTTCTGTGACCGCCCCTTTGGGGGAATCGACAAAACGAGATTGCACGGACTCCCACCGCTTCGAAAAACGCTCCTGTTCCATCGGATCAAGATCGCGAATGTTGAGTTTTTCAATCCGCTTCTCGCGATCCTCTAACTTCGCTTCTGCTTTTCGCCCCGCCCCATGCACCCGCACCGCTCGATCGTACTCGGGTCCAAATTTCTTCCGCAGGTCTGCGGTCGTATTCCTGCGTTTTCGCACGTACAGCAGAGCAAGCACTGCGATGATCAGAATCACCACGGCCGCGAGCACAATCAGCATCGGATCCATCAGATTTAGATTCATCGAAACCTCCTTGCATCAGGAATGTCCACAAGAACCAACTTTCTTCACGAAAGCCCCTCCGGCGGCAGAACCCTGTGCGTTGCCAGTATCGGACTTTCGGCTTCAGCAGACTGGTCAGAATTGATCGTTTTCTAAATCAGTGCGAGGCATCCAGCACCAAAGTGCGTCCGGAAGTGAGGGAACGCCTTGCGCACGTTCACACGCGATAGGACGCACTTTCTCACCAAGTGAGCGGTTCTGCACAGCATATGCTGAAGCAAGTGGGCGAAACTACAGGCTGTCAACAGGCAGAAGTCGCGTTGGACTGCCGGCGTGCAAGTATGAGGAGAGGAAATGTTATTGGCAAGTAAAGCCGCACTGTCTGGGATTGTCTTCCTATTGCTGGCGACGGGGATCTCGGGACCACGCCCTGCAACCGTTCCGAGCGCCAATCTCAGCAAAGGAGTGCTAGCGGTCGAGGATCGGAACGATGTCAGGAAGCTGCAGGAAACCTTGCGGGACAACGGACACTATCGTGGTGGGGTCGATGGCGTAATCGGTCTGCGGACCCGAGCCAGTATTCGCGCGTATCAGAGGGCTGAGAATCTGCCAGTGACCGGGGCACTCGATGCCGAGACCGCCGGTAAACTCGGAGTCAGACCGCAGGGCCACGAGAAGACTGGGTTCGAGGCTATACAAGGAAAACCTTCGGCAGGGATCAAGGATCGGGGTTCGCGGCGAACAAGCAAGACTCTTCGGAAGGCGGCCAATAGATCGAACCTTACTGTCCCGCCAGCGTAGCGTGGTTCGGCCTCGAAGGAACATTATAGACTCCATGGGCGTATGACCGCTCTTAGTCATGGTGTTGAGAACCACGTACGGCAAAGTTATCCCTCCACCATCTGACGAGTCTGTTCCACAGGTTCATATCAGGCAGAACGCGGCATGAGCACTCTTGCTCAGACGAATGCCGCATGGAGTGCTAGTGTTCGAGGTGTGCTTGCAGCCGAATCGCCGAGGAACTGGAAGGTCGATTGCCGGTCTGCAGAAGCGAGCTACGGTGAAGCCAACTGCGCCAGTCCGGGTCGTTTCTCTTATTCTATTGGCTGCTTGCGGGGCCTTGTGTCAGAAACGTCCTTCAGCTGGCTTGCTTCAGCGATTACAGTTTGATGGCTCAGACTCACGCCAAGTGGAGCGCCCGGAGATGCCTATGTGGAGTTCACTTCCAGATGCTCCGTCGCCGGTACAGCCTCCAAGACGAGCAGAGAGATTTCGCACGTTCGTCGATGAAACGGGCGCGCCTTTGACACTTCGCACGGCTGGCTTCGGCGCCGGCGAAATCCGCGGAACAGAATTGGGACCCGTCACTCCGGGGCCGCAGCCCAGTTTAGTCACTCATTACCAAGTGGCGTTTGTTCAAAAACAATCCCGCGCCTTTCTTAGTAAGTACTTGTATCCGCCGTCGCTCAAGCAAGACCCCCGCTATTACGCCTCGACCAGCGGCAGCTTTATGGGCCGGGCCTCCTACGCAGCTTCGCGCATTTTTGTCACGCGTGACGACGACGGCAAGAGGAGGCTGAACACTTCGTATTTCTTTGGCGTGCTAACTTCGGTCGCTAGCGCTACTGCTTACCGACCATATTGGACGCGATCCACTTCGGAGACATTCAATAATGTTGGTTCGACGATCGGCGGCGACGCAGGGATGAACGTCTTCCACGAGTTTGGACCTGGCCTCCGGCAAATGGTGAAGGACCACGCGCCGAAGTTCGTGTCTAAAATCGCGGCGCGCATCACCCACGACCAAGTCCCGAGGCACGCCGTCCCCAGCCCGGCAAGGTAATGGTTTTGTGGTCGGTTGGCGCTGGTATCACTCGATTCTTGGTGCTGGGCGATTTTTCGCGCTTCGCGTCAGTGCGCGATCGGAAGCCGGACGAAATGGGCCTCGACTTCACCCCGAAAGCGGCAAAAGGATTTCCTCTGGGACTCGTGCAGAACAGGACAGGCCGGATTTTTTCTCCGACAAGTTTTCGGCAGTACTGTGGCAAGTGAGCGTTATTGCTCAGACCTTTTGAATCCTGATTTGCTATGGTCGGAATTGACCTCATGCGCCCGAATTTCTAATCGAATTGTGTGCAGCTGTACACAGCACGAAGCACGCATTTAGATCCGGCGCAGAGGGACAGAAAACGAGGATTCCATGAAAAAAATAATGCTCGTACTTGCGATGTTGAGTCTCGGCACGCTGTGCTGGGCGGGGTCGAAGCTGGAAGATGCCAGCGACCGACTGAACAATGCCACCTCAGTGATGCACGAAATCATGGGGATGCCCGACAAGGGAATCCCGGAAGAAGTGTTGCAGCACGCAAAGTGCGTCGCCGTAATACCGCACATGGTCAAGGGTGGCTTTATCTTCGGAGCTAAAGAAGGCAAAGGAGTAGCCACTTGCCGCACGGCGAATGGCTGGAGTGCGCCAGCATTCATCACGATTTCGGGCGGAAGCTGGGGCCTGCAGATCGGAGTGGAAGCGGTGGACGTGGTAATGATCTTTCAGAATGACAACGCGATGCAGAAGCTGCTCTCGAGCAATTTCCAAGTTGGAGGAGACGCTTCCGCGGCAGCGGGACCAGTGGGACGGCACGCCGAGGCTGGTACGGATTGGAAGTTGGATACAGAGATCCTCACCTACTCCCGTGCCAAGGGCGCGTTCGCTGGGCTCACGCTGGAAGGTGCGTCGCTTCGCCAAGACAGTGATTCCCGGCACGCGATGTACGGCCCCGGGGTTGAAACTCGGGCTTTGCTATTGGGCGAAGTGCCAGTTCCAGCCGCAGCCCGGCAGTTCGTTGCGGAAGTTCGCGGGGCAAAAGCTGAGGCCAGAGAAAACGAGCAGAAGTAGAACTGGCAGAATTGGGATTGCCGCCACTTGTCATTCAGCCGGCTTTGAATGTTTAAGTGGCGGCACAGTCCCATCTTCATACTCTCTTGTTCCGTTCGCGCAAAGCAGTTCTCTCGCGGACGTTGGATGAGATTCACATTCGGTGCTCGCGAATGAGCACACGGAGGTTGATATGCTTTGGACGATTTTTGTTGTTCTTCTGATTTTGTGGCTTCTGGGTTTCAGTCTTCATATTGGCGGGGGGCTGATCCACCTATTGCTTGTCGTGGGGTTAGTGGTTCTGGTCATTAACTTACTGAGCGGACGGCGAAGTGTAGTTTGAAGAAAGGCAGTACGAGTCCCGGCACTAGGAGTTTCCGGTGCACCCTCCTGGCGCCTGCTTCAACCTGTGTCCGGCCCCTTCCAACCGGACCCCACCATTAAGGAGCCTGCAATGTCCGCCCGAGTTCCGCCCGTGAGTTTGAAACCGAACACTCTGATGCGGTACGAAGAGCATCCTCTGGTGTTCGAAAACAAGTCGCTATCATCCTTGCCAGCGATATCCACCCCGTCGTTTCCAATGCGGGTGGCGATTATCGGGAACCACCTTCCTCGACAGTGTGGAATTGCGACCTTCACGACAGATTTGTGTGATGCGATTGCGGGCGAGTACGGCACTGCCGGAGAATTCGTAGTAGCCGTCAATGACCCGCAATCGCAGTACAGCTACCCTGCGCGGGTGCGATTCGAGATAACCGAGAGCGACCTCTCATCCTACAAAGCCGCCGCCGACTTTCTCAATTCCAGCAACATCGATTTAGTTTGTTTGCAGCACGAGTATGGGATTTATGGAGGGAAGGCTGGCAGCCATGTCTTGCGGCTGTTGCAGCACCTCAAAATGCCAGTGGTGACAACTCTGCATACGGTTCTTCGTGAACCAGACGTCGACCAACTAATCGTCATGCAGGAAATCTCCGCGCGCTCCGAGCGTCTGATTGTTATGAGCAAGCACTCTTCCCAGTTCCTGCAAGATGTCTTCAGAGTTCCAGCCGAAAAGATCGAATTAATTCCTCACGGCATCCCCGACTTGCCCTTTGCGGAACCGGCTTCTTACAAAGATTCGTTTTCAACCGGAAAGACGGTTTTACTCACGTTCGGCTTGTTGTCTCCAAACAAAGGATTCGAAAATGTGATTGAAGCCCTGCCGCGCATTTTGTCTCGGCACAGCAATGTTGTCTACATAATCGCAGGCGCTACTCATCCCCATGTCAGACGCCGCGAGGGCGATCGATATCGGCTGCAGCTGCAGGCCTTAGCCAAAAAGATGGGGGTTGAGGAGAATGTCGTCTTCCAGAACCGCTTCGTCAGCCCTCAAGAAATGGCTTCGCTGGTTAGTTCGGCCGACATTTACGTCACGCCGTACCGTTACGAGGCACAGGCCGTTTCCGGGACACTGGCGTATGCCTTGGGCGCCGGGAAGGCGATCATCTCGACTCCGTACTGGCATGCCGCCGAACTCTTGGACGATGGGCGCGGGGCGCTAGTTCCCTTCGAGGACCCAGCCGCCATCGCAAATACGGCGATTGAACTTTTGGACAACGATGCGGCCCGCGAGGGAATGCGGGAACGAGCTTACGCCTATGCACGCCACATGGTCTGGAACCGGGTAGCGCAGTCCTACATGCAGGCCTTCGTGCGAGTTCGCTCCAAACGCATGCAACCTGCCCGCGCGGCGTTCCGCCTCCAATCAGCCGAGAACAACGCTACCAGCCGACTCATAAATGTCTGACCGCTGTTCCAGTGTTCCGGCGCGGACTGGGAAAGGGATAGGCCCATAAACAACTTATGCCAGTGGGGACCTTGGGGCCCATCGCATGTCGCGTGGCGGGACGGCGTGATGATGGTTAACGCACCGGGGCAGGCACAACCTGTCCGCTACTCTCTGAATTTTTGCTCGACCACTCGAAAGCTAAGGATCTTCTCAGGATGGGTGGAGTAGGTCAGTATCCCGTGCATCCCCTCCAGCACCAAAACGTCCTTCCCAGGTGTCCACACTTCGATCAGTTCTCCCCCATCCGTCTTGTACTTGACCACGTAGCGCGGTTTGACGAAGGGTAAATCTAGAAGGTGAACGGACAAAACCGTTCCAGGTCCTACGATCGAGACCGTGCTGGGCTGCCGGCTGAAGGGCACTTCCGAAGTTGGTTTGCTCCAGGCCGGAGTCAGACACGCAGTCAAAGCCATGATCTGAAGAAGTTTGCTCACCATTCCAGTTCCTCAATTAGAGGTTTCAACAGCCCGTCCATACTCGACTTGCAATTTCCCTTCCAGACTCGAAAACGAAAGGCATTATTATGCATAGCCCGGATCGATTTTTCAACGGAAAGCTCTACGGCCCATGTGGATATTCAAACTGACCTAGTACCTGTGGTTTTCGTCAGCCCGCCGCCCCTTCCGTCTTGTCGCCCGACGCGGTAGTGACCAGCACGCCGATTACGTTCTCGTTCAGCACATCCAGTATTTTCTTCGCCTGCTCGAGCGTGATTCCGTTCAACAGTTCGAAGCCAACCTGAACGCCCCTAAGCGCGGAAATCGTGTCATGATGAGGGCGGAGTTCGACTATGATCGACCCGGCCTGCCGGCCAATCCCGAAACCAATACCTGCTCTTTCGACCTTAGTTGTCGCCATAAATCGCTCCCGGCGTGAGAACATCACCTTATATGCACTGCCCCCGGGGTCGCGAGAGAAGAGGGTTTGCGCCGATCTATATTGTCTGCTTGCATGCCGAACCGCTCCAAGTTACCAACGTGTTCGCTGGGACCGTCGCCTGCATAGCCGCGCACTACTCCCCGCTTCTTTTAAGAGAAGGAGCCCAGGAATGCCCTTGATTTCGAAACTGTGCAATTTTGAACAGATTTCTGGATTGGCACCGTTGTAAGTTAACCCGCAAACGAGCTATGCGGCCCCAAGCGGTCGCCCGGGTTGTTTTGGTCCTAATGATGGCGTAGCAGTTGAGGCTGCACCATTTTTTCTTAAAGCGGTGTTGCGATGGAGCATCCATTCCAGAGTCTGGCGAAGAAAGAACCGAAGTCTGACGCCGAACTGATTGCGTTCTTGGCGGTCACGAGAATTTCAAATCACCTTCCGATAAGTACCGTCCTATCTCTGCCGCCGAGCCAACTGACGCCGGAGCAGGTGTACGACTCCCTCATACGCGAAGCGTGCACGCTCTTGGACTGGTACCAAGACCATATCGAGAGAAGGGCACGCAAGCGGGCTGTCTTGCAAGGACCGACAGAGAGACCTGGCCACCAACGGCCGCATTCTCCCTGAATGAAGTGCCGTTGCTGCCACATGGCGTTTTCGTTGTACGGACTGGCCAGCGTGTGCTTCTTCGATTCCTTCCCATTCGAACCGCGAGATTCCTTTCGGAAGCCCGTATCGCAAAAGAGCATGGTGTGAGCAGTTTTGATCAGTTTCCTGAGCCGAAGTATTGAAAACTGGTTCTTGAAGGTGAACCATGCCACCATCGGCCAACCCGAAACTCCCAAGCGGAATAGTTCTTTGCATCGACGATAACGAAGCTGTGCTGGAATGCGAAAAAGTATTTCTCGAAACCTTTGGGTATACCGTTCTGACCGCACCCAGCGGCAGCAAGGGACTGGAACTGGCTTCCAGCCATTTGGTTGATGTTGTAATCGTCGACTATTCCATGCCCGAGATGAACGGGCAACAGGTTGCCATCGAAATGAGGCGGCTCAGGCCGAAGGCGCCAATCATCATGCTATCCGGAGCCGTGGATGTTCCCGAGCAAGCCTTGAAGTTGGTAGACGCTTTCATCGCTAAGGATCGCTTGACCAGTCAGTTGTTACCCGCGATCGCACAATTGCACGGATGCGGATCTGTCCCTCCGCCCTCGTATGATGCATGACGGCGGAGGTGCCGGCGATGAATCCTGACTGTTTGCGGGGCTGGTCCTGAATTTGCTCGGCGGCGCATCCATGGGTGTTGCCGATCCACCACAAAATTGGGCTTAGTTTGGCAAGCATGTGCTCCTGGAGTCGCGGCATTTCATGGCAGGAAAAGGGCACCCTCCACGAACTCGGGTGCCAAAGAGTACTACATCCCAATCTGGTCCCGGCCAGAACCCTTGCCTTCGCTTGCAAGCCGGCAGGAATTGACAACCCTTAATTCAAAGGCGCAGCTGACGGGTCCGTCAGGGCGATTAGTTTTCCAGGATAGTCTGCTCGCGTAAGAGGAGTCTCGGGCTCGGGGTTGACGATCGTCAGCACCTCACCGCTGAGAACTCCTCGGACCAGTAGACGGTCGCTCTTGACGGCGACAACTCTGTAATGCTCTTCGAAGATTGACTTTTCTGTCTCTTTCACTGGAATCATTAGATGCGTAACTTCATATCGGCAATTCTCGATTTTTATGCGAGGCCCAACCTCAGGGTGCAAAAGATCAGAGAACGTTCAAATTCAGGCCCGCGCAAGATGGGCGGGCGCTGAGTTGACGCGGTCAAGGGCTTCGCTTACCGACGGGGCGGCTGCCACACTCTAGTTCTCTTCCCAGCGTCGTTCTCCACGACTAGCTTGCCCGGCCAGAGATGCCCCACATACAGCGAGTGAAACAAATCAGGCACTTGCAGGGTCTAATCCGTCGAGCGGCGCTATTTTCGTCGCAACCAGCACCTCCAACACAGTTGCCGTGCTACGCACGCTTCCTGAGATGGTGATGAGTGCTTCTGAGACAAGAGGATGTTGCTCTGCCAGCGTGTCAAGGCGGTCACTCACGTTATAAAGCTGCTGAGCTTCGTACAGGATCGCATTAGAAGGCATGGGTACACGGCTTTCTTTGAAAAGTTAACGAGAGAAAGCTCCAGATGGGCTGACTGGCCGCTGTGCAGGATCGGTGGGACAATCGAACTGCGTTCGGGAGGGCTGCAAAATGAGGCTTTTAATTGAGGCCATATAACTGTCGCAGTGCTCTACGTGGCAGTTCGTTTTTTCAGGAAAAGGGGCTAGCCCACTGGCGAGCGTATGGGTGGGGCTGGCCAGCCTAAGCGGGAACCGTTACGGAAACTAGCTCTGGACTGCACCGCGAAGTCTGGATCGCCTTGACCGCGTCTTCGGCTGTGAACTTTCCCATAATCAGTGCCAGCTTGCGGTTGGTGGTTGTCTGAATTGGAGTTCGATCAATCCGCTGCACGTATGCAGCGGCAAGAGCACCTCCGCGGTTCACTTTCACAACAAATTTCGTGTTTTTCAAGGTTTCCCTCTCGCTGCGGATGATAAATAACTGGGAGGCAAGATAAGCCGCCTCCCATTTTTCTCATTTCTCTCATTCACCACCGGCAATTAGGCCGGCTTCTATGCGGCCTTGCCGTGAACCTTGGCTTCGATGGTTTTCTCGCTGCCAACATTTACCTTGATCTGCTTGGGCTTGGCTTCGGCCTTCTTGGCGAGGTTGATTCTCAACACGCCCCTGTCATAGTGCGCGCTCACTTGCCCCGTATCGACGGAACTGGGCAAGGTGAACGAGCGCGTGAAGCTTCCGTACTGCCGCTCAACGCGACGGAAGTTCTCCTCTTTCTCTTCCTTCTCGATCTTGCGCTCGCCATGGACGGTGAGGGTGGTGTTCTCGATGCGGACATCAATGTCTTTTTCGTCGATGCCCGGGACTTCCATCTTCAGCGTAATGGCGTGCTCGTCTTCGTAGATGTCGACCGGCGGTGCGAAGGTTGTGCTTGTTAGCGCCTCGTCCGGGCCTTCAGGGCTATACGACTCACGGAAAAGACGATTCATGCGGTTCATGCGGTCTTGCATGGCGGAAAACTCACGGAGAGGCTCCCAACGGGTCAATAGTGTCATAAAGCATTCCTCCTTCAGAGGGAAGCTAAGAGGAAGTATTTCAGATGGGCTGACTTAGTTCAGAGAACCTGAAAGAGTAAGAAGACGAAGCTTGCTCACTTTCAATGCTAGGCTTATGCGCAACCGTTGTCAAACTGCGGCCGGAACAGCTTTGTGTTGACCGACGGCGTCGGCGGCCGCGCCGATGGGCCCAGTTAATCGGCGGGTGGCGACATACCCTCGCCTGCGCGGATGACGGCCAGAGTTGTCGTCTTGCCCGCGTAGAAATGGGGCACATGTGCGCCCCACAACTGCCCGTCGGGCTTCCCATTTCCATTTGCGAACACCAGGTCATGCGGCTGAGCGTTGCGCTGTCTCATCCTGTCTTTAATTTTCCAAACGAGCTTTGCGGGGATGGGAATGAATCTGTCCTTAGCGGATTTATTCTTGCTCTTGCCCTTGAGACGGAACTTGCGCCACGCCTTCGGCTGAACATGCTGCGTGCATTTCTCCCAGTTGAAGTCCGCATATTCCGTTTTCTGCATTTCGGCATCCCGAACTCCGGAATTCAAGAACAGACCGTAGAGCAGTTTCTCCTCGTCGTCCATGGCTGCAAACATGTCCTTGAGTTCATGCTTCGTGTACGGCTTCGGTGGCTTCTCGGCGTAGTCAAGCTCCGCCAGAATCTTGCCGGCGATGAGGATGTCCCGCGTTCGCAGGAGCGTGTTCAGGGTTTCGAAGATTGTGAACCGTGCGGTCAACCAGGTCGCTGTCATGTTCTCGAAGAAACTTCACGTACCGCAGAAGCTGGTTGCGGTCAATCTGGTCTAGGTACCGCAGGTTCTGCTGGGCAGTGAAGTCCAGAAAGAATCCGAGGCTGTAGTTGTAAGCGCGCAGCGTCTTTTCGCTCTTGCCTTGTTGGCCTTTGCCCTGAAAGAGCTGGAGCTCGGCGAACCACTGAAAAATGGCATCAGTGATTTTCGTTCGACCGGATTCGTCTTGGTCTTGAATGACGGGGACGTTTGCGTCGAGAGCCTCGAAATATGCCTGCTTGCGCTTCTGCGCGTCGATTGCCGCGTCGAGGTCGTCGCCGACGGGTTCCCAGGGACGGGTGCCGTCAGCCAGCGAATACCTCAGAAAGTAGGGACCGGTGAGATCGGCGGGGCGGCGCCCACGACCGAGATTGACCTTTTGATAGCGCCGAGCCTTGCCTTTGCCAACTTGGCGATAGAGTGTGACTGCCATATTGCCTCCAGTGACTAATACCGCGCGGAGGCAAATGATTGAAATTTGGTAGTCAGTTGATAGTCACGTGCTGTAAATAGCAGAAATCAAAAATCTGGCGGAGAGGGAGGGATTCTCCGCACACCGCATAAACACAGGGCGATTCTCTAGTTTTTCACCGAGTTCCAGTTGGGCTGCGCTGTTTTCCCATCAAAATTGGCAAACTCAACCCCTCGCATTTTGGCATAAATGGTAGCCAAATGGTAGCCACCTCATGCCCACTCACAGAGGGTTCCCTTCGGACACTACCCACTAACACGCAAGCCTCTGCATGGGATCGCCGTGCCCGATATTTTGCTAGCCAAGGAAGGCTGACTTTCTGTTCCTTAGACGACGGGGTGCCGAGGGCTTCCATGAACAGACTCAACAAAGCTCCTACGCAATCGGATGCTGATGCTCGCAAACGCCGGGAGGTACGCGAGAGCAAGCCGGTCAGGGAATGGACGGCGGAAGAACGGCGCGAAGTCTTCCTTGAGGCTCGCAGGATTGAGCGTGAGAACGCTGAGGCAGGCATCGGGGAAGATTGGAAACTCTGTGAAACCTGCAATGAGTACAAGTGCGAACGGGGTTTTAGTTTGTGCAAAAAGTGCATCGAGCAGATGCGACGGCATGCGGATTGATGACGCAAATGCACTACTGCGAAATGGAGCTACAGGGTCCTGTGTTGGCGCTCTGTGACGAGCGAGCCTCCGTGAACGTCGAGGGCTACTGGTTCTGCGAGTTTCACGCACATGCCTTGCAACAGTATGAGAGGCACGGTGGTCGGGGATCAACTGGTTCCCAATAAGGTATACAGAGACCGAAGAACAGGCTCATCCGATCGATGACGACGGCAGATTTTGGGACGATGGAGAGGAATAATGACCCTCGCGATAGGGAAGGCGCATCGGCGCTGTACAGCCACCCCCTCCAGAAACAACAGATTTCGGCACAGGACCAGACCCCAACTTTGAGGACGCTAAGGCGCATGTTTTCAGTGCCACCGGAAGCGTCTGGAATCAGGGATTCTGGTACACCCGACTAGACCGCGGCCAGACCTGCTCTAGGCCATAATCCAAGCTTCCGTTTGCGTGTCACTTGGGAGGAATCTCCGCGACTGTCAGCGGCAGATGTCCCAGAAGAGGACTTCTAGCCCGGAATAACTAATGGGATGGTCCGCCGCCTTTACCCAGCCAGCAGCTGGGTATAAGGATGAACGGAGGAGGCGTCCCATGGAGCTGCACACGATCGGTATTGATCTTGGTAAGACAGTTTTTCATCTAGTG
>Ga0326727_10002417_pt1 | contig 63896 bp, 62 predicted proteins | sample MB2enrmetagenome_FD_207643 | JGI IMG/M metagenome (GOLD analysis project Ga0326727, IMG submission 207643) | Lab enriched peat soil microbial communities from McLean, Ithaca, NY, United States - MB29MY | ecosystem: Environmental > Terrestrial > Soil > Wetlands > Peat | place: USA: New York...
CCCTGCGTAACTCCCACCTGCTCCCTACCGGAGTCGAGGTCAATCGTCGTAACCTCATCACTGTGAACACAGTTATGAAACAACGATTCAGACTCTATAAACGGAAAAAAGGTGGACGGTATTACATCCATGACGACGTGACCGGCAAGCAGGACAGCCTGCACACGACCGACCACGCCACCGCAATCCGGCTGTTCCATTCGCGCGGCGAAGCCGAGCAGCAGCCCGCCGTGAACTTGCAAATCGCCCGCGCTTATCTCGCAGCGAGCGACCCGCAGATTGCCACCCGCAACTGGCAGTTTGTCATGGACGAGATGGTGAAACTCAAAAAAGACCAGACCCAAGACCGCTGGCAGACGGCCATCAAAGATAAAGCGTTCGACAGCATCCGGCATTTGCCGCTTCTGGAAACCCGGCCCGAACATTTTTTGCGCGTGCTCGAAGCCGGAAAGGTTTCGACCAATGTTTATCTGCGGCGCATCCACAACTTCGCCTTGGACATGACCTGGTTGCCGTGGCCGGTGCTGGCCAAAAAACGCTGGCCGGCCGTCGAGTTCAAGGAAAAACGCGGCATCACATTGGCCGAACATCTGGCCATTGTCGCCCGCGAAACCAATCCCGAACGCAAGGCGTTCTATAAACTCGCGTGGCACCTGGGCGCGTCGCAATCCGATCTGGCGTTCCTTGAGGCGGAGAATGTTGATTGGGACAACCACGTCATCAGCTACAAGCGGATGAAGACCGACACGGTTGCCATCATGCGTTTTGATGAAGACATGGCAGAAATTCTGCGCGACCTGCCGGGGAGCGGTCCACTGTTTCCGTATCTGCGGACTGTCCGCGCAGGCGACCGGGCGACGGAATTCCACCAACGCTGCATTGGTTTGGGCATCAAAGGCGTCTCGCTGCACAGCTACCGCTACGCCTGGGCGGAACGGGCAAAGACGGCAGGCTATCCCGAACGGTATGCGCAGGTAAATTTGGGCCACAACAGCAAGGCCATGACGCGGGCGTATTCGCGCAAAGCCGAGGTGGAAATGCCTTCCTTGAGCGAATACGAACGGATGCGCGCCAAGTTCGCGGAAATGTCCAAGACCGTTGAGCCAGTGATGGCCAGCGCATAACCGGAGGAAATCACATGAACTTGAATCCTGCCACAGTGCTCGACCCCGTGTTCCATTTTCTCGATTGGATCATCGCAGAATGGGGAGTTTATCTATTTCTCGCGTTCGTCTGGCTGTCGGTGTTGGTGCTGGTCTGGGTGTTCAGCGGCGGGTTGCGCCGGAAATTCCCCAATCAACCGCACGTCAGCGCCGGCATCGGCATCGTCATACAGCCACACACACCATCGCCGCCACCGCCACTAATCATCCTCCACGAATATGACCCGCCGGATGATGGCATGGATTAAACCAGGTGTTCTGTGAAGGGTGACGATGGGGATGGGCGAGCGGCGGCGCGGAAACTCCGAGCCTCCAACTCGCCCGTCTTCAGGCCGGTTGGGCCTGCTTTGCCCGCTTGCGCGCGTTTTTAATGCGCCAATGCCGATGAATGGCCGCCACCACCTTGTCGAGCCAGCCCACATCGGCAAGCTGTTGCGCGAGCGCGTCGCGGGAATAATGTTTCACACAATAACGCTGTGGACGGCCCAATGGCTTAATCAAGCCCGCCCGCGACAGTGGCGGGATGATATGAGTAGCGACGCCCAAAGCCTCGGCGACTTCCTCCTTGGTCATGGTGGCATGGTATTTTTCCAGCGGCTGGATGTTTAACGGTGAATCAGCAGTCATACATTTTCCTTGGCTAAAGTGACGGTGACGGCGGCAATGTGAGTTTTCAATGTGGCGGCTAACCGCCGATCCGCCGACTTCACAAACTTCAATTCGTATTTCTGGATTTCCTGCGCCAGCCGCTTGAGGCCGCTGCCCAGGATGACCACATCGGCACAGGCAAAATGAATCAGCATTTTTTCCGGCGGCGCATCCGGCTCCTTTTCCAAGGCCGGGTTAGGAATTTTTTCCGCATACATGAATTGCGCGTAAGACAGCAGGTAGCTGATGCCGTCATCGGCAATTGCTTCAAGCGCGGCGACGGTGGAATCCCTTTCAAGGCAGGGATTGTCGCGCGGGCTAGACACGGATGGATTTTCGCTGGTGTTCGGTTGGCTTGATTTCATGGTTACTCCTTTCAGTTGAAATGGTTGATTCAATTGAAATTGATTGCGCGAGGCGTTGGCGGAACCGTTTCAGAAAATGGTTGCCGCGCTGTAAAATGGTTTGGAGAAAGTCACGTTGCGGCATGGCTTCAACCGCCGCTAAACGCGCACTGGAATGGGTGACGTGCGAGCGAAGCAAGTCACTGTCATCGGTGAAAATCTGGCAACGCTCGCGCCCGCGCGAAATGCTGACATAAAATTGTTCCTGATTGATGGCGGGCAATGAACGCGACGACGCCACGACCAGCACTTCATCCACCGTCTTGCCCTGGGCGGCGTGCGATGTGACGGCGTAGCCGTGCGTGAAGGTGCGATAACCGGCAGGAATCACCCGGCCATCGGCCAGCAAAACGGAATCACCCTGAATGGCTTTGACCTCGACCAATTCACCGTTCACAAAGTGCTTGCGCACGACCACCGCATTCGCTTGCAGCAACAGCTTGTCACCCGCAGCCACTTTCAATTTCCGCTTCTCGCCAACATCGCAGGCGATGCCTGCACCCAATGAAAAAATGTTTTCGGAACCATCGGCGCGTTGAACTTTGAGCGAGTCATCTTCCACGGACACCACAGCAACCATTTCACCTTTTTCAAAACCGTGTCCACGACGATGGAAATGGATGGCCATGCCGGGACGGTATTGCCGTGCATCCCGTTTCTGCGCTTCCGTCCACGAGAGCGAATCAAAAACTTGAAACTCCTTTTCTTCACCGGCCAGCCGACCGGACGATTTCAATTCCGCCCGAACTCTTTCCGTCACCGCTTCAATTTCCGCCCATGTGGGTGCGACCAGCAGCGCGGATTTGTTTTCAGCCAACGCCTTCAAATACGCTTTCGCCGCCGAGCCGTGAAGTTCACCGTCCGAAAATTCGGCAACCGCGCCCATGCGTTCCAACTGCGCGAATGCCTCATTGGTATTCTTTTGCGCGGCCAGTTCCACGGCCTTGCGATATTCGGCCTTGCGTTGCCGCCGGATGGCCGTCAACTGGCCGGACTTGAAATCGGAATGCTGCTCCAAAATCCGCAGCGCATCGCCGCGCGCAACCGAAGCGTGCTGCCCGGTATCACCGGATAAAATGATTCGCGCATCGCGTGCGCAATCAAACAGCCGCTTCATGTCATCCATGCCCACCGCCCCGGCTTCATCCAGCACGACCAGCTTGTCCTTGGATAATGGTTGTTTGGCCAGCAGCAGGCTTTGCAACGTCTTCGCCTCGAATCCCTCTTTGCGTAACACATCCGTTGCCGCCGCCGTTGGCGCGCAGAACAGCGGTTCAATCTTCGCCTCTTTGCAAGCCGCGACCAGTTCGCGCAACGCCGTGGTTTTGCCGCTGCCTGCCAGTCCGCGCAGGCCGGTGATGCGGTCACTGGTGCGAAGGACATGGTAAATCGCCCGACGTTGATCTTCCCCCAGCCAGTCGGCAGGCCGGTAGCCGGGATGCAACGGCGCGACCGAATCGCAGCCCGCGTTGACCGTCTGGATTAAATTCAATTCCGTTGCCAAAATTTCCTTGGTTGAAAACCCTCGCTCCGTCATCACCAAGTCCGGCAAGTGTTTCACCGCCGCCTTCAAATGGTTCAAATCCACCGCACCCAGGCGGTGCGACAATGCCACGTTCAGCAATTCATGTTCTGGCACGACCGATTTGCGCTCGAACACATGAGCGACGGCATGGTTCAGGGCTTGGTTTTCCACCAGCGCAATTCGCGGTAGCCGGGTTGAATGAGCCGAGGCGCGGAGTATTTCGAGCGATTGCCGCTCATCCGGCGATAATTGCGACAACTGCCGTTCTCTGACTTCAGCGGTTGAAATGCCCTTAATTTTCTTTGCCCGGCTCTGATGCACCGCATGGGAAATTTCGTCGTTGGAAAGTTTGCGCCCCAACTTTTCTTCCATTTCCTTCACCACCGCGTCACGCTGTTGCGCACGCTTGGAAAATCGTTTCAGCATTTCATCGCCCACGCCCTCGATTGCAAAACCGTGTTTGGCCGGAACAATCCGATAACCAATTTGTTGCACCCGCTTGGCCAGTTCATTCCGATAAACCGCCGTGCCGTAGCGAATCGCGTCATACATGCCGCGCGCTTCCAATGCCTTCCAGCAACGCTCCTCTTTATCAAACGTGGCGTTGAACACCGTGAAATGCGTATGCAACTGCGGATCGAGCGCACGCGAACTGTCATGCACGAACGCCGCCGCCACGAGGTTGCCCGTTGTCCGATCCGCCCGACTGCCGTGCTTGCGCACCCGCGCGGCGGCGAAGGTTTCGAGTTCGCGGAACGCGAGCCGCGCGGCCTCCTCATGCGCTTCAATCAATCGCGGGTCGTCCAGCGTGACCGCCAGCACCGAAACGGATTTTGGCGCGGAACAGGTGAAATCATAAAACACCCGGCGCTGACCTTCCTTTTGACTTCGCTGCGTCAGCCGTTCGCTATCGTTTGGATTTTGATTTTCGCAGAGCGCGTGAAATTGTTCGCGCGTGACATTATCCCTTAATTCCAAGCGTTCCGCACCCGTGCCAATCCACTGGCCGGGGCGGATTTCCCCGGCGGCGTAGTAATCGTTCTGCGCCAGATGCTCGTCGAAATACTTCCGGGCATCCGCCAGATTTTTATGCGCTACGGCAGTAAACATGGAACCGATTTTAGCTGGTTTTCAAAAGGCTCAGTTTCAAAATGAAACAAAATGCGTTTTGGAATTTCCGACCGCACTGGCCGCTGGCATCCACCTGAAAATGAGAACGGTTTCGTAACGACCACCCGTAAAAAACAATTCCGGCATCCATCGGATTTTTGTGGGCGGCAACTGTGGACACGGAATGTTTCAACCGCGCCACTGGCCTTGCTTTTGCATGGTTTTGACTCTTGTTCTTCATCGTCAATTGACGAGTCTGACATAAATTTTCAACTGCTTTGTGCAGCAGGCGCACAAAATTGCACCCGCAAAATCCAGGCGAAACCCTTGACAAATCGCATTTTCAGGTAATAAATCCTTACAATGAAGATTATGACCATGACGATGACCTTGACCTCGAAACGCCAGACGGTCTTCCCGCTGTGGTGGTGCCGCCGTGAAGGATTGGAAAATGGCGGCCCGTTGAACGTGTTTGACCTGGGCAAAGATGGTCTGTTGATCCGTCCGGTAAAGGCTCCCGGAAAAGAGGTCATCGCAAGACTTTTGGAGCAAACACCCGCCAGCAGACATTCTCCCCGTCAGGCAGCAGCCATTGTCAATCAGGCGTTGTGCCCAGGTGCGTGATGAATCTGGCCGTCATTGACCCCGGCGTCTTTGTGGCGGGCGTCTTCTGGCGTCACGAGCCGCACCTGTGCCTCAAAGCCTGGCTGCGCGGCATGATGACGCCGGTGATGACCGAAGACATGCTCGCCGAATACGAGGCGGGACTGGAACGGGTGAAGCAGAAGCAACAGTTCACGACGGATACCGGGCTGTGGGTGGATGCCTTGCGAACATCGGCCTTGTGGGTGGAGTGGGAGGCGATTGGAAAAAGGGTGTGCCGCGATTTCAAGAATGAGATATTGATTGAGGCGGCAGTGACCGCCGGATGTCACACGATCATTGCCCGCGACCGGGATTTGACGGTAGTGGAGAACCCCTTCGGCATTGACATATACACCCCGCACGAATGGCTGGACACGTTGACTCGACCTCAAAGACAAAGGCTCCGTTAACCAGTCGCCCACGCGACCGAAACCAAACAGACGAAAACAATTGCCAGACAGGAACACCAGACTTTAGCCTCTGGGCAGACGATGAACGACCTAATTAAACTGGTGAAGACCTACCGCCTCACGGCGGGACTGGCCGAGCGCATCCAGTTGGCGGAAGAAATTTCCCGCCTGATTGAGCCGGATTTGCGTGTGTTTGTGTTCAGCAACTTTGGCGACCTAGCGGTTAAGGCACAGAATGTCTAGTCAGACTCCAAACGCCAATCTATGGCTATCTGAACTTGCAAGACTGATTGCGCCAGGGATTCTTGGCTTTTATACGCACTTTGAAGTTACGGAGGTTGTGGCATTTATAGAGGGTCAAAAGAAACCCGTAAATGTGTTCACCATCTTGGTTGCAGAGGATAGGGGTAACGAAACGTCACAGCCATGCACTTTTCTTTGTCCGCGTATCAAGTTGAAATCACTTAAAGATTGGACTTTGGGGATAGCCCGATATACGCGCCCAATTGCTGACCTTTCGTCTGCCTTTGATCAGTTGAGTAAAAATGGAGAATGGCAACAATCCGGCGCTCCCCTGATTTTTGGAAAGCTCGTCGCAGTTCCACGGCAGTTCGTACCACCAGACGCAGCGGCGCCGATCCCATGGAATCACGTGCTCAAGAATAATTTCTGGAATGGCTCGCATTTATTCGAGTGGTCTGACCCGGAAAAGACTGCCCTTAGACCTCTGTTTGAAGACTCACGGCGATTGCAGGAGTTATCTGAAGAAATTCAGAAGCATGTGCCAATCGGTCTTGCCGCTCTTTCAGATCGCCTTGGCAATCTCGTCCTTCAGCTTCCCGTGACCATATTGCAGAGCAAATTTAGCCAACAGCGGGACAGTCATAATTTCCAAGTGCAGCTTGCCTGGCATCAAAAGGCCACGCCACGACCTTTGCGAGCATCATGCGAATGGGAATTTGACCATACTGTAGCTGGCTACATGTCATTGCCGGTCCAAGCACCCGAAACGATACTGCCAATGCAAGCAGGAAGTGGCGGTCATCGCGGGGTTATTTGGGATGAAGCGCACCAGGTCATTCTTGCGGCCACCGGGCCTATGCACTTTATTAATGAGGTTTCGTTGAGGATGTATGTTGCTGATTCAGAGCCGAGAACGTTCTCTGTAAAACAAAAGGACGGGACAAGCAAACCGTTCCGAATCGAAGTGGGGACGCCATCCACCCAAAACATCACCGGCAAATCGCACGGTAATGACAATGGGGACTGGACACTTAATCGCATGTACAGGGAGCAGATGAGTCGCTTGGAAAAAGAGCGCCGTTTTGTCCAGTACAAACCTGACACGGGGCGGCAAGATGACGTGCATGAGCAAGCGCTGAAAGACTTGCGTTATCTCATAAACCAACACGGCCAAAAGGGAGCGTGGTTATGGGACCCGTATCTCATGGCTCATGATCTGTTGGAAACGCTATTCCACTGCGTTCACTCAGGTTCTGATCTTCGCGCCTTAACAAGTGGACGTGAGGTGCCATTGGGAAAGCAGGGACTATGCGACCGAGCTTGGAGATGGATTGTAAATCAATGGCAGGCCTCTTCTGCGAAGCGAGATTTTGTTCAGAGTCAACGCGAGGAACTTGATAGAGCGCAAAGCAATTGGCGAGGACTCCGCCTTGAGTATCGTGTCAGGCATGGTGCCGCCGGCTGGGGATTCCACGACCGATTCCTAATTTTTCCCAAGACAAACAGGGGCGCGCTCGCATGGTCGCTAGGTACATCGGTGAACAGTTTTGGTAAAGAACACCATATTCTGCAACAAGTTGAGGACGGTCAGCCCGTCATGGACGCATTTGTCGAGTTGTGGGATTGCCTTGGAAGGCCAGAGTATTTGATTTGGAAAAAGCCATGAACAAGGGGGCCGAAATCCTAATATCAGCACTAGCTGAGGCTGGCAATTCTGGTGACGAACTAGCGCCTAGCGAGCTTCTGAACATAATCAAAAATCAACCCGACCCGATTCGTGCGCTTTCAGATTGGGACAAGTGTACTGAGATTTTCGATGCCATCCGCAATCAATTTGATTTCATAAGCTCCATAAAGGCGACAGGTAATCCGCCAAATTCCGAAGACAACAAAAAGTTGATTTCTTTGATGCGGTGGCTTATCCGGGAACTTCAAGTGTGGCGCAAAGCGAATGATGTTCAGCATCACAGGCTGACCGCGCTATTCGTCACCGCACAGTATTGCGATATTGGCGACAAGCTTTGGAGCACGTTTCCATCTGGTCTCGAAAGCAACTCCGATTTGCTGAATGCGTTGGAAACATTTGTAAGCAGCTACAGTGTTGATTTTACCATACGAAATGGCGGATCAAGGCCAATCTCAGACAGTGAGGTAATTGAGAAATTCAAACAGGCCGATATCCAGGGCGACTGGCTCACAATCGATGAAATGTGGCGACATTTTGAGCATGTTTTCGTTCCAAATGTATTTCTAACGCAAAGCGCCCGATGTCTCCATCGGTTTGGTTTTGAACGCCTCATTCGCGGGGTAAATGGAATCAGCAAAACGGCAGTTGCAGGGGGTGTAGTCATCGCTCTCTCCACGGAGCAGCGACTGAAACTTGGAAGCACAAGCGATAATCCACACATACAATTTGGGGCAGTCTGGCAGACGTTTTTTACCCAGCCCAGGAACCAGCATTTGACCGATGCTGAACAACTGCCGTTGGTGGAACTCTTAAAAAAAGTCGCCTGTGACGAACCGCGATGGAAAACTTGGATGCAAGTCTTCAACCGTTATCCATTGCGTTACCCCGCTATGCAAATGGCACTTGGAATCGCTCTCGCCACAGCCTCCAACGCCGCAATTAAGGCTTATGTCGATGCCATTATATTAAACCTGGCTGGTGATGATAGTCGGCAACGTGTGGCTGAATGCCTGTACGCATTTCGTGAAGCAGCACCATCCGACCGGCGCAAATTTCTTTGGGAAGCGGCCTTTGAACGCTGGAAGCAATGGCAATTTGCAATGGCAGAAAAGGGTCAGCACCTGTTTAAAATCGAATTTTCCGCACTTGACTATGCCGTTGTCGGTTATGCCATAGAGTGCATGACGGAAGCACAAAGAGATGACGCCATAAATGAGGTGTGCAAAAAACTTAGCGGCCTTGAAAATCAATGGCATGAATCGCTTACGGATTGCATATCAGGATGGAATCGTCTTCTTTCACAATTACAGCCCTATGCTCACGCCAAAGAGATTAATATAAATCAGGGAAATTGGCTGATGCAGGGAAAAACATACACGCCTTGTTACCTGAAAGGCGACCGTTATTTAACAATGATGTTCAGTGTGTAATGACTCTATTGAGTCAGTCCGTTCGGGCGGTTGCTTTACCGTCCAAACAATCCGCCCACCACTGCATCATCTTTCGGCGTTCCGACAGGTATTGCGCGTGATTGTAGGCGGCGCGAACCTTGTTGCGCTCGCAGTGCGCAAGCTGGCGTTCAATCACATCAGGCAGCCACATGAAAAAGGCGCAGATGGCGCGACGGCGTTTAGACTGTCCGGCTTTCCGGCGTGCCTTGGAAACCGGACAGACTAAACGCCGCATCATTCAAACCTATACGGTTGCGCACTCAACGGGCATTTCTAAAACCTTCCGTTCACTGCGCGTATGGGTGCGAATGTACGCGCCCGCCCGCTCCGTTCACTCCGGTTTCAGAAATGCCCGTTCAGTGCGATAGGTCCATTCAGCGCAGATGAAGATACCAGCATTGGAATCAGGCGCTTTGACTGGCCGGCTTGCTTCCAGGCATTCAGCAACCGGCCAGACAAATCGCCACATTAGAATCGAACCTATACGGCGGCGCACCCAACGGACGTTTGAAACCATGCTCACTTCGCGCACGGTTGCCCTGCCCCCTCAACCGCCTCGCTCCGTTCGCACCGGTTTCAAACGTCCGCTCGGTGCAATTTTGAAATGAAAAAATCAGGGCGCAAACTCCGCATTGACTTCATTTGCCGCCATCCAAATCCTAATCCAATGGCAAAGACGACAAAGCCAAAACACGATCCACAATGGGCCAAAGCCAAGAATGTCTGCCGGCTGAACATGGAAGACATACGCATGGCCAAAGAATTGGACATATCGCCCGTGAGCTTGGTAAAAAACAAGCCCAGCCCAAGCCAGCCGTGGAAACAGCCGGTGAAAGATTGGATTCACGAGTTATACGAAAAACGCTTTGGCCGGAAAACATCCGTGTTGGGCGAGAACGATCAACCGAACGAAGCGTGCCGACAATGAACGCCGATCCTGTCTCTCACATGAGAGGCAAGGCACCATTACCGCCATCAGCCGAAAAACTATACGTTCAAGTGAAAGTCAAAATGATGGGCTACGGAAACGCCGCTGGTAAAGGAAAAGGTTAGACACCATCTCCTAACGAAATCGTTAGGAAAAAAAGTGGTGCGAAATGAAGCGACAAAAAGCGACAACAAACTTGTCGCTAGTTGTCGCTTCCACTCATCAAAAGTTGTCGCCTTTTGTCGCTCGAAATTGTCGCTTCTTGTCGCTTATGCAGCGTAATTTCATCTCACTTTAACTTTCACCTGCTCCTTACCGCCGTTTTTCGCCATCGGGTTATTCTGTCAGGTGATGACCGAAACGGCACAACGAAAAGGCGGCGGCAAACCATTCCGCAGCATCCTGGAACCGCACTTTGAATTCATCCGCGAGCTGCGCCACCGCCGCAAGACATGGCGGCAAATTACTGAATTGCTGCTCACCGAAAAAAACATCCGCGTTACGACCTTTGCCCCATATCTTTTTTACCGGCGCAAATTGAAACGCGCCGCAAAACCGAATTGGGAAAATGCGGGGAATGATTCCCGACTCCCACCCGCCCGCCCTGACGTGGCGGCCAGCCGGCCACAATCACGCCCATCGCCATTGCCGCCGCCGTCTGATTTCAAACGTCCCGACCGCTCAAAATTTAACACCGACCAAGACTTCACATGAACACTAACATAAATAAACGCATCCACATCAATCCCCAATCCAAAGGCAGCCTCGGCAAAAGTTTCGAGGCCGAATTTAGAACGGCATGGCTCGACTATCACCAAATCACTTGGAATGGTTCCGACCTCGATGATCGGCATCATTCATTCGCCGACCGCCATCCAGACCAAGTGCAGTCGCACACGCTCGGCAATGACGACGACAGCAAATCCACGATGCTCGGCTTGTTTCGTAACGTCTCGCGCAGTGACGCGCCAGTTCACGTTGTTGATTGCCGGGCGCAGGCCGACGGCCTCATCGTGCAGGCGCTGGACTCGTTGCAGTTGCTCGAATCGTTGGCCGCGCAAGGCATTCGCTTCACGTTTTTCCTCTTTCCAAGCGAGGACACCGAGAGCATGAACAATCTGCTCGACTTGTTCTACTTCGCTGGCGACCGCGTGGATTACGTCATCGTCCACAACCCGGCCAAAGTCAGAACGAATTTGTTCCGAAAATCCAACATCGAAGCGGAGTTGAAAAAGTTTGGAGCCAGGGAAATCACTTTGCCAACGGTGACTTCCATCACATTGCTGGCCATCAAACGTGCCGAGGCCAAGGCGGGCCGCAAGTTGAGTTTTGCGGAAGTGGCGACTCCCGGTGCGCCGCACTTGGAATTGATGCTGGCCGGGGAAATGCAATGGGCGATGCAGCAGATGTTCCGGCAATACGACACGATTGCCTATTTGCTGGTGCCATCGGAACAGGTGCCGGAGGTTGAACCACAGACCGAACCGGCGGCGAAACCGGCTCGCTCCAAACAGCCGATGTTCAACTTGGGCGAATGAGATTATGGATTTGGACAAAGATGATTTGGCGGCGCTTTGCGAGGGAATGACACGGGACCAAGTGGATAAGGTTCACCGGCTGCTGCATGAATGGAGTGTCGGGCCGGAGGACAGTTTCCCGACGCAACTGTCATTGCTGACGCTGGCGCAGTTGCGCGCCGCGGCCAGTGTGCCGCGTTCCATTGCCGACAACCGCAAATGGCTGGAACAACACCTGGCCGAATACCGGCGGCAAACCCAATCGTTGCTGGATGGTTTCAACCAGATAGTTCAAAACGAGACTCGTGACTTTGAAACCGCCCTATCGCTGCGCGCACAGTTGATCGAAAATGCGGCCAAGCAAATTCAATCGCAACACGATGATGCCAAGTTTGTCGCCAAGAACATCAAATCGTTGATGGAGCGTGCGGCATCCCAATGGGAAGTCGTCAAAGCCGATACAGCGGCCCAATGCAAACAGTTGGGGCAGGTTTCCGACGAGTTGCAGGACCGCTTCGCGTGGCGGAAGATTATTTGGTGGGCGGCGTGGACGCTAGTTGCCTTTGGGCTGGGCTATTGCCTCGCCGTAAATGAAATCCACGGACATTGACTCATTCGCGCAGTCGCGCGTAGAAATCCGCGCCAATCCTGTTTTGATTGTATGTCGCCGGTCGTCGCGTCAAGGTCGTATTCCCCCTGCCCCCTGAATCTCCACCTTGACCCGCCGCCCGGCTCCGGGGCTTTTGCGTTTAGGATTCGGCGCGGGGAACGTGACGTGCAACTAAAAACAATCCAATACTGCTTAACCACCAGCCAGTTTGCGGGCACGAGCGATAATTTTCTCCGGTTCCACTTCCAATGCGGAAGTCAGCCGAAACAAAGTGTTCATGGTGGGATTTCGCAAGCCCTGCTCGATAAAAGCCACGGTTTGCCGGGATACACCCGCCTTTTGAGCGAGCAAATTCAAGGAAATACCGCGTTTCTCCCGTTCTGCTTTCAACAAACGGATGACTTGTAAACTGATGGCTTCTGGCATTCGATTGACTGGCACACTGAAGCCAATACAAAAAATATGCTTGACGGAGGATGCTACACTTGTAGCATATAACCAGAATACCTCATTTCCCCGGCAGGCGATTGGCGAGGGACTGAATGAAGCCGAAGCGACGGAAAGCGTTGAAGCGTGAAACCAGATGTCTTGGCAGTAGCGGTGCTATCCACACCACAGAATTACCGCAACAGCGGACGGCAGCCCGCATCATGCCCCAGAACGGGTTCAGGAGCGCACGGGAAACAATTCCTGTTCCCTGACCTTCAATGCCTGCGCCAGAAAGACGATCTCGGAGTCAGTCACGCAACGAACTTGCGCCTCGATTTTGGAAATAGTGTTTTCGCCAATGTCCCAACCGGCACGCGCACAACGCGCCGCCAACATGGCTTGCGTCCAGCCCTTGCCGTAACGGATTTTGCGCACGACGGGACCGACAATGTTTTGAGGAACGGATTTGCCCACGATTTTGCATTGACGGTATGCGAACGTGCGCTAGTATTTCTTCCGATTTCGGAAGGAACGATTCGCCTACAAGCCTGCTCCGGCCATTTGCCGCCCCGCTTGCAATGCACGATGGAAAATTGTTCAGTGTTATGACAGCTAAGGTAAAAATTCTGGTGATCGAAGACGAACCGGGTGTCATGATGATGATAGTTAGTCGGCTGACACAAGCCGGCTGTGACGTAGAGGCGGCCTGGAACGCCCAAACCGGGATGGAAAAGGCGCGCACGGAGGATTTTGATTTGATAACGCTGGAGGTTGACTTGCCGGGAATGAGCGGCTTTAAGGTGTGCCGTTGCTTGAAAGAAAATTCGCGTTCATTCGATACACCGGTGGTTTTTGTTTCCTGGCGCGGCAGCCTTGAAGATCAGCAGTACGCCTTTGAACTCGGCGCGGTGGATTACATTGAGAAACCATTTGGCACACTGGATTTTGTTTCACGCATCCTTTCACACGTTGGCGGCAATGATGATTCCGGCTTGGTAGAGGTAATCCCCGAAAATTCAATGGCATGAAATCCAAACCTGAACATCCCTTTCGCAGTCCGGCATCCTGCGCTGTTGCCATGTCCAATTTACTTCTTGGGATTCGCCCGTTGTTGAATGGCCTCGGCTTCAGCAATGAGTTTGGCAAGCGGCACTCCCAACGCCTTGGCCAGTTCTTTGATGACGTTCAGGCTGGGATTGCGCAAAGATCGCTCCAGCATTCCAATGTAGGTTGGATGCAAATCGGCTTTTTCAGCCAGCGCCTCTTGGGACAACGCCTTTCGCTCCCTGTGCCGCCGGAGCACAAGGGCGAACGCATCCGACATTTCCAAACGCCGCATCTTTTCAGAATGCAGCGAAGGCAGGCCGGCGAACACAGACAGTTGTATTGAATACAATAGTATTTATGTTTATTTTTATCCTTGACCACAGATAAAATGGTGTTAGAAACGTGACGGGTTAAATTCGGGAACAAAACAAAACTTATGAAGGCAATCAACCGAGGGAATGGTTCTTCATGCGAACGTATCATCCATTTGGCCCGCGCATTCATCGTCGCGGGCTTTTTATTTTGCGCCGGTAGCGGACTGGCTCAATTGCTTCCACTTGGCGGCAACTCCTACCCTTCCAACACACTGTGGCTGTCTGTTGCGGGTGTGAGCAACGAGTGGGTGAATCTTACCCTGCACGGAACAACGCCGGGTACAAATTACGTCCTTTTGTCCAAGCAAGCCCTTACCGATCCGAGCTGGAACACCGTCGGTACAATAACCGGGGTGATGAATCAGGACTGGACACCGGTGAGCGTGCCGGTGGGCGCTCAAAGCAGTTGTTTCTTCCAGGCACAGTCGGCGTCGGGGCAAACGAGCATCACGAATTTGTGGATTGCACAGGTGGGCATTTCATCCGGGAGCTTGGTGGGAATCGTGACGAATTCTCAAGCGGATATTTCGTATGAAATACAATCCTTAACCGATCTGACGCAAGCCGGTGCAGGCTGGGGATCGGAAGGGTTTATACCCGGTTCGGAGTTGACGAACTGGACCCCGATGAGCGTGGCGCAGAATGGCCGGACGAATTTATTTTTGAGAATCAAATCTTGGGCGGACAGCACGGGCTGTGGCATCCCTGATTGGTGGCAATTACAATATTTTGGCTACGTCGGCGTTGATCCGTATGCACTTGATTCGGCGGGCGATGGCTGGACGATTTATCAGAAGTTCCAAATGGGATTGAATCCCAATGTTTTTTACACCCCGCCAGCACCGCAAAACTTGACGGTCAACTATAACAGTTCCAACGGCACGGCCACCGTAAGTTGGTTGCCTTCGCCCGGTGCGGTCACGAATTACACAGTGAATTTCAATGGGACGGACTACAATGTCTCTGCCGGTGTGAACAGTTTTACGGCGGCCATATCGCTTACCCCGTGGGACATTGCATATGACGGGCCGTCCGTTTATACGTATTTCGGTGTTCAGGGGAATTATGCCGGCGGCAGTTCATCGCAGGGTTCAACCTCGCTGGCAATGGATTATCCAAACGAGCTCGGCGTGATTCCCGGCCCGCAGGGTTCTTCCTATCTGGTCGCATCGCCTTCGACCCTTCCGCCGGGCACAACGGCGATTCGTCTGACACGGGTTGATCAGTATGCGGAATGGTTTTATGGCAATTCATCCTTTGACACCCATTGGGACATTCCGGTTTCCTCCCTGACAAATGGCCTGTATCTGATACCGACGTATATGCAGGCATCCCCAATGGATTCGTATGGCTCTGTCTGGTACTTATGGTGGGTGGAAACAGTTGATGCAAATGGCACTGCCAATAGCTGGGCAAATCCCGCGAGTGGCTACTATAATCCAAGCATGACAAATTGGTTTGAACCCCCATACTACGATGGCCGAGTTCACCTTAAACAGAACCTGATTTTTCAACTGCGATCTGCCCAAGTGGACTCTCCTTTCCAGATCAATGAATTTTATCCCAGCTACACCGTCTCGATTAATTTCCCTGCAAATTACGCCTATGCTGGATTTTATCAATATGACAACTTCAACAATGGTGCATTCAATGCGCTCCTGCCGTTCATTTACAACTACACCTATCGCAACTTTGCATTTAGCGTTTCAGATTTGAGCACCGGAGGCTTGTTAAACTCAGTCACTAATTATTTGAACACCTTCAATTTTGGTTTGACTGAACCGCCGCCTTATTATTTTCAATTGCCCGCAACCGCAACCAATTTGACACCAATTCCTTCGTTGTTGGACACAAACACTACCCGCTGGTTGGGCATCGGTCTTACCTGCTATCTTGACTACTATTCAGACACTGGCGAGATTTCATATGATACCTATTGGGAAATTGCAATGGAACTCAATTACGGGACGAAGATAATGACGATGGGCAGCAACATCACAAATCTCTATGGCCTTCCATTCTTGTCAACTGTCATTGCAAATGGAAATGCCGCTTCTCAAATCTATGCTGTTCGTCCCGGATACAATTCCACGAATGTTTTTCCCAACTATGGTTGGATGTATTCAGAAGTGGCGCAACCGCAGTTCCAAACCTTGGAGTATGATTTCTGGAATCCAAACTTGGATGCGCTGCCGGGAAGTGCAAACTTTTCGACGACCAACGCGAATCATTTAATGATTACATCTGTGGGCAATCCGAATTTTCAAGTGGCGGGCTACGCGAAACTGGCCGTGGCCAACGGGTATCCGGATGTGTATGGCTACTTGGGACAATACTTTACCAACGCATACGCAATTGACACAAATGGGAATGTCACCGCGAATACAACCGGTGTTCTTTCGCCTTATGGAAATTTCTTCGCCACCGAGCCTGGTCCGGCGGCGCTGGTGACGATGCCGGATGTTGACTTTCCTTACCAACGCGGCACCTGCGCGGTCTATTGCGTCAGTCTGCAGGTTGACAAAAATTCCGACGGTATCATGGATTTGAATTTCAACGGCGCAGATGCCACATCACAGGCCAGCCCGATGGTCGCGTGGGTCAACAACTGGCACACTGTGCAGGGTATCAATGGCAATCTGGATCACGACATTGAAATGGTGAAGAATGTTTTGCCCAATTACGCCGCCGGAAAAATCACCTGCCAGCGGGACTTGGAAAACTTCTTCCGGCTGTGGATTTGTGAAATGCCAACGCTGCCGTTGTATCAGGGCTACACCGTCACGTTGAGCATGTCGCCGTCGAGTGGCAATCCGGCCATCAATCTTTATCCGGCCTGCGAATCTGACGGGGGCAGCATGTATTTGACCGACACCAACGTGGCGGCGACGCAAATCGGCTCGGCCTACTATGCCAACGAGTTATGTACAATCAGCAACAGCCAGAGCTACACATTGCCAGTGGACGGCTATGGCAATCTTCTGTTCACGCATTTTCTGTTTGAGGGGGCGGGCATCGGTGAAGGGCAGTTGACGCTGACGATTTCGCAGAACGGCAACGTCATCGCCCAAACCGGCGTGTGGCTGGATTTGCACGACATCAAAGATTTATACGAACAGGCACATACGGAAAACATTGCCACAGCCCCGCCCAGCACTAAAACGAGCGTGCTAGTGGAAGATAAAACCTTGCCAGCCAATCCAGCCGAAAGCCAGCAAGTCATCGTGTTTGTTCATGGCTTGAATGTTGACAATTGGGAATATCATGATGAATCAGAAACAATGTTCAAACGGCTCTACTGGCAGGGCTATAGCGGACGTTTTGCCGCTTTTGACTGGCCCAGCCCGCTTTTCGCCTTGATTCCAACCGGCACCAATGAGATCAGCTATCTTGGATTCAATACCGGCGAATATATTTCTTGGCACAGTGGCGCAGCATTGAAGGCTTACATTGATGATTTAAGAAGCAGATTGCCAGGATACACGATAAACTTGGCGGTGCATAGTTTGGGCAATGTGGCTGCCAACGAAGCCATTCGGGAAGGGGCGCAGGTGGACAATTACGCGCTGATGCAGGCGGCGATAAGCGCCGGGGCCTTCGATGGCAACAACTCTGCATTAACTTACAATTATCTGGCAGCGACTGCGGGCAGCAGTCCCAATGCAAACGCGCTTGGCGGTTACAACAACTGCTTTACCAATCAGTGCCGCCGGGTGAATTTTTACAACGACGATGACTTTGCATTGTATGAAGGTGTGGTTCTCGGCGTCATGACTCATACATGGGAAGGCAACCAACTTGATTACAAGCCTGATACCTATATTTATTTTGGTGGTTTCAACTATCGCTATTCGTTTGATGGCACGAATTGCTTTTACAACGAATACGCCGGTAATGGAAGCCTTCTGACAAGTCGCACCCTGACGGAAGATTTCGAGAAAAAAGCTTACGTTGCCCGCTCACGCACAAAAGCGGTAGGAGCGGCAGGACTTGCGCACGATCCAAATGCTCTGACGGGTGGAGCTATTGCCAACAACATTAGTTTGCAAAACACAAGTTTGGGCTTCATAGGCGGAGCGAGTTTCGGAAACACTCGTCCAGAACATAGTGGCGAATTTACAAAGCCGATTCAAAATACAGTTCCATTTTACAAAGAATTGTTAAAAGATGGCTTTTTAATTACACCCAACCCCTAATTCTATGAGCAAAAAACAAAAACAGTTCTGTCTAACTTTGCTGGCGATAGTTATTTTATTGTTAATTTGGTTGTCCAAAAAGCATCCGGCTATTTCTCAAAACCTAGAAAACGGAGGTGTTGCGGGGAAAAATACATCGGCACAAATTGAAAAAACCACCCCCCCCATTCGCACGCCTGTTACGTTAGCGCCCACGAATGAATATCAACAAATTCTGCCGCAAAATGAACAAAAAAAACAATCAATGGCACAAGAAGCTTTGTTGTGGCGAACCCCAATTCTTTATTACGGAAAAGTAGTTGATGAAAGCAATCAACCAATTATGGGCGTGCAGGTTTCCTTCAACACAAGTTCTGTCAATGAATCCCTGACAAAAGAACAATATGACACTGGAACAGTGACCACGGATAATCGTGGCATTTTTAAGATTGATGGAGTTCATGGGGTTGGCATGGTATTCCAGCTATCCCATCCTAATTACTATTCATATCCTGAAAACATCACGGACTATGACATCCGCGATTATCCAAAAAAAGGAGCACTGCCTAATACTGAAGATACTGCTTTAGTCTTTCGTATGCACAGCAAAGGCCATCCTGTGCGCCTGATATTTCGCAGTGGCGGATTTCATGCCCCCAATGATGGCTCAATTGCCAACTTCCCGTTACGGGGTAACACGCGCGCTGAAATTTTGGGTCAGTTACAAGTTCAGGGTTGGAGTGGCATTCGATCTGATACCAATCCTTACGATTGGAAAGTGCAGCTTACCATGCCGGAAGGCGGCATTATCGAATCCACAAATTACTTTGATTTTCTTGCTCCTGAAACAGGCTATTCTGAAAGCGTGGATTTTCAAATAAGCGGAGGTGAAATGGCAAGGAAGCAGTATTTTCTAAAGCTGCCAAGTGGATATGTTCGCTTCAAACTAGAAGTGATTATGGGCAAGGATATGTTTGTTTCAGGAGATTATTATTACAACCCCGACGGTTCACAGAATTTGGAGCCAGGCCAAGAAATTCATCCAACCCAATGAAATAAAAGGTAAATATGGACACAGAATCTACAAACTATTTGATTTCGGTCTTGTTTGCCAAGGCAATACAATGGGGGGTGCCACAGTTAATTCTCGCTGTGCTTACCACTATCGCCGCATGGCGACATAGGTCGGTTGGTATGTGGCTTTTGGCCATAGCAGCTATTTTGACGCTGGCTGCGAGCTTGTGGCTTGCGTTCTTGATTCGGCATAGTGGTGGAAGTCCTAGAGATTATAAGATGGTTTCTTATCCAAACTTTTTGGCACTGCTCATTTCGATTGGCGGCTGGGCAGTTTTGGCATTTAAGTGCACTAGAAAGAAACGCGACGATACCTAACACTAAAAACTACTCCGTCAAATTGCCATCTGGATACGCGCGATAATAAATTTTTATTAGTGCCGTGCCTTTTTATCATTTGCCGAGGAAACGTGACATGACAAAAACCGTCTGAAAAGTGCCAGCAGAAGTGCCAGCAAACTTCATCGGTTGAGAGTAAAATGGAGTTAAAAAAAGTTGGCTGAAGTCGGTTGAAGTTATACTTGACATAATGCAGGAAAGCCTTTAGTATCAAGGCAACGGTGATGATTTAGACCGTTGATTTCGAGTGGCTTGTGGAAGGCGGGATGCGTCCGATTCCGACCCTCGCCTCCAGTTCTAACTGCGTGTGCAGCAAAGAACTAGGAAGTCAGGAAAGCCAATGGCTAACGGTTTGGCTAACAGTTTTGAGATTGTGTCAAAATTGTTTCAGTATTTGGGCGCATTGCCCCGCTATTGCCTAACCGCCGGAATCTTCGCCCGGGTAGGATGGACGACGCATGAACATGAAACTGCGTTACCGCCTATTCCTCCGTCGCAAAAGCGTTTACTACGCCTTTGATGACACCACCAAAACCTTCACCAGCCTCAAAACCAAGGACAAAGCCGAAGCCACGCGGCTGCTCGTTGCTTGGAACGAGGCTGGCAAGCAGCCGGCCATGAACTTGAGCCTGGCCCGCGTCTATCTGCGGCACAGCGACCCGATGGTTTCCGTGCGCACCTGGCAGAATGTGCTGGATGAAATCATCGGCATCAAATCCGGCCCGACACAGGCACGCTGGAAATCCGCCGCCAAGGACAAGGCGTTCGACTTGATCCGCGACCGCATCCTCATCGAGACGCAGGCGGAACACTTGCTGGCAGTGTTGCGCGCCGGCACGGTGTCAACGAATGCGTTTCTGCGGAAGGTTCACAACTTCGCCTTGGACATGAATTGGCTGCCCGCGACCGTCATTCCGCGCCGGCAATGGCCCGCCATCCACTACAAGGAGAAACGCGCCATCACGATTGAGGAACACCAGAAGATCATCGCCGCCGAGGTGAACCTGGAGCGCAAGACGCTGTATCAATTGTGCTGGCACTTGGGCGCAAGCCAGGGCGACATTGCGAACTTGAAGGGCGAGGACGTTGACTGGACAAACAACACCGTCAGCTTTGTCCGCAAAAAGACCAGCGTGCCGGTGCTCATTCACTTGGGCGCGGAGGCGCTGAATCTGTTCAAAGATTTGCCCAGCGAAGGCGCGTTGTTCCCGTATCTGTCGCGCGTGCGCGCTGGCGACCGCGCCACAGAATTTGCCTCACGCTGTCGCCAACTCGACATCAAAGGCGTGACACTCCACAGCTATCGCTACGCCTGGGCGGAACGCGCCAAGACCGTCGGCTATCCCGAACGGTTCGCGCAGGAAGCGCTGGGCCACAACAGCAAGGCCGTGCATCGTGCGTATGCGAAACGGGCGTTGATGAAAATTCCGTCACTGGAAGATTACGAACGAGAGGCAACGGCAAGAAATCCCTAACGCGAAAATTCAACGACAGCGTTAGCCGTTCGCTGAGATGATTCGTTGAAGATTATTTCAGTGCCTTGTCTATTTCCTCTTGAGACAGGCAACCCATAGATTTCATTTGCCGCATCATTTGAAGGACTTGTTCCTTGCCAAGGACAGGCGGACCACCCGGGCCATAACCCAGTTTCAGCCGACCAGCTGTTGGCCTTGTGTCCTTATAGTATGAGAACCAAATGCTGTCCACAGGGTCATCCGGCTTATAGCTAACGAGAAAAACAAAAGGCTGATATATTTCGTCATCGCTCCCTAATGTGATAATGCCTCTAAGAAACGGTTCCCATGTTTCGCCTGGCTCTTGGAGGTCGAAGCTTTTTCCAATGTAACCACGCTTCCCGCACTGGCAAAGAAACCAACCGTCGTTATCCCTGTGGTTCTTGATGAGCTCGTCAATATTGCCAGCCCACGTTTCTTTTCCACATTTTGAACTGCACTTAATCAACCAGCCCATTTGATTATGAAGGCAGACTTGCGAAATTCTATCAAGGATTTTACTGCAGCAAAACCTCAGAAGCCACCAGCCGAAGAGAATTAATCAACCGCTGCTTCTTGTTCCTTGCCCCTTTGCTTTTTGTTCATTTCCTGAATCTGCTTTTCCACGATGCGAATGGCCTTATCCAGCCAGCCCGGGTCACTGGATGCCCGCTCGATTTCGACGGTCGCAAACCATTTGCGCGCGTTCTGCGCGGGCTTTCCAAGCGGTTTGAGGTGCCCGGCCCGCACCAAGAACGGCAGATAATAATTCGGCCAGCCGAAAATGTTCGCCGCCTCTTCCATGCCCACGCACGCTGGTCGGGACCGGCCGTTTGAAGTTACTTGTCGTTCCATGGAAATATTCCGGTTCATGCTCTAAATGCCTTTTTAACATTGTTCGGTGGTTCATCTCCAGTGGCCTTAACCGTATTCTCCAACCTGCGCCAATGAAGCAGAACTCGTTTGATAAGTCTCGTCACGCAAATCTCGCGCAAGGTGTCAATGGAAATTTAACCCTTTCACATATATTCTGACAACCCATAGCCAAGTTTCGGAAAAAGAAAGCTTCTCTCCCCAGTCCAGTCGGGGATATCCCCCAGCCCAAATCGTAGTATTATTTTAACCATGCGGAAAAAAGTGTGCGCTGACCAGGTGCCGCTAGTGTAGGGGTTGTTTGGATTGGTCAAATTTCTACATCCATACACTTTTGCTTTTGTAATGGTATGGTTTGAAGAAACTTACAAAATCTGTGTGGACTGTTTGGACTGTTGACACATAGATACCCCTATATCGTATAAGGGATCAAGATACCCCTCTCTCGCGAGAGGGGGGTGGAGAGAGGGGGTGATTAGTCCAAACTTGATATATGCATTTTTGCATCCAAACAGTCCAAACAGTCCACACACCACTACTACTACTATTTATAAATTATTGAATAAGAAGTATATGTATATGTCAGCAGTCCGCTTGCCGCCGTGAATTTCTGTATGGGACGTAAAATCAGACATCCAAACAGTCCACACAAAACCCGTGCCCGATCCTGAAATTGGTTCCAGCCCCGAAATTGAATCTGCTGGGTGCTTCCAGTGAAGAGTACTTGGTTATTCGAATAGTTTCCAGCAGGAGATCAACGCTACTCCCTGGCCAGCCGAAGGACCGGTCATTCCCTCCTTGGCCAGGTCGTCGTGCAACAGCACCGGCGCGCGCAAGTGACCACAACCTCACCCCCCACTTTGCTTTTGGGCGATTTTTTCAGCGGTATTTGTACCCCTTCGGGTCTTATGCCGCTATTTTTCAGGTTGTGCTTTTGCCTAATGTTTATGCGGTCAACGCGGCGATTGAGTAAACATAAACGCGCGTGGTGACATTGTCGCGTTGCCTTGTATGCCTCAATTTAGGCACAAGGACGTAAAGGTGAATTTCTGCTGGCATCCTACAAGCGGGCGCGTATCCGACACACTACACTGGACAATGCAAACGCAACAGAATGAAGAAACTATGGCAGACCTAACCATTCAAGGGTTTGATTACGTACAAAATCATTTCCAGGGCGCGGGTGCGGGCACGGGTGGGCTTCAGTTCGTGAGGCACGCATAGAACGGCGCCGATCGTTTAACTGGGGTCGTGTAAAGACGTCTGCACTGCCCGTAACACACCTGCATGGAGCGCTTAATTTCAGGGCATTTTATGAACGTTGTCCGGCTTGAACTTTCGAGCAGTGGATCCCTCGGCACAGATTGGCGACACTTTGGACAAAATCCCTGACGAGGTGGCTCTTGGTGATGTGGCTGGTGATTAAATCAAGGTTCTGTTGGTCACGCGGCGGCAGAACAGGTCTGGGCACTTGGGCTGCTTCACACGAGGCGGAAGTTCTTGTGCCCGAAGTTACAACAATCGAAATCAGTTTTGCGCCTGGCCCGACACATTCATCCTGCAATCGGGCGCGAAGCAAATAAGCATGGGTCTCGGCCATTGATACGGCATTCGGGGATGGGCAAAAGCCGCTCGCAATGCGGACCAAGTCTTCGGAACTGACCCGCACTTGTTCGCCGTTACGAAATCGCGAGATGCTGGCCTCATTGATACCGCTGACGCGCGATAGACCGGCCGCAGACATGTTGTTTTTAACCAATAGTTCTTCAATTGCGTTTGATATGTAACTCATAAATCGAATTCCTTCAGTTGAGGCCTTGACTTCTGCAACCTTGGGCGGCCGCTCGGACCATCCTGCGAACCATTTTATTTCGCCAGATATTATTGTGGATGACTATTAAGTCCGCCAAAAGGGCTGGAGAAACATCAACCCGGCCATGAGAAGTGGTCATTATCCAGTCCGGTTTCGATGTTACTTCCAGGCAAATGAGCTTGGCACCCGGGCCGATGCACAAGTCTTTCAAATGGGCATGAAGCAATTCGGCGTGCGTTTGGACAAATTCCTTGCCTTTGGGGCTAAACGCACGGGCCAGGCGGACGAGTTGCTTGGGCGTGATAAAAAAATCCTCCGAGGTTCGCCAGCGGAAGATCTGATCAACTTCGATACGGGAGAGCTCCGCTATTTCATATTCGTCCTTTTTGGCTTGTCCAAGCAAACCACCAATGACAATGGCCAGGCAACTCATAGTATTTAATCAATTTGGGTTTAAATAATTTCTAAGATGGACATGTACCGGCGGCTGTTTTGGACATTGCCACCCGCCACGCAAATATTGCGCTCATTTTGTCCGGTCCATCGCAAAACATATAATCCATTATGCTCCGTTATCGGAGCACAACATCCCATAATTTATTCTATCGTCAAGCTCTGATTTCAGAGCAATGAATAAATGTCAAAACATGGTCGGACCGGTGGTTCGCGAATTGCGTGAGAAAAAAGGACTTTCGCAGGCGCAGCTTGTTGCCAAGCTAAACCTCATGGGTTGGGACCTGAGCCGGGCCACATTCTCCAAAATTGAGGCGCAAATCCGCTGCGTCGCTGATCATGAAATTCCAGTTCTTGCCGCCAGTGTTGGTGTTGAACCTTCGGATTTGTTAATGCAGGCGCTCCAGAAATTTCCGAAACGACGGCGCTCGTAGCAACCCGGCTCGCTCGTGACGAGTGCGTGATTTGCGGAGTGGAACAGGCGATGAATGGCCCGTGGAGTGTAGCAAAACGCGCGTACCTGTTGCTGTAGGATGTCCCAACAGCCTTAAAACCCCGTTCGTGTTCCTATGCTTGTAATGCGGCTTGCGGATTTGAAGGCCAAGCCGGATGCCAACCGCGCGAACACTCTCGCCCATCTGACGAAGCGTCCAAGACAACGGCTAATTGTACATGATGCTCTACGGTATCCGTCTGAGCGGCCACGTTGAGTTCAGTCATCGGATGACATTGTATTTTTAGTTCCACCGGGTCCGTGCTTTGCTTGATGGGGATGCGGAACTAGGCTGCTGGGCCAAAACTTCCCTTTTGGAAACGGTGAGCAGGCGTTTTTTTTTCGATGTTTAATTCGGCCAGGGTCGCGTTGCGATGTTTGTCCTCCGCAAGCAGAACCGCGTAAAGCAAGTGGACGGGATAAACAACACTGTTGCCCAATTGGGCGAAATGCTCCGCATCGGCGAACACGCGTTTCGCAGCAGAACTCCGGTGTAATCGTTCTGAATCATTTAATGCGAATCGTCGTTCAGGGGAAACACGTCGCAAGCGACGGCGGAATTTTTTGACATCTAAACCAGAGGCTCGAAAAACGGTTCGCAATTACTCCCAAGACTTGTTGAACAACTTTGGCAAGTGGATTCGATGATGATGCCTGACGCCGCATGGAGCCAACTGGCCGTTTTGGATTCCGCATTCACGGTTGACATTGCGCGTCCGGCGTGACTCGTTACCCTGTAACAAACCATGCGCCATCTCATCACAACTTTGGTTTTGTTGGCTGTGTTTGTGCCGGGTATTGCCCGCGCCCAACGTAAGGCTCCCCCCAAGGTTGAGCCTGTCACATACGCAGGCGTGCGCTATACCGCACCGAACGACGATGGACGCCGCGCTTACGTGGAGGCTTGGGATACGACAACCAACAAGATGCTTTGGAAGGTGACCGTCTTTTGCAATCGCATTGATCCGATGGCGGAGGGGGCCATGCAGCATGTTTACATCAGGAAGATGAGCATCTCGGAGGGGAAGTTGATTCTGGTCGCCGAGAACGACCGCGCTTACAGTGTGGACTTGAAGACACGAACGGTTAAGAGGTTGAAGAAGGTAATCGAATCATCAACCCTTGGTTGAGACGAGTTTCCGTGATGCATTTAGCGTGTTGCAGGGAGCATATCCGTTCCCGCCCAAAAGGGCGCGACGTTTCTATTTCTTCGAATTGATGTCGCCGGTCTTATTGATGGCGCGCAGCAGGCGCCAACCGAGATAAGCTGCTATCACGTAACCGGCAGCGCCAAATACCGAAACGCCGGCGATCGTAGGCGGTGCTTTCATGCTCCAGAGGAGGGCGGAGCTGACCAACAGCGCGGCGGTCATGACGCCGAGCACCAGTCGGTTGATCACCGGGTCAATATGACGGAGGTCAAAGTGGACTGAGAAAGTGCCTTCGCGCACGCGCTTGAGAACGTCTTCCAGGTCGCGCGGCAATGACTGCACTAGCCGTTCCCAGTCGTGGTAAGTGTGCTGGAGCCGGCCAAAGATGCGCCGGATCGAGAGATGCCGGCGGACCATCTTGTCGTAAAATGGGTGGAACACTTCGGCGAGGCTGAATTCCGGACTCAACCGTTGTGCGGTCCCCTCCAACTCGACCAACGTGCGCAGCAGCAGCGAGAGTGGCGGCGGCAAGGTGATGTTATAGCGCCGGATGATTTCAAACAGGCTGCTCAATGCGCCGCCCAGGTTCATGTCCTGGATGGACTGGCCCACATAGTCGGCGACGAAATCGGTGAGGTCGGCGCGTAATTCGTCGCGGCGCGTGTCGGGCGGCGCGGAGCCGAGGCGAAGGATGATGTCCCCCAGGTCCACCACGTTTTGGTTCACGATGGCCATGAGCAATTCGTCAATGCCTTCCGCCAATTCTTCATCGAGCCGGCCAACCATGCCGCAGTCGAGCACGCCGACCACACCGCCGGGCAGGAGCATCAGGTTGCCGGGATGCGGGTCGGCATGGTAGAACGCATCGCGGAAAATCATTTCGAGATACATATTGGCGCCGCGCCGCGCGAATTCATTGAGGTCAATGCCCGAGGCGGCGAGCGCTTTGGAGTCGGTGCCAAGGATGCCGTCCAGCTTTTCCATTGTCAGTACACGGCGCGTTGAGAACTGCTCGTAAGCGCAGGGGAAATGGACGGTGTCATCCTGGTCGAAATGTTCCGCGAACTCCTCGAGATTGCGGCGTTCAAAGGTGAAATCTAGCTCGCGCAGCAGGGTCCGACGAAACTGCCGAACGACCGCAACGGGCTGGTAGCGACGAATCTGGGAAGCGTGCTTTTCCGCCAACTCGGCCAGGTCGGCGAGGATATCGAGGTCGGGCATGATCTTGTCCGCAATGCCGGCGTGCTGGACTTTGACGACGACGTGCTCACCCGAATGCAGCCGGGCCAGATGGACTTGGGCGATGGAGGCCGAGGCTAATGGCGCCTCTTTGAAATGCGCAAACAGTTTGCCCGGCGGTTTGCCGAACTCGGCTTCAATCGTGGCCCGAACCGTGTCGGGCGGATCAGCCGGCACGGCGATTTGCAGGTGGGCCAGTTCCCGGGCCATCTCGGGACCGACGAGGTCGGGCCGCGTGCTGAGCATCTGGCCGAGCTTGATGAAGGTGGTGCCGAGTTCGGTGAAGGCGAGGCGCACGCGCTCCTCGATTTTGAGGTCGGGGATATGCTGGCCATCAACGCTCTTAACTCGATCCTGTATCCACGGGAAATTCAGCCCCTTGACCCAATCGGCCAAGCCATACTTTGCCAACACACCGATGATTTCGCCTGCCCGGTGGACGTTGCGTTCCAATCGTGTCAATGCGGCAAATTTCATTCGTGATTGAATCCTAACAAATATCTTCGCGTCCGGCAAGAAAGCCAACAGACGAAAGATCTGATGAATGGCCCTACCTTGATTTGACGGACAGTGTTAAAGCGACTTCCTCCAAAGAATGATTGCCAGCCGCCTCGGTAGTGATAAAACTGGATTGATTTGCGGAGAGCGCCACGCTGGCCAGCCGGGAGCATCCGTTGTCGCAAGTTCGCTTTGGATCTGCGACCCTCTACAATTAAGACCGGCAGCACAGGCAAAACCCGCCGCGCAACCCAAGTGGGAGTCCGCAATCCAGCCGGGAGACGCCGAGAAACGGCTTGTTTTCACGGCCCGGGAGGTTCAATCTGGGCGGCGCACACGCGGATCGGGAAACATGCCTATGAGAAGGGCTGCTTTGTTGCGGTGGTCCAAGGGATTTGCCGGAACGCTAAACCCTGGCGCGGCGATTCCGATGTTGGAGCGCAAAGCGGAAAACCTTCACCCCGCGCCAAAAGGAATTTCAAATGCCCGGTAAGCTTTCCCATGTGGCTTTGCGCACCAGCCTGCTGTACGCGCTGGTGGCGGCGGTCTGGATACTGGTTTCCGACAAAGTGTTGGTTGCCTTGGTGCACGATCCGGTGGTCATGGGGAAAATAGCGGTGTGCAAGGGGTGGGCGTTTGTGGCGGTCACGGCGCTGCTGCTCTTTGGGGTGTTGCGCGGCCAGTTGCGGCGCTGGGAACAGGAAGCCGCCGCGCGCCGGCTGGCCGAAGCCTATCTGGCGGAAGCGCAGAAGCTGACGCACACAGGCAGTTTCGGTTGGAATGTTGCCACCGACGAACACATCTGGTCCGCGGAAACGTTCCACATTTTCGAATACGATGCATCAACGAAGATCACAACGCCATTGGTCCTCGAACGAGCTCATCCCGAGGACCGAACCATCGTGCAAGAGACGCTGGAGCGCGCCGCACAAGAGCGAAGAGATTTTCAGTATGCACACCGGTTGCTCATGCCGGATGGTTCCGTAAAGCATCTGCATATCGTCGCTCGGTGCGTCGGGCATGAACCGGGCAACGTCGAGTTTATCGGGGCGGTGATGGACGTGACCGGGCAAAAGCGGGCTGAAGAATCGCTGCGCCGCCTCAACCGCGAAGTGCGAGCCATCAGCAGCTGCAACCAGACCCTGATGCGTGCAACCGACGAGCAGACACTTTTGCGGGAAATCTGCCGCATCGTCTGCGAGGAGACAGGCTACCGCATGGCGTGGGTTGGCTATGCCGAACACGACGAGGCCAAAAGCGTGCGCCCGGTCGCATGGACCGGGACCGAGGAGGGATATCTCGCAAACCTCGGCATTACTTGGGCCGACACGGAGCGTGGGTGGAGCCCCACCGGAACGGCCATCCGCAGCGGGAAGACTTGCTACATTCAGGATTTCGCAACGGATCCTCGCCTCGCTCCCTGGCGGGAGAGCGTTTTGCAGCACAGTTTTCTTTCTGGCATCGCCCTGCCGCTCAAGGACGAACACGGCAACGCCTTCGGCAGTCTTAGCATTTATTCCGCCCAGCCCAATGCTTTTACGTCAGAAGAGATTCGGCTGCTTGAGGAACTGGCTGGTGACCTGGCGTTCGGCATCGTCACCCTGCGTTCCCGGGCCGCACGCGAACAGGCGGAGCAGAAGGTCTCCCTCCTCAGTTTCGCCATGGACAATGTACGCGAAGCCACCTTTCTGGCAGATGAGAGGGGGCGTTTTCATTACGTCAACGAAGAGGCCTGCCGCGTTCTGGGTTATAGCCGTGCGGAACTGCTCGGCATGGGCGCCCCGGATATTGACCCGGAGTTTCCGGTCGAACGTTGGTCCGACCATTGGCGCGACCTTAAGGCGCAGCGGTCACTCAGTTTCGAAAGCCGCCACCGAACGCGAGATGGCCGCATTTTCCCGGTCGAGATCAACGCCAACTTCATCGAATACGGTGGCAAGACATACAACCTGGCCCTTGTGCGCAACATCACCGAACGCAAACGTGCCGACGAGAAAATCCGACAGCAGGAGACGGAGCAGCGGCAGGTCCTCGATTTCACGCTGCACCTGGTCGGCGTATTTGGGCCTGACAGGAAACGTCTATATGTCAACCGTCCCGCGCTCGATTACTTCGGTGTGACTCTCGAAGAGTGGAAGGGCATATCCGATCCTTTTTGGTTTTTTCACCCGGATGACCGGGAACGCCTGGCGAAAGATGTGTACACTGAAGCGGCAAGCGACGTTCCGCACGAGTTTGAAGCACGCCTGCGGAGAAAGGATGGAGCGTATCGCTGGTTTCTGTTCCGTGATAATCCCTTCTGCGACGAACAGGGACGCATCACGCGCTGGTATCTCTCGGCGACCGATATCGAAGATCGCAAGCAGACGGAGCAAGCTCTGCAACAAAGTGAGGCGTATCTGGCGGAATCGGAAAGGCTGACCCACACGGGTAGTTGGGCTTTAGACCTAGCCAGCAACAAGTATGTCTACGTTTCAGAGGAAGACTATCGAATTTGGGCATTCGATCCGCAACAGGGTTTACCGACCAAGGAAGCAGTTTTACAACGAATCCATCCGGAGGATCGGAACCGGTGGAAGGGAAACTTTGAGAAGTCGCTCCGCGAAAAACTAGATAGTCTCGATGAGTACAGGATCGTGCTGCCCGACGGAACGATCAAACACATTCGCACTATCCGGCATCCTGTCCTGAATGACGCGGGAGATCTCGTTAAGCTGGTAGGCATCACGATCGATATTACGGAACGCAAGCGCACAGAAGAAGCTTTGCGACTATCCAACGCCTACAACCGCAGCCTCATCGAAGCCAGCCTCGATCCGCTGGTCACGATCGGGCCGGACGGGAAGATCACAGACGTCAATGGCGCGACCGAGGCCGCGACGGGTCGCTCACGCGGCGAACTCATCGGCACCGATTTCAGTGATTACTTCACCGAGCCGGCACAAGCGCGTGCCGGCTACGAGCAGGTGTTCCGGGAAGGGACAGTGCGGGATTACCCCTTGGAGTTGCGGCATCGGAGCGGACGCGTGATGTCGGTGTTGTACAATGCCTCGGTTTACCGGGACGAGTCGGGTCAGGTCATTGGCATATTCGCTGCCGCTCGCGACATTACCGAGCGCAAGCAGGCCGAAGAACAAGCGATGCACCTCGCCACGATTGTCGAGTCCTCCGAGGACGCGGTTCTGAGCAAAACGCTGGAAGGCGTTATCGTGAGTTGGAACCGGGGCGCACAGAAGATCTATGGCTACACAGCTGAGGAGGCAGTCGGCAAATCCATATCTATTCTAGCGGACCCAGGTGGTCCTGATGAGACACCGGAACTCCTCCGTCGAGTCGGCCAAGGCGAAAGCCTCGACCACTATGAAACGGTGCGCCGGCGAAAGGATGGGAAGCTCATCACAGTTTCGCTTACCCTCTCCCCAATCCAAGATGCTTCGGGCCAGATCATAGGCGCTTCGACCATAGCTCGCGACATTACCGAGCGCAAGCGGGCTGCAGAAGCCTTGCGACTGTCCAACGCCTATAACCGCAGTCTGATCGAGGCCAGCCTGGATCCGCTGGTCACGATCGGGTCGGACGGGAAGATCACGGACGTCAATGGTGCGACCGAGGCCGCGACGGGTTGCTCACGCGGCGAACTCATCGGCACCGATTTCTGCGATTACTTCACCGAGCCGGCACAAGCGCGTGCCGGCTACGAGCAAGTGTTCCGGGAAGGGGTGGTGCGGGATTATCCCCTGGATCTGCGGCATCGAAGCGGGCGCGTGATGTCGGTGTTGTACAATGCCTCGGTCTATCGGGACGAGTCGGGCAGGGTCATTGGCGTATTCGCGGCCGCTCGAGACCTCACCGAGCGCAAGCGGGCGGAGGACGCTGCCCGGCGGAGCCGCGCTTATCTGGCCGAAGCACAGTCATTAAGCCACACGGGCAGTTTCGGCTGGAATGTTGCGACCGGAGAAATTCTCTTTTCCGACGAAACCTTCCGCCATTTCGAATACGATGCTTCGACCAAGGTTACGATACCATTGATTCTCGAACGAACTCATCCCGATGACATTCCTCTTATGCAACAGGTTTTAGCCCGAGCTGCCAACGACGGGAAGGATTTTGATTTTGAGCATCGCTTGCTGATGCCAAATGGTTCTGTGAAACATGTCCACGTTGTAGCCCACGCGGTTAAAGACAAGTCAGGCAATGTCGAGTTTATCGGGGCGGTAATGGACATGACGGCAGCAAAACAGGCAGAGGAAGCCTTGCAGGAGGCGCGGGCTGAACTCGCGCGCGTTACGCGTGTGACCATGATGGGCGAACTGGCCGCCTCCATCGCGCACGAAGTCAATCAGCCTTTGGCCGGTGTGGTGACGAGCGCCAACGCCGGCCTGAATTGGCTCGCAAAAGATCCGCCGAATCTTCTCAAGACCCGCGAGGCCATCGAGCGCATCCTTCGGGATGGCACTCGAGCTGGGGAAGTGTTAACCAGAATTCGCACACTTCTTAAGCGGACGTCGCCGACCAAATCAAGTGTGAGCGTGAACCAAATTGTCCGCGATGTGGTGGCGCTGACCGGGGGTGAACTGCGCCAAAAAAATATCGAGTTATCCGTGGAGTTGAACCCGAGCCTGCCCGCCATCATGGGAGACAGTATCCAGTTGCAGCAAGTTTTGCTGAACCTTATTATGAACGCGATTGAAGCCATGTCTGGCATCACCAATCGCCGGAAGATTTTGCGGGTCCAATCGGAGTTGGGCGAGTTGGACGGGAAGCCCGCCGTTTCGTTGAAGGTGAGCGACACCGGCATTGGCTTTAGCACCACGGACACTGGCCGGCTTTTTGAAGCCTTTCACACGACCAAGCCTGAAGGATTGGGAATGGGCCTTTGGATCAGCCGCTCGATCATTGAAGGACACGGCGGACGATTGACCGCTCAATCCAACGACGGTCCGGGCGCGACGTTCCAAATACTGCTGCCATCCAAAACTGGAGATTCCAATGAATGATACCGACCCCATCGTTTTCGTTGTGGACGACGATCCATCAGTCCGCGAAGGCGTCATAGATTTAATCAGTTCTGTCGGCTTGAAGGCGAAGGCGTTCAATTCCGCGCGAGAATTTCTGCGGCACAAAAGACTGGATGCTCCGGCGTGCCTCGTATTGGACGTGCGCCTGCCCGGTTCCAGCGGCATAGATTTGCAGCAGGAGCTGGCCAAGTCTGACCAGCCGCTTCCGATCATTTTCATCACTGGCCATGGGGACATTCCCATGTCGGTGCGGGCCATCAAAGCCGGGGCGGTGGAATTTCTGACCAAACCATTTCGAGATCAGGACTTGCTCGATGCGATTCAACAGGCCCTCAAAACCGACCGGGCAGCGCGGGAGCAGCGGGTTCGCGCCAATGAATTACGCCATCGCTACGAAACCTTGACGCTGCGCGAAAGGGAAGTGATGCAATTGGTTGTGACTGGCATGCTGAACAAGCAAATCGCCAGCGAGTTGGGCACGAGCGAAGTCACGGTCAAAATGCACCGCGGCCAGGTCATGCACAAGATGCAGGCTGAATCAGTCGTGGAACTGCTCCGCATGGCGGAAACGATTGCGGCAATAGATACCGGTCAATCCCATACCAAGGTATAATAGAACCCACCGTCCTCACGGTGCTAGGGTTTGCACAAAACTGATTGAGCAAAACATTCATGTCAGCGGCAAACTTATGACACACCATGATTCAGTTGAAGAAGTGAGGCGATTGCTCGCCGTGCGACTTGAGGAATGGCGCCTGCGCGAAGGGGATTCCCAGTCCCAACCCAAGCCGGTCATTACCATCACTAGTGAGCCGGGATGCGGCGGCGAGTCCATCGCTGAACAGCTTTGTGCGGAGCTTGGCTTGCACCTATACAATTGGGAATTGTTGGAGCAGATCGCCAAGGACGCCGATGTGAGCACCCGGCTTGTCGCTTCACTTGAAAAACATCCGCATTCGGAACTTGAGGATTGGCTGGCCGAGTTTCACCCGGATCTTAGCCTTTCATCGCAGGCATACCTCAAAAGTCTCAAACGGGTCTTGTTCGCAATCGCTGCGCATGGGAGTGCGGTTATTGTCGGCCGGGGCAGCAACTTCTTCCTTCCCGCGGATAAAAGGATTGGTTTGTGCTTCGTCGCTCCGCTGGATGTGCGCATACAGAATACGATGAAAGAACTTGGCCTCGCTGAAAAAGAGGCACGCGAGCATATTTCCAAACTGGAAGCGGAGCACCGGCGGCTGGTGAAAAAATACTTTCAGGCGGATATACGGGATTCCGCTCACTACCACCTGGTCGTCAATACGGCGCTGGTCAAACCGGAAACCATCGTGAATATCGTGAAGATGATGGTGTTGGAAGAAAAGTAGTTGGGTTATGCCATTGTTTCACCAGTTAGATCACAAATGACGGCGCACAGCCAAGCCGGCAAACTTAATTAACATTAACAACCAAAAAAAGGAGACAACTATGATTCATCTCGATATTGATTCGGAAGAAAAGGAAGATTTGAAAGAATTCCTGCAAAGCTGCCTCGATTCGCTCGAAGTCGAGGTCGCGCATACCGACCACTATGCTTTCCGGGACAAGCTGAAACAGAAAGAACGAGTTCTCCAGAAAGTGTTGGAAAAACTGCAGCAGGGCGCGAATCGTTAACGGCAGGAACGGCGGACGAGTCCCCAAAACCGAAATTGATTCAAGCAACATGAAGCGCATCGCGGTATTAACGAGCGGTGGTGACGCGCCGGGCATGAACGCTGCAATCCGGGCGGTTGTCAGGACTGGGATTGACAAGGGGTGGGAAGTCTTGGGCGTTCGCCAAGGTTACGCGGGTCTCATTGCCGGCAACATGGTGCCATTGGGAGCTCGGGACGTCAGCAATATCATCCAAAGTGGCGGCACAATTTTGGGCAGCGCCCGCTGTCCGGAAATCAAGACGGACGAAGGGCGGATGAAAGCGCGTCGATCCCTATCTGCGCATGAGATCGAGGGTCTGGTGATAATCGGAGGCAATGGATCCCAAGCCGGTGCCAACGAGCTATCCCGCCTGGGCATTCCGGTGATCGGGGTTGCCTCGACCATTGACAACGATCTGTATGGATCCGATCCCGCCATTGGCGTTGACACTGCCCTCAATATTGCCTTGGAAGCCATCGACCGGTTGAAAGTGACCGCCTCAGCCCATCAACGGGCTTTTCTCGTCGAGGTCATGGGCCGTGAATGTGGTTACCTCGCCCTCATGGCGGGTATCTGCGGTGGAGCCGAAGCGATCGTTATCCCGGAGGTGGAGACGAATCCCGAAGACTTGGCGGCAGAGCTGCGGTCTGCCTATGAGCGCGCCAAATCTCATGCATTAGTGGTTGTTGCCGAAGGCGCTCGATACAACACCGCCGAATTGACGCGCTATTTCCAAGAACACCGGCAACGCCTGGGCTTCGAATTGCGCGTGACGACCTTGGGCCATGTGCAACGGGGCGGCGTGCCGGGCGCCAGTGACCGATTGTTGGCAACCCGCTTGGGAGCAGCGGCGACAGAACATTTGGCCAAGGGAGAACACGGGTTGCTGGTGGGGATGATCAAGGGCGAAATTAAGGCAACACCTTTAAGCGAGGTGGTCGCCAAAAAGAAGGTGTTGGATCTTTGCCTGATGGAACTGGCACATATTTTAGCAAAATGAGCCCAACCAGGTTGTAACTGTCTTTCCCGTGACCGTTTTCGCAGAACAATCTTCCGGTTGAGAGATTAATTGGCCGGTTCCCTTAAAAAGCCTGACTTTAATCGGGAAACTCATTTATCATCAACAACCATCGCAGTTATCGCTCCCGTTCTCTATTCGTTATAGAACAGCGTGCAGAAAACAATAATGGATGCCTCCTCCCTTCTGGGCAAGACATTCGGCTCGGCGGGTGCGACTAAAGTGCTCATGTGCGTTGTCACCAACTTCAGGTCCGGATGTTTCTCCAGGAACTCGTTGATCTGTTCTTCGAGGGCCGTTACCGGCGACTTGCCGGAGGGCAGCAAATGGAGAACGACTTCAAACATTTTTGCTTTCATTCGCTCTTGGTGTAATCCGGCACTCTGTTGGTTACAAGGTCAAATTTTAGGGAAAGTAATTGAATAGCAACTCACCTTGGCACATTGCCGCGTTGCTGACCGATGGCGACGGTTTCTTACGCGATTCCCATACTAAAGTATCATAGAACCCACCGCCACCAGGGTGCTAATGTTTGTTAAAGCCGGGTTGTGCTGAACTGCTCATGCCGGCAGCAAACTTGAGTACATGCAAAACATTACTTTGATCTCGGTCGTTGACGACGATCAATCCGTTGTCGAAGGCATCGTCAGTCTGATGGAGTCAGTCGGCTACGCCGCCACGGGATTTGCTTCGGCGGAAGACTTTCTGAACTCCCCCCTGTCGCGCCGCACGGCATGTCTGATCCTGGACGTGCGCATGCCCGGAATGGGAGGCTTTGAGTTGCAACGCCGGTTGGCGGCCATGAATGACCGCACGCCGATCATTTTCATCACGGCGCATGGTGATCACGACATTTCTGCGGAAGCATTGCAACGTGGAGCCGTGGCGTTCCTGCGCAAGCCGTTCAATCAGGAATCCATTCTCGATGCGGTGCGTTCAGTGCTGGCACAGCGGGGAGGACCAACTGAGCATGAAAGACCAGGGTAACTCCAAATGCAACTGACGGGGCTAACAGATTCAAAAATATGAACACTAACAAAGGACTACGGGCGGAAAAGGCGGAGGCGAAGAACGAGTCGCATCAAGCTTCCGAGTTGAATTATCGCCGGCTGTTTGAAGCGGCGAGCCGGCTTGCGGCGATTGTCGAATCGTCGGACGACGCCATAATCGGCGAAGATCTGGACGGCGTAGTCACCAGTTGGAACAAAGGCGCGGAAAAGATTTTCGGCTACATCGCGAGCGAAATGGTGGGGACTTCCATCATGCGGCTGGTTCCCGCCGACTGGCAGAATGAGGCCAATCAAATTCTGGACCGGCTCAAGAGCGGTCAAAGCGTAGACCACTTTGAGACGTTGATACAAACCAAGGACGGACGGCTGATTGATGCTTCGGTCACGGCATCACCGATCAAGGATGCCACCGGCAAGGCCATCGGCGCGGCGAAAGTAGTGCGTGACATCACCGAGCGCAAACGGGCGGAAGACGAATTGCGCTGGAAGACCGCATTCCTGGAAGCGCAAGTGGACTCGGCACTGGACGGAATTTTGGTGGTGGACAAACAGGGCAAAATAATTCTCCAAAACCAGCGGTTCATCGACTTGCTTCACGTTCCCAAACAGATCATTGAAGACAATGATCTCCCCAAGCTGCTACAACACATCGCTGACCAGGTAAAAAACTCGGAACCGTTTCTCGAAAGGGCGAAACAACTTCGCGCCCATCCGGACGAGGTAATCCGCGAGGAGGTTGAATTGGTTGATGGAACGATTTTGGATCGCTACTCGTCGCCCGTCCGGGACAAAGCTGGAAAAGATTACGGGCGAATCTGGACATACCGTGACGTCACCGAACGCCGCAAATTAGAGGCCCAATTCCGCCAGTCCCAAAAAATGGAGGGTATCGGCCAGTTGGCCGGCGGTGTGGCGCATGACTTCAACAACATTCTGGCGACGATTCAAATGAATGCCGACTTGTTGAAGATTGACGACAATATTACTCCAGCGCAATTGGAGATCGCCAAAGAGATTGGCGACACCGCCCAGCGCGCCGCGGCGCTCACCCGCCAATTGCTTTTGTTCAGCCGGAAACAATCGATGCAATTGCGCGATCTGGATTTGACCCAATCCATCAACGACATGACCAAAATGTTGCGGCGCACCCTCGGTGAAGAAATTCAACTGCAGTTCAAATTTGCCATGCAGTCGTTGTTCATACACGCCGACGCAGGCATGCTGGATCAAGTGCTGCTGAACCTCGCGGTAAATGCCCGCGACGCCATGCCCAAAGGCGGCAGGCTGACCATTGAAACTTCCGCCGTGGAGTTTAATGAAACCACGGCGATACAAATTCCCCAGGCCAGGCCCGGTTCATTCATCTGCTTGAGCGTGAACGATACCGGCAACGGCATCCCGCCGGAAATTCTTCCCCGGATTTTCGAGCCATTCTTCACCACCAAGGAAGTCGGCAAAGGCACCGGCCTGGGATTGGCGACGGTTTTCGGCATCGTTCAACAGCACCAGGGTTGGATCAATGTTTACAGCGAAGCCGGGCGCGGGACGACCTTCCGGATTTATCTTCCGCGTCTGGCCACGCTGTCCGAGCAAGAACCGGAGGATTCCGTATTGACCACCCTGCGTGGCGGGAATGAAACTATTTTGCTCGTTGAAGATTATTCATCCCTGCACGCTTCCACGCGCAAATTCCTGTCGCAACTGGGCTACCGCGTGCTCGCAGCCACCAACGGTGTCGAAGCCTTGGACATTTGGAAACAACACCGCGCTGAAATCCGTCTATTGCTGACCGATCTGGTGTTGCCGGGCGGAATAACCGGGAAGGATTTGGGCCGGCGGCTGTTGAAGGAGAATCCAAAATTGAAAGTGATCTACACCAGCGGCTACAGCGCCGAGGTCGTCGGTCGGGATTTTCCATTGGCGGAAGGCGTCAACTTTCTTGACAAGCCGTTCCAGGCGCAAAAACTCGCGCAAACCATCCGTGACCGCTTGGATACCAAACCACAGGGTATCATGCCACCGTTCCTAAAGACATGACTATCGGCGGCCAACAGCCTGACAGCGGCGTTCGGCAAGCCGAACCATCATCATCACGCGGAGATTCTGCCAACGTTCATCTTGCCGGGATCCTCGTCCGGTTGTGTGCGGCCATAATAAGCAGGGCGCCCGTTGGTTATGAAGACGAGACGGGATTCCTTTTGGAGTAAAGTTCGTTTCAAACTGAGTCGCTGAAGCTGGTGGATTTGAATCATTCGATGCCATCAACTGTTGAGATATTGAAAACAAGGCCGGGATTTGTTATGCTAGAGTAAATTAGAAGAATTACGCAAATTTTTTGATTTTGAACGAACGATCATCCCCTTTCAGTCGCCACCACGATTTTTCACCCAAGCCGCCGGTCAACGAAAACACGCTCAAATCCTGGCAGGTGCAGATTGAGCGCAAGACTTTTGTCTGCACGCTCAAGGAAAACCTGCGTGGACGGCTTCTACGCATTACCGGTGACGCTGGTGGTCGCCACGACACCATCATTATTCCGTCAACCGGTTTGTGAGAATTCAAAAAGCTATCGGACGATATGATCAAGGCGTCGAACGAACTGCCCCCGAAAAGCATGCCTCCGCGCTGAATCGCAGCCACCCGCTGCGCTGAAGGCCTGCACGCTGGTGGACAAGGCGCTTGCAAACGGGCAGATCACGCCCCGGCAGCACGAACAGATTGCTCTCGCGGTGGCTGAGATCAACAGTTGCAGCTACAGCCTTTCGATTCACTACACTTTCGGCCACGAACGGTGAAAATCGTCAAGTTCAACGCGAATATCCGTTCGGGATTCGAAAAGACTTTGATCCAAGCCAATGGTGGTTCTAAACCATCCGGGTAGCCCGATCCATACCAAGTGATTATAGAACCCACCACGGTTGCGCTGCTAAGTTTCCTGCCGAAATAAATAGCACAATTAACATAGAACACGTCGTAAAAATAAAAACGGAGCAACGACTATGACAACAGCATTGAAAACTATGACACCAGGACTGAAAACAGGCCGAATCATGTCAGATGGATTTCAATCTGACGACACACCTACGCAAGCCGATGTGATGCTGTTGTATGAGGATATGGGTACCGGGCTCCGGGCCTTTCAGTGTTTTCAGTATTTGGACCAAATACTGGATCGCAGGAGAATTAATACCGACCTTCACTGGACGCTCTGGAAGCTCGGCTTGTTCAACACCACAGAATTCTACGATCAGGCTGTGCTTGCCGCTGTCAGGGCTGAAGTGATCGTAATGTCACTGCATGGTGATCGCAGTCTGGAATCCGCAATTGAAAGCTGGCTGACGGCCTGGGTCAACCAGCGTGGTGACAAGGAATGCGCGCTGGGTGTCTTGTTTGATGACGACAAGCGTGAAATGGATTCGGTAAAGGATACGCTTTTACGATTGCAGCAAGCCACAAAACAAGGCGCGGTGGAGTTATTCAGCGGGTTCATGTCTTCGAGAGTCGTTGAAGAAGACTCACATAGGATACAAGGCCCGGGAAGCATGACGCCGCCGTCTTTCGCGTCTCTTACTGTTCTGGAAGAATCAAATTCTTGCCGCCATTGGGGCATTAACGAATAACCCACACTGCAACAGCAGCATAAATTTTATAAGACGAAAGACATTGGATTGGCTGAAACCGAAGAATGTACTGAACCATGGAAACAATAGATGAAGCCGCCGAACAAGCACACGGCGCCATTGCACGAGAGCGCATGGTGACAGACTTAAGAACGCTTGCCCGCGACGCCGAGGACCTGTTGAAGGCCACGGCGGGTGACGTAAGCGAGAAAGCGAAAGAGGCGCGGACGCGTCTCGGAGCTGCTCTGGAACGGGCCAAATCCACCTGCCAGGACGCGCAGGAACAAACAATCGCGACAGCGAAAGCCGCGGCGAAGAAGGCCGACACGGTCATTCGCGATCATCCCTACGAATCCATCGGCGTGGCCTTTGGGGTCGGCTTGTTAATCGGAGTGCTCGTCACGCGCAAGTAAACGTCATGGACGAAACCGCAATCCATACAGACGGCTGGTTTGATTCGCTTCGCCGCACCGGCGAGTCGTTGCTGGCGCTGATTCGCAGCCGGTTTGAACTGTTCGCCTTTGAATTACAGGAGGAGAAGCTCCGGTTGATCAGCCTGCTCTTGTGGCTGGGCACCGCCATGACTCTGGGCGCAGCCGGGTTGCTGATTGGCATGGGCACTTTGGCCGTGTGGTTGTGGAATAGTGCCGGTTATGCGGGGTTGATCATGCTCACGCTGGCGGCGCTGGTCGCAGCGGCGGGAATTTTGTTGAGTATTCGTCGTCAGATCAAAAGCGGTCCGCTGCCATTTGCCGGGACTGTCGCGGAATTTAGAAAGGACAGCGAATGTTTGCGAAAAGACTGAACGACCTGACAGAACGCAAATGGCTCATTGTCCTGGAAGCCGATTTGCACCGCAGTCTGGTCGAGTTGGAATGCGCCAATCTGCGCGCCCGGCTCGATTCAGCATGCACGGGCATTCGATCGAGGAGTCCGTGGCTCCTTGCCGGTGGCGCGGTGACCGGCTTGGTGGCCGCGCGGCACTGGCGTGGGCTGGCGCGCTGGGCTCCAGCGGCGTTGGCGGCGTGGCGCTGGGTGCAAGGATGGAAATAAACGGGAAAATATTTGGCCGCGATTTTGGCCGGCTTCAGACACTAAAAACAAAGAAAGAGAAAGGAAATTCCATGGCACGCAGAGATACAAACACCAAACAGCAAACCTTCAACATCATCGCTCCTGGCGCAATGAGTGTGATGCTGGCCGGTGACTTCACGTACTGGCAGGAGAAGGCAATCCCCATGCAAAAGCAAGCGGGCGGATATGAAATGGGAGATCCGATACCAAGTGATTATAGAACCCACCCCGTTGCGCTGCTAAGATTTCTACCGAAGTAAAAAGCACAATTAACTAGAACACTTAAAAAACACAAACGAAACGACAACTATGAAATCAACATTGAATAGAAACCAATCCATATCAGACCCGAAAGCTGTGATCGCGGTTTATAACACCCACCCAGAAGCCGAAGCGGCGGTGAAGGAACTCCAGAGGGGAGGCTTCGACATGAAGAAACTGTCGGTCGTCGGCAAAGACTATCACACGGACGAACAGGTGGTGGGCTACTACAACGCGGGAGATCGAATGAAGTATTGGGGGAAAATGGGCGCATTATGGGGCGGATTGTGGGGCTTGCTGTTTGGGGCCGCGTTCTTTTGGGTGCCGGGCGTCGGGCCGCTGCTCATCGCCGGGCCGCTGTCAGCCGCATTCGTCGCCGCGTTGGAGAGTGCGGTCGTGGTCGGTGGTCTGAGCGCTCTTGGCGCTGCCCTCTACAGCATTGGCATACCCAAAGACAGTGTTTTGAGATACGAAACCGCAATCAAGGTGAACAAGTATCTCCTGATGGCCCACGGAACAACCGCCGAGGTTGCGAAGGCGAAAGATATTCTCAAGACAACGAAACCAGCCGCATTGGATGAACATGTTTTGGGAACCGCCGCGCCGGCGATGGCGTGTTGATGGAGAAACCGGCGGAACAAAAGCATCGAAGAAAGGCGGTTCAATATGAACGTGAACACAGAAATCAAGCGAGAGATGGGATGGTCAATCGTGCTGAGTGTGCTGATGATCGTGGCAGGTGTTCTGGCGATCATCGTCCCGCCGGCCTCCGGTATCGCCGTAACAATATTGGTTGGTTGGCTGCTGGTGCTTAGAGGTGCCGCCCATATTGTTTACGCCTGGCACACGCGCCACTGGGGCGGGCTTTTGTGGGAAATACTTCTTAGTATCATCTACATCGTCGTTGGCGGTTACCTGTTGATGCATCCCATGGCGGGTCTCGCGTCTTTGACGGTCGTGCTGGCCTTGTACCTGCTTTTGGAATCGGTCCTGGAGTTCATTTTGTCATTCCAACTCCGTCCGATGCCCGGTTCCGGCTGGCTGCTGTTCGATGGGATTATCACCCTCATTCTCGCAATCATGATCTGGCGGACATGGCCAGCCAGCACCATGTGGGTGATCGGTACACTGGTGGGCATCAGTATGATCCTTAGCGGGGTTGCCCGATTGATGATCTCCCTGGCCGCGCGTCGCTTGGCAAAGAGTCTGTCAGTCAGAAACCCGTGAACCGGAGCAAGATAACTGAACACATCACTGAAAGGAGACATATCAATGAATAAGATCGATATTCTGCTGGTCGGAATTCCCCCCGAGATGATTCACAATTGGGGATGGTTCCTGGTATTCGGCATTGGATTGATGATGGTGGGGATTGCCGCCGTTATTCGGTCCGTGAAAGCGACAGTGATCTCGATGTCGTTCTTCGGCTGGCTGCTCCTGATTGCGGCCGGCATGGAGACAGCGCAGGCTTTCCTGGTTGGCAAGTGGGAGCAAGGCCTCTTCCTGCATTTGCTGGCTGCGGTGCTATTCGGAATTTCCGGCGCACTGTTTGTAACGAGGCCGGTGGTCAGCGCCGAGGTTGTGACCCCTTTGATGGCCCTGTTCTTCCTAATGTCCGGGCTGTTTCAACTGGTCAGCTCGCTGATGATTCACCTGCCGGGCTGGGGCTGGCACGCGCTGGACGGAATCATCACCTTTGTGCTGGGGGTTTTCGTCCTGGCGGAATGGCCAGCGTCAGCGCTGTGGGTGATCGGCCTTTTCGTCGGCATTGATCTGGCGTTTTACGGCTGTGCCTGGGTCACGCTGGCGCTTTACCTGCACCAGATGTGAGAGGCTGGGCAAGGTTGGCCGTTACAGTTTCAGTTACTAAAGCAAACAATCGAACCAAAAATATAATAATGAAAACACCGACAATCCCACATGAGAAAAAGAGTCGAGCGACGACCGCTGACAAGGCAGCTCCATCAAGATCCAAAAGGCTGTCGAAGAGAAGCATGGTCAAAGTCCTCGCTCCAAAGACCGGGGTGATCGCCAGGCATGTTCCGTTACTGCTCGAGCGGTTTCCGAACCCCGATAAAAGGCGTATTTGCCTTGGACTCTATGCTCCCGATGCACAGGCAGTGTTCGTGGCCGGCTCCTTCAACGGGTGGCAGCCATCCACCACGCCTTTGCAAAAACAAGCCGGTGGCCGTTGGGAGGTGGAATTGATGATCGAGTCAGGTCGGCATGAATACAGGTTCGTTGTTGATGGCCGGTGGACTGACGATCCGCTATCGTCGGCTTACGTATCGAATCCGTTCGGCAGTCTGAATTGCGTTCTGGTGGCAGTTCCCCAAGCCTAAGTCCGTGATATGCATACACTGAACGCCATCTCACGGGAACAAGTTTCTAGCAAGTTGAGCATAGGCGCCATCTCTCTCAGCCCAATCCGGGTAATGAACAGGACCAGTCTCGCCAAGCTAAGTCGTTCGACGCTTTGTGACAAAATCAATGGTCATGACTCACCGCATTCTTGCCACGTGAACGAAGAACGCCCAAATGAGGTGGCCTTGGTGATTGACGGCGAAGTTCAAATCCGCCGTTTGCTAAAGATAAGTTTGGAGGCGAATGGTTACCGGGTAATCGAGGCGGCCAACGGCGAGTTTGGACTGGTCCAAGCGGCGCAACGACGGCCGGATGTGGTAATCTTGGAGTTGGGTTTGCCGGACATGGATGGCGTAAGCGTACTGAAGCGGCTGCGGGAATGGAGCAGCGTGCCGGTCGTCGTGTTATCGGTGCGGGACCGGGAAGAGGATAAGGTCGCAGCGCTCGATTATGGCGCGGATGATTACTTGACCAAGCCCTTCGGCAACGGTGAGTTGCTGGCGCGGCTTCGCGTGGCGCAAAGGCATTCGCAGCCCGCGCCGGATACACCGGCTTTTCAATGCGGACACTTGGAAGTGGATCTGGTTGCGCGCGTGGTCAGAGTGAAAGGCAAGCCGGTAAAGTTGACGGGGACCGAATATGCGCTTTTGCGATTATTTGTGCGGCACGCCGGCAAGGTGCTTACACACCGACAGATTTTGAAGGAGGTTTGGGGACCAACTTGCCAGGAACACACGCATTATTTGCGCGTTCACGTGGCGCACTTGCGCGAAAAAATCGAGGAAAAAGCGTCGCAACCAGAACTGCTCATCACGGAGCCAGGAATTGGTTATCGGCTTACAAATAACTGCAATGCAATTCACGGAGCGAACAGAGACTATGAAGCCAACTCCAATACGTGCTTTGAACACGATGATCTGATCGCGAGGTGAAAATATGTGTACACTGCTCTACCTTATGTTTCTTGCCTACCTTGTTCCCCTCTTGTTTTTCATGGGCTTGGTCCGGCGGACAAAGTCCTGGGCCTTGATACGCAGGGCTTGGACGCTCCAGTTACCGGTAACTGCGGTTGTCGTGTCGCAAGCGACAAATACGCTTCCCCCCAGAAGGTGTGCTTTCCAAAAGAAAAGGTCGTTAAGGATGGCTGAATTGATTTCTCCGTTGCTGCCCGGAAAGATCGGCGGGCGGGCAGTACATGGTTGGATTAACCACTCCGCCGATTGAGAAAGGATCAAGAAATGAACGCATTAATACGTTGGGAATCCAAAGAAATGGATGCCCTGCAGAATCGCCTGGCCAGGTTCTTTGGCCTGGTACCCACCGTGACCAATGGAGGTCATGAATTGATGACCCTGGCCGAATGGGCGCCGTCGGTGGACATCAGCGAAGACGACAAAGAATGGCTCCTCAAAGCTGACCTTCCCGAGGTGAAAAAGGAAGACGTGAAGGTGACTGTCGAGAATGGTGTGCTGGCTGTTGCGGGCGACCGCCACTTTGAGAAGGAGGAGAAGGACAAGAAGTATCACCGCATCGAGCGGTCGTATGGCAACTTCCTCCGGAGCTTCACGCTGCCCGAGGGAACCGATGGTGCCAAAGTCCGTGCGGAGTTCAAAGACGGCGTGCTAAAGGTTCATCTGCCGAAGGATGAAAAGGCGAAAGCGAAAGCAAAAGCCATCGATGTGAAGGTGGCCTGAGCACTGAAAAGAGCAGCATGACTCATCAATCGAACAAAACCAATAAAAGAAAGGCATGTAAGTATGAAAAGCAACATAAAGAAAAGTGACACGGAATTAAAGAAAGACGTGTTCGCCGAGCTCGAATATGAGCCCAGCGTACGTGTCGGAGACATCGGAATTTTGGTGAAGGATGGAGCTGTGACCCTCAATGGCTACGCCAGCAGCTATGGCGAGAAATGGGATGCTGTACGGGCGGCCAAACGAGTCGCTGGGGTGAAGGCAATTGCTGACGACATCGAAGTCAAACTGCCGGATTCCCAGCGCCACACCGACGGAGACATCGCCGCCGCGGCAGCAAATCAAATCAACTGGTCCACGACGATTCAGACCGGAACCGTGGAAGTGACGGTTCGTGAAGGCTGGATCACACTGGAGGGCGAGGTGGAGTGGTGGTTTCAGAAGGACGCCGCCGAAAACGCCGTGCGGTATCTGGCGGGCGTCAAAGGGGTGACTAATCTGATCACGATCAAACCCAAAGTGGCGCCAGTAGAGGTCGCAACGGCCATTAAATCGGCCTTTGAGCGAAGTGCCGTGCTGGATGCCAATAAGATCCAAGTGGAGACTTCCGGAAACAAGGTGACACTCCGCGGCAAAGTTCGGAGCTACGCCGAGAAGGATGAGGCCGAACGGGCCGCTTGGGCCGCCCAAGGTGTTTGGTCGGTGGACAATAAGCTCAAAGTGGATTGGTTTGCGAGTTTTGCAGAGTAGCGCTCGATTCACCGCCCTCAATGAGGAGGAATTCGAGTACAAAGCTACTTAACGAGGCAAGATCAAATTGAAACCATTCAACATCAAAGCAGGCTAAAATACCCTCGCAGCGGCAGTTCTCGAATTGCCGCTGCAAGGCGAGTGGGGGACAAAAGAAGGTTAATATGAAAGCAGATCCGACAACGACGCAGGCATCCGAGTTTCTTCACCGCACTGATTTCGAGTTGGCACTCGCGGCAAAAGACGCAATCGAGTTGCTTGCCCCGGCTCCGAAGGGGGCCGTTAGAGTGACAGTTCGGGACGGCTGGGTCAGCCTGGCGGGCAAGGCGGAAGATGGCTCCCAAAAGGGCGCTGCTGAAATCGTAGTCCGGAACTTGCCAAGAGTCAGAGGAGTACACAATTTGATTACGATCCCATCGCAATCCAATCTGAGCCTACCGGTGCTTTCAGGAAAGAACGGCGTTTGCTATGAACGAGCACAAAGGCCAATTTAGGCAAAGCCTTCCCGGCAAGCCCCGTCTGCTCTTTGTTGTTCAAAAGCATCAGGGGCGAAATCTTCATTACGATTTCCGGCTTGAGGTGGATGGCGCATTGAAGTCGTGGGCAGTGCCCAAAGGACCTTCATTAAATGCTGCTGTCAAACGGCTTGCGGTGGCGGTGGAGGATCATCCTCTGGAATACGAGGATTTCGAGGGCAATATTCCCGAAGGCCAGGATGGAGCGGGACCTGTCATGGTCTGGGATCAGGGCACTTATACTACCGAGGGTTCGAATATTGTTGCAGCAAGCCTCGAAAACGGCGAATTGAAGTTCGTTCTGCACGGCCAGAAGCTTCGCGATTCGTGGGTGCTCGTTCGCACCCGGAACAACAACTGGCTTCTAATCAAGCATCGTGACGCTTTCGCGTCGAGTGAAGATATTACCAGGCTTAAACCACGATCAGTCCTCAGCCGCCGGTCACTTTCCGAGATTACGAGAGGACAAGAATCCGTCCGAATGCCAGTGGAGGAAACGTGAGAAATAAGACCACATCATTTGAATAATAAGGAAACAGTAACATGAAAGCCCTCATTTATCACGGTCCGGGTAAGAAGAAGCTGGAAGACATGCCGAAGCCCTCGCTACGAGAAGCGACCGATGCCGTGGTGCGGATGACCAAGACCACCATCTGCGGCACGGATCTGCACATTCTCAAGGGAGACGTGGCCACCGTCGCGGCCGGTCGCATTCTGGGTCACGAAGGGATCGGGGTCATCGAGGAGACCGGATCCGGTGTCAGCCGCTTTCGCAAAGGCGACCGCGTCCTGATCTCGTGCATCACCGCGTGCGGGAAGTGTGAGTGTTGCCGGCGTGGCATGCCCTCTCACTGCGAGCAGGGCGGCTGGATTTTGGGCAACACGATTGACGGCACGCAAGCCGAGTTCGTCCGGATTCCTTTTGCTGACACAAGTCTTTATCCCATTCCCAACACTGCGGACGAGGACGCGATGGTGATGCTCAGCGACATCCTGCCGACCGGCTATGAGTGCGGCGTGCTCAACGGCGCCGTCAAACCGGGAGATACGGTGGCCATCATCGGTGCCGGACCCGTCGGCCTGTCGGCGCTGCTGACGACGCAATTCTATGCCCCGGCGAACATCATCGTTGTCGATCTCGACGACAACCGCCTCAAGGTCGCCAGGCAGTTCGGGGCGACTGCAATAATCAACAGCACCAATGGGAAGGCCGTTGAAAAAGTCATGGCCATGACTGCCGGCAAAGGAGTGGAGGTCGCCATCGAAGCGGTTGGCGTGGCGGCCACCTTTGGTATTTGTCAGGAAATTGTCGGTGCCGGCGGCCGTATCGCCAACATCGGCGTGCATGGGGCAAGCGTGACCTTGCATCTCGAAAAACTCTGGTCGCAAAACATCACCATTACGACGCGGCTTGTGGACGCAGTGACCACGCCGCTGTTGCTCAAGTCGGTCCTGGCCGGCAAGCTCAAGCCAAAGCAACTCATCACGCATTATTTCACGCTCGATGACGTCATGAATGCCTATGATACCTTCGGCAATGCCGGGAGGGAACGCGCCTTGAAGGTTATCCTGAGCGCCACAACTTCCCCATGAGGCAATGAACACCGATTCCTCCAAACCGCAAGGTGTCAGCAGGCTCCAGGTCCGCGGCCTTCGCAAGAGTTACGAAGGACATGAAGTGCTTAAGGGCATTAATTTTAAGGTCAACCCCGGCGAAATTTTCGTCATCATGGGACCGAGCAGCGGAGGCAAGACGGTGCTGCTCAGGCAGCTCATCGGCTTGGAAAAGCCAGACCGGGAGGAAGCCTTAATAGAAGGCGAGCCGATTCAGCCGCCTGAGATCTCAATCCTCAATCCCCTTCCGCGTGGCGATGGTTTTCCAGTCCGGTGCTCTGCTGACCTCAATGACCGGCGGAGAAAATGTCGGTTTCCACCCCCCCAAAAAAACACTAATTATGAAAACCACATCGAACTCACCAGAAGTTAAAACGAATCCCGTCCAAGGACGTTCACCGCAGGAAAGCCGCCCTGACAGTCACGAGGTGACGAAACCGGGACGACCAGCATTGAACATACAACAGATTTTGGTGCCAACCGACTTCTCAGAGTACTCAAAGAAAGCTTTGAAATACGCTGCGTCTGTTGCTGAACGGTATGGCGCTAAAATTACGTTACTACATGTCGCCGAACCGTCGAGCTCCTATCCGTTCGCTGGTTACCCATTCGTTGCGGAACCCGAGGAAATCATGCCCCCGATCAGAGCCGCGGTCGATCAAGCCTGTGAGAAGGAAAATATTAACCCTCGGCTCATTCGGGAAACGCTGGTCAAGGTGGGGATACCGTATCAGGAAATTGCAAACACGGCCGAGATTCTGAAGACCGACTTAATTGTTATCGCCACCCATGGTCGCACCGGGCTCGCGCATGTTTTGCTTGGCAGCACGACCGAACACTTGATCCGGCATGCTCCTTGTCCGGTCCTGGTAGTACGTGAGAAAGAACGTGAATGCGGCTCCGCGTAATCAGGACGCTGTATGGCAAATTGTGGCGAGAGTAGAGAAACAATCAACGAATGAAAGACTTGGTTTATGAAAACTGACTTGGAATTGAAAAAGGACATATTAGCTGAGCTCGCATATGAGCCCAGCATCAACGCCGCAGACATCGGTGTTTCAGTGAAGCAAGGGGGGGTATTGCTCAATGGCTCGGTGAGCAGTTATGCCGCGAAACTGGCGGCGGCGCACGCGGCCAAACGGGTTGCCGGGGTGAAGGGTGTGGCGGATGAAATTGCCGTTCATCTGCCTGATTCCTCCCGCCGCACCGATGACGAAATTGCTGCTGCCGCGGCCAAATCGATAGACTGGACTCTCGCGGTTCCGGCCGGGGCCGTCACGGTAATGGTCCGCGATGGCTGGCTTACTTTGGAAGGCGTAGTCGAGTGGGCGCACCAGAGGGACGCCGCTGAAGAAGCGGTGCAGCGTTTGCCAGGGATCAAAGGGATTAACAATTTCATCATAATTAGACCGAAGCAACCGACACCCTCGGACGTAAACAAGGCAATTACGGCAGCTTTTGAGCGGCACGCCCTGCTCGACGCCCAGAAGATCACGGCGGAGACTTCTGGAAGCAAGGTGGTGCTCCGCGGCACACTTGGCAGTTGTCTCGAGCGTGAGGAAGCCGAGCGCGCCGCCCGGTCTGCACCCGGCGTGTCCGAAGTCGAGAATAACATCGTTATTCATATCTGGTGATTAGGACAATGAACTTTATTGCGTTGAAAATGCTGGTGGGTGACCGGGCTAAATATATCGGTATCATTATTGGACTGACGTTTGCATCTCTGCTGATCACCCAACAATCGGCAATTTTTGTCGGCATCATGACGCGCACGTTCAGCTTTCTCACCGACGTCGGCCTCCCGGACATTTGGGTCGTGGACCCGCAAGTGCAATACATCGAGGACATCAAGCCACTTCAAGACACACAAGTCCTTCGCGTTCGCGGCGTCCGAGGTGTCCAATGGGCGGTGCCCATGTATAAGGGATCGTTGCAGGCGCGCCTGCCCGATGGCACCTTCCAGACCTGTGTCGTCATCGGACTCGATGACGAGACGTTGATCGGCGGCCCGCCAGAAATGATCGATGGGAATCTCTCCGACTTGCGGCGAAGTGATGGTGTCATCGTGGATATTGCCGGTGCAAGCGGCAAACTCGCGAAAGTTCTGCCAAACGGCCAGCGTGTGCCCTTGAAGATTGGTGACACGTTAGAACTGAACGACCACCGCGGCGTTGTGGTCGGCATCTGCCGGATCACCCAGACCTTTCAAGCCAACCCGGTGATTTACACCACTTACTCACGTGCCACGACTTTTGCGCCACAGGAGCGCAAGCTGTTGTCGTTCGTCGCGGCGAAGGCCAAGCCGGGCCAGGATTTGAACCGCCTCTGCAAGCGCATTAGCCAGGTGACCGGGCTCAAAGCATACACTCGTGACGAGTTCAAGAAGCTGACGTTCATCTACTTCCTTAAATACACCGGCATGCCGATCAACTTTCTTACAGCGGTGGCGCTCGGATTCATCGTCGGTATCACCATCGCGGGCCAGACGTTTTACAACTTCACCCTCGATAACCTGCGATACTTCGGAACGCTGAAAGCCATGGGGACAACCAACCCCGTGCTGCTGCGGATGATCCTCCTGCAGGCATTGATGGTGGGCGGAATCGGTTACGGTTTGGGGGTGGGCGCCGCCTCCGCCTGGGGTTTGCTGTTGAGTGGGCGCACCCAGATCGCTTTCCGGTTGCCCTGGCAACTATTGCTGATCAGTGCAGCAGCGGTGATGTTCATCTGTTTGTCCTCAGCTGCGATCAGCATTCGCAAAGTAATGAAGTTGGAACCGGGCGTCGTGTTCCGCAGCTAACCAGAAGAAGTTTGACTCATGGCCACCACTATTCAAGAGATCAACAATGAGAACGGCGTCGCGGTGCGCTGTCACAGCGTGACCAAGACTTACGGCCAGGGGACTGCCGCTGTGCAAGCGCTGCGTGGTGTCGATCTGGAAGTCCGCACCGGCGAGTTGCTCATGTTGGTCGGCCCATCCGGCTGCGGCAAAACAACCCTTATCTCGGTGATTGCCGGTGTACTCGGTCGCGATGGAGGTGATTGTTCTGTATTCGATCATGATTACAAACAGATGGCAGAAGTTGACACGACTCGTTTTCGGGGCCGGAATATCGGTTTTGTCTTTCAAGCATTCAACCTGATTCCAACCCTCACCGCCGCCGAGAATGTCGCCGCGCCGCTGATGATCAACGGCACGAAGCGCCATGCCTCCGTCACCCAAGCCAGCGAAGTTTTGGAGAAGGTTGGCTTTGACCGCCGCATGATGCTCTCGTTTCCGCAAGATTTGTCCGGAGGCCAGCAGCAGCGCGTCGCCATCGCACGGGCGCTGGTTCATAACCCGAAACTGATCGTTTGCGACGAACCGACCAGCGCGCTCGACGGCGAAACCGGCCACATGGTCATGGAACTGATGCGGCGGCTCGCGCTCGGCAAAGACCGGGCGTTGGTGGTGGTGACGCACGATGCCCGCATCTTCCAATTCGCCGACCGGATTGCCCGGATGGAGGATGGCCGCATCACCCAAGTTGAAAATCCACCGTCCCGCGCGGATTCATCAACCAACATTTCATAGGAGAAAATTATGTTTCGCAAATATATCTTACCCTTGCTTGCTTTGGTGGGTGTCGGCGTTGGCGTTCTCGCCGCAGTGCGCAGCGCCCAAGTTACCCCGCCAGCACTTCCTGTCTCTGACGCGCCTCAGCCTCCTTATCAAACCTTCGTCGCCGGTGCTGGTATTATTGAAGCGAACACGGAAAACATCGCCATCGGCACGCAAATCGCCGGCATTGTCTCAAAGATCTATGTTCAAATTGGCAGCAACGTGAAAGCCGGTGATCCATTGTTCACGATTGATGACCGCGCCCAGCGCGCCCTTGTTACTTCACGTCAGGCCGCTGCCCAAGCGGCAGAGGCTCAACTCGCCGATGCAAAGTATGAACTCAATCTGGCTGAAACCCTCGCCGCCCAAAAGATCACCAGCATCGAGGAAAGAGACCGGGATCGCATCGCCGTCCAAAAGGCCGAAGCGGAGTTGGCCCAGGCTCGCGCCGATTTGAAATCTGCCGAAACGGATTTGGACCGCCTTACCGTCCGCGCGCCGGTGGACGGCCAAGTGTTGCAACTTAAAGTGCGACTCGGCGAATTTGCGCCCACTGGGGTGCTGGCACAGCCGCTGATTCTATTTGGGAGCGTATCGCCATTACATGTGCGGGTGGATGTGGATGAAAACGATGCCTGGCGTGTGCGCGCTGGTGCGCCCGCAGTCGGCTTTCTTCGCGGCAACAAGGAAATCACCACGCCGCTCAACTTCGTCCGATTCGAACCATATGTCATACCGAAGCAATCGCTTACTGGCGATAGCACCGAGCGCGTCGATACACGCGTTTTACAGGTGATCTACAGTTTCGAGCGCGGTGACTTGCCGATGTTCGCAGGCCAGCAGGTGGATGTTTTTATCAATGCGGCCGAACAACCGCAAAATTGGGGCAAGACCAACCAAACCCTTTTGACAAAATAGATAACATGAACTCGAATTCAAAAGCCTATTCACGCTTTATTTTGATTTGTTCCTCAATATTCATTATGAATCCATCCAGCCCCATTCAAGGGCAACATAATTGGCCTGTCAAAAAAGTCAGCGCCAAAACGCCGGGAATAAATATTGGATTGAGCGCTCGGCCGGATATAGACATTCAGGCGGACATTGAGAATTCTGAAAATTGTTATGATTGACGTTGAAGATTATATCAAAAAGCAGATCGCCGTTTTCCAAGCCAACGAAGCCCTGGAAAAACGCCTGGAAAATTGCGAGCAACGGCCCGGGCGGGGCAAGGAGGGCGACCTGTTCTATGGACCCTACTTGACCGTTTCCCGCGAGAAGGGCGCTGGCGGGAACGCGGTTGCCAAACTGGTCGGAAGCCGATTGGGCTGGCAGGTGTTCGACAACGAAATCGTGGGTGAAATCGCAAAACAGGCGCACATTCGCCGCCAATTAATCGAGAGCTTGGACGAGCGTGATCAGGCAACGATTCAGGACATTATTGGCCAATTGCTGAACCCCCAGGAAATCGGCACGTCCGGCTACCTGGTCTATTTGAAACAGGTAGTGCTCACGCTTGGTCATCAGGGAGATGTGGTCATTGTCGGCCACGCAGCGCGGTTCGTTTTGCCCAGTCAATTCGGTTTGAGTGTGCGGATGGTTGCACCGATTGACGTACGCATCCGGCGGACCGCCGACAAGGCACGCTTGAGTCTGAAGGCCGCCCGGGTTGAGGTCGAAAGAATCGATCGCGAGCGAGTGAAGTCGGTCCGTCGCCATTTTGGCCACGATGTGACTGACCCTTTGAACCACGACTTGATCATCAACACCGCCGCGATGAACGTTGAGGCGGCAGCCGAGGTTGTCATAACGGCACTTCAGCGAAAGCTGGGTGTGCAGATCAAAGGGAACGGCCAGAAATAGTAAAGGGACAAATCCCGCACAATCGTATGTTCCTGCGCGGTGCCGGTTTTCTGCCGCAAGTTGAGCGGGACTGCTGATAAATATGACAAATCAGTCTCCAGTTTTTTTGTCGGCTCTGTCGGATACAACGGTGATGGGCCGCCTTTACGCCTATTTTTCCGGTCACGAGTCGTCCACCGGAACGCGGCTCGTGCTCATCGTGGCCCTGGCCGTCCTGGTGCATCTGACGGTCAAGGCCATCCGGCATATCAGCGAATGGCTCATCCACAAAAGCCACGCGCAGAAAAGCCCGCTCGACTTCGTCACGCAACAGCCGAAATTCATCACGCTTATCCAGCTTGTCGCCAACGGCGTGATATTCGTCATGTATTTTTTTGCGATTGGACTGGTGCTGGAGGAATTGGGAGTGAACCTGACGGGTTATCTAGCGAGCGCCTCCATTATCGCGCTGGCCATCAGCTTCGGCTCGCAAGGGCTGGTGCAGGACGTGGTTATCAGCCTGACACTGATTTTTTCGGACACGATGGACGTGGGTGACATGGTGGAGATTGCAGGCACTGTTGTCGTCATGGGCCGGGTGGAGGAAATCGGCCTGCGTTTCACAACGCTCCGCAATTTTTACAACCAGATTGTGTTCATTCCCAACCGCACCATCGCCAACGTCAGCCGGTTTCCGCACGGCGGGGTGTTTGCATATGCGGACATCCAGATTCCGACGGGCGTGGATAGGGACAAGGCCGTCCAGGCCATTGGGAACACCGCCAGGGGCATGTGGGCGCAATTCGGTGCAATCATTTTGAGCGAGCCGGTCATCGGCCCGGTGGAAACGGCGCCGGGCGGCGGATGGGATTTTGTCCGTGTCCATTTCAAAATCTGGCCGGGACAGGGGAATTTGATTGAAACAACTTTCCGCCAGCAGATGGTCAGCGCCATGAAAACCTTCAGTCCAAATTACGCCGAGTGGCAGGTGCCGGTGACCTATCGCGCCATGACTGCTGCCAAAATGTGAAGCCGCGTTTGGCATCAAGTTCCGGTGAACCGCCCGGCTGAAATGGTTCTAAATCCAATTGCAGGAAATTTCCGTCAAGCTGCGCGGCTGGATTTTCGACGTGCTGAAACATTGTGCGGTGGCTTTGCGAATCGTTGCAGACGGCCCCTGTTTCACGCCGGTAACAGCGTCTGGCGTTTGCCGGCAATCCTAGGGTACATATCATAGTTGATCGGCCATTCCATCCGGGCGGCCGACCCCATACCAAGTGATTATAGAACCCACCACGTTTACGCTGCTATGTTTCCTCTCGAAGTAAAGAGCACAACCAACCTGGGCTGAAACTTGGCCGTTGCCGACAAAGCGCGCTTGAGTATGGAGGCCGCCCGGGTTGAAGTCGAAAGAATCGATCGGGAGCGAGTGAAGTCGGTCCATCGCCATTTTGGCCGCGATGTGACTGACCCGTTGAGCCACGACTTGATCATCAACACCGCCGCGCTCAACGTCGAGGCGCAGCAGAGGTGGTCATAACGGCACTTCAGCGAAAGCTGGGGGTGCAGATCAAAGAGAGTGGACCATGAACGAACCTGAATTGTCACAAAGAAAACATGACCGCGACGATGAAAAGAAGCGCCAGGAGCAAAGTCGGCGTCAGCTTGGTTTCGGCATCAGCTACTTGATCACGAGCCTGATTGTCTTGTGGCTGTTCCAGCAGTTCGTCTTCACTCCTCGCACAGAAATTCCTTACAGCGAGTTCAAGAAGAAACTGGTTGATGCTCAAATCGTACAGGTAATCATAGGCGAAAGGGGCATCATTGGTGAGATGAAAAATCCCAAACCGGGCGGATCTTCTCCGACCGTCCCATTCAATACCGTACCTGCGCCTGCCGGCGACCCCAAGCTGATTGAAGAGTTACAAAACGCAAATGTCACTTACCGCTTCGACCGCCCACCGAACCCCCTGGGTGGCATTTTGCTAAACCTTCTGCCGCTCGTGCTACTCGGCGGTTTTTGGTACATGGCCTACCGGCGGGCGGGCGGGTCCGCCGGCGGAGGACTGGGCGGCATCTTTGGAGTCGGCAAGAGCAAAGCGATCGAGGTCAAACCCGAGGATGTGACGGTCACATACAAAGATGTGGGCGGGGCGGATGAAGCCATTACCGAGCTCCAAGAGATCATTCAGTTTCTGAAGGCGCCAGAGCTATTCGCCCAACTAGGTGGACATATTCCGAAGGGAGTATTGCTGGTCGGCCCGCCGGGCACCGGCAAGACGCTGCTGGCCAAAGCCACGGCCGGCGAGGCCCAAGTCGCGTTCTTCGAGACCAGTGGCTCCGAGTTTGTCGAGATGTTCGTTGGCGTGGGCGCCGCACGCGTGCGCGACCTGTTCGAGCAGGCGCGCAAGGCGGCGCCTGCGATCGTTTTTATTGACGAGATTGATGCCATTGGTCAGAGCCGGGGAGGCGTGATGCGCCTGGGCAGCAATGACGAGCGTGAGCAGACCCTCAACCAGTTGCTGGCCGAGATTGACGGCTTCAAAACCGACGTTAGCGCTCCAGTGATCATCATGGCTGCCACCAACCGTCCGGAGGTGCTCGACCCGGCACTTCTGCGCGCGGGCCGCTTTGACCGCCAGATCGCCATCGGCAACCCAGACCTCATTGGCCGTGTTCAAATCCTGAAGATTCACAGTAAAAACGTAAAGCTTGCGGCAGACTTTGACCTGGAGCGGGCCGCCCGAATGACAGCCGGTTTCAACGGCGCTGATCTGGCGAATGCCATGAATGAAGCGGCATTACTCGCTGCCCGGCACAAGGCTGAGGCAGTCACGTTGAATGATTTCGAGGCTGCTATCGAACGGGTGATTGCAGGTTCCGAGAAAAAAAGCCGGGTGATGAACGAGCAGGAACGAACCACGGTTGCCTACCATGAGTCTGGCCACGCACTGGTGGCTGAGCTGGTGCCGCATGGCGAACCGGTCAGCAAGATCAGCATCGTTCCACACAGCCGTGGCGCCTTGGGCTACACCATGCAAATGCCAACCGAAGACCGCTTTCTGCTCACGATCGCCGAACTGCAGGACCAGCTCGCTGTTATGTTGGGCGGACGTGCCGGCGAAATGGTGGAGTTCGGGACCATCACCACCGGCGCCAGTGACGACATCATGCGGGCGACTGAACTGGCCCGCCGCATGGTTACCGAATTTGGCATGAGCGAAAAGCTCGGCTCGGTGCGCTACGCAGGTCAACAACTCCAATACCTGGGAGGGTCTGTCGAAGACAACAGCCAGATCAGTCCGGAGACCCGTCAATTGATTGACAGCGAAGTCCAGCGTTTCGTGACCGAACAATACCAGCGTGCGCAGGAATTGTTGAAGAAGCATCACCCGGCCCTGAAGACGCTGGCCCAGCAACTGTTGAAGCAGGAGACAGTGAGCGGGAGTGTCGTGAAAGAGGCACTGGAGAATAGTCCAAGCCCAGGAACTCCTGCAGATGGCACTCGCCAAAATTAGACAATAGCCGGCGGTATCGCAGTTGAAGGCCATGAAGCAAAAATTCAAAAACACGATTGTTGATGAAACCTTGATCGCTGCCGACCAAGCGACGAAGGCCATTATGCGAGCGGACGCAGGTTTGGAAGAACGGAGGAAAATAGCATGCCAGGCGTAATTCCATTATCGGACGCATCTCGACGGCCCAGGAGTTTCCCCGTCGTCACCGTGGCAATCATCGTCGTGAACGTGGTCGTCTTCGTGATGGAACTGGTGGGCGGTGACGTATTTGTAATGCAGTGGTCGGAGACTCCCGCCACGATTGTCGCCGGCCACCATTGGATCACCATCCTGACGGCGATGTTCATGCATGCCGGCTGGATGCACATTATAGGCAACATGGTATTCTTCTGGGCATTTGGCCCGGAAATCGAAGACGCGATGGGGCCACTAAAGTACCTGGCGTTTTACCTGTTCAGCGGTCTGGCGGCTTCGCTGGCGCAAATCGCACTTATGCCACATTCGACCATTCCTAATCTCGGCGCCAGCGGCGCGATCGCGGGTGTGATGGGCGCCTTTCTAGTCACCTACCCTCATGATCAGATACGCGCGCTGCTTATGTTCGGCTGGTCAACCCGCATTACTTTTATTCCCGCAGCGCTCTTGATCGGACTCTGGTTTCTGATTCAGCTCTTCGATCAGGTCGGCGCCGTGGCAGATGTTGAAACGGGTGGAGGTGTCGCTTATATGGCTCACGTTGGCGGCTTCATCTTTGGAGCGGTTACCGGACGAATCTTTGAGGGTTTCCGGCGCATAGATGAATAGGATAATTATGATCCAACAACCATCAAATTTCTGGGGCATACCGCAGGCGGATTTGCTGGTTCAGCTTGAATCTCAACGGGACGGATTGGGCAGTGAAGAGGCGAGGCAGCGGCTGATCAATTACGGGGCCAATCTGCTCAAGCCGCCGAAACGTTCCGGTACGGCGTTGCTTCTTGCCCAGTTTAAAAACCCCATTGTCCTCACGCTTATTTTTGCTGCCGGGTTGTCTTTTTTCCTTCAAGACAACACGGATGGCATTATTATTCTTTTTATCGTTCTGGTCAGCGGCCTCTTGGGGTTCTGGCAGGAACGGGGCGCCGTCGATGCCGTCGAAAAGCTCCTGGCCATAATCCGCATTAAAACTACCGTTCTTCGTGATAAAAATCCTACAGACATATCCTTGGAAGATGTCGTTCCGGGAGACATCGTTATTTTGAATGCCGGAGATGCCATCCCCGCAGACAGCCTGATATTAGAAGCAAAAGATCTCTTTGTGGATGAAGCAACCCTGACGGGTGAAACCTACCCCGCCGAGAAGGATGCCGGTATATTGCCGGCGGAAACACCCCTCAGCAGACGCAGCAACTGCCTTTTTATGGGAACCCATGTAATCAGCGGCGCTGCCAGGGCCGTTGTGGTTTTCACCGGGAGGCAGGGAGAATTCGGCAAAATATCGGAAAGGCTGAAGCTAAGAAAACCGGAGACCGAATTTGAACAAGGCATCCGTCAATTCGGGTATCTATTGCTGAGAGTGACGTTAATCCTGGTTTCCCTGATTTTTGCCGTTAATGTTTATTTCCACCGGCCCGTGTTGGATTCGTTACTTTTTTCCCTGGCTCTGGCGGTGGGGCTGACTCCCCAATTATTGCCTGCCATCATCAGCGTCAATCTAGCTCATGGCGCCAAGAATATGGCAGCGCAAAAGGTCATTGTGAAGCGGCTTGCCGCTATCGAGAATTTCGGCAGCATGGATGTTCTCTGCTCGGACAAGACGGGAACCCTTACCGAAGGAAAGGCATATCTGCATTCGGCCTTGGATACGGAAGGCAATCCCAGCGACCGGGCTTTCCTCCATGCGTACCTAAATGCCTTCTTTGAAACAGGCTTCTCCAATCCTATTGATGAAGCGATCCGTGCTTACAGACAGCCGGATATTGCCGGATACAAAAAGGCAGATGAGGTCCCTTATGACTTCATTCGTAAACGGTTGAGCATTCTGATCTTAAAGGATGGCAGGTATTTAATGGTCACTAAGGGCACTCTTCCCAATGTGCTTGCCGTTTGTTCAACGGCGGAGACTCCTTCGGGCAGTAAAGTTGAGATGACTTCAGTAAGTCAGCAGATCCAGCAGAGATATGAGACGCTCAGCAACCAGGGCTTTCGCCTCTTGGGAATCGCTTATCGGGACAGAGGTACGGAGTCTTCCCTCAATAAGGATCATGAGGAAGATATGACTTTTCTCGGATTTCTGGTTTTTGTCGACCCGCCGAAAACGGGGATCGCCGAAACGATTACAGACATCAACAAGCTCGGTGTTTCTCTGAAGATTATTTCCGGCGATAACGCCCTCGTCGCCGCCAAGGTGAGCAAGGATGTAGGGATGCGGGACGCGAAGATCGTTACCGGGGGTGAGCTCCGGGAAATAAGTGATGAGGCTCTCTTGGTGAAGGTAAGGGAGACGGACGTCTTCGCAGAGGTGGAACCCAATCAGAAAGAGCGTTTGATCATTGCATTGCGGAAGGCAGGGCATGTCGTGGGATATATGGGGGACGGAATCAATGACGCGTCCGCGCTCCACGCCGCGGATGTGGGCATTTCCGTGAATACCGCGGTTGATGTAGCCAAAGAGTCTGCGGACATTGTGCTCCTGGAAAAAGATCTGGCTGTCTTAATACAAGGTGTGCGAGAGGGAAGAACAACATTTGCCAACACAATAAAATATATCTTTATGGCGACCAGCGCCAATTTCGGGAACATGTTCAGCATGGCCGGCGCATCGCTCTTTCTTCCCTTTCTCCCCCTCCTGCCCAAACAGATCCTGCTAACCAATCTGATGACGGATTTTCCGGCAATGACCATTGCTACCGATCATGTGGACGCTGACATGGTGGATCAACCCAGAAGGTGGAACATCGCTTTTATCAGGAAATTCATGATTACCTTCGGCCTGGTAAGTTCGGTTTTTGATTATCTCACCTTCGGGGTCCTCTTGCTGATCCTCCATGCCACACCCGACCAGTTCAGAACGGGGTGGTTTATGGAATCTGTGATTTCAGCCTCAGTCATCGTGCTGGTGATCCGCAGCAGAAGGCCTTTTTATAAAAGCCGGCCCCGAAAATATCTATTTGTCGCTACAATGGGCGTCGTTCTTGTCACGTTTATCCTCCCCTTCATGCCTGTGAGAGGAATCTTCGGATTTACACCTTTGCCTGCATCTTTTGTCACAATGATGGGTCTTATTGTAGCACTCTATATTTTAATGACGGAGTGGGTTAAGAAAATATTTTATCAAAAAGTGAATCTTTAGGAATCCCAGTATATTGATCATGAAATTCGGTGTTTTAGCACTCGACTACGATGGAACCATCGCGACGGACGGAACGCTCGATTCTGACGTGCGGGTCGCCATCGGGGAAGCACGCGCACACGGGATTGCAGTCGTTCTCGTTACTGGTCGCATTCTATCTGAGTTGCGAATGGTTGCGGGGAATCTTGGGTTTGTGGACGCCGTGGTAGCGGAAAACGGTGCAGTTCTCGCCTTCCCAAACGGTTACTCGCGGTTGCTCGGCCATCCACCACCGCCGGTTTTTCTCGATGAACTTCGTCGTCGCGGGATCGAGTTCGCAGCGGGCCAGTGCGTCGTGGAAACTGACGCGGCAGCCGCTCCGCGGATTCTCGCAGTGATCAGAGAGTTGGAGCTGCCGCTGGTGTTGGTGTTTAACCGTGACCGCCTGATGGTGCTCCCACAGGCGATCAGTAAAGGCACCGGGTTACGCAAAGTGCTCACCGCACTGCGCCTCTCGGTGCACAACGTGATCGCGATAGGGGACGCGGAGAACGACCATGACCTCCTCGCGGCTTGCGAAGTTTCCGTGGCTGTTGGCTGGGGTAGTCAAGCCCTCCAGAGGATCGCAGATGAAGTTCTCCACGGGAATGGTCCGAGTGCCGTGGCCGCCTACATTCGGAGCGCAGAGAGGAAGATTCGGTTGCCCCCTGATCGCAAAGGCCGGCACCGCGTGAACCTGGGTACTACGGAGGACGGGCATCCGCTAGCGCTTGCGATACGCGGTCGTAACGTCCTTGTCGCAGGAGACCCGCAATCCGGCAAATCTTGGGTCACGGGGCTTTACTGCGAGCAGCTTATTCTCGACGGCTACTGCGTGTGCGTTATTGATCCCGAAGGGGACTACTGTACGCTGGAGTCTCTGCCTGGAGTGATGCTGTTCGGAGGTGGCCATCTGCCACCCGGGCTCGACGATTTGGTTCGCGGGCTGCAACATCCAGATATGAGCGTAGTCGTTGATCTATCACACGTGCCATACAAAGAGAAGGTTGATTACCTCTACTCACTCCTGCCAACGCTGGCCAGACTCAGGCGCACCACGGGATTGCCACACCGGATCGTTGTCGATGAGGCCCATTATTTTCTTCATAAGCCCGACGCAGGGCGGTTACTGGATCTTGACTTGGGCGCATACACGCTTGTCACATATCGTTTGTTCGACCTCCACCCCGATGTTAGGAAGGCCATTGAAGCCGTCATTGTCACTCGTACCACCGACCCCTATGAGGTCCAAGCAGTACTGGCAATGATCGGCAATGAAAATAATGAGGCTGAATGGAAGCCAGTTCTCGAAGGACTGGCCACCAACGAGGCTGCTCTTCTACCGGGGATCGAAGAGGCCGGAGGAAAACTGCGGCAATTTAAGCTTTTGCCCAGACTGACTTCACATGTCCGTCACAGGTCCAAGTACTTGGATGTCCCAATGATTGAGGGCCAATCATTTGTATTCACTTCTGATGGCAATCCTGTTGGAGCCCCGGTTCAGACATTGAAGGAGTTTGTCTCATCATTGGCGAATTGCCCGCCCAAGGTGCTTGATGGGCACGCGCGTCGAGGTGATTTCTCGCGATGGATTGCTGACGTGTTCCACGATCACCCTCTCGCATTGGATATTCGAAAAGTGGAGCAGCGATATAGGCTGGGTTGCATACACGATATCCGTGACGCGCTGGCCAAGCCAATCCGAGATCGCTACGAACTCACCTCCTAAATGTTTTGAGAAACTTCAAATTTGCTGCATATCAAACGAGATTCATCCACCTCAAGTCCGCTTGGGTTTCGCTGGGCTGAAGCAGTAACCGCCCCAGCAGCCGCATAAATTGTTGTTGGTCCTCTCTCACCTTCCAAAGCATCTTGTTGGTTGTCGTATCCCAAGCCTCCACGTAAGCGCGGCGTCCATCGTCGTTCGGTGCGGTATAGCGCATCCTGCGTATGTGACAGGCTCAACCTTGGGGGAGCCTTACGTTGGGCGCGGGCAATACCCGGCACAAACACAGCCAACAAAACCAAAGTTGTGATGAGATGGCGCATGGTTTGTTGCAGGGTAACGAGTCACGCCGGACGCGCAATGTCAACCGTGAATGCGGAATCCAAAACGGCCAGTCGGCTCCATGCGGCGTCAGGCATCATCATCGAATCCACTTGCCAAAGTTGTTCAACAAGTCTTGGGAGTAAAGCGAACCAAAACCCAGCCGCTCACACTCGGTGGCAAAATCATAATACGCTCTGATGAATCGCCGGTTCCCATCTTCGGAAGACAAGGTGATGTCAGCAATCGTGCCCAGCCCCAACCACAGAAACTTGTCCGTCGTGACGAGTTGATGAAACTTCTGCCGGTCGAACTTCGTGGCTGAACGATAAAGCTCGCTCAGCTTTGCGATGTAGCTGGCCTGTGTGTAATAGTCCTCGCTCAACAACAACGACTCAATCTCGTCCAAACAAGCAGTGAGTTTATCTTGTGTATTGGATGAATCCATGACCAACGTGCCATGCTGCCTAACCAGATCAAGCAGGTTGAGCAGCCTGAGATTCAGTTTTAACGCGATTTTCATGTCTTCCCCCACCAAGAACACCGTCCAGACCCTTGTCCGCACCGCCGTCGAATCCTACGCGGAAGGCTTCAAAACCCGGCACGAAGCCGAGGTGGACGATCCTCACGGCGTCATCAACATGAAGGTGCATAACGTGTTTATCGAAGCCCTCGGTAAAGACATCCAGTTTTATACCGCCCTCGTCCGTTCACTCGACAGTTCCCTCGGTAATATGCTCGAAGCCCTTGCCATCAATATCGCCCGGTTGTCGTTCCGGGTGAAAAGGGAAGTGGCTGGACCGCTGTCTGCCAACCAGACCCGTTACATTGCCGAATTGCTGGAGGCTTACAAACGCCACAGCCGAAAGCCAACATCAGTCGATTATCTGCCCCTGCGCGATGACCGGCCAGCAGTGTCCACTGGGACGACGATCCGGCATGACAGTGATTATTACCTGATCGACCCGGCCAACAATGCCCACTACCTGATCGAATTGAAAATCGGGGTGACATGACTTCACTTTTTCGGGCCACTTGATGTGTTAGTCTGGGCCAACAGAAAGGACCAGACAATGAAAGGCAAACGGTATACGACGGAAGACAAGATCCGCATCCTACGGGAAGTGGACGGTGG
>Ga0326727_10002418_pt1 | contig 63895 bp, 59 predicted proteins | sample MB2enrmetagenome_FD_207643 | JGI IMG/M metagenome (GOLD analysis project Ga0326727, IMG submission 207643) | Lab enriched peat soil microbial communities from McLean, Ithaca, NY, United States - MB29MY | ecosystem: Environmental > Terrestrial > Soil > Wetlands > Peat | place: USA: New York...
ACCCCGGGCTGCCGCCCCTCCAATTCTCAGGCTCATCCTGTATTGGAATCAAATTCCCTTTTCAGGCTCATCTTGTATTGGAATCAAATCCCGATTCCAGGCTCATTTCAGGATTGGAATATGCTCGTGGCACACCCCGCGCGCCGGGGGAAGCGGGGACATCGACCGATGGGTCTCGCGGGAATCCCGCAAAGACGTTCGTGTCAGGTGCGCTCAGCCGTCGGCCTTCTCTATCCACTGACGCAGGAGGGACTCGATTCCAGCGTCCAATCCCCGCCGGAGCAGACTCTACATGTAGTCTGGAATCTGTATCCCCAGCACGCCCGCGGTTCTTTGCAGTTGCCGCCGGAAGAAATCCGTCATCCACAGCAAAAACACCTTCTTCTCGCGATTTTCCTCGTGGATGATGGGGTACTGGTGGTAGAAGTTGTTGAACGCCTGGGCGAGCTGGAAGGCGTACTTCGCCACGTGCGCGGGTTCCCCGGCCGCGACCGCGCCTTCCACCGCGGAATCGGCTTTGGAAGCGGCGAGAAGCACCTGCCAGAAATCCTCCGAGTGCAACTGGTGGGCCATGGCGGCGGGGGAAAGCTCGGCGGCGAAATCGGGCACGCGCTCGCCGCGCTCCTCGAGCTTGCGCAGGATGTTGCGAGCCCGCACCGCGGCGTACTGCACGTAGGGGCCGGTCTCGCCTTCGAAGCTTAGCGCCTCCTGCAAATCGAAGGCAATCACCGAGTTCCGGGTGAATTTGAGCAGGAAGTAGCGCAGCGCGCCTATGGCGATCTGGGTGGCCACCCGCCTCCGCTCGGGAGCCGGCGAATCGGGGTGGCGCGCATCCACTTCATCGAGCGCCTTGGAGATGAGCGTGTCCATGAGGTCGTCCGCTTTCACGCCCAGGCCCTTACGCCCCGAAACCTCGACGTAGGGCCGGGCACGGTCTTCCTCGGAAAGGGGGATGCCCAATTCGGCGCAGCAGCGCGGCGAAAGCGCCACCATTTCGTAAGAGAAATGGATCGATTCATCGGCTTGGCGCTCGAAGCCCAGCGCGCGCAGGCCGGCCACCACCACGTCCTGCAAGTACGATTGGCGCGCGTCGATTACGTTGTACACCCGCGAGCCGCCGCCGAAGCGGCCGCGCTCGGCGCCAGGGTCGTCGGTGGTGATCCACAGCGTCCGGCCATCCGCATACGTCCTGAAGGGCCGGTAGTAGAAATCCCTGCCCAGCAGCCCGAACTTCCAGAGCTGATACGCGATATCCTTGCCCACATACGTGACCGTGCCGTTCGAGCGCACAATCACCTTGCCCTCTTCGGAGAGCCCGGGCATCACCCAGCAGCCCTCGTTCTTGCCTTCGGTCTCCAGGTAAATGGCTTTGCGCTCCTTGAGCAGATCGAAGGCCGAGGCCCAGAATTTCAAGTGTAGAATTTCGCTCTCGCGCGGCAGTACGTCGTACTCCACGTCGAGGCGCAACATGGTGGCGAGGTGCGCCTCCACCACGGCGTCCGCCACCAGGTGGGCCAGCTCCGCCAGTTCCCCTTCGCCCGCTTCGATGGCATGCAGGGTGGCGGCGCGCCACTCGAGCGCCTCGGGATTGTCTTTGTAATAGGTGGATGTCCGGGCGTAGAGGTCCCAGCAATAATAGTCGAACCGCACCGCCGGATCGGCGATGAGGCCCTTCACGTCGTCCGCGGTCTTGTGCTCCAGGTAATGGAAGCCGGCCACCACATCGGCCACCTGCACGCCGGTGTTGTCGATGTAGTTCTGCACCTCGACGAGCTGCCCGCGCGCGCGCAACATGCGCACAAACGTATCGCCCAGGGCGGCATTGCGAAGGTGCCCGATATGCGCCGCCTTGTTGGGGTTGATATTGGTGTGCTCGACGATGACCTTGACGCCGCCGACGGCGATTTCTTCGGATTCGCCGCGCAGCAGCCCGGAAGAGAACGCGCCTCGGTCGAGCCGTACGTTGAGATAACCGTTGCCGGCCACTTCGAGCGACGAAACGCCTTCGATGGGCCCTACCTCCGCGGCCAGCTCGGCGGCGATCTTCTTGGGCGCCTGGCGCAACTGCTTGGCGAGCTGAAAGGCGGCGGGCACGGCCATGTCGCCGAACTCGCTCTGCCGCGGCTGCTCGATGGCCACGGCAAGATCGATGCCGTAGCGCGCCTGTATATGCGCATGGAACGCACTGGAAATTCGTTTTTCGATGGAATGGAACACGGGAAATCTCAGTATAGCGTCCCCATGTGGGGCCGGGATTTCATCCTGCCGCCGTCTTTCAGCCGGCGTTCTTCGGACGGTCGGGAAAGGCCGAACAAAAGCCCGGCCGCGGGTTGAAAACCAGGCCCCCCACGCCAACGCGCGCGCCATTCGGCTATCTCATGTCGCGCGGCCTTTGTCCAGGCCGCACGCGTCAGAAGCCCATGCGGCGCTTGGGAGTGGTGGGAGGCTGCTTCAGCTTCTTGATTTCCTCGATTACCACCGTTATCGCTGAGCCGTGCTGGCCGAGCCTGTCTTCCACTTGGTCGAGCCGGCGGGCCAGATCCCTGTTGCTGGCCAGAATTTCGCGGAGCTTGATGAAGGCCCGGATGATGACGATGTTCATCTGGACGGCGCGCTTGCTGGAAAGCACGGAAGAGAGCATGGCCACACCGTGCTCGGTGAAGGCATAGGGCAGGTAGCGCCTTCCGCCCCGACCGGTCTTTGAGGTTGCAATTTGCAACCTCAAAGATCCAACCTCTTCCTCCGTGAGCCGGAACATAAAGTCCGGCGGAAAGCGGTTGGCATTGCGGCGCACGGCGAGGTTGAGGTTCTTGGTGAGCACCTGGTAGATCTCGGCCAGGTCCGCGTCGAGCATGACCTTCCGCCCGCGGACAAGATAGATCCTCCGCTCGATCAGCTCCATGGGCACAGACAACTGGTCCGCGGACGGCGGAAGCTTCTTCGGCATTACTTCACTTTCATCGCAAACACCGTCTGATCGTCGAAGGCCGTGGTATTGAACGCATCGAGCTCCTTGAAGATCGACGCGATCAGCTCTTCCGGCGGCTGGTGGCAGTGGGCGCGCACGATCTGCGTCAGCCGCGCGCGGCCGAACTCGGCGCCGGTGGGGCTCAGGTGGTCGGTGATGCCGTCCGAGTAGAGCACGATGGCATCGCCCGCGCGGGCCTGAAACACGGTTTCATCGTACTCGCGCTCGTCGAGAAGCCCCAGCGGCACGCCCTCCACGCGGATGTTCAGGATTTCGGCGCCGCGGCAGATCATGGGCGGGAGCGCGCCCGCGTTGGCCATCACGATGCGGCGCGTGGCCGGGTCCCACAGCAGCACGCACAGAGTCACGTAGCGCGCCTCCACCTTGCGCTCAATGAGGGAGTCGTTGAGGGCTTTCAGAAGCTCGGCCGGATGGCGCCGGCGCGGGGCCATGGTGCGCAGCAGGCCGCTCACCAACCCGCCGTACAACGCCGCCGCGGCGCCCTTGCCGCTCACGTCCCCGAAGGCGATCACGGTCTGGCCGTCGCCGCGGGCGAACACGTCGTAGATATCGCCGCTGATCTCGCGCGCGGGCCGCAGCCGCACGGCCGCCCGCAAGCCTTCGATTTCCGGCGCGGCGTCGGGCAGCAGCACGCGCTGCAGCTCGCGCGCGGCTTGCAGGTCTTCCTCCATGCGCCGCTCGCGCGCGGCCAGCTCTTCGTACAGGCGCGCGTTCTCCACGCTGCTCGCGATCTGCGGCGCCAGCAGCGAAAGCGTGCGCTCATGGTCTTCGGTGAAGTGGCCGAAGAGGTTGCTCTCCAGGTCGAGAACTCCCACCACTCGGTCCCGCACCACCAGCGGCGCGGCCACTTCCGACCGTATATCGGGATGGGAGGCGATGTAACGCGGGTCTTTCAGCGTATCGTGCACGCGCACGATTTCGCGCGATTCCGCCGCCGCCCCGGTGATTCCTTTTCCCAGCGGCACGTTATCGATGTTGACCCGCTCGTCGTAACGAATGCTGAAGCGGTGCCGCAACGCCTTGGACTGAGGGTCCACCAGCAGGATGCTGAAGGCGTCATAGCTGATCAGCTCGCGCATGGTACTGGCGATCTTGCCAAGCAGCTCGTTGAGGTCCAGAATGGACGAGAATTCGCGCGATATGTGCGACAGGGTCTTGAGCGTGCGATTCTGGCGCTCCACCCTGCGGTACAGCCGCGCATTGTCGATCGAAATGCCCACCCGCGCGGCGATCAGCCGCAGCAGCGAGCGCTCGTATTCCGAGTATGCGTCCAGACGCGCGGATTGCACGTCGATGACGCCCACCAGCTTGCCGCGCGCCGTCATGGGAGCGGCCATTTCGGTGCGTGTGGCATCCACCGTGTTCAGGTAGCGCGGGTCGCGGCGAACGTCGCCCACCAGCAGCGGCTCGCGGAGCAGGGCGGCTGTGCCGGTAATCCCTTCTCCCAGCTTGATCGATAGGTTCCGAACCACTTCCTCGCGGTGGCCCACGGCGTAGCGGATTCGCAGGTCCGCGCGCTTCTCGCTGTAGAGCAGGATCGCAAACAGGTCGTGGGGAATCACCTTCTGCACGATCTCGCCCACGTTGGCCAGAAGCTGATCCAGATCGAGCGTGGCCGCCGTGGCCGCCGAGACTTCGAGCAGGTAATCGAGCAACTCGGACCGCTCTCGAAAGCGTACCTTGTCTTTGCGCGTGGCTGGCATCGGTCCTGTCCCCAGGGGTGGACGCGTATCAGGCAGCGGTGGCCTCGACAATCTTGACGCTGGCGCTGGCCCCGATGCGCGTGGCCCCCGCCGCCGTCATGGCCCGCAAGTCCTCCAGCGTCCGGATTCCGCCGGCGGCCTTTATGCCCATTTCCGGCCCTACCACCGAGCGCATCAGCGCGACATCGTGGGCGGTGGCCCCGGCCGGTCCGAAACCGGTGGAAGTTTTCACGAAGTCGGCCCCGGCGAGTTTCGAAAGCGTGCAGGCCGTGGCCTTCTCATTGTCGTCGAGCAGCGCCGTTTCGAGGATCACCTTGACGATGGCCCCGGCGGCGTGCGCGGCCTTCACCACCGCGTGAATATCTTCCCGCACCGCTTCATGCTCGCCCGAGCGCAGCGCCCCCACGTTGATCACCATGTCGATTTCCTGGGCCCCCGCGCGCAGCGCCGCCTGCGTCTCCGCCACCTTGGCCTCGGTGCTGGTGGCCCCCAGCGGAAAACCGACCACCGTGCACACTTTCACCGGCGATCCGGCCAGCTCGGCCTTCGCCAGCGGAACCCAATACGGGTTCACGCACACGCTGGCGAAATTGTACTGGCGCGCTTCCCGGCAAACCTTGACCACATCGGCGCGCGTGGCTTCGGGTTTGAGAATGGTGTGGTCGATTACGCCGGCGATAGCCGGATCGATCCTGGTGAGCCGTTCGCTGGCCGAAACGCGGTCCGCCCCGGCGGCCAAAATCTGCTTCGTGTTTCGCGCGCAGGTCTGGGCGCAGCGCTGCACGCAGCCCGGGCAAACTTCGTTCGCAAGGTTCAGCCCTTCGCCCTTCCTGGGCGCAACCGGTGCGCCGGCGCGTCCCAGCCGGGCCAGGATTTCTTCGCCGATTTGCGCTACCAGTGTGTCCAGTTCCGCCGTGGTCACAAACAGGCCTTCTTTGAGTATTTTTGTTCGATATCGAGGATCTTCCGCACCCGCGCCAAGTGCCGGCCGCCCGCGAAGGGCGTGGCCAGCCAGGTGCGCAGAACTTCTTCCGCCTGGGTCTGGGTCAGGAGCCGCCCGCCGAGAGTAAGTATATTGGAATCATTGTGTTCCCGGCTGTTTCTGGCGGAAGCTTTATCATAGCACAAGGCCGCCAGAATGCCCGGAACCTTGTTGGCCGCCATGGCCGAGCCAATGCCCGCCCCGTCTACGATGACGCCTCGCGCGGCTTGGCCCGAGGCCACCATTTCGGCCACCCGCAGCGCGATATCGGGGTAATCCACGGGCTTCTCATCGTGCACGCCCACGTCGCACACCTCGAAGCCCAGGCTTTCGACAATCGGCTTGAGCGCTTCCTTCATGCGGAAGCCGCCATGGTCCGCGCCCATGGCGACGATTCTCCGCGGCGGCGTCCCCGCCAGCTCGCCTTCCGGGACTTCCTTGATGCGCACCCCGCGCTCGGAAGCGGCTTCGCGGGCCGATGGCGTCACCACGGACCCGATCGGAACACGCAACTCGCCGGAAGCCGGTACGTCTTGCGCGGTGATAACCCGTTTCATGAGGTAAGGACCATTGTAGCGGTAGGGCAGGCGCTGCCGACTGCGAATTCAGGCGGAAACTGGCGCTTTTGGCGCCAGGAGCGATTCCGCGATGGACTTGATCGGGGCTGGATTTGTGGTGGGGATAACGAGGTCGCTTGGAACACTTTCCAGCAAGCCTACTTCTGCAAAAACCGGCGCCTACACCCGCGATCGTCACCGCTGGCTCGAAGGCGCCACGATCCCGGAAATCATGGCCGAAGTAGAGCGGCGGGACAAGCCCGCTGCTTAGGAGCCAACAGAAGGCCAGCCGCGCTTTCTCGGGCTCTCATCGTTCCGTTTAATGACGCGCCGTTCCGCCGACGAACTGCCATCGTGGCGGCCATCGCGATTCGCCCTTGCTTTCCCGACTCTGACATATATAAACTATATATACCATGCGGTTGGAATGGGACGAACGAAAGAACCGCCTGAATCTGAAGAAACACGGCATTGCCTTTCCGCTCGCCGCCCGCGTGTTTGGCGATGAATGCCGGATCCTGGAAAAGGACCGGATCGATGAGGAAACGGGCGAGCGGCGCCGGCACGCCATCGGGAGGGTTGGCGGCGCCGCTATATACATCGTGGTCCATGTGTATAGGGGAGAAAAAGATGGAGAAGAAACCGTCCGGATCGTCTCGGCCAGGGACGCTAACCAGCGTGAAAGCCGAAGATGTTTTCAACAAGCCGCTCACTAAGCGCGAGCGGGAGACGCTGCGCCGTACCGCCGGGCGGCAAGCGGCGGGCGACGATTCGCATATCGATTATTCGGATATCCCGCCGCTCACCGACGAGCAACTTGCGGCGATGACGCGGTTTCGGGATGCCAGGGACCGGCTGGAAAAGAAGAAGATGATCTCGCTTTATGTCCGGGGCGACGTACTGGAATGGCTGAAGTCGAAGGGGCCGGGCCATCTGACGCGGATCAACGACATCCTCACGAGCGTCATGGAAGCTGAGCGGCGCCTGAGGAAGAGCGCATAGCCGCTGAGAGCGGACGGGGAGTTCTCCAAAAGCCACTTTTCCGCCATCATCACGGGCACGCTATTTAACAAGAAACCGCTAGCGATCTCTCGTTGCGTCAGGGCCAATCAATTCTCCGTCGGTCGCTGAATACTCTCCACCACCAGCACGGGAAGCGACGCCTTTTGCGGCTCCAGTCGAAGCCCGAGTTGCTCCTGGAGCGCCGTGGTTAGGGACGGCTTGTCGAAATCCGGCGGAGGAGTCTGACCCAGGCTCGAATAGGTATCGAAATCCAACAACACGTCGAACTTGCCATCCAGTCCCGTCTTGTCAAGGACGGGCCGGCCCACGATATTCTTGAGCGACTTAGCCAATTGCGCGGTAGTCGTGATGCCGCACGCGAATGAGTTATCCCTGCCGCAGCGGGAGACTTCACCATCCTTCAAGGGCCTGAGCTTAGGACCGTTCCTGTCGACCAGCAGGCCGTATACGGGGAAGTCTCTTACTTCCCGGCGAAGCTGGAGTTTGAAGCGGTCGGCGAGCAGGGTTTGCAGCATCAGGTTCATTTCGCTCTTGCCCGCGCCCGCGTTCTCTGCCTTCGCTTCGATGGCATACCACTCAGACGCGAGCCAGCCTGGCCCGCCCGAAACCTGGTAGTCCTCAACGCCGTATGCCAACCGAATCAGTTGCTTCAGCCAACTCTCCGCGGACAATCGTCCACCGGGAAGGTATCGAATCCAACTCCCGGCCGTGGTGTTGCTGTGCTTGATGGACGCGACTTCAAACGCCGGGGCAAGAGCTGCTTGGGGGAATGCGCCGCGGGAGAGTAATGCGAATAGGATCACCCTAAAGAACGCTCGCATCGCTATGACAAGCCTCCAACTCTAGTGTACGCTCGCAGCCCCCCAGGCGGATTGGACGGTCTGGCTCGCTATTCTCGGGTTCTCGCCGCAAGTTCGCAAGGAATGTCAAGTATCCCACCCACGCCCGCGATAATCTCGTCTTGTCGCTTATGTCCATCACTCACTACAAACGGGCAGCCGGCCTTGGCCTTTTGAGCTGGCTCCTGCCCTTCGTATTCTCCTTCCTCGTTTTCCCGCTCAAGCAGGCGAATGCTCCGCTGTTTGACGCCGTGATGGCCGTGGCCGTTGTCGCCGCGGCTGGCTTGCTCGCCAGGTGGTATTTCCGGGACTTCACGGCCCGCGTGGGCGAGGCCGCGCTGCTCGGCTTTCTGTGGCTCGCCATCAACCTGATACTCGACTATCCAATGTTCGCCTACGGCCCCATGCGCATGTCCGCGGCGCGCTACTATGCGGAAATCGGCTCCGGCTATCTGCTCTACCCGGCGTTCCTCGCCGGCGCCGCTTGGGCTTTCGGAAGGAGGCCTCAAGCCGTATGAAAGACGACACCGCCGCCAGCTACCAGGAACGAATCCTGCGCGCCCTGACGCACATTCAAGGGCAGCTCGACGCCGAGTTGCCGCTCGAAGATCTCGCCCGAGTGGCCTGTTTCTCGCCCTACCATTTCCACCGCGTGTTTCGCGGCATGGTGGGCGAGCCGGTGGCGGAGTACGTCCGCCGGCTGCGTCTGGAGCGGGCGGCCCATCGCCTCAAACGCCAGGACCAGCCGGTCACGGATCTGGCTTTCGAAGCGGGATACGAATCGCACGAAGCCTTCACCCGCGCGTTCCACGCGCTGTTTGGAGTGCCGCCCTCCGAATACCGCGCCGCCCACCGCGGAGCGGCGGAATCGCCTTCCGGCGCCCATTATGACGATCTCTCCGCGTACCGGCCGCCCAATTACGGCAATCATGCGGCGGTGGAGATTCGAACCCTGCGGCCGGAGCGCGCCATCTTCATTCGCCACTTGGGCCCCTATGACCGGGTGGCGGGGACCTGGCAGCGGCTGGCGGCGTGGGCCGGTCCGCGCGGCCTGTTTGGCCCTGGCACGCGCTTCATCGGGCTCTCATGGGACGATCCCGATATCACCCCCGTGGAAAAGCTGCGCTATGACGCCGCCATCACCGTGAGCCGCCCGGTGCAACCGGAAGGCGATATCGGCGTCACCGAACTGGCGGGCGGGCCATACGCCACCATCGTGCACAAAGGCCCCTACGAAACCCTGAGCGGCGCGTATCAGGCGCTGTTCGGCGGCTGGCTGCCGGAGAGTGGCCGTGAGCTTCGCGACGACCCGTGTCTGGAGGCCTACCTGAATTCCCCTCAGAACACTCGCCCCGAGGATCTGCTGACCGCGATCCACATCCCGCTCGCATAACCCCCGGGAGCGCTCCAGCAGACAAAGTGAAACCAGGATTTCATTTTGCCGCCAAGCTTCGGCCCGGGGTCTCGCGATGGTCCGAAAAACGCCGGCCAGAGGGCCGGCGGCAGGCCGAAAGGCCTGCCCCACATCCGGTCCGGCCCTCCCGCTACAATCGTTACGTCACATGTTCTCTTCCCGCTTCCATTGGGATTTTCATCCCAACCGGCTGGCGCGCTCGCTGGCCCAGAAAAAGCGCGCCGGCGAGCGTCTCCTCGACCTCACCGAATCCAATCCCACGCGCGCCGGTATAGCGTACCCGCCGGAAATCCTGGCGGCTTTTGACGACCCCGCCCTGCTGTCCTATGATCCCGCCCCCGCCGGCGCCCGCGGCGCGCGCGAGGCCGTGGCAGCCTACTATGCCGCCCGCGGCGTGCGAGTCGAGCCCGAGCGCATCCTGCTCACCGCCAGCACCAGCGAAGCCTACGCCTATCTCTTTAAGCTGCTGGCGGATCCGGGCGAGCACGTGCTGGTCCCCAGGCCCTCGTACCCTTTGTTTGAGTTCCTGGCCGCCATGGAATCCATCGAGATTCACCCGTATCCGCTCGCCTACCACGGCGGGTGGTCCATTGACCTGGACGCTCTGGAGGCCGCTATTACGCCGCGCACCCGCGCCGTGGCGCTGGTCAATCCGAATAATCCCACCGGCTCCTTCGTGAAGCGTTCCGAGCTCGAAAGGCTGGCGGATCTTTGCGCGCGACGGGGAATCGCCATCGTTTCCGACGAGGTTTTCTCGGATTACGCTTTTGCGCCGGACCCGCAACGCGTCGCCACCCTTGCGAGCTTCGACGAGTGCCTCGGGTTCGCCTTGAGCGGGCTTTCCAAAGTGGCCGGCCTCCCGCAGATGAAACTGGGCTGGATCGTGGTAAGCGGCCCCGCGGCGCTGCGCGCGGAAGCCATGGAGAAGCTCGAGTGGATCGCAGACATTTACCTTTCCGCGGGAACGCCGGTGCAGTGCGCCGCCGCCAAACTGCTGGCCGCCGGAGAATGTGTGCGGCGCCTGATCCGCCAGCGCACAGCGGCCAACCTCGCGCACGCGCGCGCCGCACTGGCCGGATCCGCCGCCAATATCCTCGAAGTGGAAGGCGGCTGGTACATCGCCGTGCAGGTGCCGCGCATCCGTAGCGAAGAAGAATGGGCGCTCGATCTGCTGGAGCGGGACAACCTGCAAACCCAGCCCGGCTTCTTCTACGATTTCGAATCGGAAGCCTATCTCATCCTCAGTGTGCTGACGGAGTCGGCGGTATTCCAGGAGGGGATTGCGAAGCTGAGAAGCTTCGTGGCGTGAGCCGTCGGCCTTGGCGCCACGCGCCGATGTCTCACATTTGATACATTATGAAATGTGCGGCCGATCATCTTCCACCCGAAGGCGCGGGAGGCGATACGCCGGTTTCCGAAGGAAGTCAGAATGCGCCTGGGGAAAGGACTTTTTCGCCTGCAAATTGGAGAGCAGCTTGGAATGCCCAGCTCCCGCCCAATGCCCGGAGTCGCCGCCGGAGTTTCGGAACTCCGCGTGAAGGGGGAGGACGGCAGTTTCCGCGCGTTCTACTACACCGCCTCATCGCGGGGTGTGGTCGTTTTTCACGCCTTCGTCAAGAAGACCCAGCGGACGCTTCCCCTTGAAATCGAGCTGGCCAGAAAGCGCTTAAAGGAGATTCTCGATGCATAAACTCAAGCCGATCGTTGCCAGAACTCCGGAAGAGCTGGCCGGCGCCCTGGGACTCCCCACCGTCGCCGCCAAGGAATGGCAGGCTCAGCATATCCTGCTTGGGCGACTGAAAGAAATCGCGCGACGGCGGGAGATCACTCATGCGGAGATCGCCAGGCGAGCTGGCACTTCACGAACTAGGGTGACTGCGATCCTTAACGACGATCTCCAGCACGTATCGAGTGATCTCTTGATCCGTATTCTTGCGTCTCTTGGCTATCGCGTGAAGATCTCGGTGGTCAGGTCCGATACCGCGGCGTAGGCGGCAGGTCGGGCGCGGACGGCTCAGTTGCTCGTGAGATTTACTCTTGCATTCCCTCCTCAGTAATGCTACAGTATGTAACGTGACGAGAAGTAACGTATCATCCAAACCCCTCACCACCCTGCAAAAAGCCATCCTCGATTTCATCTGGTCCAGCGGCTCGGCCAACGCCGAACAGGTCCGCGAGGCGCTGGCGCAAGAGCATCCGCTTAAGGACTCCAGCGTACGCACCCTCCTGCGCCGCCTGGAATCGCAGGGCTACCTCACCCACGCACTCGACGGAAAGACCTTCGTCTATCGCGCCACCGCTCCCTCCGGCAGCGTCGCCGCCCGCGCCGTGCGCGGCATCATCGACCGCTTCTGGGCCGGCTCGGTCGAACAGTTTCTTACCGGTATGGTGGACGAACAAGTGCTCTCCGTGGAACAACTCGAACGCTTGGCCCGCAAAGTAAGGAGCCGGAAATGAATTCCCTTTTGCAACTTGCCCTGGAAGCCTCCCTCCGGGCCGCCGCGCTGGCCGGGTGCGTCGGCATCATCCTCGCGCTGGCGCGAGTGGGCTCCGCGGGCGTGCGCCACGCCGCCTGGACTGCGGTCCTGTTGGCCATGCTCATTATGCCCCTGTTGCCGCGCCTGACCCCGGAAGTTCCCGTCCCCATTGCGTTGCACGCCGTCGCCGAACAGTCGGCCAGTGCGCCCGCGCCCCTGATGCTCGCTCCCAGCCCCGTAATCAGCGCACCCACAACCATGACCGCGACGGTGCGGCCGGCCGAGCCCGCCCCACCGTCCCGCGCTTCCATTTGGCCCATCGCCGCCCTGACGCTATACGTGCTCGGAGTCCTCATCCAGATGACCCGTCTATTAATTGGCTGGCGCGCCGCCAGGCGCCTGGTCGGGCAGGCCGCCTGCCCCGCCCTGCCAGGCTTTTCCCAATCTCCCGCCGTGGCCGTCCCGCTGACCCTTGGCGTCCTTTGGCCGCGCATCGTCCTGCCCGCCGCGTGGCCAACCTGGCCTGAGGCCAAGCTGCAAGCCGTGCTGGCCCACGAAAGCGCCCACGTCCGCCGCCGCGACCCGCTCGTCGCCCTCGCCGCCAGCCTGAATCGCTGCGTCTTCTGGTTCCATCCCTTGGCCTGGTGGCTGGAGCTCCAGCTCGCCGCCACCGCCGAACAGGCCTGCGATGAAGCCGCCGTCGCCGCGGTGGGCCAAACCCAAGCCTACGCGGAAGTCCTGCTAGACATGGCCGCCGCCGTACGCCGCCGCGGCGGCCGCCTCGCCTGGCAAGGCGTGGCCATAGATGGAGCGGCCCTGGAACACCGCATCGACCGCATCCTGCGCGGCGACCTGGCCTGCCGCACCTCGCCATTCCGCAAAGCCGCCGTGGCCGTGGCCTGCGCCGCCGCCATCTTCCTGGTGGCCGCCTGCCGCCAGAAATCCGACGCCTCGCTGGTGGCGCAGGCGGAACGGCAGGACCGCGAGTATAGCCAACGCAGTGCTCGCCTGGCCGCGCGCGAAAAGGAGTACCGCGACCGTGATGCCGCTGCCCGGGCCATGACCGCCGAGCAAGCCGCCGCCCTCGAAGCGGGCCTGCGCCAGAACCCCGGCGATCTGGCTGCCCGCAAGAAGTTGCTGGATTTCTACCGCGCCAGGGTCAGCGCCCAGTTCATGCGAACGGGACCTGGCGGGCCTCCCCCCGATCCCGAGGCGGTCAAAGCCGTCATTGCCGCCGGCATGCCGCACGCCTTATGGTTGATCGAGCATCATCCCGAAGACCCCGACACCGCCATATGGAGCCAACTGGTGTTCCCCTCTCCCTACGACCATAGCCCCGACCCCGCCTATCTGGAGCGCGCCCGGAAGCTCTGGATGGAACAGGCCGGTCGCGACGGCCGCCCCGCCGCGGTCTATGCCAATGCTCTCTGGTTCTTCAATGCGATCGACAAGCCTCTGACTGAAAAGACGCTTCTGCGCGCCCAGGCGGCCGACCCCAAAGGGAAAACGCTCGACGGAATGGGCTACTGGACCAGGCGTCTGGGGAGTTTCTATGGCCAGCTCTTGTCGGCGCAGCGGACTGCCCCCGCCGATGGCGACCCGCTCGGCGCCTTCAATGCTCAGGCGCTAGGGGGCTTGGACCCGCACAATCCGTACGCGGTCGAGGTGCGCCAGAAGCTGGAGCAATCGAAGGACGTCTCTTTGTTGCTCTGGACAGCCAATCATCTCGCTAGCATGCAGAACCGCGACCACGGCCCGGACTACGACCCCATCGCATTCTGCAGGACGCTGGTCCGCCGCGCGCTCGAACTCCAGCCCGATTCCACCTGGGCCCGCCAGATCCTGAACGTGGCCGCCGACCAGGAGTTGATTTCGAGCCTGCCCGAGCCGGTGTGGCAGGGTTCCTTTGAATCGCGCCATCAGGCCATCCAGTCTCTCCCCGCTGGCGACCGTTTCCGCGAGCTGGCTCTGCTGGCGATTGCCGAAGGCGACCAGGCCGTTCGCGCCGAACTCCACATCCGCTCCCTTCCCGCCGGCGAAAAGGGTCTTAGCGCCGACGTCGCGCGGAACGATGCCGCCGACGCCAAGACCAACTGGCAGCACGCCGGGAAATACGCGCAGGAGGCGCTCGACATTGCGCCCCAGGCCCGCAATCACCCCGATTACGGCACGGCGTTCTTCAACGCCAACATGGTCCTCGGCATGGCTGCCATTCAGAACGGCGACGCCAAGACCGCCGGCGCCTATCTGCTGAAAGCCGCCGACGCTCCCGCCACCGACGCCCTGAAATACCCCATCCCCAACGCCCGGCCGTGGACCATGAACTGGCATTTCCCCGCCACCCTGGCCTCGGCGCTGCTCCAAGCCGGAGAACGCGACACGGTGCTCGCGTTTCTGGAGAAGTACGCCCGCATCACGGTTTCCGACCGCGGCCGCACGCTGGCGGACATAGCCCTGATCCGGAGCGGTAAACTGCCCGCCTGGGCGCAGCCGCCCGCCCCGCGGATTTGAATTGACAGGCGGAAGCGCCTGTCCCACCTTGTTGTCCAAGGACCTCCATCCTTGTGGGGCAGGCGCTGCCGCCTGCCAACCTCTTTCTCACGCCTTTTGAATCCAGTCCCGCGCCTCTTGCTACAATCTTCGGCCATGAAGCTCGCGCTCGCATTGTGTATCTCCGTTTTGCCGATTCTTGGGCAGTATTCGGCCCGCCGGGAGGGCGACGTCGTTCGCCTGGAGGATGCCCGGCGCCAGACCGTCGTGTCCATAGCGCCCTCCAACGGCAATGCCGCTTTCGAGATGAAGGTGAAAGGCAAGGACGTCCTTCGCTTCCCCTACGCTTCGGCCGCGGAGTACTTGAAGGCCGGCGCGGTGAGCGGCATTCCGTTCCTGGCGCCTTGGGCCAACCGGCTGGACGAGCCGGCGTTTTACGCCAACGGGAAGAAGTACGTATTCAACCTGGAACTGGGGAATGTGCGTCCGGGGTCCGACAATCACCCCAGTCACGGCTTTTTGACCAGGGCTTCTCAGTGGGAAATGACCGACCTCAAGGCCGATGCGAACGCCGCCTGGGTGACCAGCCGTCTGGAATTCTACCGGCAGCCCGATTGGATGGCCCAGTTTCCCTTCGCTCACACCATTGAGATGACTTACCGGTTGAAGGACGGAACGTTGGAGGTCGAGACGATGTTGAATAACCTCAGCGCCGAGCCCATGCCGGTCTCCATCGGATTCCATCCGTGTTTCCAGGTGAATGATGCGCCGCGGGATGAGTGGACCTTCGCGATCGGCGCGCGAACCCAGTGGATACTGACCTCTCAGAATATCCCCACCGGCGAGACCCGCCCCATCGAGCGTTTGCTGCCCAACCCGCGCGGCAATCCGCTCAAAGGGCTGAGCCTCGACGACGTCTTCAGCGACCTCATCCGGGACGCCTCCGGCAAAGCCGTCATGTGGCTCCAGGGGAAGTCCGAGAAGGTGGAGGTGGCATTCGGACCGAACTACAAGGCGGTGGTCGTCTACACGCCCACCAGACCGAATGAGTCCCCCGCCTGCTTTGAGCCCATGGCCGCCATCACCGATGCGCTCAATCTCGCGCAAAAGGGTGTTTACAAAGAGCTGCAGTACATTCCGCCCAGTCAGAAGTGGCGCGAGAGCTTCTGGATCACCCCCAGCGGTTTCTGACCGGCTCCGTAGAGCGGGCTTACAGCCTGCCATGCCGGCATCCATGCCGGCATTCTTCTTCCGCGCCGTCCAACGGAACCAGGAGTTAGACTACTCTCTTGGGCCAAAGGCCCTTCACGGTGAAGAATTATGAAACTCGGAACTCTTGTTACTACGATAATCCTGCTATCGCTGGCCTCCACGGCGGCCTTTTCGCAGGCGAGCACTCCGCACCTCGCCAAACAGGGAACGGCCACTCAGTTGATCGTGGACGGCAAACCCTTCCTGGTCCTGGGCTCGGAATTGAATAACTCCAGCGGCTCCAGCTTGGAGTATATGCGGCCGCTGTGGCCTAAGATCGCGGCCACCAACCTCAACACCGTGCTGGCCACGGCGTCCTGGGAATTGATGGAGCCCGAGGAAGGCCGCTTCGACTTCAGCCTAGTCGACGGTCTGATTCAAGACGCCCGGCGGTACAACCTGCACCTCATCATGATCTGGTTCGGAAGCTGGAAAAACGGCAAGTCCACCTACCAGCCCCTGTGGGTCAAGGCCAACCAGCAGCGCTTTCCGCTGGTCCAGGACGAGAAGGGCAAGGGCCTTCCCATCATGAGCACTTTTAGCGACGCCAACCGCGACGCCGATTCGCGCGCCTTCGCCGCCTTGATGAAGCACATCCGCGAGGTGGACGGGGAGGCGCACACGGTCATCATGATTCAGGTGGAGAACGAAGTGGGCGTTCTCGGCGAGTCTCGCGACCACTCGGCGGCGGCCAACAAAGCCTTCGCCGGGCCCGTGCCGAAGGCGTTCCTGGACTACCTCCAGAAGCACAAGGACACGCTAATTCCCGAGATGCGCAAGCGTTGGGAAGCCGCTGGCTTCAAGACCAGCGGAAGCTGGGAAGAGGTTTTCGGCGCGGGCATGGAGACCGACGAGATATTCATGGCCTGGAATTACGCCCGTTACATCGGCCATGTCGCGGCGGCCGGCAAAGCCGAATATCCGCTGCCCATGTTCGTCAACACCTGGTTGCGCCAGGGAAAGGAAAAGCCCAACGAGGACAAGCCCGGCGGCTATCCGAGCGGCGGACCCCTGGCCCAGGTGATGGATGCCTGGCGCGCCGGCGGGCCGGCGATCGACATTCTCTCGCCGGATGTCCACGTTCCCAATTACACCGACTGGTGCGACTGGTACACCCAATCCGGCAACCCGCTGTTCATTCCCGAGTCCCGGGGAGACGCGCGCGGCATCGCGTGGGCGATTGCGACCGCCGGAAAGTATGACGGCATCGGCTACTCGCCCTTTGGGATCGACCGGCTGGCCAACCCGGACGGCGAGCTCGCCAAGGGCTATCAACTCCTGGGGCAGGTAGCTCCACTGATCCTGGAGAAGCAGGGTCTGGGGCAGATGACGGCCGTGCTGGTGGATCGGGAAACTCCCAGGTCCAAGGTGCGGCTGGGCGACTACACTATCGAAGCCCGCTTCGCCGCGCGCGCCCAGGACCCCAATGCGCCGGTGGCTGCCCCTGTAGATAGCGTAGCCGGCCTGTTCATCCGCACGGGCCCCGATGACTATGTGATCGTGGGCCGAAGCATGAACATCTACTTCGAGTCGGCCACCGACGCTACCCAAAGCGTGGGGCTGGCCTCGGCCGACGAAGGCCAGTTCGTCGACGGCCGCTGGGTCCCCGGACGCCGCCTGAACGGCGATGAGACTCCCGACTGGAGGGCCCTCTGGTTCCCGGGCGACCGCTACAGCATCCAGAAGATCAAGCTGTACCGCTACCGCTGAACAGGAGTTGGGTGGGGCAGGCGTTTCCGCCTGCCTTTTTCGGCCGGGGCCTGACGCAACGGACGTTTTCTCCTCTCCAATCCTCCGTGTCTCAGCGTCTCCGCGTCGAAAAGTCGGCGTCTGCTCTCTCCAATCCTCCGCGCCTCCGCCTCAAAGTTGTGAGCCGGCCCCCCTTGACACCGGGCGTGACCCATGTACAATCCAAAGTGGCACTAATTTTTCTTCACAACGGAAATGGCGCGAAATGTTTAAATCGAGGAAACTCCAGCCGGCGTCTTCTCCCGAAACGCCCGAATACGCCAGCGCCGAGGTCGCGCGCATCTGCGGCGTGAGCCTCAGGCAGCTTCAGTGGTGGGACGAGCGCAAAGTGGTTTCGCCCCGCCAGGACGGCCACCGGCGGGTCTACATGCGAGAGGAGGTGGTGGAGATCTCGGTGATTGCGGAATTGCGGCGCAAAGGGTTTTCTCTGCAGAAGATCCGCCGCGTGCTGCGGTTCCTCCAGAAGGATATGGGCAAGCGCTTGAGCGAAGCCATGGCGGCGTCCTCCGACGTGCACTTGCTCACGGACGGCAAGTCCATCTATCTGGAAGAGTCCCCCGACCGGATCGTCGATCTGCTGAAGAACGCCCGCCAGCCCCTGTTCCTGGTGTGCGTGACCGACCAGGCCAAGCGCCTGACCGCCGCCGCCGAGCGCAAACCGGCGCGCTCCGAGGCCGCCGTGGCCCAGCGCAGAGCGCGCGCCGTCTGATCCGCCGATCGCAGGTTAATGCTTCACTTTCATTGAGCGGGCCAACAGGATCATCGCGCCCACCATGGCCATAGTTACCAAGATATAGGAATATGGACTGTGGCTGTCCAGATAGGTTGCCAGCTTGAGCCCGCCATCCAGCCCGGTCTGCCGCATGCCAGGCGAAATGACAAGAAAACCGCCCGCCATCCCGATGAGTCCGATCATCCGAATCATTCTCTAAGCCCGCCTCATCCATCTTGCAGAGGACCTGCGCGTGGCGCCAAGCTCTAGTGGTACTTTAGTACTACCATTACTTGACTCTTCCAATCGTCGGCTAGGGCTGTGGTCTCAGCCGTTTGCCGGTACGGAGTGCTAGTCTTAAAGGAGAGGCATACCGGACGCTTGGTCCACCCACGCCGTAAGAACAGTCATGATAGTGAAACGAACCCTCCTCGCCGCGCTGATCTCCGCGGGCTTGGCCCTCGTGGCCTTGTGCGGTTTTGAAACTCGCGTTCGGGCCGCGTCCGGTCCCGACGACATGGACAGCGGGGTACGCTCGGTGGCGAGCGTGTACGCCCTCGTCGAAAAGAACTATGCCGACCCGGTTTCCGCCGACCGCGCTTTCTACGAGGGCGCCATACCGGGCATGTTGAGCACGCTCGACCCGCACTCCAACTTCCTGAACCCATCCGAGTACGCCGACATGCAGCGCAAACAGCGCGCCCAGTATTTCGGCGTGGGGATGATGATCGGCGTCGACAATGGTTATGTGGTGGCCATGGAGCCATTCCCGGGCGCTCCCGCGGCCAAGGCCGGCCTGCGGCGCGGCGACGCCATCGTCGAGGTGGATGGCAAGAACGTCAAGGGCGTGGATTCGGGTCAGGTGGCGGATCTTCTGCGCGGCCCGCGTGACACCCAGGTGCGCGTTACCGTGAAGCGCCAGGGCGTGGCCGAGCCTATCGTCATCGTGGTGACCCGCGGCGAGATCATCACCAACAACCAGGTGGACGCCTACTGGGTGAAGCCCGGCATCGTGTACCTCGGGATCGCCAGTTTCGAGGCGCAGAACATCGGCAGCGAAGTGGATTCGCAGCTCAAGCAGCTCGGCGAAAAGTCGGTCACCGGCATGGTGCTCGATCTGCGCGGCAATCCGGGCGGCCTGGTCACCGAGGCTGTCAAGGTGGCGGGCCGGTTTCTCCGGGACGGCCAAGTGGTGGTCTCCGACCGCGGCCGCTCCGCGCCGGAGCAGATTCTCCGCGCCAAGGCGCAGGCTCTGGCCCAGGATTACCCGATTGTCACGCTGGTGGACCGCTCCTCCGCTTCGGCCTCCGAAATCGTTTCCGGCGCTCTGCAGGACCACGACCGCGCCTGGATCCTGGGCGACACCACCTTCGGCAAGGGTTTGGTGCAGGCCCAGTTCCCTCTCTCCGAGGATTCCGCGCTGCTCCTTACCATCGCCCACTACTACACCCCCAGCGGACGTTTGATCCAGCGGGACTATCAGCACCAGTCTTTCTACGACTACATCACGCGCCGGGGCGCGCAGCCCGCTCAGACGGAAGTCAAATCCACCGATAGCGGCCGCACGGTTTTGGGCGGCGGCGGCATCACCCCCGACGAGAAGTACGTGTTTCCCCCGGTGAATCAGTTTCAGCGCCGCGTGGCCGGCTCCAACGCCGTGTTCCACTTTGGATCGCTTTACTTCGGAGCGGCGAAGCCGGAGCTTCCCTCGCCCACCTGGAGCCCGGACGCCGCCGCGTTCGACCGCTTCCAGGCTTACCTGAAGAGCCAGCAGATTCCTTTTACCGACGAGGAATTCGCGGCCAATCGCAAGTGGGTCGGCGATCTGCTGCGCCGGGAGCTGCTCATGCGGGCCTTCGACAGCAAAACCGCCATTCGCGCCATGATCCAGGACGACCCGGAGGTCCTCAAGGCCATCGAGAGCCTGCCCAAGGCGCAGGCCCTGCTCTCGCGTCGCGGCCCCAGCCAGCGGGCGGCGTTGAGATAGGGCTGCGGGAGCTGACCGCGAGGCGGGGTAGCCCGAAGGGCTCATTGCTCGGCAGCGTACTCGCATGCCGCGTCGGCCAGGTATAACTCAACGCGGTCCGTCGTCCAGGTTGCCACCCCGCACCCGAAGAAGTCTCTGTCTTCGGTCCAAATCGGGCAACAACGTAACGCGAGCGCCGTGGCCAGGATTGGCCAGTCGTCCTCGTCGCGTCGCGCGAGGCGCTGCCGGGCGATCGCCTCGAAGCCGGAGTAATCCTCAACTTCAACTTGTTGGATTATGTCGACGAGGGAGGCGAGGTACGCCATGAAGGGTTCTTCCCGCAGTCCCCGGCGCTCAATCACTTGAGGCAGATGTTTCCGAGCCTGCTCGAACGCAACGTCCGGAGCGACGAACACGATTCGCTCGCAGTACTTCTCCAGCAAGGCGCGCACACGCTTCCCCAGCACCGCACCCATGAGAATATTTGCATCGAGGACCAGCACCTCAGTCTCTTTGCTGGCGGTTCTCCCGTCGGACCCTCTTGAAGTCCTCCATTAACTCCTCTTCGCTCGTGCCCGCCGCGGCGATCATCGCGTCCAACTTCTCTCCAGCGGCGCGAAGGGCTTCCAGTTGCTCCTGGCTGGGTTTGGGCCGGGTTGGCAAGTAGATTCCGATGGTCGCGCCATGCCGCGTGATGGCGACCGGCGTCTTGGACTCCAGATAGCTGGAAAGGTTCTCCCGAAACTCCCGAATTCCGACCCTGGTGGCCTGCATGATCTCACCTCAATGCGTACACAATGATACCACAACTGGGCGACCATCCCCCTTGCGAGCACATGGGCTGCCGGCCCTAGCGTCCGCCTTCCGCTCCCATCTCTCCCCGCTTCTTCTCGTAGTCCGCGAACTGCTGGCGGTATTGCTCGAAGCCCTTCCGGCCCATCAGGCCGTAGGTGAATCGCTTGCCCAGCTCGACGCCTTCCTGGTCGAAGGCGTCGATGTCCAGCAGCTCGCCCAGGAACGCGGTCTGGAACTCCATCATCTGCAGGAAGGCGCCGAGATGCTCTTCATCCACGCGCCCCAGGGTCACGGTGCAATTGGGGCGGCCATTCTCCACCAGTGCTGCGGCCGTGGCGCGCCGTTCGGCGTCGATCAGCTTCTTTAGCGATTGGCCCGCCAGCGCATCGAAGGCAGGCAGGTTGAAGCGCCGCGCCGGAATCTTGCCCGGCGACGGGGATTTCTCCACCGCCCAGAAGGTGAAGACCTTGTCGTTCGGCCCTTCGATGTATAACTGCACCTGGGAATGCTGATCGGTGGTTCCGAGCGCCGCCACCGGCGTCTGCCCGGTGTGGACCACTTCGCCCTTCCGGTTGCGGGCTTTGCCCAGAGATTCGGCCCAGAGCTGGCGGAACCAGAAGGCCGCGCCCCAGAGGTGGTTCGAGTACGGAAACGCCACCTGAATCGTCTTCTGCTTGCGGGTCCACACCAGCCAGTGGAAGAGTGCGGCGCGCAGAGCGATGTTGCGCTCCAGGTCCTCCTGCCAGCACAACTGGGTCATGGCGGCAGCGCCCCGGATCAGCCTCGATACATCCAAGCCGATGAGCACCGCGGGAACCAGGCCCACCGCCGATAACACGCTGAAGCGGCCGCCCACGTTCTCCGGGATCCCGAACACGCGGTAGCCCTCCGCCTGGGCCAGGGCAAACAGGTCGCCCTTCCCCTCCGTGGTCACCGCCACGATGCGCCCGGCCGTTTCGGCGCCAAGCGCCTGTTCCATCCAGTCGCGCACAATCAAAAAAGTGGACACCGTCTCAGCCGTTCCGCCGGACTTGGCAATGACCACCGTCAGAGTCTTGCGCGGGTCCATGGAATCGAGCGCCGAAGAGGTGAATGCCGGGTCGACGTTATCCAAAATCACCAGCCGGGGCCGCTCCGGCGTCCAGGCCCCTTGCACCGGATGCGGCCCGCGAATCCCGCAATCGAGCGCCCATGCGCCCAGCGCGCTGCCGCCAATGCCGACCACGCAAACGGTGTCGTAGCCGCCGCGCACAGAATCGGCGTACCGGCCGATCTCCGCCATCGCCTTCTTCTGAAACGGCAGGTGCGGGAAACCGTAGCGGCCCTGTTCGCTCAGCTTCTGAAACGATTTCAAGGCCTTGAGGGCCTTGGTTTTGGAGCGTTCGAATTCCGCACAAGTGACTCCATTGGCTTTGCCAACCATGCCGGCCAGCAGGTTCTTCTCGTCGAATTGAATCTTCATTTCGGGGAAACTCCGCACTGAGACTTCGATTGTATCGTGGGATAAGCCTCCCGGCTTGTCGAGTGGGATAAGCCTCCCGGCTTGTCGATCTGAGCGCAGCTCGGACGCCTCGCGAGGCTCAAGCAAAACGCCGCCGTCCGAGCTTCGCTCGGATTGACAAGGCCGGAGCCTTATCCCACCGAATTTGACACGTCCTTGTATTGTTTTTACGATAACTTGGTGCATGCAATTACGGTGGCCGGCGCGCCCGCCTTCCTTCTTCAGCGCGCTTCCTCAAGGCTGATCACCCTGTCGGGCGTGGATCTGGCCATCATCATCTGCTATTTCGCCGCCGTTCTGGGCATTGGCTTCTACCTGAAGCGCTTCACCAAGACCGGCGAGGATTTCTTCCTCGCCGGCCGGGAAATGACCGCCTGGATCGCCGGCCTGAGCTTCCTGGCCGCCAACCTGGGCTCGCTCGAGCTCATGGGATGGGCGGGGGCCGCCTATCAATACGGCATTCTGGCCACGCATTGGTATTGGGTGGGCGCCATACCCGCCATGCTCTTCCTGGGCCTCGTGATGATGCCCTTCTACTACATCTCTAAAACCCACTCCGTGCCGGGATACCTGAAGCTGCGCTACGGCGAGCCCGCGCGCGTTTTTTCCGCCGTCTCGTTCGGATTTATGACCGTGCTGATGAGCGGCATCAACATGTTCGCCATGGCCAAGATCATGAACGTGGTGCTCGGCTGGGATATGCACCTGAGCATCTGGGTATCGTCGATCACGGTGGCTGTCTACGTCGGCCTGGGCGGGCTGCTTTCGGCCATCTTCAACGAGGTGCTGCAGTTCGTCCTGATCTGGCTCGGCGCGCTCCTGATCTCCATCATCGGCCTCATCGAGACCGGCGGCTGGAACGGCATGGTGGCGCGCATCCACCAGAACTTCCCGGGAGCCGATTACACCCACCTGTGGAGCACCCTCGGTTCGTTCAGCGACAACCCCATGGGCATCCATTGGGTAGGCATCGTGCTCGGGCTCGGTTGGGTGATCTCCTTCGGTTACTGGACCACCGACTTCCTGGTGGTGCAGCGGGTCATCTCGGCCAAGGACTTGCGCTCGGCCAAGATGGCCCCCATCATCGGGTCGGCCTTCAAGATGTGCGTGCCGTTTATCGTGATCCTGCCGGGGTTGCTGGGGCTCGCGGTGCTCGGTCCGCACGCGCTGCTTCCGGAGAACATAGCGAAGGATATTCCCGGCGCGCACAGTTACAACGACGTGCTGCCCATGATGCTGATTCGCTATTGCGGCCCCGGCCTGCTCGGCCTGGGCGTTACCGCGCTCATCGCCGGCTTCATGTCCGGCATGGCGGGGAACGTCAGCGCCTTTACCACGGTGTGGACCTACGATATCTACCGCGCGCTGATTCGCAAGAACGCCAGCGACGCCCATTACGTCTCCGTGGGCCGCTGGTGCACTATCCTGGGCGTGCTGGTGAGCATCGGCGCGGCCTACTTGGTGATGGAGTTCAAGAGCATCATGGACTACGTGCAGGCCCTCTTCAGCTTCTTCATCGCGCCCCTGTTCGGCGCCGTCATCCTGGGCATGCTGTGGAAGCGCGCCACCGCCCACGGCGGCTTCTGGGGCCTGCTGGCCGGAACGGTATCTTCCATTTCCATGTGGGCCTGGGTCAAATTGGACCCCACCGCGCTGCGCTACGTGGCCCTCTCGCCCAAGGCCAAGGACATGGCCGAAAACATGTACCGCGCCCTGTGGTCCTGGACCATCTGCGTGGTGGTCACCGTGGTGGTGAGCCTGCTCACCAAGCCCAAAACCAAGGCCGATCTGCAGGGGCTGGTCTACGGCTGCACGGACCTGCCCTCGGAGGGCGACCTGAAGCTCTACCAGCGGCCCATCTTCTGGGCCGCCATCGTGGCGGTTGTGTTCGTGGCCTTACAGGTGATCTTCTGGTAGGTGACATATGCATCGCGAGGGCATGGTTTCCATCTGGTTTTTCATCGGCGCGCTGCTGTCGATTTACGGCGTGCTGATTCTGGGCACGGGGATCTACGAGTGGAACTCTCCCCCGCCGACCGTCAGAGCCGACCTGCACGCCGCCGTCTGGTGGGGCGCGCTGCTGATCGCTCTGGGCGCCATCTATCTGTACCGGTTCGCGCCGGGAAAGGGGAATAAGTAATGAGCAACGCCAATCCCGATAAGGTGACGTTCGGCCTCATCGTGGGCAATCGCGGCTTCTTTCCGAGCCACCTCGCCCTGAGCGGACGCAAGGAGATGATCGCGGCCATCGAGGCCGCCGGCCATGCCGCCATCGCCCTGACGCCGGAGGAAACCAAGTGCGGCGCCGTCACCTCGCGCGCCGACGTGGCGGCCTGCGTCGATCTGTTCAAGAAGAACCGGGATTCCATCGGCGGCATCGTCGTCACCCTCCCGAATTTCGGCGAGGAGCGCGCCATCGCCGATGCCGTGCGCATGGCCGGTCTCGACGTTCCGGTGCTTATCCAGGCCACTCCCGACGCTCCCGCCCGCATGACCATCGCCGACCGCCGCGACAGCTTCTGCGGGAAAATGTCGTGCTGCAACAACCTCAAGCAGTACGGCGTGCCGTATTCGCTTACCACGCTGCACACCGAAGCGCCGGATTCGGACTGTTTCCGGCAGGACCTCGACCGCTTCGCGGCGGTCTGCCGCATCGTGCGCGGCCTCCGCGGATTGCGCATCGGGGCCATCGGCGCGCGCCCCGCGGCTTTCAATACCGTACGTTACAGCGAGAAGATCCTCGAAGCGGCCGGCATCTCCATCGAGCCCATCGACCTTTCCGAAATCCTGGGCCGCATCAATCGCATGGGCGACCAGGACCCCGCGGCCGTGGCCAAGCTCGACGCCATAAAGCGCTACGTCGCCACCGACGGCGTTCCCGCGCCGGCTTTGCTCAAGATGGCCAAACTCGGCGCCGTCATCGATGGCTGGATGAAGGAGACCGAGGTAGCCGTCAGCGCGGTGCAGTGCTGGACCTCTCTCGAGGAGTTCTTCGGCGTGGTGCCCTGCACGGTCATGAGCATGATGAGCGAAAACCTCATGTCGAGCGCCTGCGAGGTGGATATCTGCGGGGTGATCGGCATGCACGCCATGCGCCTGGCATCGGGGACGCCCAGCGCCTTGCTCGACTGGAACAACAACTACGGCGCCGACCCGGACAAGGCCGTCTGCTTCCATTGCAGCAACCTCCCCAAGCATTTCTTCAAGGAGACGCGCATGGATTTCCAGGCCATCATCGCCGGAACCGTGGGCCGCGAGAATGCCTATGGGACCTGCGTGGGCGTGGTGAAACCCGGGCCCATGACCTTCACCCGGTTCTCTACAAACGACTGCGAGGGAACCATCGAAGGCTACACCGGCCAGGGCGAGTTCACCGACGATCCGCTCGATACCTTCGGCGGGGCCGGAGTAGTGCGCATTCCGCGCCTTCAGGATCTGCTGCATTTTATTTGCGACCAGGGCTTGGAGCATCACACGGCAGCCAATCTTTCGAGCGTGGCGGCGGCCGTTCACGAAGCGTCGACGCGGTATCTCGGCTGGGACGTGGTCCGGCATAGCTAGCATGGCTCTTCGTTGTGGGGCGGGCGCTCTCGCCCGCCGACTTCGCAACCACAAGGTGGGGCAGGCGCTTTCGCCTGCCAACTTCGCGGTAACGAGCCGCGACCGTCAGGGAGCGGTTGTGCCCCGCCGTAGGGGCCGGGCATGCCCCATAAGCGCTAACTTAAGGGCCTGTTCACCCAACCTGTTGGCAACTCAATCAATGTCAACCACAACAGGTGGTGTGACGACATTGATTGGGTCAAGTTATCTTAGCGCTTATGGGGCATGCCCGGCCCGGCCGACCCCACATGGAGGCCCCCTATGAGCATCGCAGCCGGCGTCGATTTCGGCACGCTCAGCGTTCGCGTTTCCATTTTCGATAGCGTCCGCGGCCGCCTTGGCTCCGGCGTCGCGGAGTATCCGCTTTTCCGCAAGAAGGAAGACCCCGACCACGCCACTCAGAGCCACGCCGATCACATGCGCGCCCTGGCCGAGGCCTCGCGCCGCGCCATCGCCGACGCCGGCGTAGACGGCCGCGCCATCGAAGCCATCGCGCTCGATACCACCGGGTCGAGCGTCATCCCGGTGGACGGCTGCCTCCAGCCGCTCGACGATTACTACCTCTGGTGCGACCACCGGGCGTGGAAAGAAGCCGGCGAGATAACCGCGCTGGCCCGCCAGCGCGGTTTGGAGGCCATCGACTGGTGCGGCGGCGTCTACTCCTCCGAGTGGGGCTTCGCCAAGCTGCTCCACTGGCTGCGCCACAATCCGGATAAACGAGTCCGATTCTCTACCGCTCTGGAACATTGCGACATGGTGGCGGCCGCGTTGTGCGGCATAGCCGATCCCGCGGCTGTCCCGCGCAGCGTCTGCGCCATGGGCCACAAATGGATGTGGAACCCGAGCCTGGGCGGGCTGCCTCCGGAGGATTTCCTGACCGCCGTGGATCCTTTGCTGGCCGGCGTGCGCCAGAAGCTCGGCGGGCGCTACGCCACATCGGATCAGATCGCCGGACATCTGACGCCCGCGTGGGCCGAAAAGCTCGGCCTGCGCCCCGGCATCCCCATCCCCGTCGGCGCCTTCGACGCGCATTGGGACGCCATCGGCGCCGGCGTGCGCTTGGGCGACGTGGTCAACGTGGTGGGCACCTCAACCTGCATCATGGCCATCGGCGATGCGCCGCGACTGGTCCCCGGCGTCTGCGGCGTGGTGCGCGGCTCCATCGATCCGGCGCGCACCGGGATTGAGGCCGGCCTTTCGGCCACCGGCGATATCTTCGAAGCCATCGCGCGCCGCGCCGGCGGCACGGTGGCGGAGATGTCCCGCGGCTTGGAACGATATCGCGCCGGCGAAACCGGCCTCCTGCGCCTCACCTGGGACAATGGCGACCGCACCGTGCTGGTCAACCCCGAGCTGGGCGGCATCACCCTCGGCTGGAGGCTTACCCATACCGCCGAGGACGAGTTGTTCGCGGCCATCGAGGGAACTGCGTTCCACACGCGCATCATTCTCGATCGCATGGAGGAGTACGGCGTCCCGGTGCGCCGGATCATCAACGGCGGCGGCGTCCCGCGGAAGAACGCCGTGCTCAACCAGGTCTACGCCAACGTGATGGGCAAGCCCATCCTGGTTCCCAACGGCGACGTCACCAGCCTGGGTTCGGCCATCTTCGCGTTCCTGGCCGCCGGCGCGTTCCGCAACATCGAGGAAGCGCAGGCCGCGCTGTGTCCCGGGCACGTCGCCATCGAGCCTGAAGCCGCGTCCGCCGCCACTTGCCAGGAGTTGTATCCCATCTACCGCAAGCTGTATTTCGGCTTCGGGCAGCGCGGTTCGGAAAAGGTGGAGCTGGGAGAAGCGCTGCCCGAGCTGCGCCGCATCGCGTCCGCCGCCCGCGCAAGGTAAACGTACGTGGCGCAGCCTCACGGCCGGGTGGCTGTGAGAAGGCCGGACTACGCCGTCTTCACCACCGGCAGGCGCGACGCCACGGCCGGCATGGGCGGAAAGTCGGTGTACGGCTGGTCCTGATACCAGTAGCCCACCGAAAAGAAATTGTCTCCGCGGTCGTTGGCGTGACCGTGCTCGATGGTGTGCTTGAGGTAGCGCTCGAAGGTCACCGGGTTATCGCCGTGCCAGCGATAGACGCAGTACCGGCCGCCGGTGCGCTCCGCATTGACGATGAGCGGGGCGCCGTACATGCGGTGGGCGAAGGGTTGGGCGCCGTCGCGGCCGCCGAAATCCCAACTCCCCAGCAGATAGTCCTCGGAGCCGGTGCCGTTGATGGCCGGCTTCGATTCGTCGTCGATGAAGATCATGTCGTCGCCCTCGCCCCACCATCCGGGAGCGTTCTCAAGGACTCCCAGCGCGATCCCCATCAGGTGGCCGCGGCCATGCGTCTCCAGAAAGACGTAGTTGAGCCGGCCGTCGGTATTCAACCGCGCCGCTTCGCCGGTGGTGGGCGTGCAGGGCTGCGCCTGCCGGTACTGGGCGTGGAAATATAGAGCGTCGTCCGGCAGCTTCGGGACGGCGATGTAGTCGATATTCGAATAGAACGAACCCACCTCCTGCCGCCCCTCATTGCTCACCGTAATGCGCGCGGACTGACGATACGGCATGGCGAAATAGCAGTTGAGCGACTTGCCGGGCGAGCACGCCAGGTATTCGGACTCATAGAGGAAATACGTGTTCAGGGTCAAACCGAAGAAATCGCCGATGGGCGCCTCCACGCTGGGCTTCTGGGCGCCGTCCCAGTAAGCGCGCAGCAGCAGCTCTTTCAGGTGGTCGCCGCTGCGCGCGGAGATGGTGAACCAGATGTGGGTTATGACGCCCGGGCCATCGGCTTTGAAAACCTCCAGCGTTCCGCCGGCGGGGATGTTCCAGGAATCGCGGTTCCCTCCAGTGCGATCGAAGCTGGATTGCTTCAGGGATCTGTAGTTCTGGGCGCGGGCATAGCTCGGAAGAAAAGAGCTATCCGATGACGCCGCGCCACGCGTCTGGGCCGGCGCGCCGGCCGGCGCCGCCGCGGCCAGCCCGGCGGCGGCGATCATGCCATTGAGAAACCCTCGACGATCCTTCATAGCGCGATTGTAAGGCAGGTCGCCGCCGCCCGCTCGGAATAATGGGGCGGCCCGGGCCGGCAGCGGAGTATGGCTGGCGGATTGGGCTCTAAACCACGCGATCCAATTCCCGCGCCTGGCCGTACGGCGGGAAACCGGCGTTCTCGCCGAGCCTGGCGGGAACCTCGCGGAGGTAGAGCGGGTCCAATCCCCGCGCCGGCCGGCGCTCTTCCCACCCATTCTCCCGCGCCGGGAACATGAACCAACCCAGCCCAGCTACGCAGGCGATCCAGTGATCGCGGTGGATGGCGCTGGTGTAGAGTTTGGCCACGGTTAGTTTTCCTTCCTCTGGCGCACGGCCGGGCGTGCGGGTTCCGTTTTTCGGAAACGGCACTTGGCCGAACATGCTGCGTTCTTACATGTTAGACATGCACGCTTCTGAGCCATTTCCGGATTACTTTATCCCGCTGTGCCGCATTCTTCAACAACAATCATGCGGGGATTGAGTGAATACCCCCACTAGCGGGGTGTGGGCCGCACATAGGGGCGGTGCCCCGGCGCGCTGACCGCTTGGATATTGATTAGCCGCCGCGCTCTGCGCGATGATGGGCACATGCGCCGGAGAATCCTGGGGTTCCTTCTAATGGCGGTCGCGGCCGCGCTGTTGGCGGGTTGCGCCGACAGACAAGTCGACGTAATGCAGACGCCGGTGCCGCAGCCGAAGGCGACGCCACCACCCAACCAGCAGGCGCTTCCGAACCAGTAGCGGCTGCGGGCCGGGCGTGCCCCATAAGCGCTAACTTAAGGGCCTGTTCACCCAACCTGTTGGCAACTCAATCAATGTCAACCACAACAGGTGGTGTGACGACATTGATTGGGTCACGTTATCTTAGCGCTTATGGGGCGTGCCCGGCCCCTACGCCAGCATTTCCTGCGCGCGGATGAGCCGCTCGGGAACGTGGACGCCGTTGGGACACTTCACGGCGCAAGTGAAGCAATCGCTGCAACGCACAGCCCGCGCCTCTTCGGGCAGTTTCAGGAAGCTGGTTCGCGCGAAGGGGAAATCGTTATAGAAATCGGCGTAGGCCAGAATGCGCAACTGGTCCGGCACGGGCACGCCCTTGGGGCACTGGCCGGCGCACTGGAAGCACATGCGGCAGTAGTACGGGCGCACTTCCTCGTTGCGGGCGGTGAGAACCTTGTCGTCTTCGGCGGTGTACTTCTCGGTGAGCGCCTTCAGGTTCATGTCCAGCATGTCGTTGTCGCGAATGCCGGGGAACACGCCTGCCAAGTCGGAGTTCTTGAGCACCCACTTGAGCGCGGGCAGGGGATTCTGGATGCGCGCGGGCCTGGGAGGAGCCGCCGCGGCGCGTCCCCCGCCGCCGGCGCCGCCGCGCCCGAAACCGAACGTCGGCATCGCGCCGCCGGTGGCCGCCATGGCCTTGATGGCCGCCGTCCCGATGCCGGCGTCATGGAGTTTCTTGATGGCTGCGTCCTTGGTGGTCCCCATGGTGAAGTTGTAGCTGAACAGCACCACATCCACCTTGGACTTGATGGCGTGGTCGGCCATCTGGTTGATGTCGTGCGTGCTGAAGCCGTAGAACCGGACCTTCCCCTGTTTCTTGGCGGTCTCGAAGGTCTCCAGAAGTTCGTCCGACACCTGCTGCGGCGTGTCTTTGGCGTGCAGGAGCCACACATCCACGTGGTCGGTCTGGAGGTTCTTGAGGCTGTCCTCCAGGTCCGCCGTGGCCTGCGTCTTGGTCCGGGCGGGGGTCTTGCTGACGATGATCACCTTATCCCGGACCCCTTTGATCCCCTGCGCCAGCAGCCTTTCGCTGTTGCCGGCCGCGTAGTCGTTGGCCGTGTCGAAGAAGTTGACGCCCAGGTCCACGGCGCGCGAAACCACGGCCGGGTCCGGCGTAAAACCGACGCCCATACCCAGGGGATTGACCTTGAGTCCCGTTTTCCCGAGTGTTCGGAACGGGGTGGCGGCCGAGCCTTGAAACGCCGAGCCAACGTGGGGAAGAGCCAGCCCGGCGGCGGGAATGGTCAACCCCGCGCGCAGAAAACTCCGGCGGGACGAATCCGAATTCATGACGCACCTCTCTCAGAATAGTAACGCGCGGCGGAAGACGGATGTTACCGAATCGGGACAAATCAGGGGTAAATAGCCGAGATGCCCGCCCGGCCCCGGTTTGCAGTAGGATATAGAGCAATGGCGCACTGGAGGGTTACCTGGGTGTTCGGATTGGGTTTGGCCGCGCTGGCCGCCGGCTATGCCTTCCAGCGCCCGTTTCGCGCGTATCAGGGCGTGGAATACCGTCTCGGCGACATTCCCCTGCCAACCGACTACCAAGAGAAGACCGAGTGGGCCTTTGCCCGGCTCATGTACCCGCCCGGGGCCAACGACGGCTATCGCGGCCGATTCGACGGCGACTGGCATCTAGGCTCTTCCCTATGGACCCAGGACTTCCCCCGCGCGGACCGCCATTTTTCGCTGGCTGTGCGCCGCCTGACCAGGCTCCACGCCCGCTCCGTGGAGCAGGTTGTGAATCTGGACGAAGGCGATGCGTACGACTGGCCGTGGCTCTATGCGGTTCAAGTGGGCGAATGGGGTCTCACGGCGGAGCAGGCGCGGGAGCTTCGCGAGTATCTCCTGCGCGGCGGCTTCTTCATGGCCGACGATTTCCACGGGGCCTTCGAGTGGCGCATGTTCGAAGAGCGTATCAAACAGGCCTTCCCGGACCGGCCCATCGTGGAAATTCCGGATGATGACCCTATCTTCCATACCGTTTACGAGCTGAACGACCGCTTTCAGGTCCCCGGCTACGACCACCGGCGGCTGGGCTACAAGCGCCCCATGTTCCCCGAAGGACCGGAGGACGGCAAGGGCGCGCACTGGCGCGGCATCTACGACGACAAAGGCCGTATTCTGGTGGCCATCTCGTTCAACTCGGACATCGGCGATGCCTGGGAGTGGGCCGACGACGCCAGCTATCCGGCGCAATTCTCGGACCTGGCCATCCGCCTGGGCGTGAACTACATTGTTTACTCCATGACGCACTGAGCCCCACCTGAGCCTGTGGAGGTACACTGAATACGATCCGGACGCTCGCAACCGAGACTCCGGGTAAGGAGAAACACGAGATGAAATGTCACGTTTATGCCGCGGCGCTGGCGCTGGTCGCCCTTGCGCCGCTTGTCGCCCAGGCGCCGCAGGGCTGGAAGCAGCGCATAGATCGCAGCCAGTCGGCGTCGGACCCCGACGCCGCCGGCCCCGTCAAGTTCACAACCCAGGGGGCGGGCTTCCACGCCGACAATCCCGTAGCGGCGGTGTACTGGAATCCGGCGAATACCGCGACCGGCGCTTATACTCTCAAGGGCACGTTTAAGCTCCTGAAGCTCAGCGGCCACACCAACTATTACGGCCTGGTGTTTGGCGGCAGCGCTCTCGAAGGTCCGGACCAAGCCTATCTGTACTTTGTGGTGGCCCAGGACGGAACGTGGCTCATCAAACGCCGCGACGGCGCCCAGACCAGCATGGTGTCGCAGAAGACGCCCAGTGATGCGGTGAAGAAACCCGACGCCAACGGCCAGTGCACCAATGCCCTCGAAGTGCGCGTCGGCGCCGACAAGATCGACTACGTGGTCAACGGCACGGTGGTGCACACCGATCAGAAGACCGGGCCGACGGCCAAGACCGACGGCATCTACGGCATCCGCATCAACCACCTGCTCTTAGTTGACATAGACGGGTTCGGGGTGACGAAGTAACCGGAGGTTCCGGACTCGTTCTTCGCCGGGAGACACGTGCGTGAAAGACAAAGATTTGGCGCTTGAAGCGTGCGACAGCGCCTTGAAAGCTGACGTCACGAAAGCGGTATCGGCCTACGTCGATTCCGTGGTGATCTCCCATGAGATCCCCGAGACTGCGGCCAAGCGACTGGCGGCGGGTTTGGTGGCGCGAAAGGCGGCCTACGCCGCAAGTCGGGAGATTATCGCGCAGGTGTTCCAAGACGCGTAGCCGCCCAGGCAGGCGGCAGCCAACCCGAACGCCCCGCCAAAGGCTCGGGGGCTTGCCGACGCACGCTCCCGAGCCGCGGCGAGTCAGTTAAACCGGCTTGCCCAGCGTCTTGATTTGTTCCATGAGCCGGTACACGCCGGTTGAAGGGTTGGCCTCCGCGCAACCTCGCGATCTCTGCCACTCATCGAGGGCCATTGCCCTTTGCAGCGCCTCCGCGTACAGGGGATGGAGCTGCGAACTCGGCAGTTCGCTCTCGTAGCCGGGCATATACTCCTTGCATTTGTGGTGAAGCGCCCCCCGCCCGATGTGCGCGCGCTGGTCGCAGAAGTGCAGCAGCGCCCACAACTCAAAGCATGGATTCGAGACGGCGACTTCGATACCGTTATCTCGGGCCTGTAGTTTGACCTCCGGCACAAAAGGGTGCTCGTCGATATCGAACACACACCAGACCTGGTCGTAGTTGCAGTTCTCGTCCTTCTCGCGTTTTGCCCTGGCGGCGGCGTCCTTCTTCATCGCCACGGCGCGTTCCACCAAAGTCTTCGGTACTCCCCCTGGGCTGAATTCCAGGTCTATGAGGCTCCTTTCTAAATGCCTCATTGCTCTGAAATACCCCGGCTCCGTCTTCGTCCCCTCGCACACAATCAAGAAGCGCGGGCGCGGGGCGCGGAACGGACGACGTCGCCGTAAGGTGTCACGCCTGTCTCGTCTGGCCATCACCGCCCTCGAAGCGAAGAAGAAAAGCGTCGGGGTTGATAAAGGGAATTGCTCCGTATCTGCCCTGTAAGTACCCATTCTCGATGTTTTCCTGGCGGCGTGGCTTGAAGTCACTCAAAGAAAACAGGTGGCTGCTCGCATCCTGGCCCTTCTCGGTGAACCAAATCTGATCGCGCCGGAGAACGCCGCTGCTTAACAGGTTTGTGTCGTGGGTGTTGAATATCAACTGCGCGCCGTTGGGGTTGCTGGATGGACTGTTGAATAGCCGGATCAATTCAATCGCCAGCAGCGGATGCAGGCTGGCGTCAAGCTCATCGACCAGAAGCGGGATGCCTTTCCTGAGAGCTTTGACCACAGGTCCGAGCAGGGAAAGGTACGCGATGGTACCAGCCGACTCATCGTCAAGAGGAAGTGGGACTGTCTTGTCGCCGAACTGGTGCATAAGACGAAGCTCGGTATCGGTTTCCGGAATCGGCTCCGCTTGATCTGCCTTTAGAATGGACTTGATGGCTGACATTATCTCCCTGACCTCAGGCCGCAACCTTTCTTCCTTAACCTCCAGATCGGTAATCCCCAGGTCCGCAAAGGCCACGAGCTTGGCGACGTTGCTGCGGAAATCGGATTCAGCGCACAGGCTTGCGGTGTGCATTCGATATCGCGCTCGATCGCCGATAACAAACAGCAAGCCCGAGAGCCACTTATAGACTGGCAAAAGCGCTTCATGGTTGTTCTGGGCCGCGGCGGAAAGAAACAGGGAGTTCTTCCGCGTGAGGTTCTCAATGGTTCTGTTCTCTCCCGTCATCTTGCTGCTGAACGCAATGGGGCTGCCCCTTTTTCGATGAAACCACGTCTGCTTCTTTCCTTTCGGATAGACATAAAGCCACTCTTCGAGCACCGCTTCCGAGTCGATGCGAAACCCATATCGATAACGGACATTCGCCAGCAAGAAATCCGCTTCCATCTCCGTCGGTTCCGTGCTCGTTTCCGCGTCGGAAAGAAAAGGCTCGCGGGGGATCGGCCCTTCCGGTTTCCAGTTCCGGTGCGATTCCTCCACCGCCTTCGCCATGAACAGGAATGCCCGAATGGCATTCGTCTTGCCGGAGGCGTTAGCCCCGTATATCGCCGCAGCGGGCAAGATGCCCTCTCGGAACTCATTGGGATGCCGGACTATGTCAGGCAAATCGGTAAACGGCCCCGCCACGAGGGACAGTTCCTCCTCGCCACGGAACGAACGGAAATTCGAGAAGCGAAAACGCAGAAGCATAAATCACCTCGATAAGGCACTGATCGGCAGATCTATGAGCGATTTTGACACAAATCACGTTAAAAATGTCAAAACCAGCGATTTTTTGAGCAGATTCTGGATCAGTGCGCCGATCTAGCCCTTGCTGCGGCCGCGGTGCGAGAGCGAGGCGGGACCGATGTAGGGCCGGCCACGCCCGGCTGCGGCCTGCCAACCCAACCCCTGCCCGCCGGGTGCTATAACGGAGTCGGAATACCTTTTATGCCACCCGGCGCTACCCGCCGCGACCTGCTTCGCCTGTGCTTGGGCGGAACGCTTGTCCGGCCCGGGTCGACGGTGGGCTCGAAGTCGCGGGTGGTGATCGCGCGCGACCCGCTCGTGCGGCCGTCGGGCGGCGCGCTCGATTCCGCCCGCTTGTCCGCTCTGCTCGACCGGGCGGTGCAGGGCGTCTACGAGTGCGATTCTCCGCTCGAAGCCTGGAAGAAGATCGCCCGGCCCAATGAAGTGGTGGGGCTCAAGGTCAATTGCCTGGCCGGACGCGGGGGCGCTTCCACCAACCCCGTGCTGGTGGACGCCATCTGCGAGCGGCTCCGCCAGGCCGGCATTCCGGACAAGAACATCGTGGTCTGGGACCGTCTGCACGCCGACCTGGAGCATGCCGGATTCCGCGTGGCCTCGCGCAAAGACCGCATCCGCCTCCTGGGCAATGACGACTCCGGGTACGAGAGCGAGCTGGCCATTTTCGGCAGCGTGGGCAGCCTGATTTCGAGAACTGTAACCCAGGTTTGCGACGCGGTCATCAGCCTGCCGGTGCTGAAAGACCACGGCATCGTGGGTGTGACCATGGCGCTGAAGAACTTCTTCGGGGCCATTCACAACCCCAACAAGTACCACTCCAACTGCGGCGACCCGTACGTGGCGGACGTCAACATGCTCCCGCCCATACGGGCAAAAGTGCGCCTGCACATCTGCGACGCCATCGCGCCGCAATACGAAGGCGGGCCGTCCTACATGCCGCAGTGGGCCTGGCCGTTCAATAGCCTGATTGCCTCGCGCGACCCGGTGGCGCTCGACTACACGGGGTGGCGGATCATCGAGGAACAGCGGGCGGCCAAGGGTCTGCCAACGCTCCAGGCGGCCAAGCGGGAGCCGGTTTACATCGCGCGCGCCGCCGACGCGCAGCATCGGCTGGGAACCAACGACCCGGCGACGATCGAAAAGGTGGAGGCGTAGCGCATGGACCGCCGGCGGTTTCTGATCTCGGCCGCGCTTCCCTGCCTCGCGCCACGCGCCGCCCTGCCCGCGCCCAGCGATGCGCAGTTCATCGTGGAAGCCCGCTTCTACGAGAAGCAGCCGTACCGCAAGATCAAGTGCAAGCTGTGCCCGCGCGAATGCTCCATAGACGACCAGGAGCGCGGCTACTGCGGGGTGCGCGAAAACCGCGGTGGGAAATACTACTCGCTGGTGTATGCGCGCCTGTGCTCCGCCAATCGCGACCCCATCGAGAAGAAGCCGCTGTTTCATTTCGCTCCGGGCACGCTGGCATTCTCGGTGGCCACGGCGGGCTGCAACGTGAACTGCAAGATGTGCCAGAACTGGGAGATCTCGCAGTCGCGTCCCGAGCAGATCCAGGCCAACTATACGCTGCCGCGGACACTGGCCTCTCTGTCCGGGCAGTATCGGTGTTATTCGATCGCCTATACCTACAACGAGCCGACGGTGTTCATCGAGTATGTGCTCGACGCGGCCGAGGCGGGGCGCGCGGCGGGCGTCAAGAACGTGGTGATTTCGGGCGGCTACATCCAGAGGGAACCGCTGCTCGAGTTATGCAAGCGCGTGGACGCCATCAAAATCGACCTGAAGGGCTATTCCGAGAAATTCTACAAGGAAGTGGTCAACGGCGAACTGAAGCCGGTGCTCGACACGATTGCGACCATCCGCAAACAAGGCGTGTGGAACGAGATTGTCTACCTGGTGATCCCCACGCTCAACGATTCCGACGAGCAGTTCAAGGGGCTGGCGCGGTGGATCAAGACGAATCTGGGGCCGGACGTTCCGCTGCACTTCTCGCAATTCCATCCCGAGTACCTTTTGAAGAACCTGCCGGTGACGCCCGTGCCGACGCTCGAACGCGCCAAGGCCATCTGCGACGCCGAGGGGCTCAACTACGTATATATAGGCAACGTGCCCGGCCACCCGGCCGAGAGCACGCATTGCCCCAAGTGCCGCCGCGTGGTGGTTGAGAGAGTGGGTTACTCGATCCGCGCCATTCACCTGGACCGCGGCAAATGCCAGTTCTGCCAGACAACCATTCCCGGAGTGTGGGAAGGAGCGCTCCACGCATGAAGACTTCCAGGATGTTCGCGCTGCCGGCGTTCGCCGTGCTGCTTCTGGTCGCCTGCGGCAGCGTCAGCCCGGGTGAAACGCCGAAGGTCCGGCCGCCGGCGGTGGCGGGATCGTTCTATCTTGCGGACCCGGCCGCGCTGGCCAAGATGGTGGACGGCTTCCTGGCGAAGGCCGACCAGGCGCCGCTCGACGCGGTGGCCCTGGTGGCGCCGCACGCCGGCCACGAGTACGCCGGCCAGGTGGCGGCCTACGCCTACGCGTCGCTCAAGGGCCGCAAGATAGACCGCGTGGTGCTCATCGCGCCCTCGCACTATGAGGCCTTCCGCTTCGCCTCGGTGTACGATGGCTCGGCCTACTCCACGCCGCTGGGCCAGGTCCCCGTGGATCGGGCGTTCGCCGCCAAACTCGCCTCCATGAGCCCGCTGATCAAGCTGTCGGGGCTGGGCCACACGCCCACGCCGGACAAACCGGAGCATTCCGTCGAGGTGCAACTGCCCTTCCTCCAGCGCACCCTGGGCCAGTTCCAGCTCGTGCCCATCGTCATGGGCGATCAGAGTTACGATCTGTGCCGCACCCTGGGCGTGGCGATCGCCAAGCTGGTGGCCGGTACTAACACGCTGATCGTAGCCAGCTCCGATCTTTCGCACTACCACACCTATGACGAGGCCGAAAAGATCGATCACAAGACGTTGAAGGCCATCGAAGAATGGGACTACCTCAGCATGTCGCGCAATTTCGACGAGCGCATCTGGGAAGCCTGCGGCGGCGGACCGATCGTCGCCGCCATGATCGCCTCCGAGCGGCTCGGCGCGTCGCAAGCCAAGGTCTTGAAGTACGCCAACTCGGGAGACGTTCCCATCGGCGACAAGAAGCGCGTGGTGGGATACGGCGCCGTGGCGTTCCTCAAGAAGACGGACCATGCGGCGGCGGCCGAAGCGCCCTTCTCTCTCACCCGGCAGGAGAAGAACGAGCTGATGCGGATCGCGCGGCAAAGCGTGGAGACCTCGGTGCGGGATCGCAAGGAGTACGCGCCGCCGGCGCCCTCCTCGGAGGCGTTGAGCCAGGAGCGCGGCGCGTTCGTCACACTGAAGGAACGCGGGAGTCTGCGCGGCTGCATCGGCTACGTGGCGCCCATCAAGCCGCTCTACATCACGGTGCGCGACGTGGCTCGCTTCGCGGCGCTGGAGGACAGGCGCTTCCGGCCGGTGACGGCCGGCGAATTGGGCGCGCTCGAATATGAGATCTCGGTTCTGTCGCCCATGCGCCACATCATGGACAACAACGAGATCGCGGTGGGGCGAACCGGTCTGCTGATTCGCAAGGACAGCTACGAGGGCTTGCTGCTGCCGCAAGTCCCGGTGGAAGAGAAGTGGGACCGCGCCGAGTTTCTGCGGGAGGTCTGCCTCAAGGCCGGGCTGCCCCAGCGCGCCTGGCAGGATCCGGAAGCCGACCTGTTCCGCTTCACCGCCCTGGTATTCGGCGACCGCACGCTCGAGCCGCTCATTCCCGCGGAGCCCGCGCAGCAGACGCCAGGAATGCCAGCGCCGCCGGCGCCAGGTTCAGCTCCGCCGCCAGGAGGCTGGTTCTGAGGAAGCCGAACACGGGGATCAGGTAGAGGCTGAAGAGAATGGCGCCGAGGCAGGAGCCGGCCAGGTCCACGGCATAGAGCTGTGGCGCGCTTGCGGCGGATGTGCGGACGGCGAGGGCGAACTGATATCCGCCGAGCGCCCCGCACGCCAGCGCCAGCGCCGGGTATACGGCTTGCGGCGCGGAAAAGCAGGCGCAAAGCGCCAGTGGCGCGAGGGCCACAAGGCACTGCACCCAGGCGAGGGCGAGACATGCCTGGCCCCTACAACGGGGCGCTGTAGGGGCCGGGCACGCCCGGCCCGCATGGCTCAGCAGAAGAGCCACCCAACTCCCCACCGCCATGCCGGCCATAAATGCCGCGATGAGCAGCGCCAATCCCTGGTACAGCGAGCCGTACTTGGCCTGGAACGCCAACAGCAGCAGCACTTCGAGGCCGATGGAAGTGAAGCCCGTGGCCGCCGTGCAGGCCGCCGCCGCGGAAACGCGCCGCCGGCCGGCCAACACCAGCGCCATCAGCGGCAGCCCCAGCGCGCAGGCCAGGCGCGCGAAGCTCACCCCGCCCAGGGCTCGCAGCGCCAGCGCATAGCCGTGCCCGAACCGGCTGCTCCACAACGTCAGGTCGAAGTAGTACGCCACCGGCGCCAGGTCGCGGTTGACGCGCGTGGTGGGCAGCGGGCGGATGCGCTCGTCGATCTCGCTCATCCGCTCGGGCGCCATGCGAAACGGCAGGTAGTACTCACGCACGTAGCTGGTGGCCAGCCGCCTCTCCCGCAGGCGGTCGAGAAGCGTGGCGGCGTCGCGCGTCAGAACGCCGGCGCGTTTGGCGGCGAAGAAGTGCACCGTCTCGCCCGGTATCGTCACCACCTCCGGGAACGCCGCCCGCAGCGTCTTTCCCATGCTGCGCAGGAACTCCGCCAGGTCGGCGCCGATGTAGTTCTCCGAAGCGGCCAGGCGGAATGAGAGGACCCCGTCCGGCGTAAGCTTCGCGGTGGCTTCACGGAAGAAGTCGAGCGTGTAGTAACGGTTCAACTGCGCGGTATGCGGATCCGGCAGGTTAACCACTATGACGTCGAAGAGGCCTTCGGCGGTCTGCACGAAACGGCGGCCATCGGTCACATGCACGTGCACGCGCGTATTGGATTCCGCCGGAGCCCATTCCTCGCGAAAGTAGCGGCGCGCGATTTCGAGGATCGCCGGATCGAGCTCCACGTAATCCACGCGTTCGAGCGAGGGATGCTGGAGCGCCTGCTCGAGGCTCCCGTTGGCGCCGCCGCCGATCAGCAGAAGGCTGCGCGGAGCCGGGTGTTCGAGCAGCGCATAGTGGACGGCTTCCTCGGCGCCTTCCGGATCGGGCGCGTGAAACAGAATCAACCCGTTCTCATAGACGCTGCGCGACCCTTCGGTTTCCACCACCGCCAGGTTGCCGTAGGCCGAGTTCCGTGTGGCTAACAGGCGATAGCCGGGCGGCCACAGGCGCTGGAGAAGGGCGTTTTCGGACGCGGGTAGGACCGCGAAGACCGGAACGCAGAGCGCCGCCAGCGCGGTTATAGCCGCGCGCCGCGCCCACCTCCGGCGAATCGCGAGACCAGCCGCGGCCATCAGGTTCAAGAGGCCCAACCCACAAGCGATCTCGAGCGGGCTGAAGAGCCGCAGCAGCGCCAGCCCGGCCAGCAGACCGCCGGCCACCGCGCCCACCGCTTCCACCATGTAGACCGTGGCGCCGTCCGCTCCGAGCCGCGACCGTAAGGGAGTTGGCCACAGCCAGCAGGCGGCCGTAAACAGCGAACCCGAGAGAATGCAAAACACGCAGAGCGCGGCCAGCGAGACCAGCAGCGCGGCCGCCGGCCCCAGGTTTTCGCCCGGAATCGTGGTAAGCGCCGCCTTCCCGAGGCGCACTCCGAGCACGGTGGCCGGCAGCGCCAGCGCCAGCAGCGCCTGCACGCCCGCCATGGTTCGCAAACCCAGCAGGCCTGCGGCGCCGCTCCCCACGGCAGTCCAAAACAGCCAGACCGCCAGCACGAGGCCCAAGGAGATCTCATTGCCGCCGAAAACCAGCATCAGCTCCCGCAGGAGCACGATCTGGGCAATGGCCGCCGTGAACCCGATGAGGAGAACCGAAGCCCGAATGCCGAATCCGCCACCCACATACAACAGAATACGTGAGATGGCCGGCCAATCGTGGCAGGCCGCCACGAACCCGTTCCAAACGGTATATGATCGAAAGGTGAGCGAAATGGAAAACGGCGATCAGCCAGCGACCCGCAAGGACATCGAGCAGCTACGCAATGATATGGGGCAGCTACGCTCCGATTTGGAGCAGCAACGCTCCGAGACTCACCAGAATATGGACCAGCTACGTTCCGAGTTCCATCATGGATTCGATGACCTCAAAGAGACCATGCGCGACACTCAGACGGAGATCCTCAGAGCGTTCTGCGGCTACGCGCAGACCACCGACGTGAAGCTCAAAGAAGCCGAGGTTACCGATATCGGATTGAGGCAGCGCCTCACCGCTGTCGAAGAGCGGCTCCTGGAAGTCGAAAAGCGTCTGAGTTTTCCGCCCGCCGCGTAGCTTTCACCCCAACTGCTCCACCGCCTGCAGCAGCGCGCGGATGTAGCCATAGCAAAAGGCGAAGGACTGCAAACCACCGGGATCGCCCGGCGCTTGCGGGACGTGGTCGGGCATCAGCATGTAGGGGTAGCCAACTTCCTTGTAAACCAGAATGGCCTTGACGAAATCGATGTCGCCTTCGTCCGGAAAGACCTCCACGAAATCGTCGCGGTGGCCGCGGATGTTGCGGAAGTGCACGTTGAAGATTTTCTTGCGCGACCCGAAGTAGCGGATGACGTCGAAGATCTCCTTGCCCGGGTCGGCCAGCATCTCCGTCACCGTGCCCTGGCAGAAATTCAGGCCATGGTAGGGGCTCTCTTGAATGGTGATGAACTTCTTGAGCCCGTCCACGGTCCCCAGCACGCGGTTCACGCCCTGATATCCTTCTGGCGGCATTCCGGGGTCGTGCGGGTGGCAGGCCATGCGGATCTTGTACTCCTGCGCCACCGGAATTACGCGGTCGAGGAAATAGGTGACCCGCTCCCAGAACCGGTCGGCGTTCACCACGCCGGCGCGGGTCAGCGGAGGATTGGGCTTGGCGTCTTTCAGCTTCCAGGAGGCGTAAGTGGCATCGCCGCGCCCCGGGACGCTGGCCGTGCGCACCACGCCCAGGATGCTCATGTTGTATTTTATGGACGGGATTCCGGCTTGGGCGCAGCTCCGGATGAAGGTTTGCAGGGCTTCGATATCGCGGTCGCGCTCGGGGCTCTCGGCCAGCATGATGGCCGGATGCCGCTCGCGGTCGATGTGGCTCGATTCCAGAATCGGCGGCGCGGCGCAGTCCACGCTGATTCCATACTTGGCGGCCAGGTCGCGCATGCGCGCCAGATCGTCGGCCGTGGCCCAGATCTGGCCGGGCGCCGCCTGCGGATAGCCGCAGATATTGCGCACGCCGTAACGGGCGAAGTACTTCAAGTGCGTTTCACTGGTGGGCGAACTCTGGCACCCCAACTTCATGAGGAGCGGGGAGGGCGGCGCCGCGGCCGCGGGCCGCCCTCCGGCGCCGGCCAACGCCAAGGCGCCGGAAGAAGTCACAAACTGTCTGCGGTTCATGATGCCTCGATGGGAAATTGCAGACCGTCGCCGTGGGGCCGCGATTTCATCCTGCCGCCGGCTTTCCAGCCGGCGTTCGTCGCCCTGTCATGCCCTGCCAATCGAAAAGAACGCCGGGCAGAAGCCCGGCGGCAGGCTAAAAACCTGGCCCCACGAGCGGGCCACACCCGCCGCCGTTTGAGTCGTCGCCTACGCGAACAGTTCCTGCGCGCGCATCGCCAGCTCCGCCACGCGCACCCCGTACGGGCACTTGATGGAGCAAGAGGAGCAATCGGCGCAGCGTATCGCCTGATGCTCGGCCGACATCTTCTGGAAGCCTTCGCGGCCCAGCGGGAATTGGCCGTAGCCGTCGGCGTACATTACGAAACGCACCAGGTCGCGCGCCTGCAGTCCCTTGGAACACTGGCCTTCACACTGCCCGCACATGCTGCAGAAGTACGGACGGATCTCCTTGAGGGTGGCCGTCAGCACCTTCTGATCCGCGTCGGTGAAGCTCTGCCCCATGACCGCGAAGTTCTGCTCCAGTTGGTCGATATCGGTCATGCTGGGGACCGTGGTGGCTATCACGGGGTTCTTGATGACCCATTTCAACGCGGCGGTCATTCTGCCCGTCGGAGGCGCCGCTGGAGCCGCTGCCTGCGCGCCGCCCCTGCCACGGCCGCCGCCGCCCCGGGCGGCCATTACCTTCATGGCCACCAGCCCGACACCCGCCTGGTTCAGCTTATCGATGGCCGGGCCCCACTCGGCGGCGGAGGTGAAGTTGTACTGTGCCTGGACAATCTCCAGCTTGGCTTCGATGACGCGGTCCGCCACGGCCGGCAGATTGTGCGTGCTCATGCCGATGAACCGCACCTTGCCCTGCTGCTTGGCCTTGCGCTGCGCCTCCACCAGCTCGTCGGTGATTTGCGCACCGCTGCCCAAACCGTGCAGCAGCCACACGTCCAGGTGGTCGGTGTTCAGCTCCTTGAGGCTGGTATCGAGCTGGGCCAGAATACTCGCGCCGGTCCAGGGTCCATCAGCCTTGGATGAAACAAAAACATCCTTCCGCTTTGCGCCCAACGCCGCTCCCACCATGCGCTCGTTTTGGCCGCCCTGGTAGCCGCGGGAAGTATCGAAATAGTTAATGCCCATGTCCACGGCCCTGCTGATCACCGACGGATCCGACGTGATCATGCAGCCGTAGCCCACGGTGGTGACCTTCATACCGGTCTTGCCCAGGACGCGGTAAGAGAGCTTACCCGCGGAGCCTCCCGCCTGCTGCGGAGCCGGAGCGGGCGGTGTGGGACTGGCCGTGGTGGAAGCCAGGCCGGCAACTGGCAACGCCAGGCCGGCGGCCAAGAAATTGCGTCGAGAGGATTCGGTCTTCATGCTGCCTCCATTCGATCTATTCCGCTTACGCAAACAATTCCTGCGCGCGCATCGCCTGCTCCGCCACGCGCACCCCGTTCGGACACTTAATAGCGCACGAGGAGCACTCGCCACAGCGTATCGCCTGATGCTCCACGGACATCCGCTGGAAGCCCTCGCGGCCCAGCGGGAATTGGCCGTAGCCGTCGGCGTACATCACGAAGCGCACCAGGTCGCGCGCCGGCAGCCCCTTGGGGCACTGCCCTTCACACTGCCCGCACATGCGGCAGAAGTACGGGCCGATCTCTTTGAGGGCGGCCTGTAGCAACTGAGCATCCGCATCCGTGAAATTCTGCCCCATGACCTTGAAGTTCTGCTCCAGTTGGTCCATATCGGTCATGCTGGGGACGGTGGTGGCGATGGCCGGATTCTTGATGGCCCACTTCAGCGCGGCGGCCGGCCTGTCCGGCGAAACCGCTGGCGCGGCCGCTCCACCCCTGCCGCGGCCGCGGCCGGCTCGGGCCATCACCTTCATGGCCACCACGCCAATCCCGGCCTGATTCAGCTTGTCGATAGCCGCCGTAAACGTGGCCGCCGAGGCGTAGCTGTACTGCGCCTGGACTATATCCAGCTTGGCTTCGATGATGCGGTCGACCATGGCCGGCAGTTGGTGCGTGCTCATGCCGATAAACCGCACCTTGCCTTGCTGCTTGGCCTTGCGCTGCGCCTCCACCAGCTCGTCGGAGAGCTGCGCCGGATTGTCCTTCATGTGGAGCAGCCACACGTCGAGGTGGTCGGTATTGAGTTCCTTGAGGCTGGTATCCAGCTCGGCAAGTATGCCGGCGCCGGTGGTGGCATCGCACTTGGAGGAAAGAAAGATGTCCTTCCGTTTCGCTCCCAACGCCGCTCCCACCATACGCTCGTTTTGGCCGTTTTGGTAGCTGCGGCATGTATCGAAATAGTTGATGCCCATGTCGGCCGCCCGGGTGATCACGGTCGGATCCGAGGTAATCATGCAACCGTAGCCCACGGTTGTGACCTTCATTCCGGTCTTGCCCAGAACCCGGTAGGTGATCTTGCCAGAGGGCCCTCCCGCCTGCTGCGGAGCCGGGGCGGGTGGCGTGGGGTTAGCCGTGGTAGAAGCCATACCGGCTACTGGCAATGCCAGGCCGGCGGCCAAGAAATTGCGCCGTGAGGATTCGGTTTTCACTGTGCCTCCATTCATTTCGATACAAAGGGTCCGAAGGCCTTATTATCCTCCATTGCGAGGCAAAGGGCCATAGGGGACGGGTTGGGTCCGAAAAAAGGTCGGCGGGGACGCCGACGTGGCAGGCCAGAGGCCCGCTCTACGGGAATCGTCGCGGCCTGCTATTCAGACAAGGACGAAAGTCCCTCGGCTGCAAGGTGGGACAGGCGCTTTCGCCTGTCGATCCGACCCCCGGGTCAGCGCTTCGACAGGGCTTCGCGGAGTTTTCGCGCCAGCGCTTCCCGGCTGAAGGGCTTGGCCAGGAATTCCACGCCGGCGTCGAGGACGCCGTGATCCGAAATAGTGTGCGCGGTGTACCCGGAAACATAGACGACCTTGATTTCCGGCCGCCACCGGCGCAGTTCCTCCGCCAGTTGATTGCCGCCCATGCCGGGCATCACCACATCCGTCAGGAGCAGATCGATGGAGCCCTGGTGCGACTTGGCCAGCGCCAGCGCCTCCGCGCCCGAACTCGCGATGAGCGGCGTATAGCCCATCAGCTTCAGCATCTTCGCCGTCAGGTCGCGGACGCCCTGCTCATCCTCCACCAGCAGGATGGTGGCGTGCTCCGCGTCCCGAGCGGTGGAGACGTCGCCGCCGAGGGCGTCGGAAGCGGCTTCCGAGACCGCGGGAAAGTACAGCTTGAAGGTGGCGCCCTTGCCCACCTCGCTGTAAACCCAGATGTCGCCACCCGCCTGCTTGACGATGCCGTACACCGTCGCCAGGCCCAGACCGGTGCCCTTGCCCCGCTCCTTGGTGGTGAAGAAGGGTTCGAAGATCCGGCTCCTGGTCTCGGCATCCATGCCTTGGCCGTTGTCGCTCACCGCGATCATGACGAATTTGCCGGGCTGCACGCCCACGTGGGTCCGGGCGTAGGAGTCGTCCAGGGTGACTAGTTCGGTCTCGATGGTGATCCACCCGCCCCGCGGCATGGCGTCGCGCGCATTCGTGGCCAGGTTGAAGATGGCCTGCTCCAGGTGGCCGGGATCGGCCTTTATGCGCCCCGCATCGGGGTTTAGCTTGAGCGTCAGCTCGACGTCCTCACCGATCAGGCGCCGCAGCAGCTTCTCGGTATGCATCAGGACCGAATTCACGTCAAAGACGCGAGGCTGTATCACCTGCCGGCGGCTGAACGCCAAAAGCTGGTTGGTCAGGGCCCCCGCCCGCTCGGAGGCCTTGAGGATCTCCTCGGCGAAGCCGTGCAGGGGGTCGAGCGGCGAAACCTGGTCCAGAATCATCTGGTTATACCCGGCGATCACTGTCAGCATGTTGCTGAAATCGTGCGCCACGCCGCCCGCCAGACGGCCCACCGCCTCCATCTTCTGGGCGTGCATCAGTTGTTCTTCCAGTTTCTTGCGCTGGGTGATGTCGGTGACGAAGGCGATGGCGAAGAGACCCTCTTCGGTGCGGACGTAGGTGAGGCTTACCTCGACGGGGAACTGGACGCCGTCCTTGCGCCGCCCGGAGAGCTCCATGCCGATACCCATCTCCCGCACGCGAGGATGGGCGAAGAAATCCGCGCGTTCCCGCTCGTGCCGGCTTCGGGCGGCTTCGGGCAGCAACATCTCAATGCGGTTGCCCAGCAATTCCTGGCGGGAGTAGCCGAACATGGCCTCGGTCCGGGCGTTGGCCAATACGATTCCGCCGTCGGCATCGGAGCCCACAATCGCCTGGGAAGCGGACTCCAGAAGCGCCGCGACCATGTGCTCGTTACGCTCCAGGATGTTCGCAACGTCCCTGCACGCGGCGGCTCCGTGCTTGCCGGAGACCCTCCCCTCGGGCCGATTCAAGGCCACATCCCTCCCCATTGCAACCATTTTCCAATAGTTTCCGGGAGAATGCAAACAGGACCCAATTTCTCAGGTCGCCGCCTGTACGATGCCGTCCATGGCTGCCAGAGCGCGTGGAAAGCGGGGCGGGAGGCGCCAATCCCGAGATTGGCGTTTCCCAGGGCAGCCGGCTGCTACTTGGCCGCCGCCGCGTGCTCCTCGGATTGTTCCAGAACCGCGGATTGCAGTGACTCCAGCGCTTCGACAACCCGTTCCACCAGGTCGTCGGTCTGAGCCATGGCCGTGCGGGCCGATTGGACGGCGGCTTCTTGAGCGCCGATGGTGGTTTCGAGACCATGCAGGTCCAGGGCGACATCCTTCTCGAATTTCGCGAAATTGGTTCGGAGGGTCTCGGTCTCCCGCTCCAGCTTGCCAACGCGCTCACCCGCCGCCTCTAGGCCGGGAACGAAGCGGGCCGTGGCTAGTCCTTCGAGGGCCTCCACGCTGTGATCCAGGCGGCCGGCGTGTTCCTGGACGGCAGCCAGCTTGGTTTCCAGGGCGGCCACTTGTCCCCGCACCGCTTCGATGAGGTTGGCGGCGGCGCCTTGAAGTTCCGCCATGCTTCTCCCATGCGCTTCGAGCCTGGCCACGATGCGCTCTTCCATTTGGCGCATCTCGCCGCGCAGCACGGCGTCCACCACTTCCGCGCGGCGCTGGGGCGCGGGAGTTTCCGCCCGGCGTGCCGCCACGGTGAGCAACTTCAATTCCATGATTATCTTCTGCATGCGCGGCCAGCGCCCGGCCGGATCTTTGGCCAGGCAGTTGGCCAGCACTCGATCGACCGCCGGGCTCCCCGACGGCTTCGCCGCGGCGGTGGCCAATGACGTGGCCAGGGCCACACCCTCGCCTTGGAATGCACGCTCGCCGGTCAGCATTTCGTACAGGATGGCGCCGAAGCTGAACACATCGCTGCGCGCATCCGTGGGGCGGCCTTCGAGCGCCTCGGGAGCCGTGTAGGGAGTGATGCCGGCGGAGCCGGGAGCCAGCTCCAAAGTCCCGTTCTTGAGTACCACGCAGCGCGGCGAAAGCGCCCCATGGGCGTGCCCTTCATCGTGCAGCCTGCGAAGGGCGTCGGCCAGCAGCATGGCGTAGCGCAGGGAGTCGGAAACGGAGAGCCTGCCCTCGGCCAGACGCTGGGCGAGGGTTTGAGGTTCGCTTGTGGGTAGAGTATCGATTGCCATGGAAAATCACCAGTCCTAAATTACGAGTTAACCAGATTTTTCCGAGAAGTGAAAGCTAAAATAATAGGATCGGTCCTAGAACGGTACCAGCCGTACGCTGGCATTAGTTATGTATCTACATTAGAAAACACGGACGCCATGGACGCGTCGGGCCACCGCTCGTTTGACGCCGAGACGCCGCCAGTCCCTTTTTTGAGCTCTCTCGAATTCCTCCGCGTCTCTGCGTCAAAGGCGGCCTGGACAACTCCTCCACTCGCTCAGGCCGCCACGGGCGGATACCCGCGCGCCTTCTCTGCTATACTCTGGGTTTATGACACCTGCCGTCGCGCGGCGCCATCGTCATCATCCCCGTATCTCCTGGCGACGGGCTGTGTCCTAATCTCAAGCAAACGAATGGAAAGGACGCCCGCCGCGGAAGTGGCGGGCTTTTTTGTTGCTATCGCAATGACTTTGGACTTTCAAAAGGCCGATGGATTGGCCCCGGCCGTGGTGCAAGACCACGCTACCGGCCGCGTTTTGATGCTTGGCTACATGAACGAGGAAGCCTTTCGTCAGACCGTCGCAACCGGCTTTGTGACCTTCTACAGCCGTTCGCGCCGGAAGCTCTGGCTCAAGGGCGAGACCTCCGGCCATCGCCTGGTGGTGAAAGAGATCCGGGCCGATTGCGACGGCGACGCCATCCTGATCGGCGCGCAGCCGCTGGGCCCCGGCGTGTGCCATGAAGGCTACGCCAGTTGCTTCTTCCGGCGCTTGGAGGACGGGGAATGGAAGATAACGGAGGAACGCGCCTACAACCCCGCCTCGGTCTACGGAGGCAAGCCATGAAACTCAAACTCGGCATTCCCAAGGGCAGCCTGGAAAACGCCACCATCGAGCTCTTCCGCCGCGCCGGCTTCACCATCACCACCAGCAGCCGCTCCTATTTCCCGGCCATCGACGACCCGGAGATAGAGTGCATGCTCATACGCGCCCAGGAGATGGCGCGCTACGTGGAAGACGGCGTCCTGGACGCCGGCCTCACCGGCCGCGACTGGGTCGAAGAGAATGAGGCCGACGTGGTGGCCGTGGCCGACCTCATCTACGCCAAGCAGAGTTTTGGCAAAGTGCGCTGGGTGCTGGCGGCGCCGGAAACGTCGAGTTTCCATTCGGTGGCCGACCTTCAGGGCAAGGTCATCGCCACCGAGCTGGTGGGCGCCACCCGGCGCTACCTGGCGGCCCACGGCGTATCGGCGAAAGTGGAGTTCAGTTGGGGGGCTACCGAGGTGAAGCCGCCGGTGCTGGCCGACGCCATCGTCGAAGTCACCGAAACGGGGTCCTCGCTGCGCGCCAACAAGCTCAAAATCATCGACACGGTGCTCGAATCGAACACCCAGCTCATCGCCAACAAGCTCGCCTGGGGCGACGACGCCAAGCGGCGCAAGCTGGAAGACATGCGCATGCTGCTCGAGGGCGCCATCAACGCGCTGGGCAAGGTGGGGCTCATGCTCAACGTGCACCGCGACAACCTGCCCGCCGTTCTGGCCGTGCTGCCGGCTCTGAAGCGGCCCACGATTTCCCACCTGAGCGAAGAGGATTGGCTGGCGGTGAACACCATCCTGGAGGAAACCGCCGTTCGCGTGATCATTCCGCGGCTCAAGGAGGCCGGCGGACAGGGGATCGTCGAGTATCCCCTGAACAAGATCGTACTGTGATACGGATTCTGAAAAGTAATGAGGCCGGCAGCCTGCTGGCCCGCAAGGCGGCGCGGCTGAGCGAGGCCGAGGCGGTGGTGGGGCCCATCCTCGAAGCCGTCCGCGCGCGCGGCGACGCGGCGGTGCTGGAATACGCGCGCCAGTTCGACGGCTTCACCGGGAAGCGTCTCCGCATACCGCCAGCCGACCTGATCGAGTGCCGCCAGCGGCTGCCCCTCGAATTTGTGACCGCCCTGATAACGGCGGCCGAGAATGTGTACGCCTTCGCCGCGCGCCAGATGCCCGTCGAGTGGATGCGCGAGTTCGGCCCCGGGCTGCGCCTGGGGCAGATCGTGCGGCCGCTCGAAACCGTGGCGGCCTACATTCCGGCGGGACGCTATCCGCTGCCCTCCACGGTCATTATGACGGTGGTTCCGGCGCAGGTGGCCGGGGTGCCCAACATTTGCATCGCCTCGCCCCGGCGGGTGGATGAGGTTTTCGGCGCGGCGGAGCTGCTGGGGGCCACCAACGCCTTCGAAATGGGCGGCGCCCACGCCATCGCGGCCTTCGCCTTCGGCACGTCCACGGTGCCCAAAGCGGACCGCATCGTGGGGCCGGGCAACATCTACGTGGCCGCCGCCAAGAAGCTGCTGGCGGGCGAGGTGGGAATCGATTTCATTGCCGGCCCCACCGAAATCGTCATCATCGCCGCCGAGGGCGACCCGCGCCAGCTTGCGGCCGACATGCTGGCCCAGGCGGAGCACGATGTGGACGCCTCGGCTATCCTTCTCACCACATCGAAGCGCCTCGCCGCCGCGGTGGCCGGCGAGGTGACCGCCCAGCTCGCCAGCCTTCCCACGGCCGGCGTGGCTTCCCAGTCCATTGCGCGCAACTCCGCCATTATTCTGGTCGAGACCCTGGACCAGGCCGTGGAACTGGCCAACCGTTTCGCGCCCGAGCACCTGAGCATTCCCGACGAGAACCTGCTGGCCAAGGTGTGGCACGCCGGCAGCGTATTCGTGGGACCGTTCAGCCCGGAAGCCGCCGGCGATTACGCTTCCGGTCCCAACCACGTGCTGCCCACCAGCGGCGCGGCGAGCCAGCGCGGCGGTCTCTCCGTCCACGATTTTCTGAAGGTGATTTCGGTGCAGCACCTGGACCGGACCGCTCTGCGGCGCCTCAGTTCGGCCATCACCACCCTGGCGCGCGCGGAAGGCCTCGAAGCGCACGCGCGCTCGGTGGAAGTCCGCATCGACCCCAGCGTCCCATTCGCCGGCCGGAGAGTACTCCGCGCCGGAACCGCCGGTAAGATTGCCCGCCGGAGGGCCCAATGACAGCCGAGGACCTGTGCGGAATGATCGGTTGGCAGGCGAAAGCGTCTGCCCCACAATCCTGCGAGTCATTCGACGCCAAGGTGGGAAAGACGCTTTCGTCTGTCAGGCCGGCAACCGCTCCCTTACGGTCGCGGCTCGCCAGACCCATAACGCGCCGCGACCGTAAGGGAGCGGTTGGAGTGGTCATTTCATGACAACCGCTAAGCCCCCCAAGCTCCCTAAGAGCGCCATCAAACCCCGACCGGCGGTGGTCTCCATGGCCCCTTATTCGCCGCCTACCGGGAACCGCTCCGGCAAACTGCGCCTGGATTTCAACGAGAACACCGTGGGCTGCTCCCCGCGCGTGGTGGCCGCTCTCCGGCAGGGCATCGACGCCGAGCGGCTGGCCATCTATCCGGAATACGGCCAGGCCAAGCACATCATCGCCCGCTATTTCCACGTCCGGCCGGAGCAGTTCGTCTTCACCAACGGCACCGACGAAGCCATCCAGGTTTTCGTTAATACCTACCTCGACGACGGGCAGGAGGTGGTGCTCCTCAAGCCGTCCTACGCCATGTACCGCTTCTATTGCGAAGTGGCGGGGGCCAGGATCAAGGAAGTCGAGTACCCGCAGCCGGGGATGGAGTTGCCCCTCGAAGCCCTGCTCGACGCCATTACGCCGGAGACTCGAGCCGTGATGCTGGCCAACCCCAACAACCCCACCGGCACGGGCATCGGGCTGCTGGGTATCGAGCGTATTCTGCACCGCGCGCGCAAGGCGGCCGTATTGGTGGATGAAGCGTACTACGAATTCTCCGGCGTCACGGCCCTGGGCGAAATCGAGCGGGTGCCCAATCTGTTCGTCAGCCGCACCTTCTCCAAGGTGTTCGGCATGGCCGCCATGCGCCTGGGATGCCTCTTCTCGCATGAGGGCAACGTGGCCTTCCTGCACAAAGCGCAGTCTCCGTATAGCGTGAACTCGCTGGCCGTCATGGCCGCGCAAGCGGCGGTGGAAGACGAGCAATACATCCGCGACTATGTGGCCGAAGCGCTGGCGGCGCGCGAGGTCCTCTGCCTGGGCCTCGAGCGGCTGGGCATCCACTACATTCCCAGCTCCGCCAATTTCGTCCTGGGGCGCTTTGGCGCGCGCGCCATCGAGGTGCGCGACGCCCTCGGCGCCCACGCGATCCTGGTGCGGGACCGCGGCTATGACGCGCCCGGCGCGGTGCGCATCACGGTGGGCACGCGCGAGCAGGCGCGGCGCCTGCTGGCGGCCCTGGAAGAGATCTGGAAACCATGAGCAAGCCGATTCTGATTTTCGATATGGACGGCGTGCTGGTGGACGTGAGCGATTCCTATCGCGAAACCATCGCCTGCGCGGCCGAGTATTTCACCGGCGTGAAACCGACGCCCGAATACATCCAGGAATGCAAGAACCGTGGCGGCTTCAACGACGATTGGAAGCTCACTCACTACATTGTCAAGGAGGCGGGAGTGGATGTCCCGTTCGAGCAGGTGAAAGAGCGCTTCCAGCGGCTCTTCCTGGGCGGCCTGATGCTGAGGGAACGCTGGGTGGCGCAGCCCGGCCGGCTGGAGCGGTTGGTCGAACGTTTTGACCTGGCGATTCTCACCGGCCGGCCGCGCGCCGAGGCCGAGCTGACTTTGAAGCGGTTCGCCGGCCCCCTGGTGTTTCATCCCATGGTTTGCATGGGCGAGACGCGCAATCCCAAGCCGCATCCGGAGGGCCTGCTGGAGATCGTGGGGCGGGAGTGCGACCGCAACCGCTCCCTGACGGTCGCGGCTCCTTGTGAGCCTGGCGAGCCGCGACCGTCAGGGAGCGGTCCGCGAGCGTTTTACGTGGGCGATGCGGTGGACGATGCGCAGTGCGCGCTGGCCGCGGGAGTTCCCTTCATTGGCGTCGCCGCTCCGTCCAATCCCCTCTACCTCGACCTGGTGTTCCTGTTCCAGGCCGCCGGCGCGTACGCCATCGTGGACGACATCAATCACCTGGAGGAGGTCTTCGCCTCATGAGGCACGCGTCCGTCCGGCGAAATACCAAGGAAACGCGCATTTCCGGAGAGCTCCGCATCGAAGGACGCGGAGCGTATGAGATCGCGACCGGCATCCGTTTCCTCGACCACATGCTGGAGCTGTTCGCCAAACACGGCGCTTTCGACCTCAAGCTGCGCGCCGAGGGCGATCTGGACGTGGACCAGCATCACACCGTGGAGGACGCCGGCATCGTGCTCGGCCAGTTGTTCGCCAAAGCGCTGGGCGACCGCAAGGGCATCAACCGCGCCGGCTACTTCGTGCTCCCCATGGATGAAACCCTGGCGGTGGTGGCCGTGGACCTAGGCGGGCGTCCCGCGCTGGTCTACAAAGACCTGGTGCGGGTCCGTCTGGTGGGCGACCTCGAAGCCGAGCTGCTGGAGGATTTCTTCGGCGGCTTCGTCACTCACGCCGGCGCCAATCTGCACGCCAAAGTGATGTACGGCCGCTCCAGCCACCACAAAGTCGAAGCGGTTTTCAAGTGCTTCGCCCGAGCCATGCGCTACGCCTGCTCCCGCGACGCGCGGTTGAAAGACCAGTTGCCCTCCACCAAGGGGCTGCTATGATCGCGGTCTTCGATTACGGGGCCGGCAACCTGCGCTCGGTCGAGAACACGCTAGCCGAGCTCGGCTGCCAATATGAGCTGGTGCGCGACTCCGCCGGCTTGCGCCGCGCCACCCGCATCATCCTGCCCGGCGTGGGGCATTTCGGACAGATCATGCGCTCGCTCGATGCGCTCGCAGTGCGCGAGGCGTTGCTCGAGCGTATGGGCGCCGGGGTTCCATTCCTGGGTATCTGCCTTGGCTTGCAGGCCCTCTTCGAGACCAGCGAGGAAGCCCCCGAGGTGCCCGGACTGGGCCTCTACGCGGGCGCGGTTCGCCGCTTCCCGGCCGGCGCTCGCGTGCCGCACATGGGCTGGAACCAGTTGGAAGCGCGCCCCGGATCGAAGCTGATGCGGGGTCTCGATGCGCGGCCGTTCGTTTACTTCGCGCACAGCTATTATGTGCCGGTAAATGAGCACGCCGCCGCCACCTGCGAGTATGAAGTGCCCTATACGGCGGTTTTGGAATCGGACAACGTGTTCGGCGTGCAGTTCCATCCCGAGAAATCCGGCGCCGTGGGGCTCAAAATCGTCAAGAGTTTTCTGGAGGCGTAAGGGATTGACAGGAAGCAACCGCATTGTGGGACAGACGCTTTCGTCTGTCAATCCGGCTGTTGGCAGGCGGAAGCGCCTGCCCCACAAGAACTGGTTGGAGTGGCTGTTTCCTTAATCGGCTTCTATGCTCGCAAAACGTATTATTCCCTGTCTCGATGTCACTGGCGGCCGCGTCGTCAAGGGCATTCATTTCGTCAACTTGCGCGATGCTGGCGACCCGGTGGAGCTGGCTGACCGCTATAACCGCGACGGCGCCGACGAGCTGGTGTTTCTGGACATAACCGCTTCGAGCGACGCCCGCGAAATCATGGCCGACGTGGTAGCTCGCACCGCGCGCAGAGTTTTCATCCCCCTGGCCGTGGGCGGCGGCATCCGCTCGGTGGCCGACGCGCGGCGTATCCTCATGTCCGGGGCCGACAAAGTCTCGGTCAACACCGCCGCCGTGCGTCGGCCGGAGCTGATCACTGAGTTGAGCCTGGAGTTCGGCGCGCAGGCGGTAGTGCTGGCCATTGACGCGCGGCGCAGCGGCCCCGGCCACTGGCACGTCTACACCCGCGGCGGCCGCGACGACGAAGGCACGGACGCGGTCGCCTGGGCCGCTCGCGGAGAAGAGCTGGGCGCCGGCGAAATCCTGCTCACCTCCATGGATACCGATGGCGTCCAGGACGGCTTCGACTGCGCCCTCACCAGCGCCGTCTCGCGCGCCACGCGCGTTCCCGTGATCGCCAGCGGCGGGGCGGGGAAGCCCGGACATTTCGTGCGCGTGCTAACCGAAGGCTGCGCCGACGCCGCGCTGGCAGCCTCCATCTTCCACTATGGGACCTACACCGTGAACCAGTTGAAGGAAGAATTGGACCGCCGTGGCATCCCCGTGAGGCTGGCATGATTTTCCCCTGCATAGATCTCATGGACGGCAAGGTGGTGCAGTTGGTGCAGGGCCGCGAGAAGGCCCTCGAAGCCGATTCGCCCGAAGAAATGCTGCGCCGCTTCGCCGCCTTCCCCGAGATCCAGGTGATCGACCTCGACGCCGCCATGGGGCGCGGCTCGAACAGCGATCTGGTGCGCGCCATCGCCTCGAAAGCAGTCACCCGAGTGGGCGGCGGCGTGCGCACAGTGGAACGCGCCCAGGAACTGATAGAACAAGGCGCGCGCAAAGTAATAGTGGGCACCGCCGCGTTCGCCGCCTCCGGCGCGAACGTGCCCTTCCTCGAAGCCCTGTGCGACGCCATCGGTCGCGAGCGGGTAATCGTCGCCCTAGATTCCAAAGCCGGGCGCATAGTGGTCAAGGGTTGGCAGGAATCCACCGACCTGACCGCCGAGAGCGTCCTTGAATCGCTGGCGCCCTATTGCTCTGGCTTCCTGTGCACCTACGTGGACAAAGAAGGCATGATGAGCGGCACCGACCTGGAATGGTTCCGCCGCCTCCGCGAAGCCACGCCGCTAGAGATCACCGCCGCCGGCGGTATCACCACGCTTGACGACGTGCGGGCGTTGATGGCGATGGATGTTCACGCAGCGCTGGGGATGGCCATCTACACCGGGCGATTGAGCCTGGAGGAATTGGCCGGGTTGCTCGAGGCCCGACATTGAGCACGACCGGTCCCAGTTCAGCGAGGGCGGAGAAAGAACGGTAATTGGCCCCCGCCGCCCCGTCAACCGCCGCCCCCTGTTTCCCCACCCGAGCAAAAGGCAGGAATCGTGCCGGGTTGGTGCAAAATCGGTACAATGGGCAATTGCTTGGGCCTGAGGGGGTAGAATGAAGGTTCTGCATTTCAGATAGGAGGGTCCGGTGAAGCAGGAGTGGATTTCGATTGTCGCTCCGATAACCATGTGTGTCTCAAGTCTGTGCGCTGTTGTCTCCGTCTGGCTGGCTGTATCCGCCTGGAAGAGTGCGAACCAGGCAAAGAGACCGTACATCACAGTTGCTGCCCCAGGCTTCAAGACACTCCCGAAAAGTCCGCCGTTTCGTCTGCAGATCACCATGGAGAATATTGGAGTAAACCCAGCAATTAACCTGGCTGGGAAAATACTGATTTTCGGTCGTGATCTAAAAACGGACGCGCTCAATACTGTCCAAGACAGGGTCGAATCGGCTGTTCTGGACAAGGTAAACCCTTCGTTTTCAATGCGGTTTCCCCTTGGTCTCGGAGGAGGTCTCCTTGGCCGTTACGATCCTGTCCAAAACGTACAGCAGGCCTGTGTTGGGCGGAAACGCCTCGAATCAACGCCAAACCGGCTATCTGGCGGCCTTCCGAGAGGCTCTCAGGCCGCTACCATCATGCGGCTGGCGACTTTCCCTGTCCAAAAGAGCGACCGCCAAAACCTGTTTTGGACAAGAGTGGGACGCGATAGTCCAACCTTTCGCCGTTGCCAACGAAGTTCCGCCAAGGACACCTACCCCGTATTACAACGACACCGTGCTCCTCCCGCAGAATTACCCGCCTCAATATGTCGTGCTCGCGTTGATGTACTCCGATGCGATAACGAAGGATTCGTATCAGACCGTCATGTACATGAAATGGGACGGGGTTGTCGCAGGCCAGACCTCGCCGGACTTCGTCCACGTCAACATGGAAGAAAAAGAGCAGATGAGGGGATACCTGAAGAGATATCTGCCTGGGTTTGAACTGTAGCCCGAAATCGGCGACGACGGAATCGGCGATAGCACCAAATTACCCCGTTGTCGGCGCTGGTCAGGCAGCGCCCGCGTAACGGTGCAATTTGTTACTGTCCCAATCGCCCAGGCAGCGCCCGCGTAACGGCGCAATTCGTTACTGTCCCCGAAATCCCCTGGTTCGATACCTCGTGATCTTCGCCGATCGGTTCCGCGTGGCCGCGCGCTATGGAGAGCGCGGACCGTCCGTCACTTCTTGCTCAGCGGCGGCGGCTGAGACAGTTTGGGGCAGTTGGCGGCGCAGCGGGAAACCATGTGCATGAGGCCCTCACCGGGAAGCGAAGTATCAGTGCGCCACAAGCGCGAAAGCTCGGCCAGCTCTTTGGCGTCAGCCCCGGACTGTTTCTTTAGCGAATCCCACCCAGCGTTTCCCAGAATTCCGGAAACGACACCGAAGCCGCCTCCGCGCCTTCGACCGTCGATTCCCCATCGGCCCGCAGCGCGGCCACGGCGAAAGCCATGGCGATGCGGTGGTCGCCGAAGGAATCGAATTCCGCCGCGCGGAACTTCTGGCGGCCGGGTATCCTCATGCCGTCGGGCAGCTCCTCGGCTTCCACGCCCATGCGCCGCAGATTGTCGATCGTGGTGCGGATGCGGTCGGTTTCCTTGATGCGCAGCTCGGCGGCGTCTTTGACCGTGAGACCTTCCTCGCTGGCGGCGCCCAGCACGGCCAGCGCCGGAATCTCGTCGATCAGCGCGGCCGTCAGACCGCCTTCGATGACCCCGCCGCGCAAGGGCGAGTATTCCACTACGATATCGCCGGACAACTCTCCGTTGCGGCTCTCGATATCGGGAATACGGATCTTCGCGCCCATGCCCGTCAGGAAGTCGAGCAGCGCCGACCGGGTGGGGTTCAGCCCCACGCCGCGTATCGCCAGCCGCGATCCCGGCACAAGCAGGGCGGCCACGATGAAGAACGCCGCCGAAGAGAGATCCGACGGCACGTACAAATCGCGGCCGGTCAGCCTGGGCCGGCCCGTGACCGCGATCCGGCGTCCCGCCACGCGCACCTCCGCGCCGAACTCGCCGAGCGCGATCTCGGTGTGGTCGCGCGACCGCGCCGGCTCGGTGATCGACGTTGCGCCCTCCGCGAACAGGCCGGCCAACAGGACGCAGGTTTTCACCTGCGCGCTGGCCACCGGCATGGCGTAGTCGATGGGCCGCAGCCGCGCGCCTTCAATCTCGAGCGGCGGGAACTTGTCCTCCCGCGCCCGTATGCGCGCCCCCATTTCCGCAAGCGGCCTCATTATGCGCTGCATGGGCCGGCGCGAGAGGGATTCGTCCCCGAAGATGCGGCTGCCGAACGGCTGCGCCGCCAGGATTCCGGAAATCATGCGGATGGTGGATCCGGAATTGCCCGCGTCCAGATCCCCCGCCGGCGGGCGCAGCCCGTCCAGGCCCCGGCCGCCTATGGCCAATTCGCTTCCCTCGCCTTGCACCTCGATTCCCAGCGCGCGCACGCACCCCAGCGTGGAATGGCAATCCGCGCCGGTCGAGTAGTTGCGAATGCGCGTTTCGCCCTCGGCGATGGCGGCCAGCAGCGCGTAGCGGTGCGAGATGGATTTGTCGCCCGGCAGCGCGATCTCGCCGCGAATGGCGGAAGCAGGGAAGATTTTCTGTCGCATGAATTCGAATTCCGTCCTTTGGGCTATCGACTCGACTCAGGGGGACAGACCATCGTTCTTCGTTGTCTGTCGGGCGCGAGGGGCGCGCCCGAGTTGACAGACGACAAAAACCGATCGTCTGTCCCACAAGGCCGTTGAGTCAAGTGGATGGCCTATTTCCTTCTCATGTTTTCGCCGCTATCTTACCATCGGCCCTGCCGCGGGACGCGTACCGGTAAGTATGGGCCGGGGCCTCCATGCGCGCCGCCATACCCTTTCGCGCGGAAAGGGCTTCCCTCCTTAAAACATTTACTGTACATTATGTTGTATGCAGAACACGCGCGATTCGTCTGTTTGGCGAAGCCTGGCCGTGGCCTTCGGCGACGGCGTGGCTTTTGGCGTGGGCATGAAACTAACGCAGGGCGGGACCCGGCAACCCGCCTCTGCGGAACCGGCCGAGCCGCCTCTGGCCGGCGACCGGGTCGAGGAGCTCGAACGGCGCTTGCTGCGGCTGGAGCAGGCCCCGGCCGCATTGCCGCCGCCGGGCGCTTCCGGATCGTTCGACCGCAAGGTGATGGAAGCCGTGGTCAACGCCCTGGACGCCCGCTTGAATGAGCTGAGCGGCCAGGTGGAACGCCGGCTCACCGAGACGGAAGCGAAGATCGCGCTGGAGTTGAAAACCCTCGACCAGCAGGATCGCACGGTGGCCTCCGAGGCGGGATCGCAAATTGGGGAAGTGCGGGCCAGGTGCGAGCAGCAGCTCGCCGCCTTTCGCCAGAGCCTGGACGCGGAGTTGGCGGCGTTGCGCGGCGCGCGCCAGGAGATCGAGGCGGCCCTGGCCGCCATCGCGCGCGAGCGGGTTGCCGCCGAAATGGACGCATATGCGGCCAAACTGGAACCGGCGCTCGAAGAGCATGTCGCAGCCACGATCCAAGCCGCCGTGGAGCCGCGCATCGCGGCCGAGGTGGCCGCGCAACTGCCCCTCCTCGAGAACCAGCTTCGGGAGGACATCCGCATATCGGCCAGCCACGCCTCCAGCCTGGCGGCGTCGGCGGTGGAGGCCGCAATCGAAGAGAGAATGGTCCCGTTGCGCGCCGAGTTGGCGGCGCGCAACGCGGAAATCGACGGATTGCGGCGGCAGGTGGCCGGCGCCGACCGCAACATGCTGGATGTTCTGCTGGCCATTGGCCGAATCTGCCAGGAAGTCTCCGGGCGGATGACGGGGCCCGTGGCGCCGCCTCCCGCCGAGCCGGCCCCGGCCCGGTCCGCCGAGCTCGAACCGCCGTCCGCGGCGATGCCGGAGCCGGCGGAGACGCTGGCCCCCGCCGGAGAAGCCGAGACTCCGCCTCCGTTCCCGCCCGTCGAGCCGCCATCGGAGCGGAACGGGAAGACCGGCTCGCAGCCGCAAAGCCTGGATGCGCTCCCGCTCTCCGCCCCGACTTTTGGGCAAATCAGAGGCGCCGGCCGCCCGTGGCGCATCCCCCTGGTATCGTCGTTTCTGCTGACCACCGCGGGCCTGGCGCTGATGCGGTTGCTGTAGACCAGGCGCCGCTGCCCCTACAATAGTCTCGTGGAGCAGTTTGCCCTGGAGTTCGACCTCGCGCCGCGGCGCCGCGTTTATACTGTGGGCGAACTGAACGCCGCCATCCGCGCGGCCCTCGGCGAGGAGTTTCAGGATATCTGGGTGGCGGGCGAAATCTCGGGGCTGAAGCCGGCCTCAAGCGGGCATTTGTACTTCACGTTGAAAGAGCGCGATTCGCAGGTGCGCTGTGTGGCCTTCCGCTCGGCGCATCGCTTCTGGAAGTTCAAGCCGCGCGATGGGCTGGCGGTGCTGGCGCGCGGCCGCATCGATGTCTACGAGCCGCGCGGCGAGTACCAGTTGCAGGTGGAAACACTGGAGCCGCGGGGACTGGGCGCGCTGCAATTGGCCTTCGAACAACTCAAGAAAACGCTGGCCGCCGAGGGCCTGTTCGCACCCGAACGGAAGCGGCCGCTGCCGCGCTTCCCACGGCGCATCGGAATCGTAACGTCCCCGCGCGGCGCGGCCATCGCGGACCTCATCCACGTGCTCACGCGCCGGTTCCCGGGGCTGCACATCCGCCTTTTTCCGGCGCTGGTGCAGGGGGAAGGATCGGTGGAGGAGGTGTGCCGCGGCATCGAGTACTTCAGCCAGACGAAGTGGGCGGAGGTGTTGATCGTCGGCCGGGGCGGCGGTTCGCTCGAAGATCTCTGGACCTTCAACGAGGAAGCCGTGGCGCGGGCCATTGCGGCCTGCTCCGTGCCGGTGATTTCGGCGGTGGGGCATGAAACCGATGTGACCATCGCGGATTTCGTGGCCGACTTGCGAGCGCCCACGCCGTCGGCCGCGGCAGAGCTGGCGGTCCCCACGCGCGAAGACCTGCTGGAGCGCGTGGAGGCGGCGCGCGCCGGATGCCTGCGGGCGCTGCGCTATCGCCTGGCCATGCTGGAGCGGCGCCTTCGCCAGCAGGGAATCGAGCGCGCCGCCAGCGCTCTCGACCGGCGCGTGGGCCGCGCCCAGCAGCGGATCGACGACCTGACGTATGACATGCGCGAACGCCTGCGCGCGGCCTGCGACCGCCGCGAGCGCGAACGGCGCTCGTGGGAAGCCCGGCTGCGCCGCTTCGACGTCCGGCCGCGCCTGGCCGAGGATCGCCGGCGCCTGGAGGCGGCCGCCGCGGCGGCGGCGCAAGCCACGCGCATGCGCCTGGAGCGGCGGCGCAGCGCCTTCCACCAGCTTGCCGCCAAGCTCGGGCAGTTGAGCCCGCTGCGCATACTGGAGCGCGGCTATGCGATTGTTTCGAACCAGGGAGGAATCCTCAAGGACGCCGCCGCGGCCCCGCCTGGTTCGCGCATCCGTGCGCGGCTGGCCAAAGGCGAACTGGACGCCGTGGTGGAGTAGCGGCTACTTAGACCCCGGCGCCGCCGGCGCCTGTCCCCTCCGCTCGAGTCCTTCCGAAACCTCGGGGGCGGGCAGACTGTTCGGATAGTACCCGTCGCGGGTCTTGACAAGGGCATTGGGCAGATTCGGCAGCTCAACCTTGACATGGCGGAAGATCTTGGCCCGGTCCTCCTGATCGATGTCCGGCACATACCGCAGCACGTACTGCGTCGTCAACTCGCCTTGAAGGTGCGTAACGGAGGTGATGATGTTCTTCAGCTTCGCGGAAGCGTAGGCTCCCGTGCCGGGCTCGTATGCGTAATTACCGGCGTCCCTGGGCGAGGATAGGTAGCCGGAGACGTCCTTGTAGATGCCGCTGAGCGGATATTCCACCATGCCGCCCGTCTCGAAGGCCATTCTTTCCAGGACGTCCTGCTCGGCGCTATCGAATCCGTAAGCGACCGTGCTAAGGCCGTAGATCGTAACCATCTGGCGCTTGGCTATCTCGATCACCTCCCCCAGGCTCTTCGAACTGGCGTTGTTGTGCCCGTCGCCGATGATGATGATGACCCGGCGCGGTTCATAGGGCTCGCCCTTCACCACTTCGCGGCTGGTGCACGCCATGTAGATGGCGTCGTAAAGCGCGGAACTGCCGCCGGGCTTCATCTTCTCTATCTTCTCCACCATGCTCTGGCCGTCCCAGGTAGTGTTCACCACCAAGTCGGCTTCATTACCGTAGGTAATCAGATATCCCTGGCGGTACTTGTTCTTCTCTCCCGGCAGCAGCGCCCAGATCAGTTGTTCGACGCCCTCCTGGTAATCCTTCCAGTGGATGGCGCTGGCGCTACTCAGGTCCAACAGGAAGCCGATCACGATGGGCTGCCTTTCGTTGTGGTTGAAGACTTTGATGCGCTGGGGACGGCCTTCGTCCAGAACCCGGAAATCGGAGGTAGTCAGGTTGGAGACGAAGTACCCCCGGTCGTCGGTGACGGTAACCGGCAGCATGACTTCCCTGGATTCCACGAAAAACTTGGCGTTCTCCTGCTCCGCCGCCTTGGCCTGAGGGGCCGGTTGAGGCGCGGGCGGGGTTTCGGTCTGCTTGGGCGGCTCCGCCTGTTTTGCCGGCGGTTGGGACGGCGCCTGCTGGGGCGCGGCCAGGCACAACAGCAAACCGAAGGCGGCCAAGGCCGGTATGGCTATGATCGAGCGTTTCACGGCGTTGGTTACATTTTAGCGCGGGCCAGGCGGTCCGTGTGGGCCGCCGTCAAATCCCCAATTACCTCGACGGCGGCGGCCGCCATTTCCATCCATGGGCCGGCGCTGCACAACGTCCCGCCATGCAGAACCGGCCCGCACGCCGACGGCTTGTATGGCGCTCCCGCGGGGGCCATGATTCTAACCACGTGCACTGCCGGTGGCGCGTTTTCCCACGTTGCCGCCTCGGCGCGGCAGTGCGGAGCCCGCGCGCCATGCGCCGGCGCAAATTACTATGGAAAGGCGCCCATAGCGACCGGGCAGGCCCCGCTCTGGTGGCTCTCATTTACAATGCGGGCGCCCGCTGGTTAGAAACCTATCCTCTCCCTACTCTCTTCCGCGTTCTCGACCAATTACGCGTAACATCAACCCCACTCGCTGTGTAAAGAGGCCGTCACCGCGCCGTCGGTGACGAGGCCGCGAAGAACCTCGAGCGACGGGCCGACTTCCCAATCGGCCGGGCGCTCCATTTCGCGCGCGCGAGATCGTTTAACGCCAAATAGCTCGGAACAAAGGAGAAAGAAAGATGCTGAAGTCTACGTGCGCCATTCTGGGCGTAGCAGTGCTCATCGCCGTGATGTCTTGTGGAGCATCACAGCTAGCGGCCCCTGGTCACCCGCGCCTCGTCGCCGACGGACCCCAGCCGGTCCCCGACCCCATTCCTTTACCCGCGCTGCGCCCGAACCATTCCGGCCGCGTCGCCGACGGACCCCAGCCGGTCCCCGACCCCATTCCTTTACCCGCGCTGCGCCCGAACCATTCCGGCCTCGTCGCCGACGGACCCCAGCCGGTCCCCGACCCCATTCCTTTACCCGCGCTGCGCCCGAACCATTCCGGCCGCGTAGCCGACGGACCCCAGCCGGTCCCCGACCCCATACCTTTACCCGCGCTGCGCTCTGACCATTCCGGCCGCGTAGCCGACGGACCCCAGCCGGTCCCCGACCCCATACCTTTACCCGCGCTGCGCCCTGACCATTCCGGCCGCGTCGCCGACGGACCCCAGCCGGTCCCCGACCCCATACCTTTACCCGCGCTGCGCCCGAACCATTCCGGC
>Ga0326727_10002420_pt1 | contig 63837 bp, 59 predicted proteins | sample MB2enrmetagenome_FD_207643 | JGI IMG/M metagenome (GOLD analysis project Ga0326727, IMG submission 207643) | Lab enriched peat soil microbial communities from McLean, Ithaca, NY, United States - MB29MY | ecosystem: Environmental > Terrestrial > Soil > Wetlands > Peat | place: USA: New York...
CGTCGAATCGGTAGTGCAGAGCCTCCTGATATGCCTGGTCGAAAGACATCTCTCCCCGCCTCATGCGGTAAAGGGCAATGACGGCCCCGGTGCGGTCTTTCCCTTGTTCGCAGTGCACAAAAACGGGCTTGGGCGCCTGCTGGAGTTCCTCGAAGAGATGATGGACTCCATTCTCCCCCTCATCGGGGACGCCGGTCAGGGAGATTTGGGGGAGTATGCTGATGGGAAAGTGAACAAAGGTGATTGGCGGCGAGTGCCTCTGGGAGAGTATCTGGTTCACGTGATTGATTTCGGCTTCCTCCTCCTTGGCCTCGGTGGTCTCAAGGTTGACGATGGTACGCACTCCGAGCGCAGCAAGATCCAGGTACACCTTGTCCCGGTAAGCGGGCCGTCCGCCGCGGTAAAGGTCGGCATCCACTTGGTGGAAATTCTTGATGTCCTTGTCCGTGACCCCGGTGGGATTGCAGTCGTGCGGGAAGCGGCTGGAGCGCGAAACCGAGTCCGCCTGGGCGGAGCGCAGGTATCGAGTGGCGGCACTCAAGACGCAGAGCATTACCAACAGGAGAATCTGGTTGATGCCATGTGTAAGGGTCCTCTGGTCCATGCGGCCGCCCTTCTGTTTCGTTTCCATGAGCGGGTACATACAAGCCACGGACAGGGCCTTCCGGGCTTTTCGGTGCGAGACAAACCCACGGTTAATCAAAGGCAGATTGGACGTGGCAATCCCTCATTGCGCCTTCGGCGCGCAGGGCACTGGGAAGGTTCGCGTCAGCCCGCCGACGCTGAGGCCGCTGTACCTTAGAGCCGGTTTTTGAATTCATCAATCGTCAGTCCCGCGTCTCGAACTAATCCCGCCATGGTGAAGGCGTTGACAGGATTGTGGCGGGGAATGGTTAAAAAACGAACACCATCGGACATGACGATATGCTTTCCCTGGCGGACGATTTGGAACCCCGCCTTCTCAAACGCTTTGACTGCATTCAGATGGTTGATGCCGGGGAGCTTGGGCATGAGTTAGACAGTTACTTCGACCTCCCGCACTTCCGCCTCGCGAAAAGTCTCTTTGACTGCTTCCAAGTACTCCCGAATTGCGTCCTGGATGTTCGCCAGCGCTTCCTCTTCTGTCCGCCCTTGTGACCAGCATCCGGGCAAGCCGGGACACGAAACACTGTAACCTTCTTCAGAACTTTGCAGGACGACGCTGTATTTCATGGTTGATCCTCAAACTGCATTATACTCGTGAGAGCAAGTCGTATCCATGGCGTAATGCGCGGCGGACAGCTAGGGACCTGCCGCTCAGGCGCGCCGCGCTTTTGGCCGTCGCCCGCGGCGCGTTGTCAGGCGCTCTTTCGCGGATGTTCCTGCATATAAGCGCGGAGCAAAGCATTGATGCGGGTTTGATAACCTGGCCCCTGTTGCTTATACCATTCCAGGACATCGCTATCGACCCGGATGGTGAGTTGCGCTTTCCTGGGCACCGGCTTCAGGCCCCGCCGGACGATGGCTCGGGCGAACATCTCCGGGGTCAATTCCGGCGTATCAGAAAAATCTATTCGCTCATCCTTCAGCGCGTCTACTCGCTTCCAGTTAGTCCGCGATTTCAAAGTAGCTGATTTCTTCATGCTTCGTTGCCTTCCTGACGGATATGATCCGGACGACTGCATCGGTCTCGGTATGCGCAATGACCACAACACGACCCTGGAGCAAACCCACGGTAATAAACCGGGGCTCGCCATAATCAAACCGGTCATCCAGGATCGTGATCGTTTGGCCCGCAAACACCCTTTCGATCCCAACGAAGTCGATTCCATGCTTCTGAATGTTGGCTTGCCGTTTCGCTTCATCCCATTCATATCGCCTAGCACAGTGTAGTTACAATTTGTAGTTACGTCAACCTCGGTTTCTCTTCGGAGCCGCGTAGCCACGGACAGTGCCTTTCTGTCCGTGCGCTTTTCCGTGCATGCCGAACCCCCGGTCAATCAGAGGGGGATTGACCGCAGGTACCACTCCATTCGCCTCCGAAATCCTGCTTTCCAAGTCGTATCCATGACGCGAAGCGCGGCGGACAGCTAGTGCGCTCCTTGCGAAGAGACCCACGCGAGTTTCGTGATCACATTCGGGTCGCCTTTCGAGGCCCAATCTTTCAACGTCCGCGCCACGCATCCGCCACAGCACTGCTGACGGTGGATGAACTTACAGGTCAGACACTCGTCAGTAGTGCCCATCCGTTGGAATCCCGCCAGCCGTTTCGCAAAGTGGGCACGCAGCCCGGCGGCGTTCTGAAAATCCAGCATGCGGACATTCTCGCAATCGCTGAGTGGGAAGCAGGGCCACGCTGTCAAGTCCGGCCCAACGTCAATGGGATACCCACAAACCGATTTGAAGCCATAGGAATTGAGGACCAGGCTGCCGAGGCTTTCTTCAGAAAACATACACAAGGGAAATCCGCAGTCGAACGAGGCAAGCACATTTCGCTGCTCTAACTTGCACAATTGGTCGACCAGCCGCACTCCGGCAGCCTTTAACCGCTGGGTATCCAAGAAGGAGTTTTCCGCGCCGACGATGGGAGAGGCCAGCCCCAGACGCAGGTCGCGGCTCATCCCGGCCGCGTCGATGAGGTCCGGAATGAACTGAAGGTCGAAATCTTCGCGGTAGATGTTGAACCCGCACCCCCCCTGGGGTCCGGCGATCTTCATGCTCTCCCTGACGTGCGCCCACTGCGCTGCGGGCTGCAAATGCGGTTCGTTGACGTTGAAGATGAACTTAACTTTCCACTCCGCCAGCGGAATCGAGAGGACGCCGTCCTGGATTTTGCGGGGCCAGAGTCCGTTACTGAACACAAGCGTATCCAGGCCGCGGTCGTGCGCCCTGCGCAGGAATTCGAGAAACTCCGGGTGCAGCGTTGGTTCGCCGCCCAGGAGCCGCAACTGCGGCATGCCGCTGCGGACTTGAAACTCCAGAAACCGTTCGAAGTTGTCGAGGGAAATGTCCTTGCCATCCGGCCGGACGGGACCGTCAGAGAGCCCCACTTTCGAGCGTGCGAAACAATAAGGGCAGGCCCGGTTACAGGTGTCGTTGACGATCAGGTTCATGGTTAGCCGTCTCCTCGGGAGGAATTGCCGGAAATGGCCGCTGCCACCCGCCGCTCGGTGACGCCGCCGGGTTCGACTTTGCCTTCGTTCAATTCGACCGCGATGTCGGCCATTTCCCTCAGAAACGGATCGTGAGATGCGATGATGATCGTGCGGTTGCGTGCGATCGTCCGAATCACCCGCCCGATCAGCGCCTTGTTCTCGTGGTCGAGCATGGAAGTGGGCTCGTCCAGCAGCAGAATGGCGGGCTCATTCACCAGGGCCCGGGCGATCGTCAGCCGCTGGCGTTCTCCGCCGGACAGCAGCTCCCCGCGGTTGCCCACCACCGTATCCAGCTCTTCCCGCAGCAGCGGAGAGTCCTTCCCGATTCCCGCGTGCCGCAAGGCAGCGAATATCTCTTCGTCCGTGGCGTCCGGTTTGGCGTAACGGATGTTCTCGCGGACGCTCGCGTTGAGCAGCACGCAGTCCTGTGGCGCGATACCCATCTGCCGTCTCCAGCCGGCCGCGCGGAACCGGCGGATGTCGGTTCCGTCGACCCGGACAACCCCGCTCGTGCAGTGAATGAAGCCCGCCAGAAGGCTCAACAGGGTGCTCTTTCCGGCACCCGACGGTCCGTAAAGGACCACCACGGAGCCGCGAGGGATGGCCAGGCTGACGCCGTCCAGGATGCGATTGTCTTCGGCTTCGTAGACAACATCGCGGAGGACGATGGCATCATGGAAAGGCGGCGGGTCGATGGCGTCGTTGGCCTCACGCCACGGCGCCGGCTGATCCAGAAACGCGAAGACGCGCCGGGCGCTGGCGAGCGACTGACGGACAGAGTTCGATAGGGTGGCCAGGGCCTCCAGAGGGTAGGTCACAAACGGCAGCAGAAACGTCATCCGGACCACCACCGCGCTGGACATCGTACCCAGCCCGAGGACTTGATAGCCGCACCAGACGAGGATCAGTGCCCCAGCCGCGAGGAAGATGGCCGACACCACCTCCGGCGTCACCGCGCCCAGCACGGTGGCTTGAATCAGGGTATGCCTCAGATCCCTGCATCTCGCGTCAAAGCGTTTCTGCTCGTACCTCTCCCGGCCCAGCGATCGAGCCACGATGACGGTAGACAGGTATTCCACCAGATGGCCTTGCACCTCTGAGCGCTTTTCCGATACGGCCCGAAACTTAGCCTCCATCAGCTTGCCGGTGGTGTGGATGAACACTCCGGCCAGAATGAGAACCGCCAGCACACAAGCGGTAAGCTGCCAGGACAGCATGACCATGAGCCCGATCCCCACACACAGCCGGACCGGTTGCAGAAAGATGCGGTCGGCACTGTCGGAGAAACCGCTCTGAAGCTGGTCGACATCCATGAGAAACAACGATGCCGTTTCTCCGTGCCGGTACCGCCGGTGAAAAGCGAGATCGCACTCGGTCAGCCGCTCAAACATCTGGCGGCGGACCTCGGCCAGGATGGATTGCGTCATGCGCGCAAACAGGACGTGCTTGACGATGCGCAGCGCCGCCATCCCCACCTGCGCGCCGAACACTATCCCGGCGGCGACGAGGAGGGAACGGAAGGGCGTCGCCTGCCGGAGCAGGGATCTCACAAAGCGGTCGAGGGGCTGAATGGCGAAGCCGATATCCGGCGCCAGAGCGGTCGCCGGTCCCGCCGGAACCAGAATTCGTTCCACAATAATGGCTGCGACCCAGACGGAGAGAACCTGCAGGCCCACGATGAGAAGTGAGAGCAGCCAGGTGGCGGCAACGGTGAGCCGGTAGGGGCGAAGATATCGAAGGAGCCTGATGCAAGTCGTCACCAGCGGACTCCATTTCGCGCCGTGGGTCTCAAACGTGGAAAGCGGAATTCGCAGCGTCGCCAAGCCGTCATTTGCCCGCGCCTCCACCCGGAACGGCGCCATCCCGCCAACATTGGAAGCTTCCGATGGCAATCTCGGCATGTGCGCGAGAGAACTCGCACCCCCCCGGCTTATCGAGGACCATTCCGGATTTCGGGTCTCCGGCGCTGCATCCGCCGCCGCACAGGAAACGCGCCCAGCAACCGTTGCAAGCCCGCCCCAAGCGCATCCGTTCCAGCCGAAAGGCTTCTATCTTGTCACGCCGGACGCCGGACGAGACGTCGCCGATGCCAAGCTCCGGAAAGCCGACGAATCCCTGGCAGGGATAGAGTATCCCGTCCGCTCCTGCGGCAATCGTGGAATGGCCCGCGTTGCACGGCCTATACGAGCTTGGCGCGTTTAGCTGGCGCCAGGCATCCAGAATGTCCAGCGGCCCCCTGAACTCGCGCTCAGGGTCGCTTCCTCGGAGACGCTTGGCTTCGGCAAATGCGAGGGTCTCCAAATCAGTGAGGTACTGGGCACGCCACACATCCGACGCCCGTGAGGCCAAAGAACCCAAGTGCCTGCTGGGCTCCACCGGGGCGACCCTAAAACGCTCAACGCCCTGCTCACGCCAAAAGCGCGCAACGTCCATAAGGCGCGCGCATCCTGCCACTACGCTGGTAACTGTACATCGCGTGCCATCCCGCGCGCCGGCCACCATTTCCCGATACCGCCGCCAATTCTTCAGCGTGACGCCATGGCTGGATCCGCCGTCGGGGAACTTCCTGAAGAAATCGTGCTCCGCCGCCGGCCCGTCAATACTGAAGCAAAGCGAGATCTTCTTTTGGAGACAGGTTCGCAATTGGTCGGCCGTGCAAACGGTTCCATTGGTGACAATGAGGGCTTCGACCTCAATTCCCTTTGCGGCGGCGAGAGTCCGGACATGGTCGAGGAATCGCATCGCCGGTTCGAAATGCAAGAAAGTCTCACCCGTTCCGAATTCGATCCGAATGCGAGGAACGCCGTTGCTCATGCGTAGCATGATCTCGGTGAGAAGAAGCCAAACGTCCGGTTCCATCACCCGCGCGCCTCCGCCACATCGGCCGAAAGCCGTGGAACAATAGGCGCAATACAGATTGCAGTCCTGGACGAAAGCGATCTGCCACACGTCGGGGCGATACCTTGCCGGACTTTCGGCAACATCCGCGGGGCGTCCAGCGAAAGCGCACTGCGACGAAACATCAGTAGTGGCGGACATTACAGGCTCCCCAAGGCATAGGCGATTTCAGGGCTCGATCCGGTGGAGAGGTCGCCAAAATCGAAAGAACCGCCGCAACGATGGTTTGCGGTGGTAGTTGGGTCAGGCACACCGGCTCTCGGCAACCTACCTCGTCCGGGTCAAAGCAGGGATCGCACGGCGCGCACCGGATGTTGCGATTAACCGGGTGACCGAAGATAGCCGGGTGCGTCGGCCCAAACACAACGACGGCCGGAGTGCCGACCGCCGTCGCCAGGTGGGCTGAAAACGAGTCGACGGTGACGACGCACCGCGCCCGCCGGAATAGAGCGGCCGTTCGACGAAGCGGTTGGAGCGGCCAAATGCATTTTACGCCGCCAAGCGCCTCGGCGGGCGCGCCCAACTCAAGGACCGTGGCTCGCTCCGCCAGCAGGTCCACGACAGCCTGCCATCGCTCTCGCGGGTACTCCTTGAAACTCCTGGCCGTTCTTCGATTCAACATGATGATCGGTTTGGCCCCGAGCCCGCCGGCAAACGTTTCCGCCCATTCGTCGTCTTCCGGCGCGGTGAACATATCCAAGGACTCATCAGTTAACTGAATCCCATATCGCTGCGCGATTTGGCGCAAGATATGCGCGTCGCCTGGCGTCCCAATCCAGCCCGCTCCGCATTTGATGCTAACGCAGCTCTCGAGCCCAAGGGCCCCATCGCGAATTGCCCTGAGCCGAGCTCGGATGTAGGGAGAGAAGACCTCGAAGTCCTGCTCGGGAAGCGCCCATAGCGCCAGATCGGGACCTTGGCAACCAACCAGGAGATCGATGTAAGGGTTGCGATCGAAGAGCTGGAGAGTGAACTCCGGCACCATACACGCGATGCGGTCGTAGGCGCCAGACATGCGGAAATGGCGGATGAAAGGAGTATGCAGCAGGCAATCCCCCAGGCCGCCGAGGACTACGATACGGAGGTTCCGCGTGATCTTCGTCATTGCGGTGTACCCGTTGGGAGCGCCGCGTGGCTCCGCCAGTAAAGGTAGCTCTGGATGGCAATTTCCGCGTGAGCGCGGGTGAACTCGCAGCCGTTCCAGTAATCGAGGACTACGCCAGCCTCAGGGTCGCCGGCGCAACAGCCGCCGTCGCAGAGAAATCGCGCCCAGCAGCCATTGCAACTGTCTTGCACCCGGAGCCTTGTGGCCCGGAACTCCTGTAGCTTGGCAGGGAGCACGCCGGAGTGAACGTCGCCAATGCTGCGCTGTGCAAACCCGGCGAAACCCTGGCAGGGAAACAGATTCCCGAGCGCATCAACGGCGATTATGCTGTTACCTGCTCCGCAGACACGGTAAGGCGCACCTCTACTCAACCGCCGCCACGATCCGAGGATGCCCAGCGGTCCTTCGAACTCGCTCTCAAATTCCCTGCCACGCAGACGCTCGGCCTCTGCAAACGCCAGCGTCTTCATATCTTGAAGATACCGGTCGCGGCGAGTTTGCCACGCCTCCAACTCTTGCGGGCCCAAAAATCTGCTGGGCTCGGCGGGAATTGCCTTGAAACGTTTGACACCCTGTTCCCGCCAGAACCGTGCAACATCCGCAAGGCGGGAGTCGCCCGCGATCACGGCGGAGACCTCGCACCCCGGAGGATCCGCTACGCCATTTACCAGTTCGCAGTATCGCCGCCAGTTTTCGAGTGCGAGGCGATGGGTAGGCTTGCCGTCCGGAAACTGTCTGAACGCGTCGTGCTCGGTTTGCGGCCCGTCTATGCTGAACGTCAGAGAGATTCTTCTCGCCAAGCATTCCCGCAATTGTTCTGGCGTCGCTGCCGTGCCGTTTGTGAGGATACGTGCGTCAACGCGAATCCGCTTCTCCCCGACGAGGCGGCGCAGACGATCCAGGAACAGCATTGCCTCCTTGAACCGAAGAAACGTTTCGCCTCCCCCGAATTCAACTTCCACCCGGTTCCAGCCCGCGCTCATGGCCGCGACCAGATCAGTCAATTGCATCCATACGTCCGGTCGCATGTACTGATGCTCTTGACCATACCGGCCGAAACCCGTGCAGCAGTACTTGCAACGCAGGTTACAGTCCTGCACGAATGCAACTTTCCAGGACGCGGGCTTGAAAGGCTCCCGGGAGGCGACGGAGTCGGTCTTGCCTACGTCGTGAACTTGAATCGCTCCGCCGGATTGAGGGTCAGACATGTTATCTCCCTCCCGAATCGTGGCCTCTTGCCCCAGCGTCGAGGATGAGAACAACGCGATGCGTGTATTTACTTTTCGCTCCGCCGTCCGCGCGTTCCTGGCGCGACTGCCAAAACTGCTCCGCCAGGCAGGCACCCTGAAAGAACCCGTCACCCAGCCCGCCGCCAGCCACAATGCGTAGATATCGCGTGCCGGGCCTCAACATAGGGTGCCCCCCCGGCCTGGACATGCCGGCGGCATGTTCCCTGCTATCATTTCCAGTACCGTCTCAACCACCAGTGGCGGTGGGATCTCGTGCATGCACGAACGCCGTTTGCACTGGTGCAGCCGCGGAGTGTATGCGCAGACGGGGCAATGGCTGGTGCGAAGGCATGTCGTTGTGGGATGTCCCCAGACAGATGGATTCGTTGGGCCAAACAGTACGACCGAGCGCGTTCCCACCGCCGCTGCGAGGTGTGCGGGGAAGGAATCGACGCTAAGGACACCATCGCACCGGCGAATCAGAGCCGCAGATTGCCGTAAGCCCGGCAACGGGTGGATCAGTTGCGTACCCACCAGCAAGGAGCCTTCGTTTCCCAACTCCAGCACCGCCGTCTCAGTCCTGAGCGCGTCCACGACCATCTGCCATTGCGCAAGCGGATACTCTTTTTCAACCACCGGAGTTCGGTAATTGATGAGGACGCGCTTTCTTCCGCGCCATGGCTGCATGGTCCGTTCAGCCCAGGCTTCGTCCGCGGCACAAGTGACCACCTCGGGGGACCCATCCTTTAGATCTATCCCATGAAAGGCAGCTACCTGGCGCCAGGCGGGTTCTGTCCCCTGGTTCAGATCGAACAGGGGGCGGTCCACTCGCAGGCCGATTTCGTGGTGGGAATCTGCGCCCTCAGCCGGCCAGACCCTCGCATAGGGCGAGAATACCTCCCCTTCGGGTTCCGGGAGTCCCCACATCCACAAGTCCCGGTCGGCGCAAGCCACGAGCCGGCTGACTCGCGGATTACAGTCGTACAACTGCGCTGCCTGCGCTGGAAGGGCGCATATCATACAATCGTATCGGCCGCTTTGATCGAAATGGCGAACGAAGGCGCTGGCTAGCAAACAATCACCCAACCCATCGCTCAACATGATTGTCAACCGCCGCTTGTCGCCCATGCTAGCTCGGCCCTTCCCGGCGCTTCTTCTCCTCACGTGCCATCCCATAGTGTTCCGCCAGACAAGCGCCTTGACAGAAGCCGCGATACCAAAGCACGCAGCGTCGGCAGTCCTCATCAAATGGCCGCAATATGAGGCCGCGGATGGCCTGGGCGTGATGCCGGCCTGCGTCCGCAAGGTTTGAGAACTCCGTGATCTTGGGGCCGCGTATAGCGATTCCGTTGCATGGGAAGGTGCTCAGATCCGGATTGATCGTCAAGTTGCGCGTGAAGTCGTCACGAAATACCGCGCACGCCGAGCGAATGGCTTCGCCGCCAAGCATGCTGCGAAAGGTCCCGATGTTTAAGGCACACAATGGGAACGGTTTGCACAAGTACAGCCGCAGTCCCCACCTTGCCGCGTCCGCGGAGAAGGCTGTAAGCATGTTCTCCAACTGCCCACCGGGCGCGCCCACGGCGTCCCGGCATCGAAAGTACGCGTTCAGGCCCTCCGACCCGCAGAAGGCCAGAGCGTAATTAATTCGCCCGACAGCGAGCCGCCGCGCCAAGTCCATCATAGGCTGCCATTCCGCCGGTCCGCTCTTCCCGGTCAGGGTGTAACGGATCATGACGTCCATGCCGCCGTCGCGCGCCGCCCGCAAATTCGCCGTGAAGGTCCCGGCGACTGTTTCGTCCGATTGCATCCGTTCCTGATCGTAATGCGCCACCAACTCGCCAACCGGAGGATCGATGATAAGTTGCCGAATCGCGAGGGCATACAGGCAGTTGGTGGTGAGATGGACGATCATTCCGTGCGCGCGTGCCATCTCGAAAAGCCGGCCAAGATGCGCGTAAACCGTCGGCTCGCCGCCGCAAAGAACAATGTGGCTTACGTCCTGAGCGGCTGCCCATGCGAAGGCGGACGCCATGTCCTGCAAAGACATGTCCGGCGGAAAGCCGTTTCCGAAGTTCTTGGCGTAACAGTAGCTGCACGCCAGGTTGCAGCGATACGTCGGCGCCAGCATGATTTGCCGGCTTCGCGGAGTGGCGCTATCGTCGGGATGGAATTCATCCGCCCATTCCCGCGCCGGTGCGCCTTGAGGAAGTTGCTGCAACTCTTCGGTTAGATCCGGAACCGCTCCCGGCACGGTCCGAAGACGCGTTGCAATTTGGGGGCCTCGCTCGCATTCTCGGACAGCGCGGCCAATCGCCTGGCGCAGGCTCGACCATGCCGTCCCGTACGGGCCTTCAAGCGCGGATGCCGGAACAGGACGCCCGGAAGACGGCTCCAGCACCAGCCACGGATAACGATGGAGCAAGACGCTCCGCGCGGTCTGCCACACGTCTGAGGACGGATCGCCCATGCTCTGGACAAGCAGATAGTCCGCCTCCGGCCCTTCCTCAGCGAGGAGCGTCACCCCGACTTTGCGCGTTCGCTCGTTCGGGTCCTGCAGGCATGCCGTTGCCAATTCCAGTCTCAACACGCATCCCCTAAGACAGTGCGAATCTCGCGCGGCAGGGAGGCCAGCCGGCTTCCCAGCGCCAACTCATAGGCGGGGCATTTCTCGACGAGGGAGATAACTGCTTGCGCCTGCGCCTCTCTGCGAAAGACGTTCGTGGGATCCAGAACCTGATTGGTCACGCGGACAAAGGCCTCCTCCCGCGGCAGTGGATTCACGGTGTGATCTTTAGTGCCTGGTTGAATCCGCAGGAAGAACATTGCCGAGGGTTTGAGCCAACTCGTCTCTTTCCCTGGCGCAAGATCGGCCGGCAGCCGGCAGCCCGTCTTGGGCTTGTCCGCGGATTTCAAGGTCCGCTCCAGGCCCGCAAGCGTCCTGGGCGCTCTGCCGACGATTCGTGGTTCGCACTTGAATCCCGTTATTCGAACGCTTCCTGGATTCGCATTTAAGACGGAAAGCTCGTCGCTGTATAGCTCGAATCCATCGCGCAAAAGCGCCAGCGCGGTCGTGGTCTTCCCGCTACCGCTGGGACCCATCAAAAGTATGCCACGCCCTCCGTACGCAACCGTGGCTGCATGCAAACAAAAGTGCCCCCCGGCGCGTATCGTCATGATCCTCACGAGATCGGCAACGTTGACGCTGGAAGGGAGGCGATGTAAGTTCTCGTTTGCGGCGCGCGGGGCCGAAGGCGAAACGGTCTTTTGCACTATGCTGCACAGCGGGCCGGAGTTATGCACAAATGACGGTCCGGCAAGAACCATGCGAACCTGCGGAGGACTTCCCAACGTCAGTGAGGCAAGGAGGTCGCAGGGCCTCCAGAAACTCTCTACTCCACTCCACCGCATGTGGATGAATTCGTCGGACTCGACCAGCGCATCGGGCGGAGGCAGGCACGCGTCTTGCCGGAGCGCCGTCCGGCCACCGGGGAAAACGATGCCACCATCCGGAGGGAAATCTGGAACATGGATCTCAATGCAACAAGCCGGCCGCCGACCTCGGGTAGACGCTGTGTTCGGATGGTGTGCCACGACCTCCCGGTTGACAGAAGCGATTACGGGGGCGGACTTGGAGCGCACCAACACCCGAGCGCCGTCGAAGACGAAGGAAGCCGAGCGCCAGGGTCCTCGCGGGCGGACGCGGTGAGCACGAAGCCACGCACACACCGGGTCGCACGCATACGCTTCTCTGGAGCGTTGTAGGTCGCAATCCGCTTCAACTGCGGCGCTCATGCCATAGTGACCTCTTCCCCTAAGTCCTCACCGGCGGTTCGCTCCGCGCATCGGGCGCCAAGCTAGTCCAATGCTGCAGGCTGCCGCCCCGATGGAACAAGGTACCATAGCGCGTCGGCCATCCTCCCGGTTCGCAGAATGCGCGGCCGCCGATGGAAAGCCAGCAGTGCCCCTGATCCTGCCGAAGCCCGAGTTCCATGCCGACATTCAGCGTCGGGTCGATTCCAAGCCGGCGAGCCCAATCCAGCACGAGCAGGCTCCGGAACAAGCAACGCCTCCGCCAAAGCCATGGAAGCAAGTAGGCGCACAAATCGGCGGTACGGAAAACCAAACCTTCTGGAATCCGCACCGGCACCTTCTCGCGCGCTGCGACCGGGGACAGACGAACCAGCATTTCGTCGAAGCTTACGCACTGGAGTATGGTGCGTTGGATGAAGAAGGCGCGGCAGAGGCAGTGCTTGAAGAGAGACACCAATACTCTGTCCGGCCAAACAGCCATCCCGATTATGACCTCCCGCCGCCTCGCGGCAACGCCACACCGGCAGCGCCGGGCGCCTCCCCTGGCCGGAATGCAGCAAGAAACGCCCCGGGCGGAGCCGGCCACCCACAACTCCAATAGCCGTTCTCCGCATCATGCAAATTGGGCTGCGCCTGGCAGTTCTTCCGCGGCTTGCTAGTGGTAGTAGCAGGAGACAAGACCACCAGAGCCCGACGACGAACTGTAGTTGCCGCAACTGCAACCAGACCCAACGACTAACGACGCCGCCGTGTGTTTCGTAACCGTCGGTTTTACGTAGGTCTTGCGATCGCTCGCTTGGGTCTTCGTATTCTTACCTTTCATCTGTCGCCTCCCTTTCATCACGCAAACACTATGCCGCGCTCCGTCCGGAGCGCCAAAAAGCAAACTCTAGCCGATTGCCTTGAGCAGGCCTTGGTTTGTCAAGTACTCCAGCGTCTCAGCCACATCGGCGGCCGCCTGGTCGGCCGAACAATCGTATTCCTCGGCGAAACTCTCCGCAATCTGTTGGCTCGTCTTCCCATCGAGCACGGCCCGAAAGGCCAGCGACGCCGTCTCGTTCAGGAGGTAGTAGCTCGAGTCCACGAGGTTCAGCAGCACTACGCTATTCCCCAGGTTCTTCCACGTGACGTTCTCACTCACTTGTGATTTCACAGTCCCTTTTACCTCGTTAAACTCAAGATTGCCGGTTTGATTCATTGAGATAAACCACATTCCTCCCAAAGCAGATGAGATGCCAAGCCTGCTGAGAATACGGGGACTAAGTGCCTGAAATTGCCGGAACGCGACCCAATCAGGGCAGGGATTTATCTTGACGGAAGTGCCATTTAACCCACTCGACTAGTTTGCAGGGAAGACCTTATTGATGATTTCCACTTTTGACCCTTGGGCCACGGCATGCGCCAGCAGAGCACCTTCCCTCGGACGGTTTCAGCCTTTTCAGTCCAGGCCCTTCCTTTCTTCCCCCCCAATCAATTGTGCAGCTATCTGCCGACCTTAACGGCAGATGTGATAGATGTAGAAACCACACTTCACCGTGATTTGTCAAGGTCGAAAATGAAACCTTTTGATCGCACTTGCCAAGAGATCGCCTCCGTCGCTGCCAGGCTGCTGAAATAATGATTCAGACCGCCAGGAAAGGTCGAAACCAAGGTCACACAGGACAGAGAATAAATAACCTACAGACTCTGCATAACTCAAATTGGGCCGCGCCTGGTACCTCTTCCGCCTCCTTGCGGGGCACGTCACCGACAATGAAAATGCACGCACTCTAAGGCGCGTCGCGCCGCGGGCACTCCCGGCGGTGGGGAGGAGGCGAGGAGAGCCGCGATCCTGCAAAACAGGTCGGCACATGCGGACGTAGCGCCGACCTTCAGGTCGGCACGTGCTGAACTAAAGTCCAGCGCTACTGCGGGGCACGTCACCGCCCATGAAAATGCGCGACGCGTCTTGGAGTGCGTGCGGCTCGACGCCGCCTTGAAATCCGCGCCCAAGGATGCAGGGCGGGCAGGAAATGCGAGCGACTAAGTACGTGATGGTCTCGGAAGCCGAGGGAGAAGAGGGAGGGCGAAGGCGGCGTCGAGCCGCACGCACTCCAAGGCGCGTCGCGCAGCGCTGAAGCAGGCGACCCGCGCGAGGGGAAAGGCGACGTGCTGGGGCTGCCAGACGCCGTTTGACCATACATTAATAAACTCCTTGACACCTCCCAATCCCCAGCCTTAATCTTGTCTGGAGGCTATGACCCTTGTTTGACGATACTTTGCACGAGGCTACTATTTCCGACCGCAGGCGCCTTATTCCCGCCCGCGGGGAGGTTCGCATGTCGCTGACGAGAAAAATCAGGATGACCCGGAAGAGAATTGCCGCCCATAAGGCCAACGGAGCGCTCCGCCATGGCGCCGCAACTCCCCCGGGCCGTGCGCGGATTCGCACCGTCCGAGATGAGCCTTCCTTGGAAACGCCGCCGGGAACCCACGATGTTTATGAAAAGATAGCCACTTAGCGAAGAATTGAGGGAGTTTTAATGGCCAACGCAAAAAATCAAACCATTGAATACAAGGCTGTTAACGAAACGCATTGTAGGCTATTGAAGGGAAGGAAAAAACCATGCCAAAATGAAGGAATATCCCAGAATGTTGATGATAACAAACGGGCCAGAAAATTGACTTGGGTCAAATTCCCCCTCTAGGTTTGGATCTTCAAGATAACACAGCTACTTATCCTTGCGAGCGCAGGATGTTACTGAAAAGAAGGGAGATCAGCGTCGGACGCGATTTGGGGGAAATGCTGAATTCTGAATGGCTGCGGACCAGGAATCGGCCCATCGGCTCATCGGTCCATCGGTTCATCGGAAGACTGCCAGTTGTCCGCGGTCAGTTGTCCGTTGCCAGCGATCCGCGAATGCGAAGGTCCGAAACCACTGACGACGGACAGCGGACCAAGGACAGCCCTAAGATGACCCGATGAGCCGATGACCAGATGGTCCCATGCCTACAGCCCGAGCAGCCGGCAAAGGAACATGCAAAGTCCACCCACCAGCGCCGATGCCGGAATGGTCACAAACCAGGCCAGCACCATGCTTCGCGCTACGTCCCAATGGACTGCGGAGAATCTCTTGGTTGAACCCACCCCGAGTACGGATGAGGAAATGACCTGGGTGGTACTGATGGGCGCTCCGAACAGCGATGCAGAAAGGATGACGCCGGCGGCGGCGCTTTGGGCGGCAAAACCGTGCACCGGCCGCATCCGGAAAATCTTCTGTCCCACGGTCTTGATGATTTCCCATCCCCCGTTCAGGGTGCCGATCATCATTGCCCCGGCGCAGGCAAATCTCACCCAGAACGGCACGTAGAGCACGGGGATCTTATGAAACACCAGAAGCGCCAGAGAAATAATGCCCATGGTCTTCTGCGCGTCGTTCATCCCGTGGGTAATCGCCATGCCGGCGGCGGCAACAATCTGCAGCTTTTTGAACGCGGCGTTTACCGGCTTGTAGCGGGCGCGGCAGGTTGCCCAGGCAATGGCGAGCATGAAAAGATAGCCCGCAATGAAACCGGCCACCGGGGACAGGACCAGGGGAATAATCACCTTTTTCAGGATCGAGCCGTATTCCAGCGAAGCCCAGCCGCTGCAGACAATGCCGGCGCCCATCAGGCCACCGATCAGCGCATGAGAGGAGGAGGAAGGCAGGCCGATGTACCAGGTAAAAAAATTCCAGAAAATCGCCCCGCACAGCGCGGCAAGCAGCAGGGAACGGCAGCCGGATATCATCTCGGGCCGCACGATGCCTTTGCCGATGGTCTCAGCCACATGCATTCCCAAAAAAGCGCCGACAAACTCAAATGCGCCCGCCATGATGACCGCCGCTCGGGGACTGAGGACTTTTGTCGAGACCACCGGAGCGATGGTGTTCGCGCTGTCATTCACCCCGTTGGTGTAGTCAAAGACCAGCGCCACCACGACGATGAGGGCGAGGAGTACGGGTATGTCAGGCATGTTTTACGCTCACCCCGGCAATGACGTTGGCAAGAACCTCGGCCTTGTCCAGGGCCTGTTCAATGCGGTCGTAAATCTGCGTCCACTTGATGACGTGCAGAAGGCCGCCGGCTTCCGTGGGATTCGATTCATAGAGCGTGCCCAGCGCCAGAAGCAGCAGCAGCTCCGATTCACTGGTGATTTCGTTGACGGATTTGGAATGGGGACCAATCTCCTTTTTGCTGCCAAGCGCCCCCAGCATGTCTTCCGTTTCTTCCACCACCGTGCGCAGATTCGCCACCAGGTCCACCGCATTCGGCTCCAGCGTGGCGAACTGGTACAGCCCGATGCGCGAGGCAATAGCCCGTATCATGTTCAGAACATCTTCCTGGGCCATGTTAATCGCATGGATGTCCTCGCGGTCGAACGGCGTAATGAAGGCGTGCGAAAGCTGGAAGGTGATTTCGCGCGAAAGGGTGTCCCCTTCGGTTTCCAGCCGGTTGATGCGTTCACATTTCGCCGGCACGTCCCGGAAATCCTTGAAGATCGATTCCAGGATCACCGCCGACTCCTTCACCATGCCGCTCTGTTTTTCAAAAAGATCAAAAAACTTGATGACTCGGGGAAACAAGCTAATGCTCATGGATTTTCTCGCTTTTTGTTTTGAACCAACAAGCAGTCTGCGTCGCGTTGTTCAATCTGTGTGCGCGGGGCGCCGGGCAGCCACTCACGACCAATTTTCAACCCGTGCGACCGCTCCTGTCCGGCCCCGTCCAGGCCGCATGTTCACTGAGGCTGCACCACCGTCACTGCCCCCGGCCCTGCCACCGCTGCATAAAGCGCCCACAGCAGCAGGGCGGCCGGGAAAAACATGGAGGGAGTGGCGAACACAGTGCCAGATTCACATCCAGATCATACTCGACGTGCGCCTCGGATGGGAAGATGGGCCGTAGCTGCTGGCGACGCGCAGCAAGCAAGGCGTCAGCAACGCGCACAGGCGGGCTTCGCACCATCCGCTGCTGGCGGGGTTGGAAGAAGCCAACTTCATTCTGCACGGACGGTTGCGGAGCGGGAACACACGGTCCGACAGCGGGGTGGGGGAGTTTCTGAAGGACGGGTTGGCGAAACTGGAAAGTCACAGGTGGAATCGAGGCCCAACCTCGGAATTCAGGTCTACTGACCCCATGGGCCGATGAGCGGATGAACCGATGGACCGATGCCTCAATGGCCCTGTGAGGTCAGCTTGGTAAGTTCCCGCCGCGCGTCGCGGAACTGGGGATCAATCTGGAGGGCGGCCTGGAATTCGCGCGCCGCTTCGCCTTTGTCGTTTTGCGCTGTCAGAATCAAGCCCAGTTGATAATGCGCCTCGGCGGAGAGCGGGTTGGCGGCGAGGGCGTCGCGAAAATCTTCGGCGGCCTCCGCGCCCTCGCCCCGGCGCGCGGCGAGGAGCCCCAGTCCAAAATGCGCCTCGTAATCCTGAGGAGCGAAGGTAAGCAGCCGATGAAATTCCGCCGCGGCGCGTTCGGGGTCGCCGACAGCCAACCAGATGTCGCCCAGCAGTTCCTCCGCCTCCACATTGTGCGGGTCGAGGGCGAGCGCCGCTTTGAGCTTGCCGGCGCCGTCGAGGTAGCGATGCAGTCCAACATCCGAGCGGGCCAAATCGATGTAAGCCGGCAGATTGCGGGGATCGTCGTCAAGGAGGGACTGGAATTCCGCAGCCGCTTCTTCCGCCTTGCCGATGCGCGCCAGATGTCCCGCCATCAGGTACCGCTTGTACTCAAACAGCCGGTCTTTGGGATCGATGCCGGAATCGTCAAGGGCGGCTTGGGGCGAGGTGATCTCCAGGTATCCGAGCGAACGCAAATTCTCCGCGGCTTCCGGCACAGCAGCAGGGGCAGTTGCACCGGCGGCAGCAGGAACCGAATGGTAAGTTGCCACCAGCGCCGTCAGGCGCTCACGCAAAGACGCGGCGAGGGCCGTTTGGCCGGGCAGAAGATTGTGCTGCTCGGCGGAATCGCGCTTCAGGTCGTAAAGTTCCGCGTGCGGAGCGTCAATGTACTGATAATCTCCCCGGCGCAGGCTGCGCAACACCGCCCATCCAAACTTGTCGTGGGCGTAGGAGCTTTCACCGTAAACATCGCGCGGCGGCGAGTCTCCGCCCCTTGCGAGATCCAGCAGGCTGTGACCGCAAAAGCTTGCCGGCGGCGGGAATCCCAGGAAGCTCAGAATGGTGGGAGCAACGTCAATCAGCCCGGCGGGAGCCTCTATATGCTCCAGATAATCTGTGAGAGACGAAACTGGAAACTGGAAACTGGAAACTCGCGGCGAATTTCCAGTTTCCAGTTTCGCGTTTCCATTTCCGCTTTTCGGTTTTCGAGTTTCAGTTGTCTGCGGCCAATGGAAAATCAACGGCACGTGCAGTGTGCTGCGGTAGATGAAATACCCATGCGTATTTTCGCCGTGGTCGCCCAGGCTCTCACCATGATCGGAGAACAACACTGCCAGCGCGCGCCGATCCAGCCCCGACCGCGCCAGGAAATCAAAAAAACTCCCCAGAGAATCGTCCACGTAAGCCAGTTCCTGGTCGTACTCGCTCTGGGGGGCGCGGGCATGGTATGCGGGGGGCGCGTCGTGGGGCTGGTGAAGATCAAACAGGTGGATAAAGAGCAGGAAGGGGTGGCCGGAATTCCGCGCGAGCCATTGTTCCGCGCCATCCAGCACCTGGGAGGCGGGACGCTTAAGGTCGAGCGCCCCCTTGATAAGGCGCGTGTCAAAAGGGCTGTCGTAGGTTTGGAATCCCTGCGCCAGTCCGTAACGGCGCGCGAGCGAATATCCCCCAATGAAAGCCGCCGTGTTGTAGCCATGCGCGGCGAGGACCGTCGCGAGAGTCACGGCTCCGGGCGGCAAGACCTGGGCATTCTCCCGGATGCCGTTGGCAAAGGGATAGGTGGAGCTGAAGAGCGACACGTGTGAGGGCAAGGTGATGGGCGCCTGACTGCTGATCTCGGCAAACAGGGTGCCACCGCGCTCGAGCGAGTCGATGTGCGGCGTTTTCAGGCGTGAGTAACCGTAACAACTTAGGTGGTCGGCGCGCAACGTGTCGACGGAAATAAGGATTACCGGCGGAGGTTCGGGCGCTTCCTCCGTACCAGTTCCCGGCCCTGCTACTGCTGCATAAGGCGCCCATGCCAGCAGGACGACCAGGAAGAACATGCGGGGGAACGGCGAGCATCGCGCCAGATTCATATCCAAATGATACTCGACCCGCACCGCAGAGGGGAAGTTGGGCTGAAGGCGTTAACGATGCGCGGCGAGCAAGGCGTCGGCCACACGCACGGCGGGGAGGATGGCGGCGGGGTCGTGGACGCGCACGATGTGCGCCCCGCCCAGGATGGCAGCCGCCACGATGGCAGCGTCACCCGTCACGAGGAGCACGGAATCATGTTGGCGCGTGCTGCGGCAGCGTTCCGATTGATCGCGTTGTCCCCCCGCGATCGGCCGATAAGCAGCCTTAGGGCGCGGCGCCGGCGACGGATCCAGCCCTTCCCCTGCGACAATCGCCCGCACGAAGGATTTTCGTGAGGCGCCGATGAGGAGCGGAAGATGAAAACGCTGAAGTTTTGCGAGGCCGGCGAGAATCTGGTAGTTCTGCCGTCGCGATTTGCCGAAACCCAGGCCGGGATCGAGAATGATCTGCGAGCGCTCCACGCCGGCGGCGAGGGCGCGGCGAATTGATGTATCAAAGCCGCTCTTGAGCGAACGCCAAATGTCCCGCGCGAAGGGCGCGTGCTGCATCGTCTCGGGTTTTCCGCGCAGGTGCATGAGAACCAGCGGAACCCGGCGCCGGCGCGCTACTTCCGCCAAGCGGGGTTCAAAACGCAGGCCACTTATGTCATTCAGAATATTCGCGCCGGCGTCGAGAGCTCGCTCGGCAACCTCGGCCTTGGTCGTGTCGATGGAGATTGGAACGTCACCCAGTTTGCGCCGCAGGCCGCCGATGACCGGAAGCACGCGCCGAAGCTCTTCCTCGGCAGAAACAGACTGCGATCCCGGCCGCGTGGACTCACCACCCACGTCGATCCAGTCAGCCCCCTGACGATTGAGTTCCACTCCGTGCTCGACGGCGCGAACCGGATCAAAGTAACGCCCGCCATCGGAAAAAGAATCCGGAGTGACGTTTAGCACGCCCATGATGAGGGTGCGAGCGCCCAGCTTGACCTTGTGGCCGCCAAACTCGAGTTTGAATTCAGGACGAAGATTCATCGCGAATCCGCAGGACGTCCGTTGTCCGTGGTCAGTGGTCCGTGGCCTATTATCACCACTGGGTGTCTTTGGATGCAAACCCCATTCTCGCGAGAGCAGCACCACTTGAGCATCATCTATCACGGGTCGCCAGTCATTTGCAGACGACCACGGACCACTGACCACGGACAACGGACAGACCACAATTTAGGATCCGAATATCGCAACGTACGCAACTGCTCCCAGAAGGCCGCCGATTACCGGCCCGACAATCGGCACCCAGCAATAGCTCCAGTCGGAACCGCCTTTGCCCGCGATGGGCAGCAGGGCGTGGGCAAGGCGCGGCGCAAAGTCGCGGGCGGGATTGATGGCGTATCCGGTGGGCGCGCCCAGCGACAGTCCAATCGCCCAAACCAGAAATCCCACCAGAAGCGGCGTGAGGCCGGTTTGTGTGGGAGCATTATTGGCCCCGAGGGCGAGCACGCCAAACATCAGGACGAAGGTGCCAATGACTTCGGTGACTAGATTCAAAGGCGGTTTGCGAATGGCCGGCGCGGTGCAAAAGACCCCGAGTTTTGCGCCCCGATCTTCCGTGACGCGCCAATGCGGAAGATACGCGAGCCACACGACAACAGCGCCGAGAAAGGCTCCCAGGAATTGTCCCGCGACGTACCGGGGCACGGCGCTCCAGGAAAACCGTCCGATCACCGCCAAGCCCAGGGTGATGGCAGGATTCAAGTGCGCGCCGCTGATGCGCCCCACGGAGTATACGCCCATGGCCACCGCCAGCGCCCATCCGGTGGTGATCACCATCCAACCGGAGTTCTGCGCTTTGGTTTTGTTCAGGACCACCGCGGCAACAACGCCATCACCCAGAATGATCAGCAACATTGTACCCACCAGCTCCGCCATGAACGAGTTCATCAGTTCCTCCGCAATCGGCTTGTGCCACCGGCGAATTTTCCAAGAGTATAGTTCGGCGGGCGCGGATTTTCGCAAGAAAAGAAGGGCCGAGGTCAATAGGCAGGTCTGGACAGGTTTAAGGTTTGAAAATCGAGCTGACGGCCAGAGAAAATCCGGGGAGCAAGGGAGTTTCGACCGTCTTGCCCTGCACGCATGTCGCGGCCAGGTGGAAGCCCTCCGCAGTCAGGCGGTACACTTCGACCGTTTGCGCGACGGGATCAACGATCCAATATTCTCCTACGCCGTATCGGGCATAAGTTTTCAATTTAAGGCCGCGATCGCGACCCTCGGTGGTGGGCGAGAGGACTTCTATCACCAGGTCGGGAGCGCCGCGCACCCAATCTTGGAGAACGTCCCGATGTTCATTCAACACCAGAAGCAAATCCGGTTCGAGGACATCATGGTCGCTGAGGATTACATCCAGAGGGGCAAACCGCAATTCACCGAGGGGGTGGATTTCGAGAAACTTCCCAAAGGCTAAAGAGAGGTTGAACAGAATCTTCTGATGATAATTCACCGGCGAAGGAGTCACGTAAAGTTCTCCATCGATAATCTCCCGCCTCTTGCCGTCTTCGGGCATCAACAGGAGATCGTCGTGAGTATACTTCAGGCTGGTAATCATAGGCGGATTATAACACTCCGGGGCGAGGCCGAAGTTCGAAAGTCGAAATTCGAAAACCCCAAATCCGAAGCTCTGAGCGATTTTCGCTTTTGGTCTCTTCCCGCGCGCTCACGCCGGCTGGGGCCGCTCGCGCGAGGGCACGGTGGGCGAGGAGGGCTGCGGCTTGAGCACTTGGACGGTTTCCGGCGGCGGTGGCTGGGGCTTGGCGCGGACAAATTCCGGGAGGGGCTTGCCCTCGATCAGAAGTTTCATTTCGCTGGCATCCAACACTTCGCGCTCGAGCAAGGCCTCCGCGATGCGGATCAGAACCTCGCGATGAGTGGTCAAAATCACTTTCGCCCGCTCATAAGCCGCGGTGACGAAGACTTTTACTTCCTGGTCTATTCTGATCGCCGTGTCTTCACTAAAATCGCGCTGCGTGGCGATGTCGCGTCCGAGGAAGATTTCCTGCTGGTTCTTGCCAAAGGCCAGCGGCCCGAGGTTCGACATGCCAAACTCACACACCATATCGCGGGCAATATGAGTAGCGCGCTCAATATCGTTTCCCGCGCCGGTGGTCATGTGGTGCAGAAAAAGCTCCTCCGCCACGCGTCCGCCCATCAGCACGGCAAGTTGGGCTTCCAGATATTCCCGCGTGTAAGTGTGCTTGTCGTCCAGGGGAAGTTGCTGGGTCAAGCCCAGAGCCCAACCGCGTGGAATGATGGTGACCTTGTGCAAGGGGTCGGCTTCCGGGACGTTGGCGGCCACCAGCGCGTGTCCGGCCTCGTGATACGCTGTATTCTTCTTTTCGGTCTCGGAGAGGATCATCGACTTGCGCTCCGGTCCCATCAGGACTTTATCCTTGGAAGTTTCAAAGTCCATCTGGGTGACGGTTTTGCGATTCTGCCGCGCCGCTAGCAGCGCGCCCTCGTTGACCAGATTCGCCAAGTCGGCGCCGGAAAAGCCCGGCGTGCCGCGCGCCAGAACGGAAATATCCACGTCCTCAGCCAGGGGAATCTTCTTGGTATGAACCTTGAGGATCGCTTCGCGCCCGCCCACATCGGGCCGTGGCACCACTACGCGGCGGTCGAAGCGGCCGGGCCGCAGCAGGGCGGGGTCCAGGACGTCGGGACGGTTGGTGGCGGCGATGAGGATGACTCCTTCGTTCGATTCAAAGCCGTCCATTTCCACCAGCAACTGATTCAAGGTCTGCTCGCGCTCGTCGTGGCCGCCGCCCAAGCCCGCGCCGCGATGACGGCCCACAGCGTCAATTTCATCGATGAAAATGATGCAGGGAGCGTTCTTTTTGCCCTGCTCGAACAGGTCGCGAACGCGCGAGGCGCCCACGCCCACGAACATTTCGACGAAGTCGGAGCCGGAGATGGAGAAGAAGGGAACATTGGCCTCGCCGGCGATGGCCCGCGCCAGCAGGGTCTTGCCCGTTCCCGGAGGGCCCACCAGCAGCACGCCTTTGGGGATGCGCCCGCCCAGCTTCTGGAACTTTTGCGGCTCGCGCAGGAACTCAATGATCTCGCCCAGCTCTTCCTTGGCCTCTTCCACCCCCGCCACGTCCTTAAAGGTGACTTTCTTCTGTTGGCTGGAGAGCAGGCGGGCGCGGCTTTTGCCGAACGACAGCGCTTTGTTGCCTCCCGACTGCATCTGCCGCATGATGAAAATCCACAGCGCCAAAATCAGAATAATGGGCAAGCCATTGGCAAGCCAGGTCATCCAGGGCGAGCCGGAGCTGTCCTTGATGATGGTATTGACATTCTTGTCTTGTAGGGTCTTGTAGAGATCGGGATAGTTGGAGGGGATTGTGGTACGGAAGTGGGCGTTATCTTTCTTGAAAGTACCCGTGACGTCGCCGCCCGTGATGGTCACGTCGCGAATGTTGTCCTTGTTGACTTCCGTGGTGAACTCCGTGAAGGTCAAGTCCCGAACGTGTTCGCCGGTGCTCGATCTCACCACACCCCAAATGAGCAGGGCGGTGACTGCCATCAAGACCCAAAAAATAATGTTCTTCACTGCCGAGTTCACGGACCGTCCTCCTTACCCCCCGAATCGCCTCCCCCGGGTCCTTACCCCACTTAAGTTAGATGCGCCCCAGCGCTGCGCGGCTCACCCCTTCGCGTTTTTACGCAATGTGGGCAAGGAAGGGCAGATTACGATATTGCTCTTGATAGCCCAATCCATAGCCAACCATAAAGCGGCGGGAAAGGCGGAACCCCGCGTAATCCACCGGGACGTCGACTTTCCGGTCCTCGGATTTGTCGAGCAATGCAGCCGTCCGCAGCGAGGCGGGTTCCTGTGCCAAGAGGGTTCGGCACAGATGGTCGAGCGTTATTCCCGATTGCAGGACGCCCACCACCAGCAGCAGGTCCTTCCCCGCCAAATTGACGGGAGGGACGTACATGATTTCCCGCATGGCCACCAAGCCGGAATCGCTGTCTTGCACACGCGATCGAATAAAGGAACAGACCACGGGAACCGTCAGGGCGCGCACCAAATCCGCCATGAACACAAAGCATTCCTCCAAAACCCCGACGACGTAAAGGGTCTTGCCGGCGTAATCCCGATTGATCTGCTTGGCCAGTTCGCGCACCCGCTTGCGGACATCCTTTTCGCTGACCACGATTTTGACGCGCGCACCGGGGCCAACGGCGCCAGTTGTCGCGGGGCGCTTCTCTGTCTTGGATACAGTGCGTTTGTTCATAAGGGATTATCCCGGGCGGTCGGGGATGGCCGCGTAGGTTCCTCTTCCACCAATAACACTCGCGAGGCTTGGTCGTTTGCGGCTGCGGCCTTGTCCGGCGGGAATCCTCGGACCCAAACAATCTCCCCCGCGCAGAGCAAAACGGGCCAGCCCTTACGCCGAACTTCCGGGATCTTCCGCTCGCGAAAAAACTCCTTCAATTTGCGAATCCCTCGGCTTCCGACGGGACAAAAACCATCCCCCGCCCGCCAGTTGCGCAGAATCAGCTCTCCGCCCAACTTTTGCGGGTCAAGAGTCCCAAGGTTGCTTAGATTATACCCCTTGCCGGGGTCGTCGCGGTTAAGTATTTTGAAACGGAAGGTGCATCCCAGTTCGGGGACGGTCAATTCTCCCGGCAGGGTGACCGGGTACGAAAAATCCTCCCCCTCCGGCTCGCTGGCGGTTGGACCCACCACCAGCCAGGAGAACTCTTTGCGGGCCAACACGCCGCCGGGAAGGGTATGGACTTTTCCACTCTGCGCCTCGGCGGCAAAGCGGCGCAACGATTCGATGTGGGCATGCGCGAGACCGTGCAACGAGCCCCGTGCCAGTTGCAACATCTGCCGCAAAACGCGCCGCGCCAAGGCCGGGGAAAATTCCAATAGGGCGCGAAGGGGGATGCGCTCCTCCCTCCCTTCGCGCCCGCGCCAGGGTTGCGCCCTGTCGTGGGCTAAACGCTCCAGACAGGCTTCGTCGTCGCGGGCGCGGTCAGCCATTTGATTGAGCAGGGGGATGATTTCCGGGTTGTATTCCTTCACCAGCAAGGGCAGTAACTCCATGCGGACTTTGTTGCGCCGCAGGCGGGCATCGAGGTTGGAGGAATCCACCCGATAGGGGAGCTGGCGCGCGGCAATTTCCTCCATAATTTCGGGGCGCGTCAGGCCAAGAAAGGGGCGAACGACTTTACCCTCGAGCAGGGGATAGATCCCCCCCAGGCCGCGCGTGCCTGTGCCTCGCAGCAGGCGCATCAACACGGTTTCCGCCTGATCGTTGGCGGTGTGCGCTGTGGCCACGCGGTCCAACCGGTCCTGGTCGACCAGCGAGAAGAAGTAGCGGTAGCGCAGCTCACGCGCCACAGCTTCCAGATTGCCGCGGCGCTCGCGTGCCACACGCCCTACCTCCGCCTCGCCCCGCAGATATTCAATCTGGAGAGAGGCAGCGAGATCGCGCACAAAAGTTTCATCGCCGTCTGATTCCGCCCCGCGCAAGTGGTGATTGAAATGAACCGCCGCGAGAGCGAACCCCCATTCGGACGCCAGGGTTTTCATGAAGTGGAGAAGCAACACTGAGTCCGGCCCGCCCGAAACCGCCACACCCACGCGCTGGCCGGCGTGAAAGAATTCCTTGCGGCGGGTTTCGAGCGACCAGCGATTGTACAGGTTTGGCCGATGGCGCATGTGCGGGTCCCGTCTGGGAAGATTGTAACACTGCCCGCGGCCGGCAACGGAAAAGGAATGCATAGGGCCCGCAGTCCGGGGGATGCTTGTCCTGGCGTACCAGAACCGCGTTAAGCTTGCTACCCGCCGGGCTAAGGCATTGGACTTGGAGGCAGTCCGGGGTACACTTGGGGTGACTCAGAGGTCAAGGATGAAATCCACAGGTTACGAGACCCGGGCAATAGGCAGGTCGCGGTGAATCTAATTCGGACGTATGCGGCTTGTGCCGCCCGCGTGTGCATATTGGCAAGTGCATTAGCAGTGCTGGGGTTCGCCCATTGGTGTTCGTCGGTGGCCAAGGCTCAGATTATCGACACAAGCGGGCAGTCATACTACGCAAATGCCAAGCCACTGCTGGACTATCCTCTTGCCGACATTCTGAAGGCAGCGCCGGAACTGCAAGGACTGGAACCCGCCGCGAACCAGGACGAAATGGCTTCCATACTGGACAAGACCGGAGAGGTGACGAAGGAGTTGTTGGGTAGCATGCCGAACCTGATTTCGCGTGAGGATATAACTCAGGCGAGGCGGGGCGATAAGGCCGTCGCCAAGGGTCGACGACGGCTTGTATATGATTATTTGATTCTCGTCCATTGGCAAGGCACAATGCTCACCTTGCAGGAATACCGCTCGGCGCCCGGTGGAACCGGAACGGAGGCGGGGAATCCGGATGAGGGCTATATGATCACGCGGGGCTTTGCCGCTTCCTGGATGCATTTCCTTCCTTCCAATCAGTTGGGAGCACGGTTTCGCTATCTCGGTCAGCAGACCGAAGGCGGGTTCAGGTGTTACGTCGTGGCGTTCGCGCAAAAACCGGGGTGGGCCACGGTCACGGGCAGCGTCGTCTACCAAGGGGTATCCCTTCGCATCTTGTATCAAGGAATCGTTTGGATCGATGAGGCGAGCTTTCGCATCGTTCGGTTGAGGACGGATTTGCTGGCGCCACGTCCCGCCATCGGCTTGGAAAGAATGACGACCGAGCTGCACTTTGGTGAAACACGGTTGCCCCAAACCGTCGCGCCTCTTTGGCTCCCCCAAGAAGTCGTTGTCACCACGGAGAAGGACCAACATTCCTACCAAAACGTCCATCGCTACTCGGACTACCGCGTATTCAAGGTGGAATCGAAAATCCTGTCAGCTCCCCCCGATCAGCCCTCGCCAGCGAAGCCCAATTAGGCCGGGATATTCCACGCCGACACTATGCGGTTGCGATTCACGATACAAAGCAAGGGCGGGCCTACAGACCAGGTTCGCACTACGATTGCTGAGGCGCTTTCGGCGCGCCGGCGGGCAGAGTGATTCGGAAGCTGGTGCCGCGATTGACTTCGCTCGAGAAATCGATGGCGCCGTTGTGGAGTTGTACCACGCGAAATGCCATGGCGAGTCCGACGCCCGTGCCGCCGGGCTTGGTGGTGTAGAAGAGGGAGAAGATTTTTTTCTGCGCATCGGGGGAAATGCCCACCCCCGAATCTCGAATTTCGAGTTCGACGGCGTGGCTTATTGTGTGGGGGGTAATCGTCAATTCCCCACCCTGGGGCATGGCCTGGCATCCATTCAAAACCAAATTCAAAAGCGCTTGCTTGATGAGGTCGCGATCGACGCGAATCGGCGGCGTGGCGCCGTCGCCTGCGAAAATCAATTGAACGTTATTCTTCCGCGCCTGCGGTTCGGCCAGGGCGAAAACTTCGCGCACAAGGGGCGACACTTCCGTGTCGGAGGGATGAATCTCCACCGGCCGGGTAAAATCCAAAAAGGTCTTGACCACGCGATCGAGGCGGCGGATTTCCTCCGCCAGGATTTCCACCTGCGGCTGCACCCGATTGCCTTGGTCGCCCAACCGCGCCTTCAAAACTTCCAATTGCAGCACCATGGCGTTCAGAGGGTTCTTGACTTCATGGGCGACGCCCGACATCAGCCGTCCGATGGCGGCGAGTTTGGTAGTGGTGTCGATCTGGTCCTGAATTTCCGCGCGCGAGCCCGTATCTCGCAAGGTTACGAGACAACCCACGCGCTCGGCTCCTTCGCCCACGAACTGCGCGTTCACGGCGACGCAAGTACTCGGCTCGCCGGCCAGCTCGAGAGTTTTCCAAAGCAGCGACTGGCGATTTTTGAAAGCATCGCGCAGCAGTTGGTGCAGAGGCGTCGACTGGGAAAAAACTTCTTGCGCCGGCCGCTGCGCCATCGTCTGAATGCCGGTCCCGAGAAAATGTTCCGCCGCTGGCGTGGCCAGAACCAGGCGGTCCTGCTGGTCGAAAAGGAGCAAGCCGTCGCTGAGGTTGCTGAAAAGGTGGTCAAGATTCTCCTGAAGGCGGACGAAGGCAGCCTTTTCCCCGCGCATCTGCTCACCCAGAAGGTGCAGTTTCGAAGAAAGAATGCCCCATTCATCGTGCCGCTTGAGCGCCACCGGCCCGGAGAATTCGCCCCGCGCCAGCAGGTCGACGCTCTGCGAGATATTCTCCAGCGGCCGCAGCAAGCGGAAAGAGACCACTCCCGCCGAAAGCGTGGCGAAAACGATTGCTATGAGCGACAGCAGCAGCGCGGCGCGAAGGTTCGGTGAGATTTCATCGCGGAGCAATACCATGGAAACACCCACTCGCACATCCCCCAGGGGCTTGGCGCCGATCGAGAGCGGGAGGGTGACTTCATAATCGCGCGGGGGACCGTAGACGGCGCGGAGTTGCCGCAGTATCCCCGCCCGCATGAGTTGCGAATAAGGCGGCGCGGGCGTGAGATGGTGGCCGACTTCATCAGGATTGCTGTGAACCAGGACCGCGAGGTTGGTATCGGTGATGGCGACGTAATCAACGATGGGTGAATACCCCACGGCCGATTCCATCAGCGACCTGAGGCCCGGATCGGAAGCGAGGCGGGTTTGGACGAAGCTACGCAGCGCCTGGAAGTCTTGCGGATTCTCGCCCTCCGGCATGTAGCTCCCGGCCAGCGCCGCGTGTGCCTGGTGATAGACCTCATGGGCTACGTATTCACCTTTGCTCTGGACTTGCAGCAGGGCCTGGCGGGTAAGGTTCGAGATGTAGACCGTGGAGGTGACAACTACCACCAGGAGAACCAGAAGGGTGATCAGCGCGGTGAGTTTAGCTTTGAGGCTCAGCCTCATATTCCTTCAACTTGTTGTGCAGGGTTTTCAAACTGATTCCCAAAAGTTCCGCGGCGCGAGTCTTGTTATTTTCGGTGAATGCCAGGGTCTCGCGAATCAGGCGGCGTTCGGCTTCCACCACGGTCATTCCCGGCCGCAAACGCAGGCCGTCGTCGGCGCCCGCCACCGCCGTCCGGCCGAAATCGATGCCCAGGCTTTCCTTTCCCAGGATTTCACCGGGGCAAGTCACCACGGCCCTTTCCAGGGCGTTGCGTAGCTCGCGCACGTTCCCCGGCCACGTATGCCTGCGCAAGGTTTCGAGCGCTTCGGGGGAAAGGCTTTTCACCGCGCGGCCGTGTTTGCGGTTCAGGCTATCGAGGAGCGCCGCCGCCAAGTCCGCAAGATCGTCCAAATGCTCGCGCAAGGGCGGCATGGCGACGTGCACCACGTTGAGGCGGAAATACAAATCGCGGCGGAGCTGCCCCTGGGCCACAGCCTCCTCCGGGACCTTGTTGGTGGCGGCCAGCACCCGCACGTCGACGGAGATTTCCGATTTGCTTCCCAGACGGCGGACCTTTGAGTCTTCCAGCACGCGCAGAAGTTTGGCTTGCGTCCCGAGCGGCATTTCCCCGATTTCGTCGAGAAGCAAGGTGCCGCCATCAGCCAACTCGAAGCAGCCGATGCGGCGCTCCACCGCTCCCGTGAACGCACCTTTTTCGTGACCGAAGATTTCACTTTCCATCAAGGATTCGGGGATCGCCGCGCAGTTCACGGCTACAAACGCGTTGGCCTGGCGGGGACTGAGTTCGTGGAGGGTGCGCGCCGCCAATTCCTTTCCCGTCCCGCTCTCGCCCGTAATCAAAACCGAGGCACTGGAAGGGGCCACCATGGCAATCAGACGCATGACTTCCTGCATTTTGGCGGAGCGGCCCACCAGGCTTCCCAAAACGCCCAGATCGCGCAGGCGGCGATGGGCAACTTCCAACTGACGCTCGCCCTCCTGGCGCTCCAGACAATTGCGCAATTCCACCTGGAGCCGTTTGGGATCAACGGGTTTTTCCAGGAAGTTGTAAGCGCCCAGCTTGGTGGCCTCGACCGCTTCCTCCACCGTCCCTTGCCCCGTCAGCATGATGAAGCGCAGGCCGGGCCGAGAGTCGTGGAGCTGGCGCAGTAACTCCATGCCGGTCACTTGCGGCATGCGAAGATCGGAAATGACGACAGCGGGACTGAATGCCGCAATCTTATCCAGAGCTCCAGCGCCGTCAGCGGCTGTGTCGGTTTCGTAGCCCCAGGCGCTCAACAGGTCCGCCAAACCCTGCCGCGCGTGGGGGTCGTCCTCCACCACCAGAATCTTTCCCATCTTGGCCACGCCACGACCCTCCGCTCGGAAACTATATTATACCGCTTCGGCGTTCTACGGCTGGGGCTGCCGAAAAGCGGGGGTCCGCGCTACGGCTCCCGAGGAACCGTGAGTAGCCATATGGTAATTTCTCTATCACGCAATAAAAAACTATTACTTTTCCGTGTTTGACATTGACCGATGGGGAATGTATACTGTTGTGCTACTAGGCGTACCCTTGCTTCCGGTGGGGGGCTCATTCTCCGTGGGCCTTCATCTCGCCGCCATGACCAGAAAAGTGTTACTCGTCGATGCCGACCCCTCTATGCAGGAGCAATGTGCCCGCATCCTGCGCGACTGCGGGTGTGAGGTCAGGGTGGCGGATTCCGGTGTGCCGGCGTTGGCGCTGCTGGGGACCGGGAAATTTGACGCCGTTCTGGTGGATTTCCGCTTGGCCAGCCTGGGAGGAGGCGATCTCCCCGCCGCCGCCAAAGGTGCGCAGCCCGGAGTCAACATCATTCTCATGGTGGAAGGGATGGGCAATCCCTTACCGGATCAGGTCCTGCGGTTGCGCGGGTATCACCTTCTCACCAAACCGCTGCGGATCGAAGAACTGGCGAGGGCGTTGCAGGCCCCGCCGAGCGCAGCGCCACCCTTACCGCCGGAGCCTGTCACAGCCGTGTCGGGGTTGGCTCCGGAAGAGTTCGCGGGCATGGTCGGCACCTCGGAGCGGATGAAGAAAATTTACCGGCTGATTTCTAAAGTGGCGTTGCAGCGGCACCCGGTTCTAATCATGGGCGAGAGCGGCACGGGCAAAGAACTGGTGGCGCGGGGCATCCACATGCAAGGCCCCTCGCACGATCAGCCCTTTGTCCCGGTGGATTGCGGGGCACTTCCCCCGACCCTGATTGAAAGCGAGTTGTTTGGGCACGTCAAAGGCGCCTTCACCGGGGCCGCCCAATCGCGGCGCGGCCTGCTGGCGGCGGCCGGCTCCGGCACCATATTCCTGGATGAAGTCGGGGAGCTACCCATCGAACTGCAATCGCGGCTGCTGCGCGCTCTCCAGGAGCATGAAATCCGGCCGCTGGGCGGCAACGAGCGCATTCGCTTCGAGGCGCGAATCATCGCCGCCACCAACCAGGACTTGGAGGCGGGAATCAAGAGCGGCGCCTTTCGCAAGGATTTGTTCTTTCGCCTCAACGTAGTCTCCATCAAAATGCCCTCCCTCCGCGATCGTAAAGAGGATATCCCGGAGCTGATCCGGCATTTCCTCGCGACCCTTGGAAACGAGAAATCAGTGGCGCAGATTTCCGACGAAGCCCTGGGACACTTGATGAGTTATGACTGGCCCGGCAATGTGCGCGAGTTGGAAAATTGCATCCAACGCGCGATTTCACTGGGTTCGGGGACCTTCATTCAAATCCAGGATCTTCCTTCCGCCTTGCTCTATAACCTCGCGCGCAAGTCCTCTTCCCGGCAGGATCAGGGCACCCTCCAGGCGCTCGAACAGCAGGCGATTCGGCAGGCGCTCTCGGCTACGGGGGGTGATCGCGTTCGCGCCGCAAGACTCCTGGGCATCGGCAAGACCACAATCTATCGCAAGCTCAGAGAGTACGGGATGGATGCGGCCTCGGCAGAGGCTGAACATGGATAAACATGATGGACAGGATAGAAAATAGACGGACGAACTAATTACCAGCGATCAGACGGCTTCGCTTACGGTCGTGCGGCACTAAAGTTTCTGGCGTTGTTCGACCATCGGTTGGGGATTTCGTTTGTGAATAGACGGAGCAACCAGGCTTTGTTGATCCGTCTATTAATCATGTCAATCCTGTCCGTCCATATAAATTCCCCGCGATTCGACATCTTCCCCTTTTCAAGTTAGGATGCAGGAGCGAAAATCTCATGCGGAGGAGCCGCAAAGCTCACTCGAACCATGGCAACGATAGCTCTTGATGCAACGTACAGCGCCGATCCGCAGCTTACGGGCATCGGCGTGTATTCCCGTCGCCTCATCGAAGCGCTGCTCACTTTGGAGACGCCGCATCGATTTCTGATCTGTTACCGTCTCTCGCGGCTGGGCCGGCGGCAGCACTTTCTACGGCCGGGATCGGTCCCCGGCGCTCGCGCGCGATTCTCAGTCCGCGTGTATCAGGAGCCCATCACGTTCTGGCTCCCCTGGCAGGCGCAACTTTTTCACAGTCTCGCGCAGCGTCCACCGGCATTCCACTTCCGCCGGGAGGTGGTGACCGTCCACGATATTTTCCCCATTACGGGCGATAACTATTCCACCGCGGACTTCCGCCAGAAATTCTCCGGGCTTCTTTTGCAGGGTGTGGGGCGGGCCTCGCGAGTCATTGCTTGCTCGCACGCCACGAAAAACCTGCTGGTTTCGCGCGCGCAAGTGCCGCCGGAAAGAATCCGGGTAATTCCGGAAGGTGTCGATCCTCCCAACGTGGTTCTGTCGCCGAAGGAACGCTTGCGGGAGCGTTCTCGCATCCTCGGCGGTGAGGGGGAAATGGTCTTGAGCGTAGGGGTGATTCAAACCCGCAAAAACACGCTCAATATGCTCAAGGCACTTAAGACCCTTCCGCCAAAATACAAGCTGGTTCTTTGCGGAGGGAATGGCTACGGCAACGAGGCCATCCATGAATTTATCCGCACGGAATTCCTGGGCGATCGCGTGATACTGCTCGGGTTCATTGACGACGCACAACTGGCCCGTCTTTACCAGGCTGCGAGCGTCTTTCTCTTTCCCTCTTGGGAGGAAGGGTTTGGCATTCCCGTGCTGGAGGCGATGGCGGGCGGCGTGCCCGTCGTGACCTCCAACGTTTCCTCGATGCCGGAAGTGGGCGGGGAAGCGGCTCTGTACGTGAATCCGCACGACCCCTCGGACATTGCGCAAAAGGTTGGGCAGGCGGTTGAGGATTCGGCGCTGCGCGTGGCTCTGGTGCAAAAGGGGTTCGCCCGGGCAAGCGAATTCACCTGGCGGCGCACCGCCGAGGCAACTCTGGCGGTTTACAATGAGATCCTGTAGGCACACGCGATGGCGCGCGGGGCGGCAAAACACGCTAATTCGTGGTAATCTTGAGTCAACTGGAGTTGATCTATGGCGACCAAAACCCTGCTGACCATCGAACAATACGCCGCCCTCGATGAACCCGTAGGTGTGCGTTATGAACTAAGCGAGGGGGATCTGATCGTGACACCTTCCGCCAGCTATTTTCACAACAAGACTCGCGACCGGTTGAACGCGAAACTCCAAGCATTCCTTGACGCCCACCCACATGGGGAAGTGATTAGTGAAATGGATATGACGCTGGGCGCCGATGTTGTCCGCAGACCTGACGTTGCCTTCATCCGCAAAGAGCGTCTCGAAGGCGTTGATCTTGAGCGCGTGCCTTTGCCTATCGCTCCCGATCTGGCCATCGAAATCGTTTCCAAGAACGACCGCGCCGATGATTTGAATTTAAAGGTCTCACAGTACCTCCAGGCGGGAGTTCGGGCGGTCTGGCTTTTCTACCCCAGCACCCGACTTGCCTACCGTTACGTTCCGGGCAAACTTGATCCGGAGGTCCGCAGCGCCAAAACGGGCGACCGATTCGAAGAGCCCGGATTGCTCGGCGGATTTTCATTGCCCCTTTTTGAAATCTTGAAATAGGTCGAAATGCCGCTACGTTCCCGTGCTGCTGTAATTCGCCACGCCGCGGTTCCAAACCACAATCGCCAGCACCGAAAACCCTGCCGCCACCACGGGCACCAGATGGAAATACAGCGAGAATGCACTCCTTCCCAAGAAGTGGGTGGTAGGATAAAACGTGGCGAAACCAAAGGGAATAATCCAGCTCAGCAAAAACTGAATGAAAACGTTGTAAATGGTTAAGGGGTAACGCCCGAAATTGAGCATATTGAAAACCGGTGGCACAATCCCCACGCGATCTTCAAACCAGAAAGACACCGCCGTCAGGATCAGGAAAACAGCCAGGTATATGGCGGCTCCGCAAACGATCATCACCACGAACCAGAGATAATCCGGGATTTTCAATACCAGATGCAAGCGGTGCACGCAAAGCGCCACCACCGCGACGCCGGTTACGACTTCTTGCAGCGACTCCAACCGGAATTTCTCAAAGACGACTTGGAAAAGGGTGGCGACGGGCCGCAACAGCACGCGATCGAATTTCCCCTCGATGATGTAAAGCTCGCTGAAATCGTAGAGATTCCAACTGATGACATTGAAAAAGCCGAGGGGAATCAGGGAAAACCCGTAGAGGAACATGACCTCATTGAACGACCAGTCCTGCAAACGGGGGATTTTGGAGAACAAGACCAGAACAAAGCCAAATCCCAGGACGGTGGCCGCCATCGAGGAAAAAAAGGCGATGATGAAGTCCGCTTTATACGCCAGACGCACCTTGGCGTACTGCGCGAAATACTGAAGCAAGAGCCGGAGGTGCCGTTTGATGGAACTCACGGGGTTTGCCAGACCGCCTGATGGCCGATGAAATTGTCGTCCGGCAGATTGGCCAGAATCAAGCGGCGCAACTCCATGAGATCCGCATCACCCTGGCGCCGAAATATGACCTGGCCGTCGGGTTTGATCAGCACCGTGTAGGGCAATGCGCCATTCCAATCCGGGTCGAAAGCCGCCATCAGTGAGTAAATATCCATCGACCCGAAAAGCAAGTTGGTTGTGGAGGCGTGTTCACGCTCCAGCGCCTGCATCACCCCGGCTTTGGCGTCGGGATAGTTGGCACTGACGGTGATCAGGTCAAACTTCCGCTGGCGATACATCCGGTACATGGTTTGAAACTCCGGGAGCTCCTTCACGCAGGGCCCGCACCAAGTGGCCCAGAAATCTACTAAGAGAAGCTTGCCGGTGGGGTTCTTGCGAAGCTCTTTCAGGTCATCGGCGCTCGCGAGCTTCAGCGTCACCGGCTCGCGCTCGACGGCGGCCAATTCCGCCTTGCTGCCTTCCTCCTTGGCGGCCCATTTGGTGGAGCAGCCGAAGGAAGGCGTCTTCGGCATGGCGACGGGTTTCCCCGCCAGCAAGGCGTCCAGAGCGTTGCGCGCGTCCTGTTGCGTGACGTACTGCTCGCGGGGATTATTGTCAACCCGCCCTTCGTAGCGAAGCTTGCGTTCCGAATCAAAGACGAAGACGTGCGGCGTGGCGCTGGGACCGCAGGCCCGTGTCACGCTTTGCGTCGCGCCGTCGTAGAGATAGGGGAAGTTGAAGTGCCGGTAGGCGGCGCGAATCTTCATATCCTCGAACGTATCACCCACGTCGGTATAAGCCAATTCGCTGAGCCGCACGGCCTGGGGAGCGTTGGGTTGGATGGCCACAAAGCCCACGCCGCGGCCCTGGTAATCAGCCACCAGCCGCTTGATGCGGCTTTCATACATTTGCGCCGTCGGGCAGTGGTTGCAGGTAAAGATGATCACCAGAATCCTGCTGGAATCGTAATCCTTGAGGCAATGGGTCTTGCCGTCAATGCCGGGCAAACAGAAATCCGGCGCGGAAGCCCCCAGGGGCAAAATCGGGTGCTCGTCATCGGCTTTCAATGTGGGCGCTACTGCCAGTGCCAGAAGTATCGCAAACAAAAGTTGCCACTGCATGTCTTCCCTCTCTCCCGGCAGGAGCGTTAAAGTCTCGCCGATGCCGGCCGCGCTCCTGCTTGAATCGGGCCACCCCCCTGGGGCGTGGGAGCATTGGCCCGTGAGCACTATCAATGCGGCGCGGAAAATCCCTTGCCCATTCTATATCTCCTGCCGCCCTCTAGCCACCCTGGATGATGACTTTCCGCGTTGACCAGCGCCACAGGCCGTCCCCGATCGCCAGGAGGATCGCGACCCAAAACACTTGAATGGCGAGGGCGCGCGCCAGGCCGCCTCCACTCAGCTTACCCAGGTAAATCAACATGGGCACGTAGCTGATGTATTGGAAGGGCATCAGGCCAAGAACTTTCTGAACAACGTGCGGGAAGAAAGTCATCGGCAACAAGAGCCCGGAGAATAATTCCAGCAGAAAGAACTTGGCGCGCAGCAATCCCAGAATGGATTGCAAGCGCAAGGCGAAAGTGCCCACGGCAAAATTGATAGCGGCGACGATCAGGAAGCTCAAGCTGACGCTCGCCAGAAACGCTCCCGCGTGCCCAATGCTCACGGGCAGTCGCAAGGGATATACCAGAAACAACACCACCGCGGTGGGAACGGTCAACAAGGCCAGTCGGAATACCGATTCCCCCGCCGCCCGCGCCACATACATCATCTGAATGTTCACGGGTTTGATCAGGTCCATCGCCAGGCGGCCTTCCATGACCTGGTAGGCAAGGTCCTGGTCGATATTGTTGAAATAGAACGAACGAATGATCCATCCCACGCCGATGTAGGTGAGAAGGTGCACGAAGTCGAAGCCCTCGATCGAAACGCTGTGCGCGTAGATGGCTTTCCAGATGAAGTAATACACCGACACATATATAAAGTAAGTGACGATTCCCGTGAAGTACCGCAACCGGTAGGCGAGGGTATTGACAAAGCCCACGCGGGCGAAGGCCCAATAGAGCCGCGCCGATCTCTCGATGGCGGGAGAAAGGCTGGGGCGGGGATTCGGGTTGGTGATCTCGGCAGGCGGCATCAGCCCACCTCGCCGCTCAGGTAGATGCGCTTAACGATTTCTTCAATGGGCTCCTCTTCCACCAGGAGGTCGCGCACTTCCAGCGTGTTCACGATCTGGCGAATCACGTCGGCGCTGGAATGCTGCTCGCGGTCAAAGCGGATCAAATAGGTAAGCTCGTCGACGCGTTCGCAGGCGATTCCGTCCGTTTCGATCTGCGCCAGACGCGGGATTTGGGAGCGGTCTTTCAAGAAAAACTTCACCTGGTTGTACTTGGCCAAGCGCCGCTTCATCTGCTCCAGATCGCCATCGAAGAGGATGCGGCCCTTGTCAATAATGATGATGCGCTGGGAAAGCTCTTCGATATCGGAGAGGTCGTGCGTGGTCAGCAACACGGTGGTGCCTTCCGTGCGGTTGATCTCCTTCAGGAACTCACGGATGCGCTCCTTGGCCACCACGTCCAGGCCGATGGTGGGCTCGTCCAGGAAAAGCAACGGCGGATTGTGCAGCAGGGAAGCGGCCAAATCACAGCGCATGCGTTCGCCCAGACTCAGCTTGCGGACAGGCGTATACAAGTACTCCTTCAGGTTGAGCATTTCACTGAAAACATCCAAGCGCCGGCGATAATCCTGGTCGGGGATTTCGTAAATCTCTTTGAGCAGCTTGAAGGATTCGATGACGGCGATGTCCCACCAGAGCTGGGTGCGCTGGCCGAAAACCACGCCAATACGTTTGGTGTAATGGCGGCGTTCGCGATAGGGGATGAATCCGTTCGAAACCACACGCCCGCCCGTGGGCGAAAGAATGCCGGTGAGGATCTTGATGGTAGTGGATTTTCCCGCCCCGTTGGCCCCGATATAACCCACCATCTCGCCCGGTTCGATGGAGAAGCTTATGTGGTCCACTGCATGTACGGTCAGGTATTCACGGACTATAAGGTTTTGTAAAGCACCCAGGACGCCTTCGCGCCGGCGGAAGGTTCGGAATTCTTTTACCAAATCCTGAACTTCAATAATAGGCGCCATGCGGAAAAATCTTCCTTGGCGGGATCGGCGGCCACCGCCAACCCAGCTCCTTCGATTTTAGCAGAGTCAGGTTTGTGGAAGGTTGAAGGTTAAAGGCTAAAGGATAAAGGCTAAAGGTTCAGGGTCGAATGACATTCCCTCCTGCTCCCAGATTCGTTGTTCTCGGGACAGGAATCCTCCACTCAATTCACCCTGGGTAAGAGGAGCGAACCCTCTTTGCAGTCAACGGAAACGGCTTTTATCCTTTACCCTTTACCCTTTAACCGTCAACCTTCAACCTTTGATAACCTCACTCGCCGATGACCTTGATCAACACCCTTTTGCGGCGCTGGCCGTCGAACTCGGCGTAATAAACCTGCTGCCAGGGGCCGAAGTCGAGCTTGCCGTTGGTGACCGGCACCACGGCTTGGTGCCCAATCAGCAGACTCTTCAAGTGAGAATCGCCATTGGTTTCGCCCGTGTGGTGGTGGCGGTATTCAGCGCGAAAGGGCGCCAGCTTTTCCAGCCACTCATCGATGTCGGCGATCAAGCCGTCTTCCGCATCGTTCACGTAAATGCCCGCGGTGATGTGCATGGCCGAGACCAGGATCAAGCCTTCCTTGATCTGCGACTTGGCCAGCGCTTTCTCCACCTCATCGGTGATGTTGATGAACTCCCGATGCTTTTTCGTGTTGAACCACAGATACTCAGTATGTGATTTCATTGCCTGCCCTCCTGATTTTGCGGGGTGTTGTCTCACGGTGCGGCGGCCGCAGCCATCATGGGCGGAACCCGTACCGAAACTTCAAAGATTAGCAGAGATTGGGCATTGGCGCCGCGCCAGAGAGTTTCGAGTGAAGCGAAAAAGAGACCTAATGAGGCGGCTTGGAATTCTGCCGGCGAGCGTCGCGGGACAAGAGCGATTGAACGATCACAGCGGAAACGCCGGCAATGAGGGTGATGAGGAGCAATGGATGAGCCGGCCAGATTCTCCGGGCCAAGCTCGTCGGCCAGAGCACCATGGTCTGGAAGATGGAAACCAATAAAGTAATCACAATGACTTGCAGAAAGACGCGCATGGCTGACCCTTCTCCTTTTGATAGGAGAGGGTAACCCGCAAAGTTCCCACGAATCAATGCTAACATGGAATTAGACCGTAAGAGGACGCTGTGACGCAACGACTGCATGGCCACCGTGCACGGCGCCGAGGTCAAGCCCATGTCTCACTCAAGATCTCTCAGCGAGTTTTCCGTCATCGCGATCCTGTGGGCGCATGCAGGATTGACGATGGCCGCTCCCCTGGCAGCCGCACCCACCCCTGGCGCTACGGCCGGGAGCGCCGTCGTGTTGAAGACTTCCCATCTGTTGTTTCAAGTAAACCCGGAATCCGGCGCATTTGAAATTCAGGACAAAGCCGGCGGGGTAGTCTGGCGATCCAATCCCCGGGTACCACGCTTCGGCGAGGTGACCATTACGGGTGGTGCCGAGCCGCAGCGCGTCGACCTTACTCAGTGCAAGGTGGAACGAACCGCTGACGGGCTGGAGTTGACCTTTCACCCGCTGATGTCCCAACAGCAAGCGCAGATCGTGGTCAGCGTGCGGCCCTTGGCAGAGGGGAAAGGACTGCAATTCGCCTATACGGCAGGGCCGGACGTCAAAATGGAGAGTATTCGTTTGCTCGACGAGGCACTTTGGACGACGGACGCCGAGCGCGGCTACGCCGTCGTTCCCGCCCGCATGGGCATGATGGTCCCGGCGCGCCGTGGCGTGAGCTTCACTCACACCTTTGACACTTATGCGTATGAAGGCTGTCACATGGCCATGTCGGGTGTGGTGAAGAATGGCGCCGCCGCGCTCCTGACCTGGGATGACCCATACGTCGCGGTCGAGCTGAAAAGTGAATCACCGGCGACGGGTGAGCTTGCGGGGAAACAGGTTCTTGCGCCCTCGCTCGTGCTCCGCAAGTCTGCCCGATGGGTGCAAGTGCGATTCCTCGGACGGGGAGATTACGTCACAGTGGCTAAAGCTTACCGGCAGATCGCGGCGGAACGAGGTTGGCTCACCACTTGGAGCGAAAAAATGCAGGGCCATCCCGACCGCGCGAAATTGTTTGGAGCGGTAAACTTCAAACTCTGGGCGTTGCTGGACCGCGAGATGGACGTGACCAGCACCAAGCAAGAGGTGCTGAAAGTGAACTGGACCTTTGACGAAGCCGCCCAGGTCGCGGCGCACCTCCACAACGACTTGAAACTGGAAAAAGTTCTCTTCGTCATCGGCGGCTGGACGCACCGTGGATATGATAACCAGCATCCCGACATCCTTCCCGCCAATCCCGAGTGTGGTGGCAACGGCGGGCTTACCGAGTGTGCGCACCGCGTCATGCAACTGGGGTACCTTTTTTGCCTGCACGACAATTATCAGGACATCTATCGTGACTCGCCTTCCTGGGATGAAGACCTGATCATGAAGCACCCCGACGGGTCGCTGGTGAAAGGCGGGCATTGGTGGGGAGGCCAAGCCTATCTTACCTGCTCCCTGAAGGCTCTGGAATTGGCCAAGCGGCCCCAGAATCTTCAGGGCGTGAAGGAACTCACGAACGCAGATTCCTATTTCATCGACACTACTTACGCTTCGGGCCTGGAGGAGTGCTTTGATCCGGCTCATCCCTTGACCCGCGCTGACGATATGAAATGGAAGCAAGCTCTCTCTGACTATGCGCGCCAGGTGTTTGGCATTTTCGGCAGCGAGGACGGGCGCGAATGGGCCATTCCCCATAGCGATTTTTTTGAAGGCCTGACCGGGGTGAGTGGTTTCTGGTACCACAATCGGAAGGTCATTGACGGGACAGGTGGAGTTTCCATTCCCCTCTTTGAGCTCGTCTACCGTGACTGCATCGCCCTTTTCGGAAAATACGGTTACGATATTTCCCAATCAGCCGATTATGTGCTCTACCACATCTCCATCGGCCGGACGTTGAACTACCACGAGGTTCCGCCGCACCTCTACTGGAAGGAGATTTCACCCCCGCCGGTGCAAGCGAAAAAAGCTGAAACGACGGAAAAGGATCCTGGCTTATTTACGCGCGCCGATCACGGCTGGGCGGAAGGCCTTCACCCCATTGACCGCTTCGTCAAAAACACTTACGAAGTCCTTTCACCTTTAAACGAACTGACAGCGCAGATGCCAATGACGCGGCACGAGTTTCTGCCTCCGGATTATACAGTGCAACGCAGCGTTTTTGGCGAGGGAGAAAGTCAAGTTGTGGTGGTTGTCAACACGGGTACTGCTGAGTATTCCGTCAAGTCGCGTATGGGTGGGTATAGCGTGTTGCCGCCGGGGGGATTCCTGATCGAGGCTCCCACTTTCGTGGTTTTTCACGCACGCAGTTGGAACGGGGTTGCATACGCGAACGCGCCGCTGTTCACGCTGCGCAGCGCCGACGGGCAACCGCTGGCGCGGTCTCGAAGCGTTCGAGTCTTCCATGGCTTCGGTGATTCGCAGGTGAGACTGGCGGGACGTACGATCAATGTCGCGAAGGAAGAAGTGGTCTCGGTTACTCGTTAGTTTGCGTAGAGGCGGCGGAACCAGTCCTGATATTATCAGGACGCCGCCATTTGGCGAGGTAAACTCGCCACTACAGCAAACCGACCTACTACCGAAATCTTGGCAAACTCGCGCGATTTGTGTAGTCTCATCCTGATGCCTCCCAAGCTGAAATACACTACGGGGCTGGTGCAGATGTCGTGCTCCCCCAGTCCGGTCGAGAATTTGCAAAAAGCGCTGGCTCTTGTGGAGGACGCGGCCGGGCGCGGTGCGGAGATTGTCTGTCTGCCCGAGCTTTTCCGCTCCCAGTATTTTTGCCAACGCGAGGACGCCGCGTTGTTCGACCTTGCCGAAACGGTTCCCGGCCCGACCACCGAAACATTGGGGAAAGTCGCCCAAGCGCGCGGCGTGGTTATTGTTGCGCCTCTCTTCGAGCGCCGCGCCCCCGGCGTTTATCACAACAGCGCGGCGGTGATTGATGCCAGCGGCGAGGTGGTGGGTCTTTATCGCAAGATGCACATCCCCGACGACCCCGCCTACTACGAGAAATTCTACTTCACCCCCGGCGACTTGGGATTTCGCGCCTTCGACACGCAAGTGGGCCGGATTGCGACGCTGATCTGCTGGGATCAATGGTATCCGGAGGGGGCGCGCCTGGCGGCACTGCAAGGTCCCAGCATACTGTTCTACCCGACGGCCATCGGCTGGCACCCCGCCGAGAAAGTGTCGTTTGGCGCCGTCCAGCGCGACGCTTGGCGAACCATTCAGCGCGGCCACGCTATCGCCAATGGTGTGTACGTCGCTGCGGTCAATCGCGTAGGGTTTGAGAAAACCTCCGCCGCCAGTGCCGGCCTGGAGTTCTGGGGCTCGACGTTCATCTGCGATCCCTTTGGTGTGGTGGTGGCGGAGGCTTCGACGGAGCGGGAGGAAACCCTTCTCGCGGAAATCGATCTAGCGCGCCTCGAAGACGTGCGGCGTAATTGGCCATTTCTCCGCGATCGGCGAATTGACGCCTACGCGGGAATCACCTATCGCTTCGTGGACGAGGATCTGTGGCGCAAAAAAGAATAGGGCAGAACCCCGCAGAGCTCCGCTACCGCCTGCCCGCCGAGTGGGAACCGCATGAAGCCACCTGGATTGGGTGGCCGCATAACCTCACGGACTGGCCGGGCAAGTTCGCGCCCATCCCCTGGGTATACGGTGAGATCGTTCGCCAGATCGTCCCCGGCGAAATCGTTCGGATCCTGGTTAACTCGAAAGCGCACGAGGAAAAGGCCCGCCGCATTCTCAGGAGAATCGGCGTGGACTTGGCGCGCGTCGAGTTCTTCCGCTTTCCCACCGATCGCGGTTGGACGCGTGACTTCGGCCCCATGTTCGTGAAGCGTGACGCGCCGCGCGCCGACGTGGCCATCGCGCGTTTCGGCTTCACGGGTTGGGCAAAGTATCCGAACTGGCGGAAGGATTGCCAAGTGCCGGAGCACGCGGCGCGGGCGTTGCGGCTGCGGATGTTTGACGCGGTGGTGAAGGGCCGGACATTTGTTTTGGAAGGGGGCAGCATCGAAGTCAACGGGTGCGGCACGCTTCTGACCACGGAGGAATGCCTCCTGGATCCGGACACGCAAGTCCGCAATCCGGGCCTCAGCCGCGAGGAAATTGCCGCCGTCTTCCGGCAATATCTGGGAGCGACCAACGTTCTCTGGCTGGGGAAGGGAATTGCCGGTGACGACACCCACGGTCACGTGGATGACTTGTGCCGGTTTGTGGACCCGCTCACCGTGGTTCTTTGCTGGGAGAAGAATCCTCACGACGCAAATTATTTGCCGCTTCAGGAAAACTGGGAACGCGTCAAGGATATCCGCCTGGAGGACGGCTCGAAGCTTGAGGTTGTGCCACTGCCCATGCCGTCACCTGTCTACCTGGACGGCCAGCGCTTGCCGGCGAGCTATGCAAACTTCTATATCTCCAATGCCGCGGTTTTGGTCCCGACTTTCAATGACCCGCGCGATATCATTGCCCTGGGAACTCTCGGGGACCTCTTTCGCGATCGCCCGGTGATAGGAATCCACGCCGTTGATTTGGTTTGGGGCTTGGGAACCTTGCACTGCCTAACGCAACAGCAGCCGGCGCTTTATCGTTAGCCCTCATTCAATTTCCAAATTCTCTTCCAACCGCTGCTTGATCTGGTCCACCACTTCACCCACATCCACGGGGCGCAGCAAGATCATTTCGAACCCGTGGCCCCGCAAACCTCTTTCGATGATGTAGGATCGGCTGGCGATGACCCAGGTGGGAACCTTGCGGGACCAGGCGGAGAGGGCCTCCACGTCAGCGGAAGGATCGTCGCTAGCGGAAATATCAGCGATGAACAAATCCGGAAGTTTGGTGCCCGGCTGGAGCGTTGCCAAAGCCTCCGGAATGGTTTCGTAGGCTTCGACATCGAACCCTTCTTCGAGGAGTTGCGCGCGCAACAGCGCACGGGCTTGCCAATCTTTTCCGGCGATGTGGATTTGACTCATATCGCGCCTCCGGGGTGCATCGTACGCAATCGACCCATCATCCCCCATAGGGCAAGAGAAACTGCGATAGTCACCCAAGCGTCGAAGCTGGCGTCCAGTTGGCTGACGAGGTATTATGCCCTTCAAGCTGCGATGGGGAGAAGGCTTTCCTCATCCCGAATCCTCGGCGCCCGTTGCCGGCTGGTTGGAGGTTATTCCCATGCACATTCTCCTGACAGGCTCCCGCGGATTGATCGGTCATGCACTGCTCACTTTCCTGACCGCCGACGGCCACAGGGTGGTTCGTCTCACCCGATCGCAGACGCCCGCCCGCGGACGGCATATCTCGTGGGATCCCGTCGCGGGCATCATCGATAAGGCCGACCTCGAAGACTTCGACGCTGTCGTACACTTGGCCGGAGAGAGCATCGTCGGCCGATGGACAGCGGAAAAGAAGGCTCGCATCCTGGACAGTCGCGTCAAGGGCACGCGGTTGCTGTGCGAAACCCTGGCGGATTTGCGGGATCGTCCCCTCGTCCTGGTGTCGGCTTCCGCGATTGGTTACTACGGCAACCGTGGTGACGAGGTGATGAACGAGGAGAGTTCCGCAGGCTCGCTGTTTCTTTCGAAGGTGGCGAGAGACTGGGAGACCGCCACGGAGCCCGCCCGGCGCAACGGCATACGGGTGGTGAATATGCGCATTGGCTTCGTCCTAAGTAAAGCGGGCGGAGGACTGGCCGCGATGCTTTCGCCTTTCAAATGGGGTATCGGCGGGCGCGTGGGGAGTGGACGCCAGTACGTGAGTTGGATTGCCATTGATGATGTCGTGGGAGCTATTTCGCACGCGATCCTTTCCGATGCCTTGCGCGGTCCGGTGAATGCCGTAGCGCCCCATCCCGTCACCAATCGGGAGTTTACCAAAACCCTCGGCCGCGTCCTGTGGCGTCCCACCATCTTTCCCCTCCCTGTCTTCGCCACCCACATGGTCATGGGAGAAATGGCGGACGAGCTTCTCCTGGCCAGCACCAGGGTGGAACCGGCGCGGCTCCTGGCAAGCGGCTATGAGTTTCAATTCCCAGAACTCAAGGGTGCTCTGCGTCATGTACTTGGAAAAACAGATTGATCTTGCCTTCTGAACCTAGAAAGGGACCGCCGCGCCGGCGGCAGGAACACGGCGCGTCCTACCCATATACTCGCCCGCGCACGAGGTTTCGCCATGTCTTCCGGACACGCCGCGTGTATACTAATTATGTCAGTGCATAGCTTTCCCGGCACGGGGCTTTCGACCCAGCATGAAGATCAACGTCCTTTTTTTCGGCCACACGCACGACCTGACGGGCTTCGCGCAGGAGCAGGTGGAGATCCCGGAGGGGGAGATCCTCGAAGGGCTTTGGCGCCGCTACCAGACGCGCTTCCCGCGCCTGGGCGCTTTGGCGGATTCGCTGCTGCTGGCGGTCAATCAGGAGATAGCCAAACGCGAAACACTCCTGCACGAGGGTGATGAGGTGGCGTTCATGCCTCCGGTGAGCGGCGGAGCGGGCGGGGATTTTTTTCGTCTTACCCACAGTTCGATTTCCGCCTTTGAGCTCGCCGGGCAGCTCCGCGCTGCAAAAGACGGTGCGGTGGTAGTTTTCGAAGGTGTCGTGCGCAATCATTCGCGCGGCCGCGCCACACTCTATCTCGAGTATGAAGCTTACGAACCATTGGCAATTCGCAAGATGGAGGAGATTGGGCGCGAGGCGAAGCAGAAGTTCGCAATTGACGGCATGGGCATCATTCACCGGCTGGGCCGCCTGGAGATCGGCGAAACCAGCGTCGCCATCGTCGTGGCCGCTGAGCATCGGGGCGCCGCGTTTGCGGCCTGTCAGTACTCGATCGACCGCCTCAAACAGATGGTGCCGATCTGGAAGAAAGAGTATTTTGCCGATGGCGCCGTCTGGGCGGAAGGGGAAAGCCAAACGCCCGTTCTGATTGAGCGAGGCCAATAAGGAATTGGTCTAACCGGAAGAACAAGTCAAAAGGCAACGTGCAGAAGGCAAAAGCGAAGAACCGCAGACAAACTGGGGTTTGTGCTTAGACTTTGCCTTTTGCGTTTTGCCTTTTGACTTGCCTTTCGCCTTACGTGGATGGAACCTATGCCGGATTACCTCAATGCCGCAGTCGAGATTGCAAGGGAAGCGGGGGCTCTTCTCGCCGGACTTTTCACTCAGCCTTTGGAAATCAGTTACAAGCGCCGCTCGGACCTGGTGACGGTGGCGGACCGCCGGTCCGAAGCCCTGATCGTCGGGCATTTGCGTGAACGCTTTCCCGATCACGCCATCGTGGCGGAAGAAGGCGGCAATCACCGTTCTTCCTCCGACTACTGCTGGTACGTCGATCCCCTCGACGGGACGACGAATTACGCGCACGGCTTCCCGGTGTACTGTGTCACGCTCGGGCTCGCCTATCGCGGCGAGGTGATTGCCGGGGTGGTTTACGATCCTACGCGCAACGATCTCTATACCGCCGAACGCGGCGCTGGTGCGTATCTCAATGACCAACGGCTGCGCGTTTCCCCCACGGAAAAACTGAGTGAGAGTTTGCTGGCCACGGGTTTTCCTCCATTTGCCACCAATCACGACTTGAATCTTCAGTGCTATTTGCGCTTCACGGAGCTATCCCACGGCATCCGGCGCGCCGGCTCGGCGGCGCTCGACCTATGTTGCGTGGCCGCCGGCCGCTTCGAGGGCTTTTGGGAGCAAAAACTCAATCCCTGGGACAAAGCCGCGGGCACGCTGCTGGTCACGGAGGCTGGGGGGCGGGTGACCGATATGCGGGGAGGCGCCTTCAATTTGCTGGGTGACGAGGTGTTTGCCTCTAACGGCCTGGTTCACGATCAAATGCTGGAAGTTTTCGCGGCTATCCTGGCTCGGCGCGCTACGTAGCGGGCTCGGCGCATACGGCGAATGTGAATGTGGTGATCGCGATGGTCCCACCTTTCCTTGCCGACCCCTCGGTTCTTGGCAAGGAATCTCAGAGACGGAGCTATTCACTTTTGCCCTTGGCCTTCTGATTCTCCTTTGCCGTTCGGCCGCGCTGCCCCAAAGGCATCCGGTTTTGAGTCGATCAGCGGAGTGCGAAGGGGATCAGTGCTTACCGAGCTTGGGCTTGGTGGCTTCTTCCTTCTGCTTGACTATCTTGATGGCCATGGTCCGGATGACCTCCGGAACATTGCGGTTGAAGGCCAACCCCTTCAGGTCTCGATCGTTCATCCGGGCCATGAGAGGCATGGTGATGTCGATGGGCGCGCGGGGATTGTTTACCAGTGCTCTCATCACCACGTAGTTCTTGGTGTACTTACGGTTTGAGGCGATCAGGCGCAGTACTTCCTCGGAAACATTCTTGGCAGCGGCATAACTCTCGGCTTCCGTCTCAGAAATCTTGGGCGACTGCAACACCGCGCGTGATATGATTTTATTCCCATCGCGAATCAGCAGCGAACGCGTTTCCATGTTGCCGGTTAGAGCCGCCTTGATTTTTTCCACGACGCTCATGCGATTGATCTTCTGGATTAAAGTTTCCCGGTCTTTGGGGGTAAGCTCATCGTCATGCTTGGTGACTTCCGACGGCACCTCGACTTGCGCCCCCGCTACTTCTTCAATGGACGCACCCGCCGCCAACTTGGCAAGAATTTCCACTGCCACTTCTTCGGCATCGGGTATAGGGGCCGGTGCAGGCTCAGGTTGGCGGGGAGTTTCCTTGGCGGCTTCCGGCTTCGCAGGCGGGGGTAGGGGTTCCGGATGAGGTTCGCTGGGCGGCTCCACTGCAGCCCCCACGACCGCAGGTTTGGGGACTGGCTTCTGTTGCAATAGACTGCGCGCTTCCGGTGGAAGGCTGGGGTTCTTCAGCAGCATTTCCCTCAGATCCTCGTGCCCGGCAAGCAGGTGTTCTGCCGCAAAACGTAACACATCGCGCGCGGTCTGCGGGTTGGCGATAACCTGGCGGATCTCCACGCGGTTGCATCCCTGCAAGGTCCGGAACGCCTTATTGCGCAGGTCCTCTTCCGGGGCGGCCGCGAGCAACGTCAGAATCTCAATTTTATCTTCCGCCGGCAAGGGCAGAAGCCCGTCTGCACCCTTACGGCGGATCACCTCGGGCGCCCTGCCGGAGCGGATTAAATCCACCAAGCGGTCGGAAATGTTCGGACCTCATGGCGCGGAGTTTTTTAGATCGTCACGCGTCAGATGGACGGACTTTACCTCGCCGTGGCGGCCCAAAGGTTTCAGCGTCTCACCGTTCAGCGTGAGAATAATGCCTTGCGCGTTGCCCGCCGTCACGTCGAAAGACTTGTGCGCCTTAAAAGTTTCCACTTCGCCGGGATTCAGCGTCTGCTGGAGCACCGTCCTCTCGTCCGCATCCACGCCCACCCAGACCTTGTCCGACGCCGCCACTTGCAGCACCAAGTCATTATCGGCAGCAGGATTCATTCCCGGTGGGGTTCCGGTTTGCGGCCTGGACGGCGCTGCACTCACACCTGCCGGTCCACCCTGGGGATTAAGCGTAGCGCTGGGGGCCTGTCCTGGGGTCACTCCGCCCGGGGGAGGATTCATGCCCGCGACCGCGGTGGCATCAGAAGCGGTGGGGGCGGGCAGGGTCGGAGGGGGAGTCGGCTTGGGGGCCACCACCGCCGTGGGCGGGGGCGGAACCGGGGTTTCACTGGTTCGTGGCGCGTAGCGGTAAAGCGCATAGCCCCCCGCCAGCAGAACCCCCGCCACCAGGGTGGCAATCAGCGGAGTTCGCGCCGCGTTCCGCCCGGAGTGGGAAGCCCCCCCCGCCATCCGGTGCAAGTCAAATTCCTCCTGAGGGTGGGCCGCAAGCTGGTACTCTGCCATCACGCGGTCTTCGTCCAAACCCAAATAACGCGCGTAGCTGCGGACGAAACTGCGCGAGAAAATCCCTCCAGGAAGTTTGGAAAAATCTTCCCGTTCAATGGCCTCGAAAAAACGCATGCTGATCTTGGTAGCGGCAGAAATTTCTTCCAGGCTCACGCCACGCATTTCTCGCTCGCGCCGAAGATTCTCACCGAAGGCGGGCATAAGAGTGCCTTGTTTGCTCCTTACCAATTGAAACACCCTCATCATATTTTCCCGTCCTAACAGTGTCAAATGCTTTAACCGGGTCCCCCCCGGGATTCCCGCCTGGGGCGCTCTTTGATAAAAGGGTTGAAAAGCTTGGCTCAATGGTTTAAAAGGTCTATACACACATTTAGCCGGTGCTGGTTTGGAAACGTGATGGGCCCTGAAGAAGAAATTGCTGAACTAAAACGCCAGGTTGATCGCCTCGCACTTTTTCACGAGGTGGGGAAGGCGCTTTTCTCCACGCTCGACTTGCAGAAGATTCTCCAGACCATCATGGAAAAGATCAGCGACATGCTCCAGCCGGACACCTGGTCGCTGCTGATGCTGGATGAGGAGACGCAGGAGCTGTATTTCGAGATCGCCATCGGCAGCGGCGCGGAGAAACTCCGGGATGTGCGCTTGAAGCTCGGGGAGGGAGTGGCGGGGTGGGTGGCTCAGCATGGCGAGCCCGTCCTGCTGGAAAACCCCCGGCATGATCCGCGCTTCACCCCCAAGGTGGACGAGCTCACGCACACCGAAACGCGCTCGATTGTCTGCGTGCCCATCAAGGCGCACGGCCACGTGCTGGGGGTCATCGAGCTCGTCAACGCTCTGGGCAAACCCAGTTTCGGCAATGAAGATATTCCCATCCTCAAGAGCCTGGCGGACTATGCCGCCATCGCGCTGGAAAACGCCCGCTACGTGCAGCGCATCCACGAGCTCACCATCACCGATGATTGCACCGCGCTTTACAACGCCCGGCATCTCAACTTCGTCCTCGATACCGAGATTTACCGCTCCAATCGTTACGGCTACGAGTTTTCCGTCATCTTCATGGACCTCGACCATTTCAAGCTGGTCAACGATGTGCACGGACACCTGGTGGGCTCCAAGCTTCTTTGGATGATCGGTGACATCATCAAGGCGCACCTGCGCATGATTGACTACGCTTTCCGTTACGGCGGCGACGAGTTTGTGGTTCTGCTTCCTCAGACTTCCAAGGAAAATGCCTTGATGGTGGTGCGCCGCATCCGCGACCTGCTGGTCAATCGCGTCTTTTTCTCGGAAGAGAAAATAAATGTCCAAGTCACCGCCAGCTTTGGCGTCGCCTCCTTCCCCGTCGATGGCCGCACCCGCAAGGAACTCCTGCGCAAGGCGGATGAAGCCATGTACCTGGTCAAGAACACCACCCGCAATAACATCGCGCTCGCCGGACAAGGCATCGCGGGCTGACCGCGTTGCTGAGCGGACGATTTCCGATGCTCGACCTTGTTGGCGGCATCGTGGCGCCCGCCAAGTCCGGAGTTTCGGCGCTGGTCTGCGCCCTGTACATGGGAAAGCGGCTGGGTCCACCATGGTGGCGCCGGAGCAAGTCAGTCAAGCCTGCTTGCGAGACAGTACGCCGAGCGCAGTTCGGCCCAGTATTACGGCCGCAATGCCACCCTATGCTGCCGTGCTCTTCGGGAGCAAACCTTGCGCCGCCATGACCTTTTCCAGCTTGAGGCGATTTTCCGGCCGCATGGGGACCAGGGGGAGACGATAAACCTCTTCGATCATGCCCATCATGGCGAGGCCGGCTTTGACGGGAGTGGGATTGGTTTCCAGGAAGTTTGCCTGCATGAGCGGCAGCAGATGAAAGTGGAGTTTGCGCGCTTCGTCGAGCTGGCCCTGCAGCAGCAAGTGCGTGAGCCGGGTCATCTGCGCCGGAATCTGGTTTGACGTGGTGCAGATGACGCCTTGCCCGCCCAGCGCCATGAGCGGGAAAGTGAAAGTGTCGTCACCGGAAAGCACGCGGAAGCCGGGCCGGACGGCATTCAGCACTTCCATCTGCTGCACGATGCTTCCGCAAGCTTCCTTGATTCCGACGATGTTGGGGATTTGGGATAGGCGGCCCACGGTGGCGGGCTCAATGTTCGACGAAGTGCGCCCCGGGACATTGTAGAGGATCACGGGCAAGTCGGTGGATTCAGCAATGGCCTGGAAGTGCTGGTAAAGGCCCTCTTGCGTCGGTTTGTTGTAGTAGGGCGCAACGGAAAGGATGCCTTGCACGCGCAGGTCCTCCACTTGGCCGGCCAATTCGCAAACTTTCTTCGTGTTGTTGCCGCCCACTCCCGCAACGATGGGAACCCTTCCACCCGCTTCTTCCACGACGACGCGGATCACTCCCAGGTATTCGCCGTGCTCGAGCGTGGGGTTTTCGCCGGTGGTGCCGCAGGGGACCAGGAAATCAATCCCCTCGCGAAGCTGATACTGCACCAGGCGGCGCAGCGCCGCTTCGTCCACGGAACCGTCTTTTCGAAAGGGGGTGACGAGGGCCGTGCCGCAACCGCGAATTTCCAGGCTCATGGGATGACCTCCAAGTTGGGTGCTGGGGGCTGGAATGTTCGATTGACGATGGCCGATTTTCGATTTTGTCAATCGGCAATCGTCAATCGACAATCGTCAATCTATCTGCCACCTACCCCCCCGCCCCCAACTCCAACACTTCCGCGAAACTGTAAAAGCCCTTCTTGCCGACAACCCAGCGAGCGGCATAGAGCGCCCCTTCCGCAAAGCCTTGGCGGCCCCGCGCCGTGTGGCGCAAACTCACGGTGTCGGCCTCCGAATCGAAACCCAGCTCGTGCGTTCCGGGAATGTAACCCGCGCGCACGCTGGCCACGGGAATATCGCGGTCCACCAGGTAGGGTTGAATCTGCCGCGCGATTTCGAGCGCCGTCCCCGAGGGCGCATCCTTCTTCGTTTTGTGATGCGACTCGATGAGGAAGGGATCGTACATGGGGAAGGGGGCGAAAATTTCCGCCGCCGCGCGCGCCAGCCGGTAAAACAGGTTCACGCCAATGGAGAAATTGGCGGCGTACACCATGCCGACGCCGGCCTGCTCCACCACCTTGCGAATCTCCGCCTGATGCTTCTGCCAGCCGGTGGTACCCACCACCAGGTTGATTCCCAACGCCGCCACGCGGTGCACGTTCTCCACTACGGCGTCGGGCGAGGTGAAGTCCACGCAAACGTCAACGCCTTTGAACTTCTCGCGGGTGATGCCGCGGCTTTGCGCGTTCACGTCAATGTCCATCACCACACGCACTTCAAAACCCCGCTGCGGGGCAAGCTGCGCCAGCGTCTTTCCCATTTTCCCGTAACCGAGCAGGGCGAGGTTTATCATCATTCACCGCAGAGGCGCGGAGGCGCAGAGAAGAGCTTTATCAGGAGATCCCTTGTGGTAATTGCTTTGCCTCCTGAGTTTCAACTCCATTGTCGTCGCTGCCTCTTTCTATGCCCTCATTATAGTGGTTCACGATTCTCTTGATCCCGCGCCGCAGCACGGGAACATTGAAATTAATCAGCAGGCCAACCGTTATGCCCGAGAGCTTCAAATAGGTCAAGAGTTGCGCCTCATGAATGGGCGCCAACACATCAACGGATTTGAGTTCTACCAATAGCTTGTTCTCAACGACGAGGTCCAAGCGATAGCCACAGTCCAGTTGAACGCCCTTGTAGGCGACTGGAAGCGACCGCTGACGCTCAAATCCCAGACCCGCCAACCGCAACTCGTGGCACAAGCATTCTTCGTAAGCTGATTCGAGCAACCCCGGGCCAAGGGTTCTGTGAATCTCTATGCAAGCCCCGATGACCCGCTCGGTCAGTTGGTTGATCTCCATGGCACCGGCCCAGCGTTTCCTCTCAGCGCCTTCGCGCCTCTGCGGTGAATCAGTCCAAGAATCCTTCCGACTTCATCAATTCCGCGTTGAGCAAGGCCGCACCAGCGGCGCCGCGGATGGTATTATGGCTCAGTGCGACGTACTTAAATTGCAGCACCGGACACTCGCGCAGGCGGCCCACCACGGTGGCCATGCTGTGTTCGGTGTTTAGGTCGAATTTCGGCTGAGGCCGGTCCCGCTCCTCACGCACAATAATCGGATGCTTGGGTGCGGAAGGCAAGTCGCGCTCCTGCGGCAAGGAGCGATAGGCGCGCCAAGCCTGCACGATGTCGGCAAGCGTCGCTTTGTTCTTAAGCGCCACGGAGATGGTTTCCGTATGGCCATCTTCCACCATCACGCGGTTGCAGTGAGCGCTCACGCTGAATTCGCCCATCCTCACGCGGCCATCCGCCAATTTGCCCAATAGCTTGCGCGTCTCGCGTTCCACCTTTTCCTCTTCCCCGCCGATGAAGGGAATCACGTTGGCCAGGATGTCGAGTGTGGGGACTCCCGGATAGCCCGCGCCGGAAACCGCCTGCATGCTGGTCATCAGCACTTTGTCGAGTCCAAAATCCCTCTCCAAGGGCGCCAGCGACATCACCAAACCCACCGTTGTGCAGTTGGGGTTGGTCACGATCATGCCTGTCCAGTTGCGCTGCTTCCGTTGCTCACGGACCAGCGCCAGGTGGTCGGGATTGACGTCCGGAATTAACAGCGGCACGTCTTGCTCCATGCGGAAATTGGAGGAGTTGGAAACCACCACGTGGCCGGCTTGAGCAAATTCCCTCTCCACGTCTCCTGCAACCTTGGAATCGAGCGAAGAAAACAGCAGTTGCGGGGCGCCTCCCGGCTTGCACTCGTGCACGGGAAGGTCCCACGCGCTCTGCGGCAGGGGATCGCGTAAGCGCCAATTACAGGCCGCGCGATAGGTCTTGCCCGCCGACCTTTCGGAGGCAGCGAGCCATTTGATTTCGAACCACGGGTGATGCTCGAGCAGGCTCACAAAGCGCTGCCCCACCATTCCCGTAGCTCCCAGAATGCCCACTTCAATCTTCTTCATGAACGATGACGGCGGATTGATACCACCTTCTCCTTTCCTAAAAACAGGGGGTAGGGGTTAGGGATTCGGGCGAGCATCTGACCGCTAAACCCAAATCCCCAACCCCTAACTCCTAATCCCTGCTTTTCAGGTCGCGCACCATACGGTAGTAGAGGTCGGCGGCGGCCACCAGGTCCGTCTTGCGTACGCATTCGTGCTCGGTATGCGCCATGCTGATGGAACCTGGCCCCAGCAGCAAGGGGCGCCCCCACTGGGTCAGCGCCGCCAAGTCCGTGGTAAACGCCACGACATCCGTTTCGTAGCCGTCGAGCTTTTCCATCTGGAGCACTGGCGTGTCGCGCACGAGGACCACCTCGCAACGGTCGGCGGTGGCTTCCAGAATTTTATGCCGCAGAGGTTCCGAGTCCTCCACGGTGCGAATCAGGATCTGGGCTACGGCTTCATCGGGTACCACATTGGCCGCCCGGCCGCCGATGATCACGCCAATGTTCATCGTTGAGGGCCCCAGCACCGGGTTGACCGGCAGGGGAATCTCGCGAAGATCCGCGAGCACATCCAGCAGCTTGTCAATGGCATTCACGCCCAGATGCGGGTATGCGGAATGCGCCATCTTGCCGCGCGCGCGAAGGTCGATCCGCAAGTTACCTTTGCTGGCAATCACCAGTTTGTTTTCCGTCGGCTCACCATTAATGATGTAACGCGAACCGCGCGGGTGCAGGTTGGCCTCGCGCGCGCCATCGCTGACGGTTTCTTCCCCCACCAGGAAAAGCAGGGCGAAATCCTCCACGCCATCTTTTCTGAGCCGTTCCGCGGCGGACACCTGCGCGGCCAGGATCCCCTTGGCGTCGCACGAGCCGCGGCCGTAAATGTGCTCCGCATCTTCGTGCGCCGGGAAAAACGGTGGTACGGTATCCAGATGCGTGCTCAGCACGATATCCGGTTTTCCCCAAGTGGCGAACACGTTCGAACGGTCACGCGAAACGGGCATCAACTCCGCCTGAAAGCCCAGTTGCACGAGGTGTTCTTTTACGAATTCCGCGCAGGCCTTCTCATGGCCGGTGACCGACGCCATGTTGACCAGGCTTTTGGTGAGTTCAAATAGATCCATAGGAATTTCCGTCCGGACGCTCGTCGCGATGCATCATAGACAGTCTGTACGGCAACGATCCCGCCCTTTGGCGCAACCCTATCACGTTAGCCCACTACCGAAAACAGCGTCAAGCCCTATCGGGATAAGGTCCCGTCGCAACCCGAGCAGCCGCGCTCGATGAATTTCTGCAGGAGGAGCAAATCGGCCCCTTTCCCGACCTGTTGCCAGCCCGAACATAATGGGGCCACACGCCGCTGCGGACTCCAGGGTCAGGAATTCCCCTTCCCTCTTTCGCCGCGGCGACCGAGGGCCGTGAATCCAATTCAACGCTTCCCTCGCCAAATCACTCCCCAAGAACCCATCTACTACGGAGCCCTGGTGCGCTTCCGGCCCATCATGACGACCACCGTCGCATCACTGATGGGAACCCTGCCCTTCACGCCGGGGTTTGGCGCCGGCGCGGAGGCGCGTCGCCCCCTGGGCCTGTGCGTGGTGGGCAGGTTGGAGTTCATCACCCTTTATGTCCCTCCCCCCTCCCTCGACGCGTTCCGTAAATGGATGCAAAGACTCTTGGGGAGCAAGGAGCCACTTGCCTTGAACGGAGAACATGGGGAGGGGACCAGGACATGAGAAAGTTGATTCGCTTCCCCAGCGCGGAGGGAATAAGGGCTGCGCCCGGCGCGCGCCCAGTCGAGGGGGAGATTCTCGCCGCGAATGTCCGTACAAAAGCCGCTCTAAAAGGGTCAGTCAAGATGAATTGTCCGTTAGATTCTGAGTTTTTCTGCAGAATTCACCCTAAATTGCCGTAAATGTCCGACTTTTTCGCGGTCAATTTGTCAGTGTTTCTTTTGTTTTCATACATTTAATGGCTTTGGTCGTCATAAAATGACATCTTTTTTTGGTAGGCCAGCCCCTGGCAGTGACATTTTGTTGGAAAAGATTCCAGGAAGGAGAGGAGGACGTCAGTTTAAGTGGAATGGCCATTTTGATTTTCCTCCCCACCCGGACCGTGGCAGGCTCGGCATGGGCAGCGCCGTTTCGTTCCCGGACGCAGACTAGCTTATTTACTATACCCATTTACCTAGGCTTTGTCAAGTGGGGGGTGAGGCTACACTCAAGCCCCGGCTGCGGCACCAAACCGGACCGGCGTCTGCCCAAGGGCGCTCGGCATCCGCAAACCACCAGGGGCTTCGGAACGCCGGCGGTCGAGGAGGGGCGACGCTCGGAGCCGCAACCTTCACCGCGAGCACAAACATGATCGGAGCGAAAAGGGAGATTCGTGCTGTCGCCATGCGGACCCTATGTAGGGTTCGGCGACTATACATCAAACTGGGCACTGGATGGTTTCCGGGTGACCGACGGACCATTTGGTGGGATGATGTGTGTTATGGTGGTTCGACGTAGAGCCACTGCCATCCTTGCCCAAGGTACTACATGGAGGCTTTTTGAAAACTGGACCTATGGTGGTTGCGCTCGTTCTGTTGGTTTCGATTTCCGGTACGGCGCAGCGAGGCACAGGTAGTGTCTGCGTTGCAGCGAGGATCGATGATCCGTTTTGGAAAGAGTCTGCGACCCTCCCAAATGGCGCGATAAATTCTCATGGTCTTAAGGTCCGAGTCGACAAAAGGCCAGCGGAGGAGTGGCCCCAGCGGAAGAGCCTTAAAATCGATGGGCTTGACACCAGTGAACGGCACCTTCTGGTTGTGCTCGATTCGAGTGGTAAACCAATTGAGTCCGTCCGCTTCAAGTTCTCAGAATATGCGAGCACCGACCTGTGCATGACCTATGACGGTTACCAAGGCATTGGCTTGCAAGAGGCGACGCGGAGAACCCCTTGGTGCAAATGCCGCTGAAACAACTGGAGAGGCCAGGCGACCAGTTCGGGTGGATGACGCCCTGCCCGGAAGTTGGACAGAAGCCGTCAAGTTGAAGAGAAAAGGCCTACCTACGGATGTCCGCGGCATGCCCGGCCGTTGGGAGCGACCGCGGAACCGTTTTCCAGTTTCGCGGTTCGTCTCCGCGTAACGGCCAGGGTGCTTCGCACTGCGATGCTCCTTTGCTCTGCGCCTCTGAAAATGTGAAAGAATAGACAATCTCGCGCAGAGACGCAGATGCGCAGAGATTCGGAATAAACAACTGTTTTGTTTCCTTTTCGGCCTCAGCGCCTCTGCGTCTCTGCGCGAGATGTTGTTGTTCTTCCCCTGAATTCTTCGCACATTCTCCGCGGTGAAGGCACGCTACCGGGTCACGACTTGCAGAACGCTGTCGACCGGATCGGGAGCGGTGGGGGGGACCTGAATTTCCAGCTTCTCCTCGTTCTGCCGCCATTTCAGCTTCCTCTTGTCACCCAGCACGGTGACCTGTGCGACGCGCCCCTGGAACCCGGGAACTGCCAATACGCCTTCCGCCGGCCAATCGAACACGTGGACGTACACGATGTTGTCCTTGGCGGTGGTCTTGCCAAACGCCAGATTCTGCAGCGGACCGTAGGTGGTTCCGTAGATGGAGTCCCCGTAGACCTTCATCCATTTCCCCATGGCCTCGAGCCGCTCCACGAATTCAGGCTGAATGGTTCCTTCCGAAGTCGGGCCCACGTCCAGAAGAAAGTTTCCACCCTTGCTCGCCACAATAACCAGGTCCTGAATAAGCTCTTTTGCGGACTTGTATTGCTTATCATTCTTGTTGTAGGCCCAGGTGCCGTTGATGGTCATGCAGGTTTCCCAGAGCTCAAAATCGTCCGGGGCAGGCACAGAGGGCGGCGTTGACTCTGGTGCTTTTGTGATGCCTTGCAGTTTGAGGGCGGCGCTTTTGGTGGGAATGTGGTCAGGGATGAATTGCTCGGGCGTGGCAAAATCGCCCGGCACACCGAGGCGATTGTTCACCAGCGTGGCGGGCTGAATATGGTGGATGAGTTCCAGAACCTGTTCGCCTTTGTATTTCTCCTGGTGATCGAGCCCGTCAAACCAGATCAAGGCAACCGGTCCGTATTCGGTGAGGAGTTCCCGCAGTTGGGCATTCATGTAATCGATGTAGGTGGCCCACTCCGGCCGCGTGGTGTCGCCGTGCCACGTGTCCTTGACGGGTTTGGAAGTGTCGCGGAAGCCCGCATGATGCATGTCCGGGGGCGAGTAATAAAAACCCAACGGCATATTCGCATCGCGCGCGGCTTGGGCCAGCATGGCGGTTACGTCCTTGCCGTAGGGCGTCCTGGTGATTTTATAGTCCGTCAGGGCCGTGTCAAACATGCAGAACCCGTCATGGTGTTTGGTGGTAAACACCATGTAGCCCATTCCCGCATCCTTGGCCAAACTCACCCACGCCTTGGGATCAAACTGGACAGGATTAAACTGCTTGTAGAGCGCCACGTAATCCGCCTCGGTGATGTTCCATTTGGCGTCGGGTTCCATGATGGGCCAGGAGGCCTCGACGCTGGCGAGTGAGTAGGGACCCCAGTGGATGAACATGCCGAATTTGGCTTGCTTGAACCAGGCGGTGCGCTGCTCCTGCGATTCTCCGCTCGCGGGTGGCGTCGCGGCTTGCTGAGCCTTGCCCACGGAAGAAATGCTCAACAGAAAAGTGAACACAGTCAGAGTAAGAATACCACCTGATACCCCGCCTTGCTTGTTGGCCATACGTCCGCTCCTTGTGGCGTCCGGTCACCTATCGCCACCCGAACGCCCCCCCGTCTCCTGTTTTATAAAACCAGGATCGCCGGCACAGTGAAATAGGGAGTATAAACGCGGTCAGGGTTCAAAGGAGTGGAGATTTTTCTGGCGAGGCGAATTACGTGTGGGGAGGCCAAGCGCAACCCAGCCCCACATCGGCTTCCTGAACAACCTTGGGTTACGCTGTCGCTAGCGCAACTGTCCAATCTGATAGGCAAGTACAGCGGATTGGATCTGGAAATCGTACTTGGCGCTGGTGTCGTCGATTTGGGCCCGGGTCAGGTTCAGTTGCGCCTGCGAAAGTTCGACGATCGAACTGAGTCCAAGTTTGTAGCGGCTCTGGGCAAGGTCAAGCGCCAAGGTGGCTTCTTTCAGCAACTCAGCGGTAACGGCAAGACGCTCATAGGCGGTGCCGGCGTCGAGCCAGGCGGTTCGCACGTCGCGCGAGATGCGGTCGGCAAGGTCGCGCATGGCTTGGTCAGCGGCTTGGGCGCGCAGGTTCGCTTCCTGGTGGCGGGCGGAATAAAGGAACCCGTTAAAGACCGGAATACTCACGTTGATGCCTGCCGCGGCGTAGCGGTCGGTGAGCGGAGCTTGGTAAGCCGGGGTGAGTCCCGTGGCGCCCGCGGCGGTGATAGTGGGCATCCGCAGATCGCGCTCGGCGCGGGCATAACGCAGCGCCGCCTCGTGAGTGAAGCGCGCGCTGGAGAGGTCCGGGCGATCTTGCAGGGCCTGTACGATCAAGTCGGTGGGGTCAGCGAGTGGCGCGGGTGGCATGGGCTCCTCGGCGAGGTCGAACGGTTGAGGATTGGCGAGCCCCAGGGCGGTGGCCAAATCCGCGTAAGAAGCCTTCTCGTAGTTTTGCGCTTGCACCAGGAGCAACTTCGCCTGCGCCAGGTCCACCTCAGCAAAGCTAACGTCCAGCATGGATTTCAGTTTGTTCTTCTCCAGCGTGGTGACTTGATCGGTAACCACCTGGCGGGCATGCACGGTCTCTTCCGCGACCTTCAGCACCGCGTCCGCGCGCAAAACGCCGAAGTAGGCGCGATTGACGGCGAGCAGCACGTCCTGCGCGGTTTGCTGCGCGCTCTCGGAAGCGGCCTTTGCTCCCAGGCGCGCCGAGCCCACCAAGTTGGACGTGCGTCCGAAGTCGGTGATGAGTTGTTGGACCTCCAGGCCGTTCGATTCGCGATTCAGGATGAGTGGGTTGTTGAGAGCACCCGCGGCAATGCGGCTGCCCGACATCGCCCCCACCCCCGTAAGACTTGCCGTGGCGGTGGGGTAATAGGCCGACTTCTCTTCGCGGGCGACCTGGTTGGAGGCTTCTGCTTCCAGGGTGGCGGCCTGCAACAAGGGATGGTTGCGCAACGCCATCGCCTCGGCGTCTTTCAAAGTGAGTTTGGGAGATGCTGGAGCCTGCTGGGGGGAGGTAGACTGTGGGTAAAGGGCAGATGCCCACCACAGGGGGCAACAAGTCAGCACGAGGGCGATGCGTCGAAGGACAAAATGTCTCATTCGCTTACCTCCTTGGGTCCGAGGGCCGGGATTGCCTGCCGTCGGCCGTACACCAGCAAATACGCGGCGGGAACAATGAAAATGGTCAGAATGACCGAAGAAGTCAGCCCCCCGATAATGGCCCGCGCCATGGGTGTGTACTGCTCGGCGCCCGTCCCTAATTTCATCGCCATGGGAATCATGCCGATGATGGTGGCGAGTGAAGTCATCAGGATAGGCCGCAGGCGCACGCGGCATGCGGTAATCACGGCATCCTCTGGTGACAAACCCTGGGTTTCCAAATTGTGGGCGAAATCCACAATCAAAATGCTGTTGGAATCCGCAATCCCCACCAGCATCAGCACGCCCATGAGCGACATCACGTTCATAGTGCTGTGGGTGAGCGGCAGGATGATGAGCACGCCGATGAATCCCATGGGAATAGCCAGCATGATCAGGAAGGGATCGACGAAGGAGCGGAACTGCGCCACCAGGATGAGGTACAGCAGCATAAACGAGAGCAGGAAGCCGAGCCCGAAGCTCTTGAAAGACTCTTCCATGCCATTCACCATGCCGCGCAAATTGACCCGCACGTTGTCAGGGATATTGCTCTTGGCCAGAATGCCGCGTATTTCATGGGTGAGTTTCCCCAAATCCTCTCCTTTGGGGGTCACATAGACATCCGAAACCCTCTGAATTTGGTAATGGTCCACTTCCGTGGGTGTTTGCATGGAAGTAAGTTTCACTACGCTGTCGAGCGTGGTGGGCTGGGTCAAGTTGGGCGCGCGCAAGGGAATATTCTTCAGGTCGATGGGATCATGAATCGCCGCTGCGCCCTGCTCGAAATACTGGACCGTCAGGTAATAATCATTGCCACTCACCCGATCCACCCAGTAGTTGGGCGCAATCATGTAATTGGAATTGAGCGCGGTGATGACATTATCCACCACGTCCTTCTGGCTCAGGCCCAACTCCCCGGCGTGCACGCGATCTACATCCAAGCGCAGCGCCGGATAGTTCATATCCTGCGGAATATAGACCTCGCCCACGCCCTTGAGTCCCCGGATCTCCCGCGCCAGGTCGCGGGCGATATTGTAGCTGCGGGGCAAGTCCGAGCTGCTCACCTGTACGTCAATGGGCGCCGGCATTCCCATGTTCAAGATCGCGTCCACCATGGAGCCGCTGGAGAAGAACGTCCGAATCTCCGGGTCCTGCCGGCTCAACTCATCCTGCAACGCCTGCATATATTCGAAACTGCTGCGCCGATGAACATCCTGCAACTGCACTTGCACGGTGGCGGTGTATTCTCCGGAGTTGGTGGTGTAGAGAGAGGAGAAATCCGGCACCATCCCAATGTTGGAGACCACCAGCTTGAAGTCCTGGGGATCAACGGTCTGCCGGATCAGGTTCTCCACCTTGGCCACGTACTGATCTGTTACCTCAAGGCGCGTGCCGGTGGGCGCCTTGAGGTTGATGGTGAACTGTCCGGCGTCAGTGCGGGGGAAGAAGGCCAAGCCCAGAAAGGGGTAGATGGCCAGGCTGGCCAGAAACACCCCCGCCAAAATCGCGACGGTGCGCCCCGGGTGCACCAGCGCCCGCCGCACCCAAGATTCGTAGAAATCCAGCAGCTTGTTGAAGTGCCGATTGAACCACGCATTAAACCTATCCCCCCAGGAACGGGTGACAGCCCTCTCCGGCTCAACTTCATACGTCCCATTGTTCAGATCGTGTCCTTGGGCGTGCGGCACCTGCTTCAAGAAGCGCGAGCAGAACAGCGGAATCACCGTCAATGCCACCACAAAAGACGCCAGGAGAGAGAGGGAGAAGGCCAGGGCCAGGGCGGAGAAAAGGAACTTGCTCACGCCATAGAGAAACACCACGGGGAGAAAGTCCACCACGTCCACCAGGGTGGCGGCGAGGACGGCCAGATTCACTTCCGCCCCGCCCACCTCCGCGGCAATCTTGGGCAAAGCACCCATCTCCAGGTGACGGTAGATGTTTTCGAGCGAGATCACGGAATTGTCGATGACCCGGGAAAAGGCCAGCGCCAGGCCCCCAAGGATCATGGTGTTCACGGTGCCACCCATCAAATTCAGCGCCACAAACACGGTCAGGGCGGAAAGGGGAATGGAAAGCAGCACCGCCGTGGTGGCGCGAACGCTGCCGAGAAAGACCAGAATCATGATGCTGGTGAGCAGCAGTCCGAGGAATCCCTCATGCAGCACCGTGTGGATCGCTTCCTTAACGTACACCGATTGATCGAACACCAGGCTGGCCGTCATCTGCTTAGGGATGTCAAACAGGTGGCCGATCAATTTCCGCACCCCGTCGACCACCTCAATGGTGTTGGTATCGCCCCCTTGCTTCATGATGGGGATGTAACACGATTTCTGGCCGTCTACCCGCACCTCGTTGTACTGAATTTGATTGGCGTCTTCGGCCTTCCCCACGTCTCCCACCGTAACCCACGAGGTCCCCACGGTTTTGATGGGGATACTATTCAAATCATTTACCTGATCCACCAGGCTATTGGAGTAGACGTAGTAATCCTGGTCGCCCATCTTCACATCCCCGGCGGGCAGGATGAGATTCGATTGGTTCACCGCGGCCACCACGTCCATGGGAGTCATTTGGCGCGAAAAGAGCTTGTAGGGGTCCACGTACACCATGGCTTGCCGGTATTTCCCGCCAAACGGCGGCGGTATCTCCGCCCCCTTCACCACGGCTATCTGGTTGCGAATGGCAAACTGGGCATAATCGTGAAGTTGGGTCTCGGTGAGGCCCTCGCCTTTCACCGTCACCAGGCAAACCGGCAGGCTGGAGGCGTCAAACTTCAGCACCACGGGCGGCAAGGTGCCGGGCGGCAAGCGCTTCAGGTCCGCGAGGGCGAGGTTGGAGATTTCCGTCACATCCGCGTCGGCGTTCGTGCCCGGCTGGAAATAGATCTTAATCATGCTCACGCCCAACATCGAACGCGACTCCATGTGATCAATGCCGCTGGCCAGGGTGAAGAAGCGTTCGAGGGGATTGGTGATGTCGATTTCGATGTCCTGGGGAGGCATGCCGGAGTAAAAAGTGGCCACCACAACTTCCGGGATATTGATGGCCGGGAAAAGGTCCACCGGCATGCGCGCCACGCTGGTTACCCCCAGCAGCACCACCACCAGGCAGCAGACGATGATGAAGTACGGGTTGCGGATTGCGAATCGTGGCATATGATTTCCCTCTCCCGATCAATGGGCGGCGTAGGGGGACGGTTTGCCGCCCCCTCTGCGTCCATTGCCGCCGAACCACAGGGTAGGGCAAGCCCTACCCCTGGAGTTTGGCCTTTAACTAGACAAAACCTCTTACCAATTTTTTTCTTGCAGAAAAGTCAGCATTTTGGTATCTAGTAATATGACTAGATTTCAAAAGGAGGCTTTTCTATGGGTTTCCCCACCAAAGTCCAGCTCATCAAGCGCCAAGCTAGCGAACAGTGGTACATCAACTTTCCCTCCGCC